>Ga0214473_10001285_pt1 | contig 33574 bp, 32 predicted proteins | sample RVTome_7_FD_203509 | JGI IMG/M metagenome (GOLD analysis project Ga0214473, IMG submission 203509) | Soil microbial communities from uranium-contaminated site in the Upper Colorado River Basin, Wyoming, United States - RVT98D197 | ecosystem: Environmental > Terrestrial > Soil > Contaminated >... | reverse complement strand
AGATGTCAATATTGTCGCCACCGTCGTTGTCGACATTGCCGGTGATGCCGACACAACAGTCAAAGTCACCGCCGGAGGTCTGCCAGAAACCGTGGCTGACGTTGTAGTTCTCCGAGCTTCCCGCGCCAACTGCCGTCTGACCTGCGGTGCCGCGCATACTGTAGTTGGTCGAGCTTCCGTCGGCGGCGAAACCGATAGCGGCCAACATCACCAGCAAGCCGACAGCCACAATTGGTAATATGTATCTTTTCATTGTTCACTTCCTATGATGTTTCACTTATCGCACGCGATTCGTCATACTGGCGAAAGCCGGTATCCAGTCTTAGCATACGGACCTGGATTCCGGGTCAAGCCCGGAATGACATCCAAATGGTTTCTGCAATGGCGCATGACTCTAAACACTGTTCCTGTCACCCTGAGCGCGGTCGATGGGTGACGCTGCGGGTCAGACCCGGACGCACGTCCGGGCCACCCGTCCGCGGGCAAGATACCCTGGGCGATGTAGGTCGCGACCTGCTCATGCAGGAAGCCGCTAAGCTTGGCGTAGTAGGTGTTGAGTAACCACTCGCCGTCGTAAATGAAGTAGCGGGCGGTCAGGTGAACAACCAGCACCGAGGTTACGATCAGGCCGTTCAGAATCAGCAGCCGCCGGGCGGCGAGAGACGCGAAGGGCGAGCCGAAGGGGCGTGGTCTCAGGTGAGCGACGAGTTGCAGGCCAATCAGGGTAGTCCAGAACAGACCAAAAAGCAGGATACCCTCCGGTCGCGTCAGCAGGGCCAGGGCGAAAACGGCACCGGAGCCAAGCCAGATGCGTGGCGACAGTTCCAAGGCAGCCAGGGCCGGGTCCAGAAGCAGCAGGAGGGCGAACAGGGTCGTTTCCAGTCCGCTGGTGCTGTTTAGGGCGAAACCGGGGTCTTACGAGACGCATTCCGCAACTGGGTGATTGAGAATGCAGCGTAGGCTGGCTCCCCAAGTGCTCGTTACTGCAATTGAAGTCTCGTCAGTTTCCATCCGAGATAATTGATTTCCCCCGCAGCTTACTTGTGGTTGAAGCCGGCCCACGGGGTTTGACCCCTCCATTGAGGGCTTGTTGAAAAACCCTCAAGAGCCGTCGACAATGGCCAGGTTGGCCACAGCCCACACAAGAGACCGCGGAGTGACGCAAGCCCAAACGCCACGCGAGAGGTTGACGGTTCGGATGGAGTACGACCTTCGAGTATGGGGAGGCGCGATGCCGGAACGGTTGCGGTCTTGAAACTCCGGCAGGATCATTGACAAGATTCTACAGAACTGGGCGCAAGGGGGAGATCAGGTCAACTGAAACGAAAAGCCCCGTCGAGGCGGGGCTTTATCACACCTGAGCGTGAACCCTAACTCAGAAATTCACCGCAAAGTCGTAATTCGAACAGATCTCACGGGCCTTGTTGAGGGGGATCCACGGGTCATTCGAGATCTTGGTGACGAAGCATTCCTGAGCGCTGACGACCGTGCTGACCGGGCTGTGACCTGGAGCAATCGCCTCGGTCGGAACACGATAGAGCCAACCGGTCTGCTGGCAGTAGTACGCGCCCGGATCGGTGATCTCATTGTACGGGCAGGTGACACTCTTGGTCAGGGTCCGAGTCGGCTCGGACGTGGGCATAAAGCCGGTCATGTGCTTGGACGACATGGCAGTCTCCTTCATTTGGGGTTAAAACAACCTGGATGAACCAAATCAATGTTGCTTGACATATTCCATGAGTCGGTTCTTTCTCGCAAACCTTTACCGCGTTTCCTCCAATTTGAATACTCTGGGAAAAAAAAGTTCGAACCGACAAGAATTGTTTCATAGTGAAACGCGTCACGCGTGGCCGGTGTAAATCTGATCGGGTCGCTCGCCATCGGAGTCTGTTCAGTTCGCCAAGAATTGTGGATTTGGTGGGGTGCGGCTGGCTAATCTCTTCGCGTTTCGATCTCCGGAGCCGAGAGACCTTAAGGCAGTCGCCAATCCAGTGGGACCTGAGAACGACTGTTGGCTGAGAAGGCTTGGTCGGACGGCGGGTTTAGTGGTTGCAGCCTGGAGCAATCACGGAAGGCTGTGCAGTAGAAGCAGCCATGTGCTCTCATTGATCGATGAGTGGCATTGTCTCGCAATGAACAAGACCGGAGAACCGGCTCACCCGCTCTTCTTGCGGGGAGATCTGAAGCCGACCAGGTACATCCGGCGCTTGCCGTTCCAAGCACACACCTGACATGCCCCGCCTTGAGTGAGGTCGGCATGTGTCGTCGATACTTACCTTTCGATTCGAAAAGCTGTAGGTTCCGGTGAATCAGATACCGGACGCTGGGGTTTTGAGCCAACGTCTCGGTGTCTCCGTAAAGGGTCACGGCGGCCCACGGGCAATGCAGCCTCATTGGCGTTTCGTCGGAACCCCTTAGAAACGGGCTCTGAGCCTCCATCCCGTATAAATCGGGTCAGTAAACTTGTGGTATCATGGCAACTGCCTAGAACATAGGACCTATAACATCTGGGCGTCAAGTTTTTGAGTGATCCTTCCGCGCATCGCCCAACCCAGGGATATCAATAGATTCCGCTCATTAAAGGATAAGGCGTTTTCCTTTAATTTGGCCAACTGAAATTAAAAGTAACGCCATCTTTCATTTTGTGAAAAAATTCACTTGACCGCCGACGTTATTACTATTATCATTTCACTAATGATTTGGCCGAAAGCGGCCGTTAGGAGTGAAGCGGAGATAATAGCATGAAGCTCTCGACACGCGCAAGATACGGACTACGCATGATGGTAGAACTGGCCCGCGCCCTGCGAAAAGAAAAGCTGGTGCGGCTGCGCCAGATCGCCAAGATCACCGGCCTGTCGGAGAACTATATGGCCCAATTGGCTATGTCGCTCAAGAACGACGGGTTGCTGATCGGCGTATCGGGTAAGAAAGGCGGCTACTGCCTGGCGCGGGAGCCGGACCGGATCACGGTAGGCGAGATCGTCCAGGCGGTGCAGGGGCCGATGGGCCTAACCGACTGCGCCATACACCCGGAGGTTTGCCTCAACGCTCCGTTCTGCGAGGCGCGCATGGTCTGGGTAATGGCCAACTACCGGTTGCTGGAGGTTTTCGACGGCATCACGCTGGCGGACATGATCGACAGAGGCTTTATGAAGAAAACACGTAAGGAACATCCAAAGATGAAACTGCTGAATCCGGACAGGGTCATGGCAAGCGATTCGTTCATCATGAGCTGTCCGGCCGGCACGGACTAGAAGACATCAGGTGAAGACAAATGGCAGTGATTCAGTATCTGACAATCATATCGGTGGTGGTGGCGGTGGTCGCCATGATCATCAAAGCACTGCGGTACGCCACCGCTCCCCAGTCGATGCGGTGGGAGTTGTATCCGGTCCCGCACGAGAAGGGCCGGGCCGAATACGGCGGATCGTATCTTGAAGAGTTGGACTGGTGGACCAAGCCGCGCCATAAGGATATATCCAACGAACTCAAGGAGATGGCCGCCGAGGTCATTCTTCTGAAAGGTGTGTTTCACCACAACAAGCGAGTGTGGCGGTCATCAATGCCGTTTCATTTCGGGCTGTATCTCTGCGTGGGCTGGCTGGTGCTGCTGCTGGTGGGGGCGGTCGCCGAGTCGGCCGGGGTCAAAGTGGCGGCAGACGGTGGGACCATCTGGCTGGTGCTTCATTACCTCACGGCCGGTTTCGGTTACACCGGACTGATCCTGAGTGGTCTGGGGGCGTTGGGCCTGCTGATTTGGCGCAGTTCGGACGCCGAGCAGCGGAACTACAGTTCACCCATCGATTATTTCAATCTCGTGTTCTTTATCGTCGTTTCAGTGGTGGCGTTGGTATCCCACCTGACGGCGGACCCGGGCCATGCGGTCATACGCAACTACGTGCTGGCGACGATAACATTATCGCCGGCGACGGCGACGGGAACGCTGATGATGCTGGAGATCATCCTCGTCTCCCTGTTGATAATGTGGATTCCGCTGACGCGGATGTCTCACTTTGTGGCCAAGTACTTCCTTTATCATTCGGTGCGCTGGGAGGACGAACCAAACAAGCGGGGGAGCAAGCTGGATCGGGTGCTCCAAGCTCAGTTGGTGCGCAGGGTCGGCTGGAGTGGACCGCATATCGATCCCGAGAAGACCTGGGGTGAGACGGTAACGGAGAAAGTTGAAAATGAATAGCAGCGACATCAAGATTAAGGACATCAGCAAGAAAAGCACACAGCTTTTGCAGATCGATACGTCGAAGTTGCCGAAGCTCCCTTACCCGTACGAAGACTGGGAAGAACCGCCGATCGAGGAGCTCTCCGAGGAAAAGCGGGCCAAGTTTGACACCTCGCTGGACGGAGTGATGAACGTCCAGGTGCCGATCCCGCAGACCGAGGAAGAGAAAGAGCAGATGGTCAGCAGGTTTCTGGTCGGTCTGCGCAAGCTTTTGTCCAAGGACAGCAACTGGACCTTTCTCAAACCGCTGATGCTGACTTTGGACAACTGCGTTAAGTGCAACACGTGCAGCGAGGCCTGCCCGATCTTCGAGGCCAGCGGTCGGAGTGAAATCTACCGCCCGCTCTTTCGCTCCGATATTCTCAGACGCCTAATCAACAAGTACGTCCGCCCGGGCGGCAAGCTGACGGCCAGGTTCACCGGCGCCGATATCGATCTCAACTGGGAGACGATCGCGCGGTTGGCGCAGATGTCGTATCGCTGCACGCTCTGTCGTCGCTGCGCCCAGACCTGTCCCATGGGTTGCGACAACGGGCTGCTGTCGCGCGAGATTCGCAAACTGTTCAGCCAGGAGTTGGGGATTGCGCCGTCGCAGTTGCACGAGGACGGTACGATCAAGCAGTTGACGACGGGATCGTCGACCGGTATCACGCCGCTTGCGCTGGCCGATTTGCTTGAGTTCATCGAAGAAGACGGCGAGGAGCGCACCGGGCTGCCGTGCAAGATACCGATCGACCAGTCCGGGGCTGACATCCTCTTGATCCACAACGCCGGTGAGTTTCTGTCCTGGCCGGAGAATATTCAGGCGTTCGCCGTCATCTTCGAGGCAGCCGGCCTGAGTTGGACGTTGTCCGGCGATCTGGTCGGGTATGATTCGGTCAACTACGGACTGTTCTATGACGACGCCCAGTACGCGCGGGTAACACTGCAACACGCGGCGACGGCCAAGAAGCTGGGAGTAAAGAAGGTGGTCCTGGGTGAGTGCGGTCATGCCCACAAGGCGGCCATGGCGATCGGCGACCGCATCTGGCTGGGTGAGGCCAACGTTCCGCGGGAGTCGTGCATGGTGACACTGGAAGATATTGTCCTGAACGGCAAGATCAAAGTCGACCCACAACGGAATGACTTCCCGGTGACGGCGCACGACCCGTGCAATATCACGCGCTCGATGGGGATCATCGAACCGCAGCGGCGGGTGTTGCGCAAGATCGCCCCCAAGTTTCGGGAGATGGAGCCGCACGGCGCGCACAATTACTGCTGCGGCGGCGGGAGCGGGTTCGCCATCATGCAGTCGCACAACTTCCCCGCCTGGCGCTCAATGGTCTCCGGACGCAAGAAGCTGGCGCAGATACTCAATGCCTTCACGCGCGAAGAACTCGATCCCAAGGTGAACAAGCACGTCTGCGCACCCTGCTCCAACTGCAAGGGGCAGATTCGGGATCTGTTCAACTTCTACGATGTTTGGGAGCGCTGCCACATCCAGTACAGCGGGCTGGTTGAACTGATTGTCAACTGCATGACCGACGCTAAAGAGGGCTTCATCGACTGGGAGGAGTTCCACTAGGGACAGCATTTGACGCTGGCAGGCAGGGTGGCCGTTTTAAGCTTGTTTGAGACGGCCACCATCTATAACACCCCTGGCCGGGAAGCCGGCCGTCACAACTCAATTGTGGTGGCCGAATCTTCAGATTCGGCCACAATGACTGTGCGTCACATCTTTCGGAAACAACGAACAAAAAGACAGGAAGATCGGGGGTTATCCGTCTCGCCGCGCCTTTGGAAAAAAAGGAGCATTCATGAAGCTGTTCAAACGACGCCAAGCCAGGACGAGTGCGCCGCCGGCTAAAGTACAGCGGCTGGCTACTCGGACCAAAAGCACATCCAAACAGCCGTATCAGACAACCGACCGTCTCAACGCCATGTTGAAGATGTCGATGGCCGATGTGAAATCGGGCCGGTATCGCACCATGCTGTACCGGTTTTTGAGCGACAATATTCCGGTGGTGAACTCATGCCTCTGGACCTGGAGCCGTTTGGCGGCCGCGCCGGGTGAATTCAGGCTTGCGGGTAACGACAGCGAACGCCAGGCGGAACGCGCGCTGTCGCGGCTGGAGGAACTGGCCCGCCGCGTTTATCTGGACGCGGGAGGTCAGAGTACCGGCGTGCCGGCCTTTCTGGTGGATATGTTCAGATCGCTGTTTCGCGACGGCATCTTCGGCGGTTTCGTGACGGTCAAAAGCGATGCTTCGGGCGTGCAGCATTTCGTGCCGGTCGATTCGGTCGATATCCTCCTGGAGGAGATCAACGGACGTCCCTCGCTGGTGTTGGAGACGGACAACCGTTCAATCGACTTGTCGCGGCCGGATTTCCGCCATCTGACGCTCAACGCCGGCGCGAACGCTCCGCTTGGTCAGTCGGTGCTGCAGGCGGTGCCGTTTGTCTCGTATATCGAACAGCAGTTGATCGATGATATGCGGCGCACCAGCCACAACGCCGGTTTTCATCGGCTGCACGTCAAGATCGCGCCGCCGGAACGGATGGCCGGGGAGTCGGACAGCGCCTACACTGACCGGATTAACGGTTATTTCGATGCGACGGTGTCGATGATCCGTTCGTGCGAGATAGATGACAACCCGGTCACCTGGGACAACGTGGCCATAGATTACATCGGTCCGCAGCCGGGACGCGGTGGGACCAATCATTGGTTCTTTCACCATCGGGCGATGGTCGAAGAGATCTGCGCCGGCACGCATCTGGCGCCGTTCCTTCTGGGCTACTCCTACGGTGACACCACCACCTGGTCGGCCTTCAAGTTCGACGTGGTGATGCGTCAGGTGCGGTCGGTGCAGGCGGAGGCGGCGCAGTTGCTGGAGTGGATCGGCGATATCGAGTTGGCATTGGCCGGTATCGACGCGCGTTGTCGTTTTGTCTTTGACAACAGTTTCGCCTACCAGGCGAGCGAGCAAGCGGCGATCCAGGCGCAGCAGGCCGATAGCATACTCAAGCTGCACCAGGCGGGGTTGATCGATGACGCCACGGCCCGCGCCAAAGCCGGTGAGTTGTTATAAACGACTTGCTGAAGGCAATCGACTGGCGGCGCGGCCTGGCCGACCCGGCCTACTTTGCCTCGGCCGCGCTGGGGCTGGAACTGCATCCGGGACAAAAGCGCTGGCTGGCCAACTCGACCCAAGCCGAGAACGTGTTGGTGACGGGGAATCGGTGGGGGAAGTCGTTCGTGTCGGCGGTCAAAATCCTCCATCGCACCATCTATCGCCCGCGCAAGCTGAAGTTCGACCGGTGCGGACGGTATCATATCGTCACGGCCTCGATCACCCAGGACCAGGCCGCAATTATCTTCAATCAGACGGTTCGTCTGGTGCGGCAGTTACCGTGGCTGGAAGCGTTGATGACCTCGCTGGTGCGGACGCCTTATCCGCGGATGACGTTCGGCAACGGCGCGGTGGTGGAGGCGCGCTCGACCCAGAACCGGGGCGAGTATCTGCTGGGGCACGACTATGACCTGTTCATATTCGACGAGGTGGCGTTCGAGCCGAACCCGGAGTACGTGGTCGAAGAGGTCATCCGGATGCGGCTGGCCGACCGCGAGGGGAAACTCGATCTGGTCAGCACGCCCAACGGCCGCAACTGGTTCTATCGGCGGTCGCGCGAAGTGAGCGACGGCGCCCGAGGCGGTTATTTCCAATCGGGCGACAGTCGCGAGAACGTTTACATCTCACAGGACTTTCTGAGAGAGCGGCTGACCCATTTCAGCGAGCGGCGGGTGCAGCAGAATATCATGGGGCAGTTTGTCGATTCCGGCGGTGAGATTCTCAAGGGGGAGTATGTCGATCGCGCGCTGGCGAGCTACGGTGAGCCGGTGGGCGAGGTCGACGCGAAACCGCGCTACTTGAGCGGGTGGGACCTGGCGCGCAAGAAAACGGCCACGGTAGGCGTCACAGTGGCGGTGAGCGGCGGTCGGGCGCGGGTGGTGGCGTTGGAGCGGTTTCGGCAGTTCGACTGGAACGTTATTATCGAGAAGATCAAGCAACGCCAGTTGACGTATCCCGGCGAACTGATTGTCGACGCCACCGGCCTGGGGGACGTGGTGGTCGAGCAGCTCAGGGAGTTCAACCCGACCTCGGTGATCTTTACGGCGGCCGCCAAGGCGGAGATGCTGACTAACGTGGAACTGTTTCACGCCACCGGGCGGATCGGCTATGAGCGCTGGGAACTGCCGGACGGACCGGGTAAGACCTGGTCGTTCGAGGACGAGTTGCGCGCCGCACGCTGGGACGACAACAACGAGTGTGATTCATTGATGGCGCTGGCGCTGGCCTTGTGGCCGCTGCGGCGTCGGTGTGTACCGACGGTGGCGCCGAGGGTGGGGCGGGGGTAGGCGAATTGGCGTCAAACTAATAACGCCCTTTGAGGGGAGGAATCCCAAAGGGCGTTGAAGGGCGGAAGGGGTTGGGAACGTAGGGGGGTCAGCTTATGATAGTAAGATCCTTTCGATGGATCTCAAGAACGTTCTTTGCAGGCGGCTTCGATGTACCTACGACGTCGACCTCGACATCAACGGACAGCGCCAAGGCCCGGTTGACCGAAGCCAGGATAGTCCTGGCCGGTTTGGGGAAACCGGGATACCAGTTGGGACAGAAGCGGCTTTGGCCGACGCTGAACAACGTGACGTTCACCTGGTGAACCTGAATGGTCGATGACGCCGCGGTCATGGTCTGAGCACCGTAAACGTCCGACCAGGTGATGGTCATGGCGAGCGCGAAAATGATGAACGCGATCAGCCATTTCAGGCTGTGACTCTTCTTGTTCTTGTAAACGGTCATATCAGTATCCCTCAAGCTCATGCCTACGTTTCCATCCTGATAGCCTCAAAAGCAAAGGTTATGCCCGGTTTGCCCTCCAATCGGGGGCCTTGTTTAGCGTCCTGCCGGACAGCCGGTTAGCCGCAATTCGGAGAGAGCAAATCGGCCGGCACTTGTGGTGGTTTTAGCAAGAAAATGCGCAATTGCAGCGGTGGTTTTCTGCAGAAGCCCGCGAGGCGCCAATCAGTAAACGGTACGGAGGCAAAATGAGTGCAAGTCTCGGCCGCGTCACCGCGCGGCTGGCCGAGCCGGCCGAACGAGTGACGGCCGGTCTGGTCGACCTGATAAACCGCAACGTCAACCCACCGACACCGATCGGGCCTGAGGACATCTATATCCGGGCGATGTATGTCGTCTCGGATGAAGTCAACAGCTTCGGCGGGCGTTTCCCGGTCGAGGAGCATGATCGTCTGGCCGAATTGCTGGTCGATTCGCCGGTCATGGTGGGTCATCGCAGGGACAAGCTGCCGATCGCCCGAAACTTCTACGCCGTCACGGTGGAGCGGGACGGCCGCCGCTGGGTCAAGAGCTACTTCTACTGGCTGAAGAGCGCCGCGGGGGCGGACAACCTGCGCGAGAATATCGACGGCGGTATTTACAAAGAGTGTTCGATCGGTTTCACCTTCCTGTTTCCGGAGTGCAGCATCTGCGGCAAAGATATCCGCACCTGCGAGCATGAACCGCTGGCCTCGTATGAGGTCGACGGACGGAAAGTCACCTGTCATTTCAATTACCGGCGGATAGAGCGGGTGTTGGAGACTTCGCTGGTTTATCGGGGAGCAGTGAATGACACATCGGTGTCGAAGGAGCTACGGATTGACAAGAGCCGTCCCCTTACAGAAGCGGCCGGCCTCGGGGAACCGATTACTTTGCACGATCTGTCGCAACTCGATCGGGGGTGCGACTACCTGGTAACGCCTTACTATGACGGGATGCTGGTTCGGATCAGGTGTTCCGACTCGCCTTCCCTGCTTTGTCACCCGGACGGCACACCGCTGCCCGATGAGGTCAGCCAACGTTTCGAACTCGATCAACTGCCTTCGGGCGACGAACTGTACGCGTTCCTGGTGCCGTACCGCGGCAAGGAACGTCTGGGGCGGCGGCATGTGGAACGGTTCCTGGAAGGCCGCAAAGGGATAGTGTCGCGCTTTGAACTGAAGTTGATTCCCAAGGACGGATTAACAGTCACTTCAACGCCGGAGGAAGAACGTCCGGACTGCATAAGACTGCTTCGGCATGAGGTGGTTTCGGTCGATCACATCGACGACGCGGCGCGGTTGCTTATGACCCGCGACGGCGTCAGGCTGTGGCCGCTTTCCGATGCGCCGCCGCGGTCGGCCGGTTTTCACTATCGTCCCAACGGCGACCGTTCGGCGCGCAGCGTCTACCGAATCTCCAGCCCGTCAGTGAACGGCGAGCCGTCGATCGGTGACAATGCGGTTCTGGTGTTCGCCGTCAACGGTGAGCATCGCACCTTCGTTATCAGGCAGTTTCACCCGGCGCGGCTGGCTCAGGGAGCGCGGTTCGTGGCCGACGAATCGCCGAAGGACACAATAGAGCAGGTCGGAGCGGATACCGCCGAGTGTGGTCGACTATTGGAAGTGTCCCAGCGGGACGGGGGCTACCTGCTGCGGCTGGCGGGATCGCTGGCGGGTGATTTCGCGCTGCGCAAGATCAGACTCGACGGGAGAGAGCGGTATTTATTCTACCGAAGAAAGGTTCAGTCATAATCGACGAGGTTTAGCACCCGCTTGAAGGCGCCGGCTTCGAAGCTAAGTCGGACCAGGCCGACCGCTGGGACATAGTACTCCCGCACCGTGGCCAGCGGATGGACGTCGGTGTCGTCTTGAAACAGTCTGACCTCGAAGGCAAGGGAAGTGAACGATCCGGCCGGTAGGGTGAGGGCGGCGTTGCCGGTGAACGACCGGGTGAAGTAGAATCCGAAGTAGGAGTAGAGAAAGAGGCGCTGGTACTCAGTGTCACCGTCCCGGTAGAAGGGATAGTGTCCCTCCCAAACCTGATCGGCTTGCAGTCGCCGCGGCATCAGCACCGGCGGCACGGCGAAGTAGATCAGATCGGCGGAGGCGGCGGTTCCGACCGGCCAGTAGCCGTTCTGGAGAATGAAGTCGCCGGTGACTTTGAGGCTCAACATCGGTTGCCCGTGACCGGTAACCGTCCAGTCGTCGCCGTTCCCTCGGATGACGATCGTGTCCAGAGCTTCGTAGACATGCAGTTCAAAGGCGCTGTCGCGAACAGTATCGGTGCGCAGGTAAACCAGGGTGCGGGCATCGGCCAAACCGAATAGATCCGCGCCGTCAACTGCGTCCGACGGATTGGGGCCGCCGTTATCCTCGCCGCAGCGGATCATGGCGGCAGCGACGATCACGGCAAGAACCGCCCAGCGCATCGTCAAGGGGACGGCATTCGGCGATCGGGTGTTCATGCAATGAAAATCCCGGACATCGACTTACCGGTCAACAAAAAAAGGAGTTGCCCATGGCGGACGATCAGAGATGCAGCAGTATTCGTCTGAGTGGACCACTGTTGAAGTTTGTCACCGTCGTGTTCGGAATCGCGGCCGGTTATTTTCTCACTATTCAGTCGTTGAAGATCGAGCTGGCGGCCAAGGCCGAGACGGCGATGGTGGAGACGCTGGACAAGAAACTGGCCGGGTTTGAGGTGATTCTGAAACAAGGAGTGGTAAACAAGGAGGAGTTTTATCGCTTCTCGAAAGACATAGAGGCCAGACTCACCCGAATCGAGTTTCACCTCATCAACAAATCAGGAGATCAAATTGGAGATGACCAATCCTCATCAGGAGTACATCGATCAACTGGCGACCAGCCTGACCGATGAGTACATGGCGCAGATCGACTTCGACCGGCTCCGGCAATGGCTTGCCGAGATCGCGCCGCTGCTTGCGCAGGTCGGACAGTTGAAGAGTGAATGCGAGACGCTGCGTCAGGATTGTATCGGACGCATCGGCGGCATGATGAAAGCGGTGGCGGCGGTGCAGCGATCCGATGCCGGTCTGGAAAGTATCGCCGACCTGCTGGAGAGTCTGCCGAGCATGAATGCGTCGCAGTTGATCCGACAGTATCGGCGTTGTTCGGCGGCGTTCCGGGACGCCTTCGGGGCGAGTTTCAACATGATCGGTTGGCGCCGCAGCGGCCGGTTGAAGTCGATGGATCCGCAACTTTTCAAGTGAACCGGTGGGGTCATTGCCCCGGCCACGTGGGATTCGCTCCCGGCCAGAATAACTCAACATTTATTGTGCAAAAGGAAATGAAATGACAGTAAGAGACCAAAACCTGGACGCCGTAGCGCCGGTGTTGGCGACGTTCACGATCAGCCAGACCGGCGGCGTCGACGACCTGGCGGACGCCGATATCGGCGAGCCGGTGAAACTGACCGCCTCGGGCGAAGTGGGACCGATCGGCGCCGGCGACCAACTGCTGGGCAAACTGATCAGCCTGACTCTGAACGACGGCGATGACGGCGACCGTCTGGCCACGGTGCAGGTGGGCGGCATTTGTCGCCCGGCCATCAGCACCACCTATCCGGTGGTAGGCAATCGCGTGGTGGGCGGCGCCAGCGGCACGGTCAGCCAGGCGCCGGCGGTGGCGTCGGACCCGGCCGGCGGCAACGTCGCGCGCGGCACGGTGCTCGAGGTAAACGGCACGACCGATTGTGTCATCCTCCTTAACTAAGAAAGGACCGAAGATGGATTTCAATCAGTTTCTGAACTCGGCCGCTTTCGCAGGGCTGAAGCGCGAAGTCGACAAGGGACCTCTGGAGGGGCCGCTGGATTTAACCCGCGCGGCGGCGGTGGAAGTGAGTCGAGACCTCTACGTCGAGGCGGAGAGCCGCGGCCTGGCGCTTTCCGAACTTTTGGAATGCGATGAGTACGACCCGACGCCGACGGGATGTCCGTTGGACGCCTTTGAACGTCAACTGGCGCTGGCGGGTGTGAAGCTGGGCGGCAAGTCGCCGACCACGGTTGAGCAGTTTTACCAGCAGGCGCTGGCCTTGCTGCCGGAGTTCATGCTACGCGAGATCAAGAAGGGTCAGGCGATGCGTCCGGAGTTGGGTCGACTGATCGCCAACTCCACCAGCGTGGCCAGCAACAGCTACACGCCGTTTTTCATCGACACCTCCGACGACACCAAGTTCTCGTTGCGGCCGATCGGCGACGGCGCCAACGTGCCGCAGCTACTGGTCACCGAGCAGAACCACGCCGTCAAGGTGGCCGACTACGGCCTGGCCCTTAAGACCAGCTACAAGGCGCTGCGCTATCGCAGCAGCTCGCAGTTTAGAGTACTCTTGTGGTACATCGGGTTCAGGATCCAGAGCGACAAGATCGCCATGGTGGTGGACACGATCATCAACGGCGACGGCAACGACAACGGCGCGGCGGTCGTCAACACGGCGTCGAGCGGCACGCTCGACTACGACGATTTGATCAGCCTGTGGGCGCAGTTCTCGCCGTTCGAGATGAACACGCTGGTGTGTCACGTCGATCAGATGAAGACGATCCTGACGCTGGACGAGTTCAAGGACCCGATGGCGGGTTATCGTTTCCAGAACACCGGCGATCTGTTCAGCCCGCTGGGGGCGCGACTGATTCGCTGCGACGACGTCCCGACCGACTACGTGCTCGGCCTCGACAGTCGCTTCGCGGTGGAGGAAGTGATCACTCAGCCGTTGACCATCGAGTACGACAAGGTCATCGAGCAGCGTTTTGAGGAAGCCGTGATCTCCGAGTCGGTGACCTACGCCAAGGTCATTAAAGAAGCCTCGGTGATTCTCGACAGCGTGTTTACCTAATATCGGGCGGGAGCCCGCGTTGCGCGGGCTCCCCCGTCGAATGAGAGAACGATGCAGAAAAAGTTAAGCGAATCAACGGCCGCCAATCCGGTCGGTCGGCCGCCCGGGCGCATGCTGCTGAAGGTGGCGTCGGGACCGTACCGGACGCGGCTGGTGGCGATCATGCCAACGGCGGCGGGCGACATCAAGTATTCCTGGGCCGATCGTCCTTACGTGACCTGGTCGACACCGACGACAATCGCCTCCGACGCAGCCGACAAGCCGTGTGACAGCCTGATCGACAACAGTGGGAATATTCACGTCGTCTACAGTGAGACCGCGACCAAGTATCTGGTGACCAAGAAGCTGTCGTTCTCCGGCGGGAGCTGGACGGTCGGCTCCAAGGTGACCGTTTACAACGGCGCCGAGGCGTACAATCCATCGGCGGCGATCGAAGAGGGCGGCACGCTGTGGGTGAGCTGGTCGCTTCTGAACCTCGGTTCGTATTACCTTCACGTCAAGTCCTCGACCGACGGCGGCGCGACCTGGGGCAGCGGACCCTCCGACGACGGCGACGAGATCAGCGACGCCGCGTCGTCGCTGTTCAGCAAAGTGGTCATCGGCACCAGCGATGTCTTCGTGATCTACAGTCGCGTGGGTTCGACGCTGTCGGTGCGGTCCCGTCCCATTTCGGGCGGGAGCTGGACCAGCGAGGCCGACCTGGCCTCGAGTGCGGGTGATTTCGATGAGCATTTCGACGCGGCGGTGGCGGATAACGGTCTCTTGGCGGTGGTGTACGATCAGGCGGCGCTCAAGTATCGCGAGTACGACGGCGCCGTCTGGGGGCCGGTGGTCGATCTGGACAGCAACGAAGCGGACAGCCCGCAGTTGACGTTCAAGGCCAACGTGCCGGTGGTGGTTTACCTTTCGCAGTACGCCTCGGGGCAGGAGCGACTGATGTACACCAGTCGCGAGACGGGCAGCTTCAGCACGCCGCTACCGCTCGACGATGGCGCCGATACGTTCGACGAGGTGCTGGTCTATGACACGGCGTCTTCAAGTTACAACGACCTGACGGCGGCGGCGGCCAGCGCGACGACGGCCGATGTGTACCACTCCAGTTCGTCAACGCTGTTGAAAGAGCAGGGGGACGCCGTCTATCTGGGCATGGATCGGAGGTTCCGATACCTGCGGATCCTGCTGTCGACGGTCGGAGTCGGGGGGACGTTGACCTACAGTTACTGGAACGGCGCCGCCTGGATCGCGTTCACGCCGGCCGGCGGCCTTTGCCATCTCGACGCCTCCGATCACGAACTGCTTTTGTGGAACGATTACAACGCGACCCCGGACGACTGGCAGAAGGAGGCGCTGGAGAGCGATGAACGCTATTGGGTGAAGATACAGGTCACGACGGCCTTCACCACCGGCCCGGTGGGCAGTCAGATAACGTCGATTTCCGACCTCGGCGCAGTGTCGGTCAGGAGGCAGTGATGTCGTACACCAACACGGAACTCATTCGTCATCATCTGGTGAGCGGTTTTCCCACGTCGGAGCAGATCGTCAATCAGGCGATGGTGCTGAGCGGCGACGACTTCCTGCCTTTCTTCAACGGCGCCGTGGATGAAACGACCATGAAAGTGAAGTCGCTTCAAAGCAACGACCTCACGCGCACGACCGTGACGATGAGCAGCAACCCGGTGTCGTTGACGGCGTCGCCGCTCGTGCCCGGCTCGGTGGTGGCGGCGGCGGACAATTCGATGGGTACGCTGTACGTCGAGAACATCGATTACGCCGTCGACTACGCAGCCGGGACGATCACGCTCAAGAGCGGTGGCGCTTTGGCTGTCGGACAGACAGTCACGGTTTGGTATCAGGCTTTCGCGCTCTACAGTGCGGGCAGCGATTATCAACTACAGGCCGACAAGGGTGAGTTGAGGCGGCTGGCCGGGGGTGATATCGCCTCGGGCGAGACCGTTTACCTGGACTACTTGCCGGTGCTGGACAGCTACAACGACGACGTGCTGCACAACGCCGTGGCCGAGGCCAACAGCCTGGTCGAGCACGAGGTCGATCCGGACGGACAGTTCGGGGCCGATCGCACCTTGCAGGCGGCGGCGACCTATCGAGCGCTCGAAATCGTCTGTCGGACTTCGGCGGCGCGGGAGCTTTCCAGCCGTCGCGGCGAGGATCGGACGGCGCTGGCCTGGATGAAACTGGCCGAACAGTACGCCGCGCGCAGCGAGGCGCTTCTCAAGGGATTCCGTCCGCCGGCCGGCGGCCCGACGGCGCCGGTGCACAGCTAAAGGAGAGGTTATGATTTCGGGACTGGAGAAAGTCAAGTCGCACCGTTTGTGGTTCGTGCCGCAGTTCAGCGCCTGGGGGCTGGCCGACTGGAGCGAGGTCGAGTTTCTGGTGGCGGAGGAGGTGCAGAGCACGACTTCGATCCTCTACGGGGCGATCGCCATCGGCGACGCTGCGCAGCAGGTGACGTTCGGCGATCTTACCGACCACCGGGGCAATCAACTGCCGGCGGCGATAGACTCGCCTCGGGTGATCGTGCGGCCGCGTAGTGTCGAGACGGCGTTTGTCGTCGGCGAGGAGTCCGACCAGGGATTCAAGATCGCGCGCGATCCCGACGCCCCGGGGCCGGTGATGGTGGATTTGTTCGTTATCGAGATGGGTAGATAGGATGACACCGAACAAGGGGAAGTCGTCGGACGACCCACCCTGGAAGAAGATGATAGAAGAGTTGATCGAACTCTTTCACAAAGAGGCCAAAAAGGATCCGAAGAACAGTGTCAAGTTAGCCGAGGTGATGATCAAGATGATAGAAGTGTTACAAAAACATGCCCCTGGCGGCGCCGACCAGAAACGATTCTGGGAAATGGTGGAGGAGATCCGCCAGAACGCCGACGGCAAGAAGCCGACCGAAAAGTCCTCGCGCGGCAAAGTCGCTGAGAACGGGAAAAAGAAGAAATGAGGTGGCGGTTGTTCAGAGCTGTTCTCCTGATATTCATCACGGCGTGGCAACTGACCGGTGCGGCTCAAGCGCGGGTCGACACCCTGAAGGACACGACCGACTTCGACGATTGCCTGATCTATTCCAACATCGACTGCGATCCGGAGGAGGCCGGCGAGGATTGTCGCCGCTTCAACGGCGGCCGCGTGCTGAACGTGGGCGTGGGCATGTACGGTTCCTCCGCGGAACGCCGGGTGCTGTTCAAACTGCCGGGCTGGAACGACACCATCCCGGACTCATCGGAGTTGAAGGTTTACTGTTTCATCCAGAGCAGCGTCCTGTCGCGCTACCTGATCGCCTACCCGCTGACGCGGGAGGCCTTCGAGGGAACCGAGAACCGTCACAACCTGGGCTACTATCCCGACCCGGACAGCGGCGGCACCTGGCTGCACGCTTATCTCGACGACGGCGACGCCGACTCGGTAAGCTGGACGACGCCCGGCGGCGACTACACGACGGCGGTGGCATGCAGTGTGCACATCACCGGCGCCGGTCAGTACTTCACCATGAAGAACTTCAATCGCATTCTTACCTATTGGGACACCTCCGGCAGCAACTACGGTTTCATTCTCGTCAACGACAATAACGCACCGGCGGCCAACAGTCAGAAGGTGATCAAGTCGTCCGAGACCGGCGCCGGTTACTATCCGCTGCTGCTTCTGTACACGGCCGACGAGGAGTCGGCGGTGCGACGGCGTCCGCGCGTGTTGAAAACGCTGTCGGAGCGCTGAACCTATAACGTCAGCAAGGGAACATGATGAGAAAACTCTGTGTCATAGTCGCGGCTGTTCTGGCGACGGCATCGTTGCTGTTCGCCGGTATCGTCAACAACTCGACAACCTCGCCGACGGCCGAGGATTCGCTGTCGTTCGTGTTTTATTCGTTGGACAGTCTGGGCAATCCCACCACGGCCGACTCGCTGTATCTGCTGGTGAGCGGTCCCTCGGGCGGTGTGGTCTATCGCGACTCGGCGGCCATATCGGACAGCCGGGTGACCTCGACCACTATCAGAGCGAAACAGTTTTACAGTTTCAAAGAGCAGGTGTCCAATTTGGACGGCGCCGGGAGTGTCGGTCATTATGCGTTGACCATCCTGGCCAAGAAGATCGCCGGCGACCTGCTCACGCCGAACGTCTTTTCCTTCCAGATAGTAAGCGAGGAACTCTCCGACCAACTGGCCTTGATCGGCGACTCGGTCGAGGTCAAGGGTGGCGCGGTCGATTCCAACCGCACCGAGCGGGGCGCTGATTCGGTCTATGTTTTAGGAGGCGCCGTCGATTCCAATCGCTCTGAGTTGGGGAGTGATTCGGTCTATGTCCTGGGCGGTGCGGTCGATTCCAACCGCACCGAACTGGGCAACGATTCGGCCATGACGGCGGCCTGGGTGTAGAACACGCCACAGAGCAACCACACGACGGCGGGCAGTTTCGGCAAGTATCTGGACACGGAGGTGTCCGGAGTCTCGGCCGGAAGCGGCGCCTACTCGTTCACGATCCAAACATACGATTCCAGCGTGGGCATGGCGATACCGTACGCACTGATCGGCGTGCGCAACGTCGATCAATCGTCGCTGGTGGCTACCGGCAAATCCGGCGTGACCGGTCGCGCCGCGTTCAACCTCGACGCCGACAGTTTCGTGGTGGTGACGACGGCGTCCGGTTACATTTTCGGGGCCTACGATACGGTGGTGGTCGGCGGGACCGGCGTCGACACTATTTATTGCGACCAGTTCGATCCCGGCGCGCCGTCGTTTCCGACGTTGTGCCGTGTCTACGGCCATCTCTTCACGGTCGACGGCCAACCGGAGGAGGACGCCGCGGTCAGTGCCTGGCTTCCCTCGGGCGTGGCTCGTTTCGGTCTCGCCGTCATCTCGCCGTCGCCGGTGAACACAACCAGCGACAGCACCGGCTACTTCTATCTGGACCTGGTGCCGTCCGATTCGTTGGCGCCGGCGGGCAGCAAGTATGAGTTCTCCATCAGCCGCCGCGACGGGACGATCCTGCGGCAGCGTCTGGCCGTTCCCGATTCGACCAGTTGGCGGTTGACCTGGTAAGAGGTGTGGTTTGCCCGTCACCCTGCTTCGCTCAGGGTGACAGGCTTAGGCTCCGTGGCGCCGACGCCTAATGGCACGGTGGATCGGCGACGCCGAAGGTGAAATTCATGTAGTAGACGATGTCGGCGATGTTCACGTAACCGTCGCAGTTGGCGTCGGCTCGTTCGGTTCCGCCCACCGGTGGCGGTCCGGCGGTGGTGAGAAAGTCGATCAACCAAACCAGGTCGGCGATGTCGGCCTGGTTATTGCCGTCGTAGTCGCCCGGCACATAGAATCCGGCGCAGACGTAACGCAGCAGAACGGTAGCGGCGTCTACGTGCGCGGCGGCGTCATGACCGGCGGCCCGGAAGAAGTACAAGCTGTCCTCTGCCAGGTTGAACGGCTTCCATCCGAACGACCATCCGTCGGCGCCCGAAAAATCAGCACCCATCGTGGTGCGGGTGACGGTGTAGTTTTTCGGTCGTAGCGACACCATCATGTCAACGTTGCGCCATGAGCCGCCCAGAAAAACCTGGTTGACGCCGAGGCTGGTGCGCATAGAAACGTCGTCGAGAGTGCCGGTGAGCGGGTTCGATACCCGCACCAGGTAGCTGCCGTCGGCCTGCGTCCATCCGGGGAAACCGTCGACGGCCAGCCACAGGCCGGGGTTGCCGCTGAGGGCGATGATGACGGCGCGTTCCTGTTCTTCGACCCAGGTGCGCAGGTCGAAGTAGTTCGGGTCGCGCTGGTAGTCGAACTCAAGGGCGTCGCCGATTCCGAGGAAGTACGAGCGTAAGCCGGTGAACAGGTCCTCGTCGTAGGTGCCGTTGTTGTCCTCGGTGTTGAAACTGAGGGCGAGCTTGCCGGTCAACTCCAGGGGTGTCAGTACGTGCGAGCCATCCTTGATGAGAAACGGGTAACCGTTACTACCCCAGTGGTAGGTGGCCAGGGCGGCCGCGCCCGGCGCCACCAGGCGTGGGTCGACACTCGAGACATTGACCACCGTCAACCCGGCCGAATAACCGAGGCTGCCGGGCTTACGCTTGAGGTCGACGTAACTCATGTCCTCGTCGCTGACCGCCATCAGGAAGAGCAGGGTGTCGCAGAACTCATCGGCGTTCTCAGGGGCGAGGATGGTGGGCGTCGGCGGGGTTGGTTCGAGATAGACGGTCACGCTGTCGGCCGAGTTGCGGCCGAGGGTATCCACAGCCGTGGCTCTCAGTGTGTAGCTGCCCTCGACCAGCCCGGAGAAGTCCCAGTCGAGACTGAAACCGTTGCCGCTGACGACGGCCGTACTGCCGTCGCGCAGCGGACTGGCGCCGTCGAAGTCGCGACCGATTTCGACGTAGCCACCGGTGGACCGGTACTCGAAGGATACGTAGTCGATTATCCGGGAGCCGGAGGATTCCCAGGCCCATAGGTCTTTGGAGCCGAAGAGAACGCTGTTATCGGCCGGCGCCAACAGGGTGAGCTCCGGCTCCGGCTGGACGCCGCCGCTGCCACCGGGAGCTCCGACGACGTACATAGCCAGGCGACCGGGGAAATTGTAAATGCTGTTGTCGCCTAAATCCACCCAGCCTGTCTCCGGATCCCAGATGTTCCAGGAATTGCACACGGTCGGGGTGTTGTCGGTGACCAAAGCCGGGGCGGAATTGGGGTACATGCCGGCCCCCAGATAGAAGCCGGCGAAAAAGGGCCCGTTGACCACCACCGGCGGGTCCATATCGACCCAGATGTCGTAGGCGTCCGCCGCCGGTACGAAGTCCTGGTAGGTCGGGGAGATGGCTATCAGCGTATCGGGCATGGGACAACCCGGATCGGTGTAATCGACCGATTCGATGTCGCCTTCATATACCAGCGTCGTGGTGTCGCTGAAGACCATGATCATGTGGACTTCGGTAATGGTGAACGGATACGGGTTGGCGCAGCCTTCGACCGGATCGAGATATACTTTGTACAGTTCATCGCCGATGACCCAGCCGCTGATCATCCAGTAGAGCGTGTCGACGTTGGACAGCAGGCAGGTGTCGGCGGCGGCCAGGCCGGTAGCAGTTCGCAGTTGTTTGAGTTCGCTGGACTCAAGGGGCGTCGCCTGGGTCGAAGCTTTGTCGGCGCCCTGGACGGTCGCGGCCGTTATGAGCATCAGCACAGAGGCAATCGTTATCAACCGGCGTGACATACGCGTACTCCTCAGTATCTTACAGGTCCCGTGTTTCTCTTGATTATCGGCCTGAACCCATATATTTTTAGGCAGCTTGTTGGGTATGAGTGGGATGCAAACAAAGGCGGTCGTCGGCGCGTGTGGTCTTATGAATTTTGAATGAATACAAACCCGGCACGGCGCCAGGATCGAGATGGCCAAGATAGCTGAAATAATGAGAAAACCGGACTGGTTGAAGGTGAGCGCCTTCACCGGCGACGGGTATCGACGGGTCGACCGGATGCTCTCGGGCTACCGTCTTAACACCGTCTGCCAGGCGGCCAACTGCCCCAACCGCGGCGAGTGTTTCAACCGCGGCACCGCCACCTTTCTGATTCTGGGTCCCTTGTGCACGCGCAACTGCCGCTTCTGCGATATTGCCACCGGCCGGCCGGCGCCGGTCGATCCTGAGGAACCGGCCCGCCTGGCCGAAATGGCTGAGAAGCTGGGGCTGAAGCATATCGTGGTGACGTCGGTCAACCGCGACGATCTGCCGGACGGCGGCGCCGCCCACTTCGCCGAGACCATCAGGCAGATCAGAAAGCGTCTACCTGCGGCGTCCGTGGAGATACTGACGCCGGACTTTCGCAATGCCCCTCAGGCCGTTGATGTCATTATCGAAGCCCGCCCCGCGGTGTTCAATCATAATCTCGAGACGGTGCCGCGACTGTACCGATCGGTGCGCCCGGGGGCGCGGTATGAGCGATCGCTGAAGCTGCTTTCAGAGATTCAACGGCGCTCCGGGATCATCACCAAATCGGGGCTGATGCTCGGTCTGGGCGAGAGACACGATGAGTTGCTTCGGGTATTCAATGACCTGGCCGAGATAGGGGTGTCGATTCTCACGATGGGGCAGTACCTGGCGCCGTCGAAGGATCATCATCCGGTGGTCCGCTATGTCCCACCCGATGAGTTCACCCTGCTGGGGGCCGAAGCGCTCAAGGCCGGGATCAAGAAGGTCATCTCCGGCCCGCTGGTTCGGTCCTCCTATCGGGCGGATGATTTCGCCAACCTGTAAGCGCTTCCATCACCAGTCCAATTATTAAACAAATCCCGGCCGCCCGGTTGGCTTTCCATTCGATCTTCCGATAGACCTGAAGGCACCCGTTGAGAGGATCGAAATGACAGGTAATCAGCGCACAAACATCCTTGTTGTCGACGACGAAAAGTACATCTGCAGCATCATCGTGGAAGCCCTGTCGTCGGAGAAATACGAGATTGTGGCGTTCACCGATCCGGCCGAGGCTCTGGCGCATATCGAGCAGAACTCGGTCGACTTGGTGCTCACCGATCTGGTTATGGGAGAGTACACCGGCGTGCAGATTCTGGAATGCACACTGAGCCATCACTGCGACGCCACGGTCATTCTGATGACGGCCCATCCGACGGTGCAGACGGCGATCTCGGTTCTGCGCAAGGGGGCCTATGACTTTCTGGTGAAGCCGTTCCGGCTGGAACTGCTCAAGGCCACCATCAAACGAGGTTTGGAACATCAGCGGGTGATCCGGGAGAACCTGCGGCTGAAGAGTCAGGTGGAGTTTCTGAAGGTGGCCGGCGCGGCCAACACCGAGGAGGGTATCGATGATTTCCTGGCCATGGTGGCGCGTTCGTGCAAAAACGAAACAGCGGCGAAGGCGGTCGGGATAATCGAGGTCGATCCATTCTCCGGAGAAATGGAGCGCAAGGTGTACGCCGGTCCGGACGACGCGGTGGTGGATGTCGTACTGAGCAACAGCACGCTGGACAGATTCACCTACACTCGGAGAACCAAACCGGTCATTCAGAAAGACCAGATCGTCGTCGACGGGCAGAAGCAGACGCGCATAACGATTTCCCAGCCGATCTTGGTGCGTCGCTGCGTTCACGGGGTTATCAACCTGCTGATCGAAACCCGTTTCGATCAACTGACGCCGGGGCAAGTAGACGTACTGACGATCCTGGCTAATTCGGCGGCCGCGGCTATCGCCAACAACCGCCACTACCAGGACATGCGGAAGTCCTATTTGCAGGCGATCAAGGGACTGGCCAACGCCATCGAGGCGCGCGACCAGTACACGGCGGGACACACCGACCGCGTGACGCGACTGGCCGAGATGATGGCGCGGCACATGGGTTGGGAGGAGCAACGGATCGAACAACTGATAATGGGCTGTACTCTCCACGATATCGGCAAGCTGGGGGTGCCCGATAGTATCCTGAACAAACCGGATCGACTGACCGACGAAGAGCGTTTGAAGATGCAAACGCACACCGAAGTCGGACTCAAGATCATCGACGGTATCGAACTGTTCCGCCCGGCCGTGCCGTATATTATTGCGCACCACGAATGGTACGACGGCTCCGGATACCCGCGCGGCCTGAGGGGGGAGGAGATTCCGTTGGAGGGGAGGTTGCTGGCGGTGGCGGACACCTTCGACGCCATCCTGTCCGACCGACCTTATCGCAAAGGGGCCGACCTGGAGCGGGCGGTCTCCGAGTTGGTGAAGTACAAGGGTACTCAGTTCGATTCGGACCTGGTCGATGTAATTCTTGATTTGCTGCGAAAAGGGGCCGTGGATTTCCGCGCCACCTACGGACGCGATATGGATCTCAGTAAACTACCGACGCCCGGCCCTACCGAAAAGGCGCCGGCGTAAACGATAACAACAGAATCCCCAGGGCTATCCAACCCATCCACATAGCCGTGCGGCTGGGCGGTCGCTGATCGTTCAGCGTCGGTGGATGGGACATCCCGAAGAATAGCCCGAAAGCGGCGAAAAACCACCACATGGGCGACTGAAAGCCAAGCATGAGCAGTCCGGCCGTGGCCAGCTTGCCCAACAGATGCTGGCGTCGCCGGGCCAGACCGTACACGATGTGACCGCCGTCGAGTTGCCCAACGGGCAGCAGGTTAATGGCCGTTACCAGCAGGCCGACCCAGCCGGCGAAGGCCGCCTCGGACAGTCTGAAGAGGAAACCCTCCGGTGCGGAGCCCACCAACAGCCAGGTAGAGACACGCATCAGCAGAGACTCACCATCCATTGAGAAAACCATATCGCCCGGTCCGAAGCCGCCTGCCGGCAGCACTACCGACTGCGACAAACCGAACCAAAGCCAGAGTATAGCCACCATCCACCCGGCGATCGGCCCGGCTGCGCCCACCTCGATCAAGTCGCGGCGGTTCCAGAAGGGGGACTTGGATTTGATTACCGCTCCGAAGGTGCCTATTATATTCGGCGCCGGTATGAAGTAGGGCCAGGAGGTGACGATGTTGCGGCGGCGGCTGGCTATGTAGTGCCCCATCTCGTGGACGAACAGTATCGACATCAAGGCTACCGTGAAAACCAGGCCTTCCCCGGCGGCGAGAGCGCCCAAGGTGCGCTGAAGATCTCCTGCAAGCGATGGCTCGGTACCCAGGTAGCGCAGGAACACCGGCACGAAATAGACGGTGAACAAGGTCGCCAGGAAGAGCACGATGTTGATAACGGGAATCTTCACCCGGCGGCTGGGATCGATGTTCAAGAGCAGTCCTTCGCTCTCCTCCTTGAGGCGAAAGTCATACCCGGCGGTGTGAAGACGGTCCTCGATGATCGCCAGGGACCTGGTGCGCGCAAAACGAAAGCCAAGGCTGAACACCAACTCCTTGCCTTGTCGGTAGACGGCGGAGATTTCGAACAGATCGCTCAGCAGCGCGACAATCGCTTTGGCTTTTTTCTCGTGCGCTTCCATACAGAATCGAATATCGGCAACCGCCGGGAAGTTCCCGACAATCTATTGTACCACTTACCGAGCCGAGGGGTGACATACAATTCGGTTTACAGTCATGGCTGCCTATGAGATTGCTGAAACAGATTGGTCTTGGTTTTATTGAGACACGGCTTAATTGACGACCCTGGCCGAGGCCGCTCTGAAACTTGAAACAGACCCGAAACTCTCCTCTTGCTTATGTGGCAGGGGGAAACCGTTGTTGACTTTAGGCGGTGCGCCGAGTAGTATTACGACGTTTGTTGGCAGGCAGAGCGCCTCAAAGTGGAACGCGGATGCACCATTCGATAAGTGTCAACGCAGGTGTCCGAGCGACCGGTGACGGTCGTGGTTCCGCGCTGTTCGGAATCGGCGAACAACCCTCCATCTCGAATCATTCAGACCGGGCCGTTCCCGCATCATCACAAGCCTTATAGCTGAAAAAGGACCAATATGGTAGAAGGCAAAGACGCTCAAGATAGATTGCAGCCCTCCCTTCGCGGTCTCCCTGCCAGGCCGAAGGACGTGCGCGTTGCTCCGCCGCCGCGTCGCATCGACTGGTGGCGCACCGGCTTTATCCTCCTGGGCATCGCTCTTTTCTTAATCGTCTACGCATCACCGCAGTGGCCGACCGCGGTCGACCCGGAGGGGAAAGAGTTCATTCTCACTCGCGAGGGTAAGGCGGCTTTGGGGTTGTTTCTGCTGGCGGCCGTCTGGTGGGTCTTTGAAGTCGTGCCGATCGGCGTGACCTCGATCGCTATCGGCGTAATCCAGGTCCTGTTCCTGATCCGCCCGGCGAAGATAGCATTCAATGATTTCATGGATCCGTCGGTCTGGTTCATCATCGGCTCGGTGGTGATCGGCATGGCCTTTTCCCAGACCGGCTTGACCAAGCGCATGGCGTACAAGATGCTGTTGCTGGTGGGGGAGCGAACAAGCCGCATCTATCTTGGATGTTTCGTCATGACGGCCGGACTGACTCTCATCATGGCTCACACGGCGGTGGCGGCGGCGGTGTATCCGCTGTTGATGGCGATATATACGCTCTACGACGAGCAGCACCGCCCGACCCGCTTCGGCAAAGGTCTGTTTATCGGCATGGCGTTCGTGGCGGGCGCCGGCAGCATCATCACGCTGCTGGGTTCGGCGCGCGCCGCCGTGGCGATCGAGTTTTTCGCCGGTATCGCGGGACGGGAAATCTCATTCTTTGGGTTGTCGTACTATATGGCGCCGGTCGGATTGGTGATGGTTTTTCTTATCTGGTTGCTGCTGATGGTGATTTACCGTCCGGAACACAAGACAATTCCAGGGCTGCGGGATCGCGTCAACACCCTGAACGCCAACCTCGGCTCTATGACTCGGAATGAAAAGCTGACCCTGCTGATTGTGAGTGCGGCCATTTTGACACTTGCCTTGCGGACGGTGATTCCGGAGTTGGATTTCCTGCACAAGAGCGCCGTTATCCTGGTGACCACGCTGGCTTTCTTTATCTTCAAAGTGCTTACCATTGAAGATTTGGAACGCATCCCCTGGAATATCGTCCTGTTGTTCGGCGGCGCCATGAGTATCGGCTTCTGTCTCTGGGACACCGGCGCGGCCGGGTGGGTGGCCATTCAGTTTGTGGGAGTCATCCGGGACGCCGGCTGGTTCGTCTTCATCATAGGAATCGCGGTTTTCGTTTTGATCATGACCAACCTGATCATGAACGTGGCCGCCATCGCCATTTCCCTTCCCGTGGCGCTGGTAGTGGCGCCCTATCTCGGCGTCGCGTCGGAAGTGGTGCTGTTTGCCTCGTTGGTGACGGCCGGCATGCCGTTCATACTGCTGGTGGGAGCGGCCCCCAACGCCATCGCCTACGAGAGCAAGCAATTCACCAGTGGTGAGTTCTTCAAGGCCGGTGTTCTGGCAAGCCTGGTTCTGATTGTTGTTCTTGGCGCTTTTGTGGCGGTGATCTGGCCGCTTATGGGCATGCCGGTGACGGTCGGGTGAGCAGACTGGTACCTGTATGCGCGCCATGATTCTTGAACAGCCCGGACAGCCGCTGCGGCTTGCCGACGTTCCTGAACCGATGGTCGAACCTCACCAGGTCTTGATTAAGGTTCACACCTGCGGCGTCTGCCGGACCGACCTGCACGTCGTCGACGGTGAACTCACTCAGTCGAAACTACCGTTGATTCCGGGACATCAGATCGTCGGAGTGGTGGCCGAGGTGGGCGCTGCCGTCGATCGGTTCAAAGCCGGTGATCGCGTCGGCGTGCCGTGGCTCGGCGGGAGTTGCGGGCGGTGCGATTATTGCCGCAATGGTCAAGAGAATCTTTGCGATGAAGCCCGCTACACCGGCTACCAGGTGGATGGCGGCTTCGCCGAAAAGTGCGCCGCCGATCAGCGTTTCTGCTTTCCTATTCCGTCCGGCTATCCGGATTTGCAGGCGGCGCCGCTGTTGTGCGCGGGGCTGATCGGCTACCGTTCGCTGCGCATGACCGGTGAGGCGCGCCGACTGGGTCTCTACGGTTTCGGCGCGTCCGCTCACATTGTCATCCAGGTGGCGCGCTATCAAAAGCGCGAGGTCTACGCCTTTACCCGCCGCGGCGACCTCAAGGGAATGAGTTTCGCGCGGCAACTGGGGGCGGTCTGGGCGGGTGCTTCCGATCAGGAGCCGCCGGTGGCGCTCGACGCGGCTATCATCTTCGCCCCGGTCGGCGCACTGGTGCCGCGGGCGCTGCGGGCGCTGCGCAAAGGGGGCGTGGTGGTGTGCGCCGGGATTCACATGAGCGACATACCGTCGTTTCCCTACTCGCTCCTCTGGGGCGAACGCCAAGTCCGCTCGGTGGCTAATTTGACCCGCCGTGACGGCGAGGAGTTTTTGGCGCTGGCCCCCGCCGTGCCCGTTCGGAGCGAGGTGCATCCTTACCCCTTGGAAAAAGCCAACGAGGCTTTGGACGATCTCCGCCACGGTCGCTTCACCGGCGCCGCCGTGATCGTGGCGGCTTCCGACGTAAGGTGATTGACAACCTGGCTGGGATCTTTATTATAAACCAGTGATGCAGTCATGGTGGGCGAGAATAGAGTGTGCCAGAAGGGAGAGGCGATGATGATTCAGCCGCCCCATAGTCGTAACCGGCTGGAATGGTATCGATTCGATCAGGTCGACTCCTGCGACTGGGAGTTGATACTGCCGGATTTCTATGCGCGGCTGTTTGAGCACCAGGAGCTGGCCATGATGGAGAAATCTGACGGCGGCTTTCATGGCGCGGCCGATCACGCCGGCCGGAGGGTTTGCTTCGCCGGCCTTACGCCCGATGATGTCGCGGTCGTGGAACGCTTTGTGGATGACTTCAGACGGTTTGTCGTGCTCGGTCTTTCCAACCGCATGAAACCGTACTTCGCCGATGAACTCGATCTGTGCCTGGCCCTCGATTACAACGCCGAGTCGCCGGCCGACCTGGCGCAGTTTCGGCGCACGCCCATCGGACAACTCGAGTATCGGGCGAAATACGAGCAGTCACCGGGGACCGTGTCGATTATCGCCGAGCAGATGGCCAATCTGCTGGAACGGGTTCGACGTTGTGTGACTCCCCCAATGTCTTGTTTGTCCTATGTTCCCGTATCGACGCGCAAGCAGTTCGATTTGCCGCGTGAGTTGGTGCGGACTTTGACCGGGAGAATCGGCGCCATGGCAACCGACGGCGGTGGGCCATTGGTGGCGCATCCCAGATTGAAATCGGACAAACCGGCCATGAAGAACCTGCCCCTGTCCTCCAAGGTGGAGTACTGGCGGGAGTTGACGAGAACGAACGCCATCGCATTATCCGCAAGCGTGGTGGGACAGACGGTGGTGGTGGTGGATGATCTGTACCAGTCGGGCGCTACGTTGTGGTCATATGCCGGCTACCTTAAGTCGCAGGGGGCGGCTTTGGTGGTCGGAGCGGTCTGCGTCAAGTCATGGCGCGACACGGACAATTTGTGACATGCAGCCTATGAATAATGAGACCATCATCCTGCACCTGATGCAAACGGAAGGTATCGGGCTACGGACTCTGACCCGGTTGCTGCGCACGCTGACATCGGAGGGACGGTCGCCCGCGGGCCTTCTCGAAGCGACCGAAGTGGAGTTGAAGGAGCACTACCGGCTTCCGCCCAACCTGGCCGCGAGGGTGACCGCCGACTTGGAACAGATCGATCGCCTGAGAGAGGAACTGGACAAGCACGACGTCCGCATGATCGCATACGGCGCAGCCGGCTACCCGACCGAACTGGCCGCAACGCTGGACAACCAGGCGCCGCCGGTGTTGTTTACGCGGGGAGATTTGAGTTTGCTAAAAAGACCATCGGCGGCTGTCTGCGGGGCGCGTGACGTGACTCCAACCGGGTACGACGCAACGGCCGAGATAGCTTCGCACCTGGCGGCCGCCGGCATCAATATCGTAAGCGGCAACGCCGTCGGCGTCGACCGGGCGGCACACACCGCGGCCGTCAGCGCGGGCGGCGTCACCACCGCGGTGCTGCCGACCGGCATACTGCGCTTTCCTACGAGCGAGTTGTCAACCGGTGAGGATGAAGCTGATCGGCTCCTGGTGATCTCGGAGTTCCATCCCCTCTTGTCATGGTCGATCTGGGCCGCCATGCAGCGCAACACCAGTATCGTTGGGCTGTCCGATGTGGTGATCGTGGTGGAACCGGCCACGTCGGGCGGAACTTTTGAGGCGGCGCGGACAGCCTTGCGACTGGAGCGACCTCTGTTCGTAGCCTTGCATGGCGAAGCCGACGAGACGAGCGAGGGGAACCGTTACTTCCTCCAGCGAGGCGCCTGGCCGATTCAGTTTGGCGACGACGCGGAGATCGAACTGGACCAGATCATCACAACGGTGCGACAGCGTCGTGAAGTACGCACGTCGCCGCCGGATGACGAGGAGGCCGGCAAAGACGACTGAAGGAGACCGCAGCAGCTGAACTCTGGAGCACTCTACGATAACGCCATCCCGGCCGATTCAAACTTGCGAACCTCGGCGGACGATTAGCTTATAAGGGTCGATGCCCTTCACCGTCTCCCACGCCGCCGCGGTTCTGCCGCTCAAGATGTTCCGGCCGCGCTGGTTTTCACTGACCGGCCTGATGGCGGGCGCGATGGCGCCGGACTTGATCTACTTTCTGCTGATGCAGACCACCCATCGCGGCGTCAGTCATTCCTGGCCGGGGCTGTTTGTCTTCTGCCTGCCGGCCGGAGTCGTTTTCTCGTTCACCTTTCAATGGCTGTTCAAACAGCCGGTCATCTACCATCTCCCCCGGCCGCTGGATCGCCGCCTCTCAGGTTTGACCGATCAACCGTTTCGGGTGCGCGGTGTGCGGGCGTGGGTCGTTCTGGTGAGCTCGGTACTCATCGGAGCCCTGAGTCACTTCGCGTGGGATTCATTCACCCACGGCGCCGGTGAGATGGTGAAGCTGTTTCCGGTTTTGAATCAGTCGCTCACCCTGTTCGGCGTTACTCGATCTCTGTGTCGCTTCCTTCAGCATCTGAGCACGATCTCCGGAGCGGTCGCGCTGGGTGTGTTTGCCTTAAAAAGCCGCTTCATTCCGCCTCCCGCAACTTCGCGAACCGGGCGCACTCCCGGACAGAAACTGCGCTTCTGGCTCCTCGGCGGCATTGCTTCCACGCTGTTCGCCGTGCTTGTCGTAGTGTGTTTCGACCGGATGTACGATCTGCACGCCGCCAAAGATCTAACTCAATACGATGTGGTCAGCGCCTTCGGTCTGGCCGGGTGGGCCGGGTTCTTCTACTACAGTTGCCTGGTCGGGTTGTTTACCTCAAGACGCCGGTCTGAGCCAGTCCGTAGGGCCGCGTTGGCTAGATGGAAGAAAGAACAAGAAACTTAGACGTCGAATAGCTTTAATTGTTGAATAAAGACATCTTCTGTCTTTGCTCGCGGTTCACGCGCACCTTCTCGGACAGAAAGAAGGTCAGGGGAGGCAACGTATATCCGCCCCCTCTTTTCGCCCTTAGGTATCAATAGTCCATTCTCCACAAGCACATGGAGATCTCGCGCTGCAACCTGACTCGAAATGTCGGCCTGCGTGCGATAACGCTCGCTTTTTACTTTAAATCCAATCGCGGCTTCATACAGTGCGGCTATCACTCTTTCGTGGAGTCCCCTTTTAACAATCACGACTTCCAGATCACTCCAAAGGCGGGCAATCTCCTTAAATCGTCTTTCCAGCGTGTTGGCTTGCTGAAGATGAGCCTTGAGGCAGAATCTGACCCAGGGGCGGGCATTTCGTTCGGGGTGCCACCCTCCCTGCCCTACTTCACCCAGAATCGAGTAGTAGTCTTCCGTATTCCCCCGCGAGCCAAGGTATTCTTCAATGCTCGAGAACGGCTGTTCGAGGATTCCGTCCCATGCCAGGATAAGCGTTTGAATAGTGCGTCCCATCCGTCCGTTACCATCAGAAAACGGGTGGATCATCACTAGATTGAGTTGGGCCATTGCGGCCGCCAGGATTTTTGGTGTGGAATCAGTTCGGTCCTTTATGCTCTGGACTAACTCGCGCATAAGTTGTGGTACCGCCTCGGCGTCTGGGCCTTCATATACCCGCTCTCCCGAAGGTTCCCTCCGCACATAGACGGGACCGGGACGCCATTGTCCCGGATGTTTTGCAAGGTCATAAGACATCATCATGTAATGCAGGCTTCGGATCAATTCCTCATTGAACGTCACATGGGGATCATCCGCCAAACGTAGAACATAGGTGAGCGCAGCCCTATAACCCTCAAGAGCACGACGGGTTTGCTCAGCGATGTCTGGCTTCTCGCCCTCTACAAGCGCTACCGCCTCCTCGAAGGTTACAGTGTAACCCTCTATTGTGTTTGACCCTTGAATTGCCTTGGCCATCATGTTTCGCCGTAGGAAACCGGTCCACCGTTTGGGGGTTTGCAAGGCGTGTTTCAGGCTTTTCCTGATCTTGTCAATCCTTTCGATGGCTTCTATCTCAATGCCTTCAAGCTTTGGTGTTTTGAATATCATTATACAATTACCTCAAGATGTTTATACGTATATTAATCGTATAAACTATACGAAATAATTGTATTTCCGTCAACGTTTTTTTAAATATTGCTCCTGACAAAGCGACACTTGTGAGGAATAGGTCGAGATTCAATTGCGGCCCAGGGAATTAACGTCATCTCACTGCCCAACCCTCCATATCCTTGATATTTCGGACCACGTTTGTATCTTAGGGCAAGACAAATCCTATGAGGCGGCGCCTTTTGTACCCGTCCATCTTGTGGTATTGGGGAAATCCGATGAGTTCTAATAAACTATCAATCATTTCGGCGCGGCTGCTATCGGCCGCAATCATACTCGTGCTGGTCTGCGGTTCGGTTGATGCTCAGGTCCCCCGTCTCTTGAACTACCAGGGGCGTCTCACCAGCGCCGCCACGCCCGTCGACACGGCGGTTTCGATCACCTTCACTCTCTACGCCGACAGCACCGGCGCCGCGACGGTTTGGACTGAAACGCATCCCGCCGTCCTGGTCGACGATGGGTTGTTCGCCGTGTTGCTGGGTTCGGTGACGCCGCTGCCGCCCGGCGTCTTCAGCGACAGTTCCCGCTATCTCGGCGTCAAAGTCGGCGACGATCCCGAATCGAGGCCGCTTTCCCGAATCACGGCCGCCGCCTACGCGCTGAAAGCGGCCCGGGCCGACACGGCCTCGTACGCCGAGTCGACCAGCGGCGGCGGCAGCGGGTGGACCGACGACGGCAGCGTGGTCCGGCTTACCACCGCCAGCGACAAGATCGGCATCGGTACAGCCACCCCCGCCAACATGGTGCATATTGTCGGCTCCGATTCGGAGCCGCTGCTCAACATCGAAAAGACCGGCAACGGTCGCGGTCTGCGCGTCTCCACCACCAGCGCCTGCGCGCTGTGGGTGGCCGCCTCCGGCAACCATGGTTTGCGCGTCACCAGCGCCAACGGCGACGGCGTCCACGTCACCGCGGCGGGCGGTTACGCCGGATACTTCAACGGCAAGGGGTATTTCGGGGGTAATCTCGGAATCGGCACTCTGGTCGCGGGCCAGCGGCTCGACGTGGCAGGGGGATCGATTCGTACCGACGGTCAATTGATGTCCACAACAGCGACCGGTACAGCGCCTTTGGACGTTCAGAGCGAGACGCTGGTAACCAATCTCAACGCCGACATGCTGGACGGGCTTCATGCGGCGCAGTTCGCTGAAGCATGTGCGGGTACCGACTCGGTTACGGTTGACGGCGCGAGTAGTGTGACCATATCCTTCTCAGGTGCCGACTTCTCAACTACTCCCATGCTGTCTGTGAGTGCCCTGGTTCTCAGCGGGGGTTCTGGCGCGGGATGGCCTGCTCGAATAGTCAGCCAGAGCGTCACCCCAACCGGCGCTACTTTGACCCTACACCAATGGAACGACTACGTCTATGCGAACCTCGGCCTCGGGCAATGGGTTCAGGTAAGTTGGGTCGCGGTAGAGTAGGCTACGGGCAAGTGGTCGGATATCGATCGTAACTACGCTTGTAGCCGACGCCACTCTGAACCGTTCCGGGCTTGCCGGAGACAGAATTATGTGAGAGATTACTGTCATGGCAAGACAAAGCAGGTATTCACCGGAGGTCCGGGAACGGGCCGTGCGGATGGTTGAAGAGCATCGCGAGGA
>Ga0214473_10001284_pt1 | contig 33606 bp, 15 predicted proteins | sample RVTome_7_FD_203509 | JGI IMG/M metagenome (GOLD analysis project Ga0214473, IMG submission 203509) | Soil microbial communities from uranium-contaminated site in the Upper Colorado River Basin, Wyoming, United States - RVT98D197 | ecosystem: Environmental > Terrestrial > Soil > Contaminated >... | reverse complement strand
TGTTTTTACAAGCTCTACTAATTTCATTGCTGGTACTGGGTTGAAGAAGTGCATCCCAATGACTTTATCGGGCTGATTACTCGAAACGGCCAGTTTGGAGATTTTCAATGCGGACGTATTCGAACCTATAATTGCATCATCAGATACTATTTTAGCAAGCTGTGAAAATACTTTTTTCTTTATATCTGTATTTTCGCTAACTGCTTCTATAATTAACTGACTTGATGCCGCTTTGTTAAGGTCTGTTGCAAAACTAATATTACCCAGCGCCCTGACCTTATCAGCTTCGGTCATTTTTTCTTTCTCTACGCTGCGCGAAAGAATCTTTTCTACCGCCTTTTCAGCCTTTTTCAGGAACTCTTCGCTTATATCAATTAGATTAGCCTTAAAGCCTGCTGATATTACGGCCGACGCGATCCCAGCCCCCATTGTTCCCGCACCAACTATAGTGACCTCTTTTATCTCCATGGCTCTTTTAAATCTCCCTTTGCCAATTCTGTTGCGAATTTTAGTTGTAATTTACTTACAAAGCTTAACGATCACGGCCATTCCCATCCCACCACCAATACATAGAGAAGCAAGGCCGGTTTTAGAATTTCGCTTCTTCATTGCACCGAGAAGGGTAACCATTATCCTGGCTCCTGAAGCACCTATCGGATGTCCGAGAGCAATGGCCCCGCCGTTTACGTTCACTTTCTCCGGATCAATTTTGACCTCTCTCAACACAGCGAGTGACTGTGCCGCAAATGCCTCGTTCAGTTCAAAGATATCAATTTCATCCAACCTTGTATTTGTCTTCTTTATTAGCTTATTTATCGTAACAGCAGGCCCAATTCCCATTATTTCAGGCGCAACACCGGCAGAAGCAAAACCTGTAATCTCCGCAATGGCCTTTATGTTGTTATTTTTGACAAATTCCTCACTGGCCAATATCATTGCAGCTGCCCCGTCAGTTATCCCGGATGAGTTCCCGGCTGTTACCGTACCATTCTCTTTGAATGCTGGTTTGAGCTTGGCCAAAATTTCCACAGTTGTTCCAGCCCTTGGATGTTCATCGGTTTTAAATTCGATTGTTTCTTTACGCGTTTTGACTGAAACAGGTACAATTTCCTCTTCAAACTGACCGCTTTCAATTGCCTTGGCTGCTTTTTGTTGGCTCAATGCCGCAAATTCATCCTGCTCTTTTCTTGAAATACCATACTTTTCCGCAAGATTCTCTGCTGTAATTCCCATGTGATAATTTTTAATCGCGCACCAAAGGCCATCCTTTACCATCGAATCCTCTAATACAGAATCATTCATTCTCAGCCCGAATCTTGCGCCTTTAACAAGATACGGAGCCTGGTTCATATTTTCCACACCGCCTGCGACAATAACGTCAGCCTCACCGATAGCTATCGCCTGCCAGCCCAGTTGTGCAGCCTTCATACCTGAAGCGCAAACCTTATTTACCGTATATGAAGGAACCTCAAGCCCAATTCCGGCTCTTGTCGCGATTTGTCGCGCAATATTTTGGCCAAGCCCCGCTGATAACACATTGCCGAAGATTACTTCATCCATATCTTTTACGTCAATGTTGGATTCGGCTATAAGCTTTTTCACAACCACGGTTCCTAAATCGACCGCGCTGGTATCCTTTAAGGTTCCTTGAAAGTCTCCTATTGCTGTGCGTTTTGCTGCTACTATATATATTTTTCTCATTGTCAATTTCCTCGTATATCAACTTCCAGTGCTTACTTTCCGGCAGCTTCGACCTTTAAGCCTTTCTCCGCAGCCTCTCGCATAAGAGCATCCCGGAATTTCGGATGAGCGATATTTATCAAAGCCCTTGCCCTGGCTCTCAATGATTTTCCTCTTAAATCAGCAATGCCATATTCCGTAACTACATAATGCACATCGTTTCTTGAAGTTGTTACGCATGCGCCCTCATCCAGAATAGCAACTACCTTGGAAATGCTGTCATCTTTGGCCGTCGATGGCATCGCTATAATTGACTTGCCGCCGGGCGAAACACTCGAAGCCCGAACAAAATCCACCTGTCCTCCAACCGCGGAAAACTGCTGGTAACCAATTGTATCTGAGCAAACCTGTCCGAATAAATCCACCTGTATTGCTGAGTTAATTGAAGTAAGATTATTTACTTTACCTGCTACCATAATATTATTTGTATAGTTGACGGGTTTCATTATAACCATAGGGTTGTTATCTACAAAGTCATAAAGTTTCCGCGTCCCCATCAAAAAAGTGGCGGTAAACTTACCAGGATTCAAATTATTGTATTTATTTGTTACAACACCGGCTTCATACAGCTCGACCACGCCGTCAGAGAACATCTCAGAATGTATGCCCAAATTCTTTTTGTCTTGTAAGAAGTTCAATACCGCATCCGGTATCGAACCTATTCCCAACTGCAAATTCGCATTATCTGAAACAAGTGACGCAATATTTTCACCTATTTTCTGTTCTACATCTGTTATCTGGGGCTTAGGCAACTGATAAAGCGGCCGGTCTGTTTCCACAAGATAGTCTATCTTGGAGATATGTATATAAGAGCCGAACGTTCTTGGCATCTGCTTATTAACTTCGGCAATAACTATCTTGGCACATTCCGCAGCCGGCATCGTGTAGTCTATAGATATCCCAAAACTAAAGTAACCGTCCTCATCGGGCGGTGAAACCTGTATCAGAGCCACATCAACCGGCAAAATATTCTCCTTAAATAATCTCGGAATCTCGGAAAAAAACACCGGAGTGTAAAGGGCTCTGCTTTCGTTGACAGCCTTGCGGGTCGCCGGTCCCACAAACAATGAATTGTGACGGAAATGTTTTTCCATCCCGGGGTCGCAATATTCACTTCTGCCCAAAGCAACCATGTGAACTATTTCGACATCTCTCAAGCGTTCTTTTTGTCTTACAAGTTCTTCCGTAAGCGGGAAAGGCTCTCCCGCCGCATGGCCCACCACCACCCTGTTCCCCGATTTTACGGCGCTTAATGCTTTTTCCAGCGATACTTTCTTTTTTGCGTACTCTTTACAATCCATTGTTCTCTACTCTATTTTATCGATGCCAAATCCTTTGCATACCGTTTTTTTGTCTCAATGTCAGATAAGCGACCAATCATAATCCTCTGCGCCTGCGGAGAACCTGCTCCGTGCATCGACTCAACCAGATAACCTACAGCCGCAGAACCAAGTGTTAAATTCTCAATCAAGCGAAACATCTTTATGCGGTTTTCTACACTTACCCCGTCAGCGGCAGCTAAATATTTTTCTACATACCCCTTTATTTCAGGATTTGACCAGTCTTTCGCCGACGGCAGTGTTACCATCAGACCGCCTGCTATATCCTGCAATAGTCGCGCAATTTCATATGGGAAACGCGTGACGTTCAGCTTGCAGACATTCGCAAGCAGCGTATCTACCGCGTACACACCGGAACCGGTTTTATTTCCCTTTGCCGAACACGCTATGCCGCACGCGTACATCGTTTCATTGAGTTGGTTCATTTCCACAATCTTATCTTTTACGTGAGATGCCTTATCCACGCCGTTATACTCGGCGATACAGGCAGCGGCGCCAATCATTACGTCACCAACGCCGGTCTTACAGCCGCCGTAGCTCTGCCGGTGATAAGCGGAGAAAGTTTCAACAAGCAGCCCTGTGAGGTCGTATTCGCCGTCCATAAAAACCCGTTCATTGGGTACGAATACATCATCAAACACAATCAAGCATTCCTGTCCGCCGAAGCACGCGTTCCCACAATCAATTTTACCGCATTCAGACGTATCCAGTTTACGCAGGTCAGATGCCTGCCTGCCGTACAAATAGGTGATGCCAGGCGCGTCAACAGGTATGGCACAGCAGATTGCGTAGTCCTTATCTTCCACTCTCATTGCTACTGTCGGCATCAAAAGATGCTCGTGAGAATTTATCGCTCCTGTCTGATGAGCCTTCGCGCCTCTTATCACGACGCCGTCTTTTCTTCTTTCGACTACTCTGACATAAAGGTCCGGGTCTGTCTGTTCCGACGGACGTTTTTTCCTGTCACCTTTTACGTCTGTCATACAGCCGTCAATTGTCCAGTCATTCTCCTCCACTTTCAACATATACCTCTTAAATCGTTGGTGGTAATCCGTATTGTATTTTTTATCAATTTCATACGTTACGATAAAAACAGCATTGATAGCATCCATCCCAACGCATCTCTGGAAACACGCACCCGTCTTTTGGCCAAGTAACCTTTGAAAATTTACCTTATCCATCAAGTCCTGCGTGCTTTGGTGCAGATGGCAAAATCTGTTTACGGTATTTCCACTCAGTGCGGATTTGGCCGTTGCCAAATCTTTATATGCTGCATCGTGAGCAAAATCATAGGTTGCTGCTACCGAGTTGACAGAGAGCTTGACTATTGGATGCTCCAGAAGCTTCTCTATTTTTTCACCGTTGAAATACACCGTCAGTGGTTTTCTTGCCCTTAGACTTTGACGATACTCTTCCCCAGTCATCAATTTATTCTTCGTTTTTGAAGGTACAGCCATAACTGCTTTTCCCTTTCGTACTTAACAGAAGCTTTAAAGAACTCTTTAACTCTCGCAAAAGTCAACAAACCACAAACAAAGACAACTGCGAAGACTTTATTCCCATTGGGGGCACATGGTTATTGAATAAAGTGTATTACTGGCTAAGCTAATCACCCTTAGCCTATTTTGTGCCATAGAATAGCATAAGTTGCCGGCATTTTGCAAATAAAATCGCGGCTTGAACACCAAGCGATGAAAATTTGCCTCCGTTTATTTGAAGTTGGATTTATTTTGCCATATCAAAGGTGTATTGAAATGTACCGTTTCCGGTATGCCAGCGGGCTCATTCCCATAGCTTGACTAAAATAGCGGGAAATATGCTCAGGGCCTGGATAGCCCATTTCGACTGCAATTTCAGATATGGACATATGCGTTTCCACAAGAAGCCGTATTATTTCCTGTACACGCACACGTCTGATCTCCTGAAGAATTGAGCGCCTAAGCACTGCCTGGAATCGTTTTTGAATCGCTCGTCGTGACAGCATTGCAGCGGCAACCACATCGGTTACCTGTATAGGCCGTCTAACATTGTGGCGGATAAAACTGATTGCCTTTGTCACTTCTTCATCTTTGATTGCTAATATATCGGTTGATTGTCTCGATACCACATGCGTTGGCTCAACAACTATTTCCTGCTCTGCCATTTTCTCACCAGCCATTAGTCTGTCCAGCAGTTCAGCGGTCTCATAGCCTGCCTTTTCGGTATTCAACGCAACGCTTGAAAGCGGGGGATCCGATAGTTCACAGACTGTTTCGTCATTATTAGCTCCTATGATAGCAACTTCTTCAGGCACCCTCAGACCGGCTTCTCTACAAGCTTCAATTACATGCCGTGCGCGTGTGTCATTACAGGCCATAACTGCAAGGGGCTTCGGGGCAGAACGAAGCCACGAGGCGATGGCACGAAGCTCCTGGTTCCAGGAAGGTTTATGGCGTCGATCACCGTATTTGAAAACGTAGGTTTTGTGGCCTGCCTGCGCGATGGTTTCGCAGAACCTTTGGCTGCGTATCTGGGACCAGTAAGCTTCATCAAAACCGCAGAAACCGAAATTAGTAAACCCGCGCGCAAGCAGATGATCTGCGACCATTTCACTTACTTTGGTCTCATTTGATACAATATGCGGCAAACCGACAATCTTATTTTTGGTTGGTATGGCTATTATTGGAACTTTTTTAGGCAGGATGCTTCTGGATTTTTCCAGATTTGCAATACGTGCAATAATACCATCGGCTTTCCAGTCTTCCAAACTGGGCATTAATGGTTCGCCCCTGCCAAAGCGATACGTTCCTAATCCTGAAAGCTGGGTGTATTCAGGCTCGCTGTAGAACATCCATGGGCCATTAAGGTGGGCATATTTTGCAATTCCCCGTAACAAACCGCGACCGTACGCCCTTGATGACTCTATTAACAGGATAACCTTTGGAATTCGAGCCATACTGACTTTTATACACTCCCAGTAACTGCCGTGCAACTTGAAAATTTGCAAGGTTATTGGGACTGACCGGGCTGCAAGGCCGAGAAGACGGTGACGGATATTGTCACCGCCCGAGAGTCCTTTTTGGGCTTAATTTCAAGGCTTGGTTGCGCAAAATGGTTAAAAAAAAACGCAAAATGGCGTTTATCTTAACTCATATAGCCGGTATATTCACTTCTGTCGGCTTAACCAGTAAGATCGGCGTGAGCAGTCTGATGATGCCTTTACAGCAAACAAGACCTGCAATATCGTATTATAGGAGGCATGTCTGATATACAATAAAGTGGCGGAAATTGCGGAACAGCTTATGGATTTTTGTGCAGTTTTAATCGGTCGGTGCAGAGCGAATGTTATGCAATTTAGCAGACATTTCGCATTTGTTGCTGAAGCAATGGGGTTAAATATACGCGGTGCGGGAGAATATAACAGTGGACAACAGAGCTTTAGATGGCGAGGAGGTCCTGTCTTAAAACATCTGAGGTAATTTTAACACATCTCGTAATTAAAACGGTTCCGAACTCTATATAGGATGCGGGAAGTTTTAATTGATTAAAAGGTTATTCTCAGGCAAAGGAGCGGGTATGATTCAATTTAGCAAATTTTGGAATGTGCACGAACTTTTATTTTCTGTAAAAACCAATTTTATCAAGGAAAGGAAGGGATTTATGTGTAAATTTAGATTTATTATCATTCTGACACTGATGCTGGCCTGTCCGCTGATGGCGACCACTTACTATGTCGCCAAAACGGGCAGCGACAGCAACGCAGGGACGCAGGCTGCTCCCTGGCTGACCATCGGCAAGGCCGCAAGCACTATGGTAGCAGGCGACAAAGTAATAGTCGTCGGTGGTGCCAGTGCGTACGTTGAAAAAGTTGTACCTGTCAACAGCGGTACGTCGGGGGCGCGGATTACCTACGAAGCTGATAATTCGGCTGGCGATGTAATTATCGACGGCACCGGCAAAGACAACTGCTTTTCCTGCTCAAAGTCGTACACAACTATCGACGGTTTCACGGCAATCAATGCCGGCACCCACGGCATAAATTTTTCGACAAGTTCGGGCAGCTACGGCATAATTAAAAACTGTACCGCTTACGACATTAACGGAGGCAGCGGAGGCGGCATAAGAGTTGATACGGCTGACTATGTAGATATTGAAAACTGCCTCGTTTTCGACAACGCCGGCTATGGCATCTTAATCGCCAGTAATGCCGAGCCTACGGATGTCAAACACTGCACCGTATACGGCAATGGCAAGTCGGGTATAAGATGCAACGCCAGCGATACCACGATAATTGACACCATTTCTACCTCAAATAGCGAATGGGGCGTGAACACATACGCAACCGTGGCAGTAAGCATTGACTATTCCGATGTTTGGAACAACACCAGCGGCAGCTACGATAACCTTACCAAGATAACCGTCGGCTCGCATTGCATCAGCTCGAATCCTTTATTTGTTGACGCGGCCAACGGAGACTTTAGACTCGGTTCGGGAAGCCCCTGTATAGGAACTGCCTCCGATAGCAGCAATATGGGATATATATTTCCTGCAGGGCGGCCGCCGGTCGCCGATGCAGGTCCGGACAAAAACGCCAAACGGGGTTACAGTGTTTCAATCGACGGCTCGGCTTCCTACGACCCGGATGGTGACAGCCTGACCTACTACCACTGGAGTTTCGGTGATGGTAATACAGCATCTGGTGCTGTAGTCAACCACACATATTCAAGTGTTGGTCAGTACACGGCCACGCTTGAGGTAAGTGATGGTACATCTACCGATACTGATACTTGCTTGATTACTGTTGCGCAAAATATTGCCCCTGTGGCCAATGCGGGTGCCGACGCCAACGTAATGGAAGACCGCCCATCGTATTTTGACGGGTCGGGTTCCGACGCGGACGGTGACACGCTGACCTACAGTTGGAACTTCGGCGACGGCCAGTATGGTGAAGGCGCACAGGTTTACCATACTTATAGCACGCCCGGAAATTATAACGCGACGCTTACCGTCAGCGACGGTTTTGGCGGCTCCGACGACGATATTTGTGTTCGATACGTCGGGGTGAACAGTGACCCGGTAGCTGACCCAGGTTCTAACCGCTCGGTTTACGTCGGTGACCTGGTTATCTTTAGCGCTGCCGAATCTTATGACCCGGACGGTGACCCGCTTGTCTATACGTGGGACTTCGGTGACGGCGGGACCGGTGTAGGCGTTACGAAGACGCATGTTTACACCACCGCCGACACATATACAGTTACTTTGACCGCTGATGACGGGTGGGGTGGAGTAGATACCGCCAGTTGCACTGTGACTGCCATAGACAGACCCGTTATAGTGACCGCTTTCCCCGGTGCCGAAGGGGCGGGCAAATGGACCCAGGGCGGAAGGGGTGGTGCTGTTTATGAAGTTACCAATCTTAACAACAGCGGGACAGGTTCACTGCGTGAAGCGGTTCAGGCCACTGGGCCGAGAATCGTTGTCTTCCGCGTTTCAGGAACCATCGCGTTACAATCACATCTTAATATCAATAATCCTTACATCACTATCGCAGGACAAACCGCTCCGGGCGATGGAATTTGCCTGAAGGATTACGGTCTTACGGTTAGCGCCAGTGAAGTGATTATACGCTTTTTGCGAGTGCGTACGGCCGACAATGGCGGCGCAGGGTTTGATACGATTACCGTCGGCAACGGCACGAACATAATTTTTGACCACTGTTCGGCAAGCTGGGGTGTTGACGAAACATTGTCCACCACCACCGATAACGCGGGACTGGATAAAGTTACCGTTCAGTGGTGTCTGATAACTGAAGGCCTGAACTGCTCCAACCATCCTGAGGGTTGCCACGGCATGGGTACTTTGGCAAAAGGCTGCTACGGTGCGCAGTATTCGTATCACCACAATCTTTATGCGCATCAGAATAACCGCAGTCCTTACCCGGGCAACTACAATGATATTAGTGTTGACCCCGCCGGCCTTACCTTCGACTTCCGCAACAACGTGATTTACAACTGGGGCGGCAACTTTGCAGGGTACAACACACAGAACGGCGCCAACAGTGTCTGCAAGATGAACTTTGTGAACAATTACTATAAGCAGGGACCGGATTCCACCGACCCGAACGCGTTTTATGAAAGGGTCCTTGCGAGCAAAGGTTATTTCAGCGGCAATATGATGAATGGCAGCACGCCTTCCGACCCGTGGAGTATTGTCCTGTTTGATTCAGGCTGGACGCAGCAGCAAAAAGATGCTTTCAAGCAGTCCCAGGAACTGCCTATTCTCGATGCGATACCGGTTGAAAGCGCGCAAACAGCATACAGCAGGGTTCTTGAGGAAGCCGGTGCGATATTGCCCGAACGCGACAACGTTGACCTGAGAATAATCGACGACGTGATAGATGGCACAGGCGGTATTATTGATGATGAAGACGAAGTTGGCGGCTGGCCGACTCTGTCTTCGGATACACCGCCTACAGATACGGACCACGATGGTATGCCGGACAGTTGGGAATCGGCGCATGGTCTGAATCCGAACAATGCCAGCGACGGTTCCGGCGACAGGGACAGCGATGGTTACACCAATATCGAGGAATATCTCAATAGCATCGTTGGTACCGGTCTCAATGAGGCCCCGGTTGTTTCTGCCGGTGAAAACCAGTCGATAACGCTGCCTAATGAGGCGGTGCTTAACGGCACAGTTACCGATGACGGTCTGCCGGACCCACCGGGTGCGGTAACGGTTACATGGACCAAGCAAAGCGGACCAGGCACAGTTACATTCGGCAACGCGAACGTGGTTGATACAACAGCGGAATTTTCTTCATCGGGAATGTATGCGCTTAGATTGACCGCAAACGACGGCTCATTGTCGAACTTCGCTGAAATAATGGTCTTGGTAAATCCGGCGTCTGCTGATACGACTATTATGCATTGGGACGGTGGGCTCGGTTTCAATATAACCGGCAGCACGGTAAGTAACGGCAGATGGGAAGACGCGAGCAACTGGTTCGCTCCTGAGAACTCAAGCAGGGACAATACTCTGCCGATATTGGGTGACACAGTCAGAATACATTTCATGGTTACTCAGGACCCCCCGAATCCGAACAGTCCCAACTTTAATCCCGAATCCCATATCACAGTCGATACGGTCGGTGTTGCAAAAGCGGGTAAAGTACAGACTAAAGAGTACACCAACAGCCTGACTATCGAGGAAGGCGCAGACCTTGAGACCCGTGGGAATATAGAATTTTATCAGGACTGGACCTTCAACGTTCACGATTTGATAGTTTATGGTACGCTTAATGCCTGTACGAACGTAGGTCAGGTAAGGATAGGCGGCCATCAGAGCTTCTCGTACAATAACATGTATGTTTATGGTGTAGTAAACATTCTTGGAGCCACCGGCGGCTCTGAGCTTTGGATGGGCTACGCTGTTGTAGATAGCACCGGTTCTTATGATCATAACAGGCTTTACATCTATTCATCAGGTTTTGTGATAACTGATGACCTGCTATGCAAAGGAAGCGATGCTATAATAGACATACAAAGCGGCGGTAAATTAGTTGTAAAAGGTAACGAAGAATCTGAAATCGACGGGTATGTTTCTGAAGGAAGAATTATAGGTGACGGCGGTTCGAGCGGTGTTACGGTTACGTACTACGCCTCATCCGATGAAACGGTTATTCAGGTTGTAGGCATACCTACGGTTAACGCGGGTCCCGACCAGCTTATTGTTGACCCTGTCGATACCGTTGACCTTGATGGAACGGTAAGCGGTGGCTCGACGCAGTGGAGCAAGTTCAGCGGCCCGGGTACGGTAACATTCGGCAGCGCAACTTCAGTTGACACAACAGCGACGTTCTCTGCCTACGGTACGTACATCCTGTGTCTGCAGTCTACGCAAAGCGGCAAGACCGGATATGACTATGTAACTATCAAATATTATGAAACCGCACCGGTAACGAACGCTGCGCCGGTGGTTAATGCCGGGGCGGACCAGTCGATAACGCTGCCCGCTGATGCTACACTTGACGGAACAATTACCGACGACGGTATGCCGAACCCGCCGGGCTACGTAACGACCCTCTGGACCAAACAAACCGGCCCGGGTATTGTTACTTTCGATGACTCGCTTGCGGTTGATACGACAGCGAGCTTCTCGGCGGCAGGCACTTATGTGCTCAGACTGACAGCGCTTGACGGCGAGCTTATGAGCTATGACGAACTGGTAGTTGCTGTAACAGGTGAGGGCGAGCCCAATGAGCCGCCCGAGCCCAATATTCCGCCTGCTCCGCCTATTGCGGATTGGTACAGGGTGGCTTGGCATATCCACAGCACCAACAGCGACGGCGCTGAAGACCCTAACAGGATGCTGACAAACTACAGAAACAACGGGACGTATGGGAAGTATAGCGCCGCACTGTTCACAGACCACGACTACATCACTGACAGCAGCGTGATGGACACAAGCACATTCATGGGAATTAACGGAGTGGAAGTAACCTATGGCAAGAGTCACGTCAATGCCTTTGGCGTACTCGAACCGGTAGGAATACTTACCAACCCCGGTTCAACCTTGCAGGAGCATATTGACAGGGCACTGGCCGCAGGCGGCATACCGATAGTCAACCATCCGTTGTGGACCATCGAGTTTGACCAGCAGAAGGTCACCAACCTTGTTGACCAGATAATCAACAGCACCGGCTGCAAGTATTTTGAAATATATAATTATCTTTGTGATGATTACTACCAGAACGGCTTCTCCGAAACAGAATACGACCAGGTGCTTTCCAGCGGCAAGATGATGTACTGCGTTGCCGGCGACGATGCACACGGTCTTGGAAGGGCCGGCTATGCGTCGGTCTATATCGGAGCCGAAGAGCTTACACTCGATTCGCTTAAAGCAGCTCTTGAATACGGCTACGTCTACTGCTGCCGTTCTACCACCAAGTGGCACGCGGGAATCAAACTGACCGCTTACGAGGTCACCGGAAATGAAGTAGGAGACACGATAAGCATCACAGCCGACGCGAATGCTACAAAGATAGAGTTCATTGGCAAAAATGGCGCGATTCTCAAGACGGTTAACAGCAACAGCGGCAGTTACACTATTGCCAGCTCTGATATGTACGTCAGAGGTCGAGTCACCAACACTGATGGCGATTACACCTGGACCCAGCCGGTATTTGTTGGGACTGGCGGCGGTGGTGGTGGCGGCGGTGAGCCATGCAATGGACCGATTGATGACTACGAAGGTTATGACAGCACCACCACCGGCACGCAGACCACCGGCGGCAAAGGTGGTGCGGAAATTATAGTGACCAACCTGAACGATTCAGGCGCTGGAAGTCTGCGGGACGCGTTAGCACAGTGTGGCACGGTACCGCATATTATTAAATTCCAGGTAGGCGGCGTTATCGGCCTGCAGGCTGAGCTGGAAGCCAAGGCGATGACTACCATTGCGGGTGAAACCGCACCTCTGCCGGGTATTACGCTCGTAGATACGGGTACCGCATACAGGGCCCTTTCGATTGACTGCCACGACTTTATTATCAGGCACATCCGTATCCGCAGCTTCGGTGGTGAAGGCATCCAGATTTGGGGAGGCAACAATAACATCATCAACCGCTGCTCATTCAGCGGCATGGGCGATGGCTGCATTGACATGAACACAGGCGGTCGCCACAATGTCAGCAGATGCCTGTTTGGAGGCTCCGAAGAAGGTCATAAGGCCCATTGCTCGTATGTCTCCTTCCATCACAACTATTATGGGTGGCTCAACCGCAGGATGCCGAGAATCTATGAAGGCGGTCCGAACTGGGACTTCCGCAACAACGCCGTACAGTACTGGACCAACAGCGCTACGAACATCCTGAATTCGACGGGTGTTAACCTAATCAACAACTACTACGGCCCTCCGGCTCCGCTTGAATCGTGGAGCGCGGCTGCTTTCTGTGCAGGTCAAACTGACCCCGCTACTGTTTACACGCACGGCAACTACTGCGCAGGATACAACGTTGACGGAGTCGGCTCCAAATCTACTCCCAATACGGAGCCGAACGTTACGACGATGTGCGCAACTTGTGACCCGAACGCCCTGCTTGCTGACATAAAGGGCGACGTCGGCGCATATCCGAATGACGAAATCGACCAGTACTATCTGAACGGTGGCGGCCTGAATCCGCCTCCTCCTCCGACACCAGGTGGTGGCGGTGGCGGCGGTGGTGGTGAGCCTAATGGTTTCTGGAGCATTATCGACGGCGACTACTATGTCGATAAGGCTACCGGAAATGATGATTACGCGGGAACTTTGATTGCGCCGTTTAAGACCATTGGCAAGGCTATATCGGTTGCTACCAGCGCGGGTGCCAAAGTGATTGTCTGGGGCAACAACCAGACATATACCGAGCAGCTTGAGTTTAGCGCCAGTGGAACCGCTAACGAACCAATTACATTTGTAGTTGACCCGGGTTCGGGTATCGCAGTCATCGATGGCGGCAGTACGACTTCAGGGACGATTTACTCGACTACCTCAGATTACATCGTGCTTGACGGATTCACCATTACAAACGGCAGGTATGGAATCTACCTGTATGGTGAAGGTGTCGACGGCTGGACAATAAAGAACTGCTTCATAACCGGTAACGACGCAGAGGGCATCTACATTCGCAACGGTGACGACCACAGCATATTCAACAGCATCATCAGCGACAACGGAAGCGCTAACTCCAGTATCTATATCTATAGCGGTGCTCTGAATGTTGATGTGACTCAGTGCGATGTTTATAAAGGCAAGTACGGTATCAACTACAGCTCCGGCTGCTCGGGCGACATTCTGAACAGTATTATTACCAATGCTACTACCAATGGAGTTAAAGTTGACAGCTCCACCGTTACTATTACTTATAGCGACGTCTGGAGCAACGGGACCAATTACTACGGTATAACTGCCGGTGCAGGCTGCATAAGCGCTAACCCGCTGTGGACAGACCCTGTCAATGGCGACTTTACGCTCGACGACAGCAGCCCCTGCAAAGGCGCTGCTTCGGATGGTGGCGATATGGGTTATCGCGGCGTGGAATATGCTCCGGGTAACCAGCCGCCGGTTGTTAACGTCGGTTCTGACCTTGCGGTTAGCTTGCCTTCGCAGGCGACGCTCGATGCTACAGTTACGGACGATGGTATGCCTGACCCGCCGGGTTCAGTAACGACCACATGGACCAAACAAAGTGGGCCGGGCACAGTTACGTTCGGCAATATTCACGCAGTTGACACGACAGCGAGCTTCTCAGCGGCAGGAACGTACGTATTGCGTTTGACCGCCAATGACAGCGCACTTGGCTCGTATGACGAAATAACTGTTACGGTAAGTCAAGGGAACGCGGCGCCTTCGGTTAATGCCGGCTCTGACCAGCAGATTACATTGCCTGCCAGTGCATCACTGGACGGTACGGTCACAGATGACGGCCAGCCCAATCCGCCGGCTGCGGTGACAGTAACGTGGACGAAGACAAGCGGGCCGGGCACAGTTACCTTCGGAAATCTCCATGCTGTTGACACGACGGCAAGCTTCTCAACGTCGGGGACGTATGTACTGCGGCTTACGGCAGATGACAGTGCGCTTCAGGCGTATGACGAACTAACCATAACTGTCAACCCAGGCTCGGCGACCTTCTCCAGCCTTGACGCAAGAGACGGCACCTTGAAAGAAAGTACCGAAACATCAGGCGTCGGAGGTAATGCCTACTCGACCTATTCATACATAGGCGACACCTCGAGCAAACAACAGTATCTCATAGTTCTTCATTTTGACACTTCGAGTATTCCCGATGGCGCAACAATTACATCAGCCACACTTTCCATGAGGCGTACAGGTAAAGCTGGAGACCCGACAAGTCTCGGCACTATCACTGTCGATATCAAGAACGGCTACTACGGTACCAGTGAGTCTCTGCTTGCTGCGGACTTTGAGGCGGCATCCAGCGCAACCGGCGTGGCTACACTGCCTTATCCTGCGGCCAATGGAGATTGGGTTGAGGGCGACCTTAATTCAAGCGGATTATCTAACATCAATAAGACAGGTGTTACGCAATTTAAGGTTCGTTTCACAACCGATGACGACAATGACGGCACCGCTGATTACCTCAACATCTATGATGGCACCACCAGTAACCCGACATTGGAGGTCGCATGGCAGTAAGCCGAAGTAAAGTGTGATTTATTTTGTGAAAGTTTAGCATCAGAAGGCCCTTCATTATCGAAGGGCCTTCTTTTTTATTCACCAACCTTCAATTTGGACCGCCCGCTTTTCACGATATACTACATACTATCTGCTATATACTGAATTTATCCGCCGGGTCTTTCCTTTAAAATTTAGCCCCGCAATTTATTGCGTGGGTTCTCGGGACACGTCGAACGGGTCCGCTCTTTTTGCCCTTCAAACTAAACACTTAAAACTAAAAACTAATTTTTCTTCTCCTCCGCCAAAGCCGCCAATATCCTGCTCGCCATTTCGTCCGGTATCTCCTCCATCTGCTCCTTAAGCTGCTTTTCGTATTCCTCCACCTTCGCCGTATATGGGTTCGGTAGCGAAATTATATCCAAACACGCCCGCCTCGCTGTCTCCTCCTTCTCAGATTCCGTAAGCTGAACTAATTTCGCCGCCGCCGTAAACGAATATTTCGCTATCAGCATCTCCCCCAATATCCGCGCGATTTTCATCCGCCCAATCAGCTCTAATTGAAAATGCTCGTCCCCCAGCCACTGCTTATAAACGTTCCTGCTCACACGGTACTTGTCCAATATCGCCTGCTCATCCATCTCGCACGAAAACAACGCCTCTATTACCGCCACCTGCCTCTTACTCAATCTACCCCTCGTGTTCATGCCATCCCTTTCTTTTTGTTGCTTAATCCAAAATCCAAAATCTGAAATCCAAAATTGAAAACCCCCTTTACCACCTTCATACCTTTCCTTTCTGTCTTCTGATTTCTGTCTTCCGTCTTCTGTCTACTGTCTTCTGACTTCCGTCTTCTGTCTTCTGACTTCTGTCTTCTGGCCTGTGCCTCCGGCACACGTCCCCCTATAATTGGCCCCACGTTGCGCGTTTTTATCGAAATTTTCACCGACAAATCCTGTCTTGATTTCGATAAGTCGTTGCCGCTAAACCAATAAAAAAAATTTAGGGCGCATCAGATTTTGCGCGCAGACTATTATCAATTTTTATCGAAATCCCCGTTTTTGGCGTAATTTCAAGGGCGATTTTTAAAAATGATTTTCCGAAATGCAAAAAAAATTAAAATCACGGTTTTTTGCGATGAAAACGCCGTTTTTTTCTCTCAAATCTGAAATTCTTCCACATTTTTGCTCTTTGATTTTTAATCTTTGATTTGCTTCTGCCGCATTTCTGCCTTCAGTTCGCTTGCCCCGTGAGATGTGGCTTCCGCTATCTCATCGGGGCACTATTCCAATCACTCCGCTTTGCTGCGTGGTACTGGATGATGCTCATCGCGGCCTCAGGCGAAATGCTCCTTTACTTCTTGACAATAACCCGCCTCTAACGCAAAATGGACGGATAAATTTTTCGCATAAACCATAAGTTAGGAAGACTTTATGGGGAAACTTCAAAAAAAGCAGGTTGAAGAAGTTATTGGCTATCTTCAGACGGGACAACCCATACCAGATAATTTCAAAAATATCCTCTTTCCGCCGGAACGCCGAGAATATGAACTTGTCTATGATGGCAAAGACCGCGAGGAAGATATTATTGCCGATACGTGGGGAGTACCGCTTCAAAAGGTCAAAACGTTTAATATTCCCAAAAGTAGCCCCATCCCCGGCTGGACAAACTGGTTGGTCTTTGGCGATAACCTTCAGGTTATGAAACGTATGTTGGATGACCCGCAGGTCAAAGGTCAAGTCAAGCTAGTCTATATAGATCCACCTTTTGCGACAAAACAGGATTTTCAGGGAAGTCAGGATCAAAAGGCCTACCAAGATAAAATTGCTGGCGCAAAATTCGTTGAATTCCTAAGAAAACGATTAATTTTCTTGCGTGAACTCTTGGCATCCGATGGTGTTATATATGTCCATCTTGATTGGCGTAAATGTCACTATATCAAAACCGTTCTAGATGAAATCTTTGGGGAAGCAAATTTTCAAAATGAAATTATTTGGCAACGCCTTTCTGCCAGAAGTGATGCTAAAACTTATAATCATATTCATGATGTAATCTATTTTTATTCAAAGACACAAGCATTTCCATTTAATTCTCAATATTCAGAGTATACAGAGAAATATATAAAAAAGTTTTATAGATACAGAGATAGTGACGGGCGGCTATTCAGTATTGGCGACCTAACAGCAAGAGGTTTACGAAATGGGGAGTCGGGCAAAGTATGGCGAGGAATCGATCCGGCTAAATTAGGCAATCATTGGAAAGTAAAAATAAGTACATTAGAACAAATAGACAAAGAAGGTAAGATTTATTGGCCTCCCAAAGGCAAGGTACCACGATTAAAACAATATTTAGATGAACGAATGGGACGGCCTTTACAGAGTATTTGGCCTGATATATCCCCAGTTCAGTTTGCATCATTGGAAAACACAAAATATCCGACACAAAAACCTGAAATGTTACTGGAAAGAATTATCAAATCTTCGTCGAATGAAGGAGATATCGTGCTGGATGCCTTTGCGGGATCGGGCACAACATGTGCAGTTGCGGAAAAGTTGAATCGACGATGGATAGGAATTGATTGCGGCAAGTTTGCCGTTTACACAATTCAAAAACGGATTTTAAATCTTCATGAGGAGACTGGCAATAAAGGCAAGATATTACATGCCAAGCCTTTTACCCTTTACAATGCCGGTCTGTATGATTTTAAGCGGATGAGTGAACTACCGTTTGAGGATTATCGCGCATTTGCCATGCAATTATTTCAGGTGCGCGACAATCGGCATTCACTTGCAGGTATTGAACTGGACGGATACAAGGGCGAATATGATGCTCTGATATTCAATTTCAAAAAACAGCCGGACGTAGTGTTGGACGAAGGCTATATTAAATCATTACATCAATATTTGAGTTCGCGGGCTAGAAGTGAATTTTATATCATTGCTCCTGCATCGCGTGTTACCTTTTTGGAAGATTACATCGATCACGGCAATACACGATATTATGTCCTGCGAATACCATATTCAATTATTGACGAACTGCATGACCGGCCATTTCAAGAAATTCAACAGCCTGTGGATGAAGGAGATGTTAATAACACAGTTGAAGCAGTTGGATTTGATTTTGTTATTCCACCGGAGGCGAAATTAACCTATACAATGGAACGCAAGCCGGGAGAATTGCTTACACTTGCGACAATTACTATCAAAAAGTTCAAAAGTCAGGCAATTACTAAACGCCCTCGCATATTCCAGAATCGCGAAACGATTTCAATGGTAATGGTCGATTATGATTACAAAGGTAATGGTGAAGGAGTTTTCGATCTGGATGTTGCATTTTATCGCGATGAGATTGAAAAGGATGGATGGAAGGTCCGACTGGATCAGTCACAATTTGGTGAAAAAATAATGATTATCTATATGGATATTTTCGGCAATGAGTTACGCGAGGTAAAAATTCCTGCCGATTTCGGGATAAGGCCTAAAGTGAAATCGGTACAGAAAAAGGCAACGCGAGGGCATGTTGTCAAGAAGGGGAAGTAAGCAATGCCAGAGACTACCCGGTTTAAGAACGAAGATCTGGTATTGCGATTGCGAAAAAGCGTCAATCCGAAAATATTTAATATGGGACGCTATGAGCCATTTCTTGATGCTCTTTGTGCTGATCGCGAATATCAAAAGGAAGCAATTCGCAATGTATGCAATTTTCTCTTTGGGTGGGCATACAACACAACAAAAGAACTTGCTAAAGAGAATTATACTGCAAACGCAACACTTCAGGAAAAATACGCAGCCATCGATAGATTCGAACGAGTATTGGAATTTCCGGATAAATTAGCGTGTTCTGTTGATTTGGCCACGGGCACAGGCAAAAGTTTTGTTATGTACGGCATTGCTCGTATTGCCTTAGCGGCAGGAAAAGTTGACCGTGTATTGATATTATGTCCATCAAATACGATCGAAGCAGGATTGTTCGACAAATTTCGGCACTTATCTAAAGAAGCAGATTTTACTCAGTTGCTGAGGAAGGATGCAGGCGTTGTTTCGCCGCGGATTATTAATGCCACAGAGACCATTACGACCGGCGATATTTGTATTGAAAATATCCATGCCACCTATCAAATGACGAAGAGCGCAATCAACGATTCACTGCGAGGCAAGGGAGAACGAACGCTGGTAATGAATGATGAAGCACATCATATCTTTACACCCGAGAAAGACCAGGGTCTAAAAAAATGGAAAGAATTTCTAATCTCTGATGTGTTCGGCTTCAAATATTTGGTTGGATTATCCGGTACCTGTTATATTAAGAATGAATATTTTACAGATGTCATTGTTCGCTATTCGCTTAGGCAGGCAATCGAGGATGGTTTTATAAAATCCATTGATTATGTGGTAGATGATTCCCCCGGCGACCAAAAAGAAAAATGGCAGAAAATATATGCTAACCATCAGGAGGCAAGGCGCAAATATCGCCGTACAAAACCTCTTACAATAATAGTTACAAAGGACATTTCCGCCTGTAAGGACGTGACCGACGAATTAACAGTTTTTTTGGCGGAAACCGAAAGCATTTCGATTCAGGATGCTGCAAAAAAAGTAATGAGAGTTCATACGCCGCGTTCAGTCAGAGAAGACCGCGAAGTGGCAGGAAATATTACCCGCTTGCGCAACGGAGAACCAGATCGCAAGGGTAGCCCAATCGAGTGGATTACTTCGGTAAGCATGCTAACTGAAGGATGGGATGTTCAAAATGTATTTCAAATATATCCACACGAAAAACGCGCTTTTGAATCTAAGCTTCTGATCGCTCAGGTACTTGGTCGAGGCCTACGCATTCCGGACAAGTACAAAGGCGAGCAGGTGCATGTAACCGTATTTAATCATGCCAATTGGAGCCGCGATATTAAAGACTTGGTCAATGAGGTTCTTGAAATCGAACGACGTGTGTGTTCATTCCCTGTTGTGAAAAAGCCGGATTATAATTTCAATATACATCAGATCGCCTACGACAAGTCAATGCAGTTTGTCAAAACCAAGCAAGAATCAGAATATAATTTTGATATGTCCTATGTTGCGTTAGCCGATCAACGCAAAGAATTAGAAAGGGCAACTGAATATGAAAATGCGGTTTCCGGCGGACATATTGTAAAAACTACCCGTGTGAAGATGGAAATGTTTCCCATTGACGATGTTGTTGAGATGATTGTAGGAAAATTTCGAGCGATTGATCTGGAGACGGGGTCATCATACGCAAAGAAATATTCAAGAACTTGGCTACGAAAGTTAATTCGAGAGTCTTTAGATCGTATAGGCTATAAAGGAAATGAGGTTAGCAAACAAAATAGACAAATGATTTTAAGTGCATTTGGAAATCTCTACAGACGAGGAAGTAAAACTCCTCGACCAAAAACAGACGCCGGTACTATTTACAAAATAAACACATTGGAAACAGACAAAACCAGGATGGGGTTCGCGGTGTTAAAACGTGGTATTGCGTCGGTGTTTTATGATGAATTATCAAAAACTTATGATGTTGATCTTGAGCAAGCCCTTAAGGATTTAGAAGATGATGATACGTTTCCGCGTCGTGCTATAACGAAAGTTTCGAATCGTTTTAACTTCAAAACTTGCCAAAGCATTGTTTTGACCCATTCAGAGCCAGAGTTCAAATTTGTAAAAGCACTGGCACAGCAAAAAAATGCTGAGAAAATAAAGGCATGGCTTAAAAGTCCAGATTCGGGCTTTTATGAAATTGAATACGCTTACGCCAGTGGAGGGGGAGACTACACAAGGCGAGGCTTTTTTAATCCTGACTTTTTCATTCTGCTCAATAAAGAAATGATTGTTGTAGAAATTAAGGGAGATGAGGAAATAACTGACCCATCATGGGAGAATAAAGGGAAACGGCGGGCGGCAATAACACATTTTGATCTGCTAAACAAATTACAGGATGAGATAAAATATCATTTCTGCTTTCTTTCTCCTGAGTACTACGACCATTTTTTTGCACAACTTCAAAAAGGCAGCATGATGAATTTCCAAAGCAGTTTAGATGTGGCTTTGTTAAAGGTTTAATAAGTATTAATTGAGATAGCTAATACTTTTTTCTTTTTGATTTTTGCTTTTTAATCTTCGCACCGAAAAATCGACGCTTTGCGTCGCCCTGCTCGCCTCGCCGAAGCCTCGGCGTAGGCGGGAGCAAGTCCCGACAAGTCGGGACGCGTCGAACGGGTCTATCTGCTTACGGCGGACAAAATTCTACTACTCCGCCCCTTCCAATGCAATATCTTTAAATAATTTACTCCGCCTCCGGCGGACGCATTTAAACCTTCAGTTCGCCCGTTTTTATCCACTGCGGCACGTTGTGCCTGCGTTCTATCGGTCGATGCTCATCGCGGCCTCAGGTTTAAATGCTCCCCCCGAAAACTAACCAACTACCCTCATAAAAAAAAGAGAGAACTTCCCTATATATAAAAGCTCGCTACTCTACCTCGATTTCGGACATACCCGCCAAATCTCCTCACGCTACCTCACTTCTCCACACACACTCTCTCTCCCTCTCTCTCTCTCCGCTTCTCTCTACCTCGATTTCGGATATATTGTAGCCAGCATAACTATAATAATATAGCTAAAATATCGCCTTTTGCGGGCTAACATCACCGCATTTCTGCCTTCAGTTCGCACTAATTTAAATTACTGTATGATGCGAATCGCGGCTTCAGTCAGAAATGCTACCCAATCCAAAATCAAAAATCTAAAATCCAAAATCTAAAATGGACCATCCCCCCAATAAAAAACACCCACCCCATCCCCAAATAGGAAATACCTCCCAATAAATAAAAAAGTCTCTACTTCTACCTCGATTTCGGATATATTGTAGCCAAAGTATCGTCGATAGTTAGCCCTGCCACCTGTGGGCAAGGGAAGAGGATTTTAATTCCTACCTGTGAACTATGAACTACCAACTACCTGCTGCCGCTTCGCGGCTTCGTTTTTACCCTAAAAAACCGTACCACTTAGTAGTATGATTTTGCTGTAAGTCTTTATTTTACGTTCCCACCCTTATCCGAGCGACGAGCGACAAGCGACGAGTCACCCCCCAAAAATAAGGACTTATGAACGCTCAATCGACTTGACTTTTTTTAGACATGTTCAAATACCTATCAAACACCTTCAATTCATGGTCAGTTTATGTTCAAACACCCCTCAAACTTGTTCAAACTCGTTCAAAGACCCTCTATTTTCGTGTGTTTCCATTTTCGAACTTAAGCCTTGTGCTCTTAGGAACTTATAAACTTTTTTCCCCAAAGTCCTAAAAACCAGATGTCCAATTTCACTTTTTAAACTTTCTTTCTAACATTAGCAGCCTTTATAAACTAATTCAAAAACCTAAAGGTTCTGTCCTTTACGAATCCGTGAGATTATCGGGCGTTTCTTTAACATCATTTTAATCCTTTTCAGAATCTATGTATCGTGAAATCAAATACTTCCAGAAATTTAAGTCGCGGTGTAACTTTGACGAGTAAAGAGGTTATGGCCGGATGAGCTTTGCAGGGTTGAAGTCTGTCCCTGCGAAGTGTAATTACCGGAAAAAGCGTTTATGCGCAATTTAACGAATGATATAAGCTCAAGGAAGCGGGGTCCTGTATGATATTCAAAAGCATGTTCGTTTATCCGAAGTATCCTGAGAATTTACAGCATTTATATGATTTGGCGAACAATCTGTGGTCCACGTGGAATTACGATGCCATAGATTTATTCTATCGGATAGATGGTCGAATCTTCCGCGAGGTCAATCATAATCCCTTAAAACTTCTGCATAGCGTCAGCAAAGAAAGACTTAATGAACTTGCCGACGACAATGGCTTTGTCAGCGAACTTGAGGCGGTATGGAAAAAATTTCAAAATTACCTCGAATATGCCGGCAGCGTCAAAGACCGATATGCAGACAAATATTGTTTTGAGCAAAATGACGTCATTGCTTATTTTTCGATGGAATTCGGCCTGCATGAGTCCATACATACGTATGCCGGTGGATTGGGTGTTTTGGCCGGAGATTTGCTAAAGGGCGCTTCGGACCTGGGATTACCGATTATCGGCATCGGCTTACTTTACAGGCTCGGCTATTTCACGCAGCACATAGATGTAAACGGTTGCCAGCGGGAAGTGTTCGACAGGTTTGAGAATGACCTTATTCCTGTTAAAGAGCTGTATGATTCAAATGGTGATTGTGCTCACGTATATGTAAAAGTCGTGAACGAAGACGTTAAAATTAAACTGTGGAAAATCGATGTTGGTAAGGCGCAGTTAATATTACTGGATACCGGCATTGAAGATAATCCACCTCATTTGCGAGATATTACCAGCAAACTTTATGTCGGTGACAGAGAAAAGAGGATGCAGCAGGAACTGGTCTTGGGTATAGGCGGCATCAAGGCGCTGGAGCTTTTAGGTAAAAAAGTAAAAACTTATCACTTTAACGAGGGACATTCGGCATTTGCGATTATCGGCAGGCTGCAGGACTTGATAGTAAACAGGAAATTTTCGTTGTCCGAAGCAATGGCGATTATACGGGCTTCGACCGTGTTCACTACTCACACACCGGTTATAGCCGGTAATGAAAATTTCGATATCAAGCTGGTTAGAAAATATATCGAGCCGAGAGTCAGGGAAATAGGTCTTGATTTTGATAAGGTAGCTGCCTTGGGATATATAAACGGCAACAAAGACGTTTTCTGGATGCCGGCTTTTGCGATGCAGTTCTCGCGATATATTAACGGCGTTTCAGAACAGCATGCCGAGATATCTCGAAAGATGTGGGCGGGCATTTTCCCTGAAAGACCCATTGCGGAAGTTCCCATAACAGCCATTACTAACGGTGTGCATACCTCCTGGATAAGCCAGCCTTTTACAGATATGTTTAACCGTTATCTAAGGCCGCACTATGTTCATTGCGACAGCAGAACGGATGTCTGGAAAAATATTTATAATATTCCCGACGAAGAGATGTGGGAGGAGCATCGCAGAAATAAAAGGGATTTGATAAACTTCATAAGGAGGCAGTTTGTCCGGCCATCGGGTAATGGGGAGACTTCACATTCCAAGCGTCCCAACGTTAGTTTGTCACTGAACACCGATTACCTGACCATTGTTTTTGCCCGACGATTCGCCTCGTATAAAAGACCAACGCTGATTCTCATGGACAAAAAGCGATTAAGCAAAATTCTGACCAATCCTGCAAAACCTGTGCAATTGATTTTTGCCGGGAAAGCCCATCCGGACGACAAGCAAAGCAAGGAAACCATTAAGGAAATAATCGATTTTGCCAAAGAGTACAGCATCGAAGACAGGGTGGTTTTCCTGGAAAATTACGATATGAATATAGCAAGGCACCTTTATTGGGGAGCGGATGTCTGGTTGAACAATCCTGTCCTCGAGATGGAGGCCAGCGGCACCAGCGGTATGAAGGCGGCTATGAATGGCGTCCTGCATCTTAGTACGCTCGAAGGCTGGTGGCCGGAAGCCTACAATGGCAAAAATGGCTGGGCGATAACTGCCGGTAAACTCTACGACGACGTGAATCTGCAGACAATTGCTGACGCGAATCACCTGTATGACCTGCTGGAAAATGAGGTGACCGAACTATACTACCACCGCAATGACACGGACACCCCTGATGCATGGGTAGCGATGATGAAAAATTCCATAGTTTCCGCCTGCCGGGATTTCAATATGAACAGGATGCTCTGCGATTACCTTGAAAAGTTTTATATACCCGCGATGAAAGATTCGGCCCGGATTGCGGACGATGATTACAAAGCGCTCAAGCAGGCTGTCCAGGAAGAAAAGGAAGTGTTAAGGCATTGGGACAACATAAGAATAAACTCATTTACAGTCGGCACAGAAAAAAAGGGACGTTTGGCCGAAGGCCAAAATGTGGAACTGGAATGCGGCATCGGATTCGGCTCTGCCCGGCCGGAGCTTTTCAAAGTCGAGTTGTTCTATGCGTATGACGGGGACAACGCTTATAAAGTAATGCCTATGGAACTGGCGCACAAAAACGGGGATGCGACAACGTATTACAAGCATTCACTCGCGGTGGAAGGATACGGCAGCCAAAACCTGAATGTCAGGATAAAGCCGGCAAACCCGATTGTAGAGGACATGCATCCGGAGCTAATCAAGTGGAAGGATTAAACTCCGCGATTCACAATACACTTTGTGTGTGCTCAAGCAATTGCTCTGTGTCAACCAGACCTTCGAGTCGGCTGAGCGACTCAGGGCGGATTGCAATCATATTCAGCAGATAGCGGTCAAGATAAGCGTCCTTAGTGTATTTGATCAATGTTTTTGCATCGGGTAGAGTAAAATAAGAATCGTAGCCAAGGTTTTTGAATGCATCTATCAGCTCAAGATGCACGTCATTGCCATGTTTTATTTCATAAAAGATAAGTGGGGAGCTTTTCGAAATAATTTTTTTCGCACCAGCGAGAGCTTTTAGTTCATGGCCTTCAACATCCATCTTGATTATATCGATACTGTCGATGCTATACTTTCGCGCAAGGTCATCAATCGCAATCAAAGGTACTTCCTCACCCTGAGTTTCGCTGTTACCGGAGAGTTTGTAATTTTCAGAAGAACCGCTGTGAGACAAAAAAGCCGAACCTGGTTTGTCGCTGATCGCGGCGTGGACAGCAATCATATTTGGGAACTGTTGTGCGGATTTTTCGAGCAATTCAAAAGTTTGACGGGCTGGTTCGACGGCTATGACTTTCCTGCTGGTTCTCGAAGCGGCGCTTAAAGAATAGACTCCGACATTTGCGCCGATGTCCAGGACAACATCGTCAGGTTGTATAATGGACCTGAAAAGCTTCATATCCGCTTTTTCGAACCAGTCTCCTTGCTCTAACAATACATAAGTTGTTATATTTTTCAGGTCAGGATATAAATGAATATGACCTGAATCGTACGGCAGCGATAATTGTTTAAGTTCGCCTTTGGCCAGGGCGAGAACAGCATTTGAGCGTTCGTTATTCAGTTTGCGGTCGATGGCCTCCAGAAGTTTAATGCACTGGTCCCGTATTTGTTCATTTTTTAATTTTGTCCGAAGTGCCAAAAGCAGACCGAGCCTAAAATCGACCTCAATATTCAAGGGGCAGAATTTTTTGATTTTACAATAAAGTTTCCAGTAAGTTTCCTGTGCGAAATAACTGCTGTATGCGAACAGTTCCGTGCAGAAATTAAAAATAAGCGATTCCAGATTGTCAGCATTGTATTTTTCGAGTAATTGCTGCGGAGGTTTTTCTTTGCTGTTTTTTGAAGAAAAACTATCGAGGACTTCGGCAGCGCATTCTACGGCTTTTTCGCGTTGCCCTGCGCGGTAAAGGTTGTCCGCATTGCTTATAAGGTCAACGATGGCAGGAGCTGAATATCTTCGGGCTTCATAAACCGAATGTTCAGGGGGTTCAATTTCTGTTATTTCGACACCTTTTGAGCGGCAGTAGTCATGCCACATTCGGCGATATGCATTTTCAATATCGCTGGTAATGAGTTCGTAGTTGCATAATGAACTTGCGGCGAGTCTTTGACGCATTGTGGCGCGAATTTGGGCCAGCGCCTCCGGTTTTGAGGCAAGAGCAACGGCCTTTTTGACATATTCATCTGGAGATTGGGCCGCGAAAAACTGCATATCAAGTCTGCTGAGTATATCAAGACCTACTCGTGAAGCGTGGTGCCTGCCTGCAAGAGTAATGACAGGTACACCCATAAAAAGTGCCTGGCAGGTGGTCGTTGTGCCGTTATAAGGATACGTGTCGAGAGCGATATCAATCGAATTATAAGTATCCAGGTGTGCTTCATAGGATACCGGCCCAAAAATCATTACATGCTTTTTGGGAAAGTCCATACCTTGTTTAGAGAACAAACTCCAGATGTGCTCTTTGACCTCTGCGTCATCGCCCTCTTTGAACTTCAAAAGAAGTTTTGAGTTTGGCACCGCTTTCAGCAGGTCAACCCATATCTTTATTATGATAGAGTTTATCTTTTTCGGATTATTGCAGCAGCCAAATAAAATGTATCCCTTGCTTAATGAAGGTAAATTTTTGATTGGCGGCTGTATATTACCGGGATTATAGCAGAGAAAACCGTTGGGCAGAAAGACAAGTTTTTCCGTATAATATTGCTGCTGGTCGGGGGTATCAGCAACGGCATCGGTGAACCTGTAATCCACCTGGGGCATCCCTGTAGTATTTGGATAGCCCAGATAAGTAACCTGTATAGGTGCAGGCTTGTAAGCAGGAACACCGAGTCGATTTCGGCCGGTGTGGCCTGCCAGATCGACAAGGATATCTATTGAGTCGGATTTAATAAGTTCCGCTGCGTTTGCGTCGGCAACGTTTATGATATTACGATAAAAATCAAATTTCTCAACCAGCTTTTTGGTATACGAATCAGGATTCAGAACATCACCGTAACCGTAAATCTCGAATTTATTTCTGTCGTGCCCAATTAAGAGTGAATCAAAGAAATACATTGCCGAGTGAACTTTGAAATCAGGGGAAATGTACCCAATGCGCAGCTTCCTGTGAGGCTCAAGGACGTTATCATGTTTTTTACATGCGAGCGTTATCGGCGCCTGGATTTGAGCCCATTTTTTTGATTCTTCAAAAATCTCGGATATCTCCGCATCGGGCAGGTAATTAAGATTCAAGAGCAGATTCGAATGTGCATCTCGATATTGGGGGTTCACAGCTATAGCTTTTTTTAATAAATCTATCGCTTCTTTAGTTCGCCCGATTTTCATAAGACAGCCGGAACGATTGTTCCATATTGCAATATTATTCGGTTCCAACTGCTCGGCATTGTGCAGGTTTTCGATGGCCAGAGAGAATTTGCCCATTTTGTTGTATATCAAGGCGATTGTATTATAAACTTCGACAGATTTCCCGAGCTTGAGAGCATCGAGGCAATACTGCAAAGCCCTTTCACCCTGAAAAGCCCTGACAAGCAGAAGGGCAATTTCATATTTACTAAAATAGATATCGTATATGTCACTGAGATTAACCAGGTTTTTTTGCAGTTCTTTTTCGGCCAGTAATCTTTCAGCTTTTTTTATATCTCCCCGGTCTATAGATGTTTCAATCTCTTTAAGCCATTCAGGTCTATTAGGTTTCCAATTATCGTAATTTATTACCCTGGGTCGAGTAACATCTGCAACTAAGGATTTGGGGCCTGAGGTCCTTCGAAATCTGTTTTTTTTCTTCTTTTTCGCCATATTGGTCTCTAAATGAATGCAAAATCATTAAAAGTTATTAAATAGATACAGCATTTTTTAAATTCCGCAAAATAATACCGTTCCTGTAAATATTATCGGTCGAAGGAATAGTTTGGCTGCAAATTTAATTGGGATGGATAAAGTGATTTTGCAGAAAAATATGGCAGCGGTGGCGTCAATCCTGCGGCAATAACGTGATGCGTTAACAATAAGGCGGTGCAGAAACCGTTTCTTTTATAATCTCAACGAACAGCTTAGTCATCTTCGCGGCAGACCAGGTGCGTTCACATAGCTGTTTATTCACATCACACCACGCAAGTGCCAGCGGCATCATTACGGCATCACCAACATCGCAGAGTTCTTTGGTCAACCGGCAAAGAACGGTTCCCATTTGAACAGGCATTTCGATTACCTCTCCCTTGTCGCAGCTTTCGTAGCAGCCATGTACCGGGTTGGAAACAAAATGCTCTCTGCATACAAACGGCCTTTGCTGGTAAATGCTGCACTGATTGTTACACAGGAAAGGGCAAGCCATGTTCAAACCGGCATACCAGTCTGAAAGTGGATTTAGTTCGGAAGGATTATCTGATGAATTCGAGAAAAACTTAAATACCTGATTTGGCGGTCGATGACTCATAATCTTTTTTGCCGCCAAAAGGTATGTTTGCAGTGTTTGACTTGACCTGTATTTTTGTTTCAGGAAAAACTCCTGTCTGAAGCGCAATACTTCCGGGACCGATAGCGATACAAGATAACTGCAGCAGGTCGAACAGCCTTTATGACAGGGAATAAATCCCCCCTCTATGCGTATTTGCTCGGTTGCGATGTCGGCGATTTTATCACAGATTACCCTTGCCGCAGGTACGATGTCAGCCAGATGCGCGTTGCCGGCAGCGATAATGCTAAAACCCAGACGCCTGTTGAAAATATCCAGTTCAAGAGCTGTAATCTTTGAACTATAGTCCCCGCATTTTTCAGTCTTGCAGTTGCTGAGAATCCTTATTGGCATATTTTCCAGCATTTACCAATTTGGGTGTGCGTACTATTTATTCGGCTATAGCTTTCCAGCCCTGGTTCAGCTCTTCGAGCAATTTGATTACTTCTTCAATCTTAGCGGGGTCTTGTTTGATGTTGGATGTGCTTAGCTGGCTGTTCATGAAACAATACAGCTTTCGCAGATTCATCGCGATTTCGCCACCGGCCTCCATATCCAGAATGGCGTTGAGTTCGTTGATTATGTCCTGGGCCTTGGCTATGTATTTGCCCTTTGCCTCAGGGTTTTTTGCTTCAATTTCCTTGATTGCCAGCTTCAGGAATTTGATGGCCCCGTCATAAAGCATGACGATAAGTTTGCCTTTATTCTGCGTCAGGACCGATGTTTCTTTATAACTTTCGAGGCTTCTCATAATGTTCCTCCATTATATATGAATCTTCGATTATTTACAGGTTTATTATTGCTGGTTTAAACTATGGGGGGATGGCTTGGAAACCATCCCCCCTAAAATACTTCCTTCTTCAATTGTCAACTGGTGCTTAGCCGCGGAGCAGTGTAAGCGCCATCTGGGGCATCGCGTTGGCCTGCACCAACATGCTGATACCTGCCTGTGCCAACACCTGTGTTCTGGTCAGAGCAGCCATTTCGGTCGCGACATCGACGTCCGAAATTCGGCTTTCTGCTGTCATCAGGTTCTCAGCCTGAATATCCAGAATCGCGATAGTGCTTTCCAGACGGTTCATCTTATAACCGAATGACGCACGAGCGGTGTCCTTTGTGCTGATAGCAGTGGTGATTGTAACCATCGCTGTTACGGCAGCAGTGGTTGTTAAAATATTAAGGCCACCTTCTTCTTGGTCCTCAGCGTAGTTATTGGCATTAATCGCAACACCCGTGCTGACCGCGTTAGTCGTAGCGGTAACTGTTCCGTCGAGAGTCCAGTCACCTGTCGAGCCGGTACTGCTTACTGTAAGCGATACACTGTCCGTCTCATCTCTTGAAGCGACCTTCAGTGAGTATGTGCCGTCGGTATTTTCGATAATGCTCGCCATATCATAGTTCTTTTCAGTACCATCAGATGCAAAGCCAAGCGCCTGAGATTCGGCATTAATCATGGCTTCCACCTGGGCTATAGTGTACGTACCAGCAGTCAAAGCAACAGAAATTGCATCTTCGGTAACAGTGGCACTATCGAACTGAATTGCAAGTGTTACGGTTTCGCCGCCTATAGTTAGAAAGGCTGTAGTTGTATCAGCTACATCAGCCATTTGTGGACTAAAGACAGCATATTCGACCTCAACACCGGTATTGATGTCAAGGCCGGCCTTTGTCATATTGACCTTGTCAACATCAATCGTGCTGGTAGTTCCGACGTGAATCGAAACTGAGCCTGTCCCTGAGTTGAGCATGGAGATCTCGTTGAATTTTGTCGCTCCGGCGATACGCTCGATTTCAGCGGCCATTTCTGAGAATTCGGCATTCATAATTGTCCGCTGGGCGGCAGAATAAGACCCTGTCGCGGCTTGTTCGGCCAGTTCCTGCATTCTGATAAGGTTCTCATCGATAACGGCCATCGCGCCTTCCATCGTCTGGAGCATGCTGATACCGTCCTGGGCGTTACGTGAACCCTGCTGCAGCACGGCGACGTCCGCGCGAATCAATTCGCGAACGGCCAAGCCTGCCGCATCGTCCTTTGCGCTATTTATACGCAGACCGGACGAAAGTCTTTCGACGCTCCTGGCCAAGCTGTCATAAGCTGTGCCCAAGTGCCTCGCGGCGTTACCCGCCATAATATTGTTCTTAATTGCTAACATAGTCTTGACTCCTTAAAAAATATAAGTTTCCTTCTCGGCCTATCATGCCTTATTTTTGCGGTCCCTTCGCACAACGAGTGCATAGAGACAAAATCTGCTTATAGAGCATTTTCGCCAGCTAAAAGAAAAACTTAAGGGGGTTTTTATGGGGTTTTCGGTTCAAAGCAGCGATAAAAACGCCTGTCCTGTAATCTTTTAGGTTAAGATGGTGAAAACGCACACTTACGGGGTTAGGGGCTTTTTGCGCAAAATAAAAAATTTTTCAAAGCTGTTTTTGAAGTGACAATCGTCGGCACAACCGAAAACCGGTATTGAAAACAAAAGCTTATTTGAAATTTATAGTTATGGGACGTACGGTTTTTTATGGGACTATCTTGAGGCTGTTGCCGGAAAATTTGCCTGCTCCGGCAGAATTTTCCGCAATGTCGGAAAATTTGTCCACCAGAACAGCTTTTTGACAAGAACAAACTAAAATCCGTCAGAACTTAATTTTTCTTAACTTACTCTACCACAATAAGTTATATATCGTATCGGCGAGGCGTATTTTTGATATGGCACGGTAATTGCACATTGTGTTTGCATTATTGACAGGTTTTTTAAAAGGCAAAGCTATTTATGGATACATCAGCAATAACATCAAGCAAGATTCAAATGGATTATATGAAACTTCTGGTAACGGAACTTAAAAACCAGAATCCGCTTGAACCGTTGGATAATAAAGAGATGGCCTCTCAACTGGCGCAGTTCTCGCAGCTTCAGCAACTCGAATCAATGAACTCAAACTTCGCCAAAGTACTTCAAACCGCAGAGCAGAACTATGCTACTTCCTTAATAGGCAAAGAAGTGTCATTTGCCGCGACAACAGAATCCGGTGATACTGAAATCATAAACGGCGTCGTGGGTGGAGTTTATAACGATGTCGATGGTCAAATAATTTTGGCCGTAGGCGACCGGGCCGTTAGTTTGGAAGACATAATATCCGTCAAAAGCCAAGAAATAATAGGAGAATAAAAATGAGTTTTGCATTGTCAACCGGCGTTACAGGGCTTGATGCCCACCAGAAAATGCTCGATGTGGCGGGCAATAACATCGCCAACGTCAGCACCACCGCTTTTAAAGCCAGCAGAATAATTTTCTCGGAGCTTCTAAGCGAAACGATAAAGAAGGCATCACAGCCTACGGCTGATACCGGCGGCACGAACCCTCAGCAGATGGGCAGCGGTGTTGGTGTAGGCGGTATAACACCCCTTATGGCGCAGGGTAATATCGTAAGTACCGGCAATCCTTTGGATATGGCGATAGAGGGAGAAGGGTATTTTGTGGTAAGCGACGGTTCTAAAAATGTCTATACCCGTGCCGGGGCGTTCGCGGTTGACGCAAACTCGAATCTGGTTGACCCTTCCACCGGTTATATAGTTCAGCGCATTGGTTCAACCGGCGAAAGTGACGGGCTTCAGATTGTCGGCGACAGCAACGCTCGTATTCCTTATGATACGGCCCTTGCGGCAAAGGCGACGTCGCTTATAAAACTGCAGGGCAACCTCAGCGCTGATGCGGTGTCCGCGACGCCACAAACCCAGGAATTGACTTCGGATATAACTTATTCAGCCAGTAATACAACGCCTACCAGCGATACGCTTGTGACTGCGCTGGATCAATATTCATTTACCAGCGGAACGCCTTTTACTTCAGCTACAATCACCGTTTCGGGCAGTACCCACGCTGGTACTGCTATAACGGACAGCACTCCGCTTGCTGTTACGGTAACTACAACTTTGGGTGATATTATCGACCATATAAACACAGTTCTCGGCGCTGGGGCGACAGCGGAGTTGAGTAACGGCCAAATAATAATAACCGACGCAACCGGCGGCTATAGTAAATTGGATGTGAACCTGGCATTTGCCAACAGCGGTGACGCTGACCTTGCGATGCCTGATTATTTCAAGTATACAACTGTCGGCGGTGATGAGGTCCAAAATATTAATACCATAATTTACGACTCCCAGGGCGGTTCGCACGTTCTCGCCGGTGCGCTTGTCAGAACCGATACCAATAACACATGGGAGATGGTGCTGGCTTCAATTACCGGGGATGTTACTTCGCTTAACTATGACGATAGACATATAGAAGGTATAAAGTTCAGTAACGAAGGTTCTTACACCGGTCTGGACGAGACAATTGACGATACCGCACAATTTACCATAACTTTCGCACATGATATTGCAAATCCTCAAACTATCGATATGGACTTTGGTACAGTGGGCAAATTTAACGGTCTGACCCAGTT
>Ga0214473_10001283_pt1 | contig 33606 bp, 25 predicted proteins | sample RVTome_7_FD_203509 | JGI IMG/M metagenome (GOLD analysis project Ga0214473, IMG submission 203509) | Soil microbial communities from uranium-contaminated site in the Upper Colorado River Basin, Wyoming, United States - RVT98D197 | ecosystem: Environmental > Terrestrial > Soil > Contaminated >... | reverse complement strand
CGCTCGCCTGCGGCTCGCTGCGCGCTTCGCTTGCCTTACCCGGGCCTCGCGCTCGCTGATCGCTCGCGCTCGGGCTCCGGGCTTCGCTCGCCTGCGGCTCGCTGCGCGCTTCGCTTGCGCTCGCTGCGCGGAGGCCGACTCGATGGCGTCGGCCTCCTTGCGTCAGTCCTCGAGGATCTCGACCGACGCCGCGAAGCGGGCGGCCGTTGCGCGCGTCGACGGTGTCCGCCCTCGCGCGAAGATCACGTACAGGCGGCGGCCGAGCAGGTAGAGCCAGGCGTCCTCGGTCTCGCCGGGGCGGTCGCCGGGCTCATAGCGCAGGTGACGTCCCGGGTGGGCGCGCAGCCGGGCGGGCTCGGCCCGCGCCGCCCGCGCGCCGAGGTCGGCGAGCAGCTCCCGCGCGGCGCGCTCGAGCAGCGCCTCGTCCCCGAGCGCCACGGTCGCGAGCGCCGGCACGTCGTGACGTTCGACGCGCAGGCGCAGGGCGCCGCGCTCGAACTCCCAGCTCCGGGTCCGCAGCACGCCGAGGAGCGTCGACTCCCGCTTCTCCTCGTAGTGCGGCGCCTCGGGAAAAGGGGCCGTGAACCCGCCCTCGCGGGAGTGGAAGGGCGGCGCGGCCTCGGCGACGGCTTCGGCCCCGGAAGGCTCCGCGAGCGCGGCGCTCGCGAGCAGCGCGCAGGCGAGCCGTCCCAGCAGGGCCCTCGCGGCGCGAGCCCCGCGCGGCGCGCGGCTTTGCGCTTCCCCGTCGCTTCCCGGAACCCCTCTCACGGCGCCGGAGCATCGCGCAGACCGGGGGGCCGCGCCCGACCCCGCGCCGTGCGACCCTCGTCCGCATGCGCGATGCCGACTGCGTGGAGCTCCTCCGCTGGGCGCTGCCTCGCCTCGGACTACGCACGGAGGGCTTCCGCCGCGTGCGCGGGCAGGTCTGCAAGCGCATCGGCCGCCGCCTGCGCGAGCTCGACCTCGAGGGCCCCGCGGCCTACCGCGCGCACCTCGAGGAGCACCCCGAGGAGTGGGCCACCCTCGACGCCTGCTGCCGCATCTCGATCTCGCGCTTCCAACGCGATCGCGCCGTGTGGGACGCCCTCGCGACGCGCGTCCTCCCGGCGCTCGCCCGCTTCGCCGCTCTTCGGGGGGATGCGGTGCTGCGCGCGTGGAGCGCCGGCTGCGCCTCGGGCGAGGAGCCCTGGAGCCTGCGCCTCCTCTGGGACCTCCGGCTCGCCGCGCGCCATCCGGGCCTCGCGCTCGAGATCGTCGCCACCGACGCCGACCCGCACCTGCTCGCGCGCGCCCGTCGCGCGCGCTACCCGGCGAGCAGCCTGCGCGAGCTCCCCGCGGCGTGCCGCGTGCGGGCCTTCGCATTGCGCCGCGGGCGCGGCGAGGCCAGGGCCTTGGCCGTACTGCGGCCCGAGCATCGCCACGCCGTCGCGTTCCGCCGCCAGGACCTTCGCCAGCGCATGCCGCGGGGGCCCTTCCACCTCGTGCTCTGCCGCAACGTGGCGTTCACCTACTTCGGGGCGGTGCTCCAGGGCGAGGTGCTCGCGGGGCTCGCGCGGCGCATCGTCCCCGGCGGCGCGCTCGTCCTCGGACTCCACGAGTCGCTGCCCGCGTCCGCCTGGTTCGCAGCGTGGCCGAAGGCGCGAGCGGTGTGGCAACGGCAGCGGCTCCCCGGTATCCTCCGGCTGCGACGGGGCTTTTAATTCCGTCCCGCGAGGCGGAGAAAGCGCGATCGTGAGCCGAGCCGAGCATCCCCCGGCCTCGCTTGCACCCGCAGGCGAACCCACCGGCACCGCCGGGGGCCATCCCGTTCTCGACGACAAGGGCATCCGGCGGGCGCTGATGCGCATCGCGCACGAGATCGTCGAGCGCAACGAGGACGCCGAGAGCGTGTACCTCGTCGCGATCCCGAACGGGGGCGTCCCGCTCGCGCGGCAGCTCGCCCGGAACCTCCGCGAGATCTCCGGAGTGGAGCCCATGGTCGGGGTCCTCGACACGACGCTCTACCGCGACGACCTCCAGACGACGAGCGAGCGCCCGGCCCTGCGCGCGACCGAGATGCCTTCGGCCGTGGACGAGCGCGTGGTGATCCTCGTCGACGACGTCGTGAAGACGGGACGCACCATTCGGGCGGCGATGGACGCGCTGATGGACTTCGGACGCCCGCGCATGGTTCAGGTCGTCGGGCTCGTGGACCGGGGTCACCGGGAGCTGCCGATCAAGCTCGACTACGTCGGCAAGAACGTGCCGACGAACCCCGGCGAGGTCGTGCGCCTCCAGGGAAGGGCGGGCGGGCTCGAGCCGCCCCTCGAGGTGGTCGTCGTGCCGGCGGCCGCGGAGGGAAGGCCATGATCGGCAGGGATCTGCTCGGCATCGAGGATCTCGAGCGCGTCGACATCGAGCGCATCCTCGACACGGCCGAGCGCATGCGCGAGATCGGCCAGCGCGAGGTGAAGAAGGTCCCGACGCTGCGCGGCCGGACCATCGTGAACCTCTTCTTCGAGTCGAGCACGCGAACCCGGGCGAGCTTCGAGATCGCCGGCAAGCGCCTCTCGGCGGACGTCATCAACTTCTCGCCGAGCACCTCGAGCCTGAAGAAGCAGGAGAGCATTCTCGACACGGCGCGCACCCTCGACGCGATGGATCTCGACGCGGTGATCGTGCGGCACGCGGTCGCCGGGGTGCCGAAGCGCATCGCCGACGAGCTCGAGGCGCCGGTCATCAACGCCGGCGACGGCGCGCACGAGCACCCGACGCAGGCGCTGCTCGATCTCCTCACGGTGCGCCAGGAGAAGGGTCGCATCGACGGTCTCACGGTCGCCATCGTGGGCGACATCCTCCACTCGCGGGTCGCGCGCTCGAACATCTACGGCTTCTCGAAGCTCGGAGCCGAAGTGCGCGTGGCCGCGCCTCCGACGATGCTGCCGGCCGCCGTCGAGACGCTCGGGGTGAAGGCCTTCACGTCGCTGCGCGAGGCGCTCGACGGGGCCGACGTCGTGATGGCGCTGCGCATCCAGAGCGAGCGCCTCACGGGATCCTACTTCCCGAGCGTCCGCGAGTACTCCGCCACCTTCGGCCTCGACCGCGGGAAGCTGCGCTACGCGAAAGACGGGGCAATCGTGATGCACCCGGGGCCGGTGAACCGGGGCGTCGAGCTCTCGCCGGATCTCGCCGACCATCGGCCGAGCGTGATCCTCGACCAGGTGCGCAACGGCGTCGCGATCCGGATGGCCGTCCTCTACCTGTTCGCGGGCCGGCGCCGGCGACCGGGGCTCGTGGCCGAGGCTCCGAAGGGAGGTTCCGCAGCGTGACGCGCGTCTTGATCCGTGGCGGGAGGCTGCTCGACCCCGCCTCCGGGCTCGACGAGGTGGGGGACCTGCTCGTCGAGGACGGTCGCATCGCTGCGGCGGGCGGGCAGCTCGACGGGCGCGCTGCCGAGGTGATCGAGGCGGCCGGCGCCTGGGTCGCGCCGGGCTTCGTCGACCTGCACACCCACCTGCGCGAGCCGGGGCAGGAGTACAAGGAGGACATTGCCTCCGGGGGGCGGGCCGCAGCGGCCGGCGGCTTCACGACGATCGCCTGCATGGCGAACACGCAGCCCGTGAACGACGACCCGGCCACCACCGACTTCATCCTCGACCGGGCGCGCCAGGACTCGCCGGTGCGCGTGTACCCGGTCGCGGCCGCGACGCGCGGCCTCGAGGGCAAGGTGATGACCGAGATGGTGGCGCTCGTGGGCGCCGGGGCGGTGGCCTTCAGCGACGACGGGCGGACGATCATGGACGCCGGCGTGATGCGCCGCGTGCTCGCCTATTCGCGGCTCGTGGGCGCTCCCGTGATCGCGCACTGCGAGGACCGCTGCCTGGTGGGGGAGGGCGTCGTGAACGAGGGCCCCTGCTCGACGCGGCTCGGGCTCCCCGGGAACCCCGCGATCGCCGAGACCGTGATGGTCGAGCGCGACATCCTGCTGGCCGAGCTCACCGGCGCGCACCTGCACGTGGCCCACGTCTCGGTCGCCGGCGCTGTCGAGGCGATCCGACGCGCGCGCGAGCGGGGGGTGAACGTGACGGCGGAGGTGACGCCGCACCACCTCGCCCTCACCGACGAGGAGACGCTGGGCTTCGACACGCACACGAAGGTGGCGCCTCCGCTGCGCTCGGCCGCGGACGTCGCGGCCTGCCGCGCGGGCCTCGTCGACGGCACGCTCGACGCGATCGCGACCGACCACGCGCCCCACGCGGTGCACGAGAAGGACCAGGAGTTCACCGTGGCGCCCCCCGGCATGATCGGCCTCGAGACGGCGGTCGCGGTGGTGCTCGACCTCGTGCGCGAGGGGCTGCTCTCGCCGCTCGAGCTCGTGCGGCGCCTCTCGACGAATCCGGCGCGGATCCTGCGCCGCCCGGGCGGGAGCCTGGCTCGGGGCGAGCCGGCCGACGTGGTGATCGTGGACCCCGATCGCCGCTGGACCTACGACCCCGCCAAGGGCTTCTCGAAGAGCCGCAACTCGCCGTGGGCCGGCAAGGCGCTCCAGGGACGCGCGATCGCCACGCTTGTCGCGGGCCGCACCGTCTACGACGCGGACCGCGGGGTGCTCGTCCCGTGAGCCTGCAGGGCCTCCGCCCGGCTCGGCTCGCGCTCGCCGACGGGACCGTCTTCCGCGGGACCGCCTTCGGCGCGAGCGCCGTGGGCATCGGCGAGGTGTGCTTCAACACGAGCCTCACCGGCTACCAGGAGATCCTGACCGATCCCTCCTACGCCGGGCAGATGGTCGTGATGACCTACCCGCAGATCGGGAACGTCGGAGTGAATCCGGAGGACGAGGAGTCGGACCGGCCCTGGCTGCGCGGCTTCGTGGTGAAGGAGCTCTTCCGCGAGCCCAGCAACTGGCGCTCGTGCGAGCCGCTCGACGCGTACCTCGCGCGTCACGGGATCCCCGGGATCTCCGGCATCGACACGCGCGCGCTCGTGCGCCGGATCCGCGACGCGGGCTTCCAGATGGGTGCGCTCTCGACCGATCCCACGCAGCAGGACGAGGCCCTGCTCGTGGCGCGTGCGCGCGAGGCACCTGGCCTCGACGGGCGCGACCTCGCCTTCGACGTGTCGTGCCGGGCGCCCTATCGCTGGTCCGAGGGCCCGTGGCCCGGGATCGAGGGGCAGATGCCCCGTCCGGCGCGCCCCACGCCCCTGTTCCGCGTCGTGGCCTACGACTTCGGCGTGAAGCGGAACATCCTGCGCCGGCTCGTCGAGTTCGGCTTCGACGTGACGGTCGTGCCGGCCCGGACGAGCGCGAAGGAGGCCCTGGCGCAGGGGCCCGACGCGATCTTCCTCTCGAACGGCCCCGGGGATCCGGCGGGGGTGCAGGGCGCGCGGGAGGCGGTCCGATGCCTCGTCCGCGAGAAGCCGCTCTTCGGGATCTGCCTGGGCCATCAGATCCTGGGCCTCGCCCTCGGCGGCCAGACCCGCAAGCTCAAGTTCGGGCATCACGGCGGCAACCAGCCCGGGCAGGACGTGCACACGCGCAAGGTCGCCATCTGCGCCGAGAACCACGGCTACGCCGTCGATGCGGACTCGCTGCGCGCGGCGGGCGTGCCCGTCGAGATCACCCACCGCAACCTGAACGACGGCACCGTCGAGGGGCTCGCCCATGCAACGCTCCCCGTCTTCTCGGTGCAGTACCACCCCGAGGCCTCGCCGGGGCCGCACGATGCCACCTACTTCTTCGCGCGCTTCCGCGAGATGGTGGCCCGGCACCACGCCGGGGAGCGCCCGAGCGGCCTCGAGATCGCCCGGGGCGCCGGGAGCTAGGGCCGATGCCGCGCCGCGACGACATCCACACGATCCTGGTGATCGGCTCTGGCCCGATCGTGATCGGCCAGGCCTGCGAGTTCGACTACTCGGGCACCCAGGGCTGCAAGGCGCTGCGCGAGGAGGGCTACCGCGTCGTCCTCGTGAACTCGAATCCCGCGACGATCATGACCGATCCCGAGCTGGCCGACCGCACCTACGTCGAGCCGATGACGGTCGAGAGCGTCACGAAGATCATCGAGCGGGAGCGCCCGGACGCGCTGCTCCCGACCCTCGGCGGGCAGACCGCGCTGAACCTCGCCGTCGACCTCGCACGCGCCGGCGTGCTCGAGCGTCACGGCGTGGGGCTGATCGGGGCGCAGCTCGAGGCGATCGACAAGGCCGAGGACCGGGAGAAGTTTCGCGAGGCGATGCGTCGGATCGGGCTCAAGCTCCCCCGCTCGGGCTACGCCCGCTCGCTCGCAGACGCGCGGCGGATCGTCGAGGAGACCGGGCTCCCCGCGATCATCCGGCCGAGCTTCACGCTCGGTGGCACCGGGGGAAGCATCGCCTGGCGGCGCGAGGAGTTCGACGAGCAGGTCGCGTGGGCCCTGGAGCAGTCCCCGCGCCACGAGTGCCTGATCGAGCAGAGCGTGCTCGGCTGGAAGGAGTTCGAGCTCGAGGTGATGCGCGACGGCGCCGACAACGTCGTGATCATCTGCTCGATCGAGAACTTCGACCCGATGGGCGTCCACACAGGCGACTCGATCACGGTGGCCCCGGCGCAGACGCTCACGGACCGCGAGTACCAGGAGATGCGCGACGCGGCCATCGCGATCATCCGGGAGATCGGCGTCGACACCGGCGGCTCCAACATCCAGTTCGGCGTCGATCCGGCCGACGGCACGCTCGTCGTGATCGAGATGAACCCGCGTGTCTCACGCTCCTCGGCGCTGGCCTCGAAGGCGACGGGCTTCCCGATCGCGAAGATCGCGGCCAAGCTCGCCGTCGGCTACACGCTCGACGAGGTCCGCAACGACATCACCCGCGTGACGCCCGCCAGCTTCGAGCCCTCCATCGACTACGTCGTGACGAAGGTGCCGCGCTTCACCTTCGAGAAGTTCCCCGGCGTGGACAACGTGCTGACCACGCAGATGAAGTCGGTGGGCGAGGTGATGGCGATCGGGCGGACCTTCAAGGAGAGCCTGCAGAAGGCGATCCGCTCGCTCGAGATCGGCCACGCCGGCTTCGAGCCGCCCGCGCTGCCGGGAGGCGAGGCCGGCAACGCCGCCCTGTGGTCCCAGATCGACACCCCGCGCCCCGGGCGCCTGTGGGCGCTGTGCGAGGCGCTGCGCCGGGGGGCGTCCGTGGCGGAGCTCCACGAGCGCTCGAGGATCGACCCCTGGTTCCTCGGCAACCTGGCCGAGATCGTCGAGATGGAGCGGCAGCTCGCGGCGCTCGAGCCGACGCAGCGGGCAGGGGCGCTGCTGCCCGCGAAGCAGGCCGGCTTCTCGGATCGGCGCCTCGCGGCGCTGTGGAAGCTCGGCGAGGACGAGGTGCGGACGCTGCGGTGGGGGTTGGACCTGCGCCCGGTCTACAAGCGGGTGGATACCTGCGCGGCGGAGTTCGAGGCCCACACGCCGTACCTCTACTCGACCTACGAGCAGGAGTGCGAGGCCCGTCCGACGGACCGGCGCAAGGTGATGATCCTCGGCGGCGGTCCCAACCGGATCGGGCAGGGGATCGAGTTCGACTACTGCTGCGTCCACGCCGCCTTCGCCCTGCGCGACGCCGGGTTCGAGGCGATCATGGTGAACTGCAATCCCGAGACGGTCTCGACCGACTACGACACGAGCGACCGCCTCTACTTCGAGCCGCTCACGCTCGAGGACGTGCTCGAGATCGTCGCGGTCGAGAAGCCCTTGGGCCTGATCGTCCAGTTCGGCGGGCAGACGCCGCTGCGGCTCGCGGTTCCGCTCGAGCGCGCCGGCGTCCCGATCCTCGGGACCTCGCCCGACGCGATCGACCGGGCCGAGGACCGCGAGCGCTTCGATCAGGTCCTCGAGAAGCTCGGCCTGCGCCGGCCGCCGGGGGGCCTCGCGCGGAGCGCCGACGAGGCCGAGCTCGTGGCGAAGCGCATCGGCTACCCGGTGCTGGTGCGGCCCTCCTACGTGCTCGGGGGCCGCGCGATGGAGATCGTGCACGACGCGGAGGCGCTGCGCGGCTACATGCGCTACGCGGTGAAGGCCTCGCCCGAGCACCCGGTGCTCGTCGACCGCTTCCTCGCCGACGCCACCGAGGTGGACGTCGACGCGATCTCCGACGGAGAGCGCGTCGTGATCGGGGGCATCATGGAGCACATCGAGCAGGCCGGCGTCCACTCCGGCGACAGCGCCTGCTCGCTGCCCCCCTACTCGCTCGAGAAGGTCGTGATCGAGGAGATCCTCGCGTCGACGCGGCGGCTGGCTCTCGAGCTCGGCGTGCGCGGTCTCATGAACGTGCAGTACGCCGTGAAGGACGGCGGGGTGTACGTGATCGAGGTGAACCCGCGGGCGTCGCGGACGGTTCCCTTCGTCTCGAAGGCGATCGGCGTGCCGCTCGCGAAGCTCGCGGCGCTCGTGATGACCGGAAAGAGCCTCGCGGAGCTCGGGTTCACCCAGGAGATCTGGCCGCGCCACTTCTCGGTGAAGGAGGCCGTCTTCCCCTTCGTGAAGTTCCCGGGCGCCGACACGCTCCTCGGGCCAGAGATGAAGAGCACGGGCGAGGTGATGGGCATCGACTCCGACTTCGGTCGGGCCTACGCGAAGGCGCAGATCGAGGCCGGGAACAGCCTTCCCACCGGTGGGACGGTCCTCGTGTCCGTGAAGCCGGAGGACCGGCCGGGCGCCTGCGCGGTCGTGCGCGAGCTCGTCGCCATGGGTTTCCGCGCGCTCGCGACGGAGGGGACGGCCACAGCACTCCGCGAGCTCGCGATCCCGGTGGAAGAGGTGCCGAAGGTCGGTGAGGGCAAGCCCGACGTAGTGGACCGGATCGAGGCCCACGACGTGGCGCTGGTGATCAACACGGTCGGATCGAACCCCGCAGCGGCGCGCGACTCCGCGTCAATCCGCCGCTCGGCATTGCTGCGTCAGGTGCCCTACTTCACGACCCTCGCCGGAGCGCGCGCCGCGGCGGGTGCGATCCGGGCGCTCCAGCTCGAGTCGATCGGGGTGCGCGCGCTCCAGGACGTTCACGCGAACCTGCGGCGCTGAGATGGCCCAGAGCCCCTTCCAGGCGGCGCTCGAGACGGTCCTCCGGCCCCTCGAGTTCGCCGCCCGGGACGACTTCGCCCAGCTGGGCCGCGTGCAGGAGCTCGAGGCGACAGTGGCTGCCGCGGCGCGGCACGCTCGCGAGCTCGCGATCCCCCGCGACGCCCAGGGCGAGCTCCGCCGCGTGGAGGAGTCCTTCGCCGCGGCGCTCGCTCCCGACGAGCGGCGCCGGCGCGTGGAGGCGGCGCTGCGCCGCCTGCGCCCGCTCGCGGAGAGCGCGTGGGCCCCGGCGGCACTCGGGCGCTCGCCGACCTCGCTCTCGGGCGTGGGCCCCAGGCGGGCCGAGATCCTCGCGCGCCGCGATCTCGCGAGCGTCGAGGATCTGCTCTTCCACCTGCCAGTGCGTTGGGACGACCGCCGGTCGCTCGCGCCCGTCGGCTCGCTCGAGGTCGGCCGGCGCGCCAGCTTCGTTGCCAAGGTCCTCGCCTGCGACTTCGCGACGCGCCGGGGGCGCGGCGGGCGCCTCGCGCGCAGCTTCGAGGCCCTCGTCGGCGACGACACCGGTACGCTCCAGCTCAAGTGGTTCCACGGCGGCGACGCCATCTCGCGCGTGGTGCGCAAGGGCGCCCTTCTGCTGGTGACGGGAGACGTGCGCCGCTACCGCTTCGCCCGCGAGATCCTCCACCCGGAGGTGGAGCTGCTCGGAGACGGCGCGCCGGACGCGGCAGCCGAGCCCGAGGAGCTCCGGCGCATCGTGCCGGAGTACGCGACGCCCGAGGGCATCCACCCGCGAGCGCTGCGGAGCCTCGTGCAGCAGGCCGTACTGAGCCACGCGGACCTCGTGGCGGGCCACCTGCCGGCGGACCTGGTGCGCGAGCGCGGGCTCCCCGAGCCGGCCGACGCCTTGCGCGCGCTGCACGCGCCGGGACCCGATGCCGACCTCGACGCGCTCCGCTCGGGTCGGGCGCCGGCGCGCGCCCGGCTCGTGCTCGAAGAGCTCTATCTCCTCGAGGTGGGGCTCGCGCTGCGGCGCGCGACCCGCGCGCGCGAGCCGGGCATCCTTGTACCGGCGGGGGGGCCGCGCGTCGCGGCGGCGATCCGGCGACTGCCGTTCCGCCTCACCGGAGCGCAGGAGCGCGTGTGGAAGGAGATCCAGGGCGACCTCGGGCGCGCCCACCCCATGCAGCGCCTGCTCGAGGGCGACGTGGGGAGCGGCAAGACGGTGGTCGCGTTCCTCGCCGCAATCGCCGTCGCGGAGGCCGGCCACCAGACGGCCCTGATGGCGCCGACGGAGCTCCTCGCCGAGCAGCACGCGCGCACGCTCCAGCGCCTGGCCCTCGCGACGGGCCCGGAGGCGGAGCTGCGCGTGCGCCTGCTCACCTCGTCGCTCGGGCGCGCCGACGCCGAGGCGGTGCGGCACGAGCTCGCGGCGGGGGAGGCGGACCTCGCCGTCGGGACGCAGGCGCTGATCCAGGAGGGAGTGGCGTTCCGCTCGCTCGGGCTCGTCGTGGTGGACGAGCAGCACCGCTTCGGAGTGCGCCAACGGGCGGCGCTCGCGGCGAAGGGGGAGGGCCCGCGCGCGCCGCACACGCTCGTCATGACCGCCACGCCGATTCCGCGCACGCTGGCCCTCACGCTGTGGGGCGACCTCGATCTCTCCGTGATCGACGAGCTGCCTCCCGGCCGGCGGCCGGTGCGTACCCTGCTCGTGCGCTCGGGCGAGGGCCGGCGCGTGCTGGAGCTGCTGCGCGAGACCGTGGCACGCGGCGAGCAGGTCTACGTGGTGTACCCGCTCGTCGAGGAGTCGGAGAGGAGCGATCTCCGCTCGGCCACGGAGTCCGCGGAGCGGATCCGCGCCGCGCTCCCGGGGATCGCGGTCGATCTCGTACACGGCCGCATGGAGGCCGCCGAGCGCGCGCGGGCCATGGCGCGCTTCGAGGCCGGGGAGTCGCAGGTCCTCGTCTCGACGACGGTGATCGAGGTCGGAGTGGACGTGCCGGGCGCGACGCTGATGATCGTGGAGCACGCGGAGCGCTTCGGGCTGGCCCAGCTCCACCAGCTGCGCGGGCGCGTCGGGCGCGGCGAGCGGCCCGGCAGCTGCGTCGTGGTCGCGCGCGGCGTCTCCGAGGAGAGCGAGGCTCGGCTCGCGGCCCTGCTCGAGACGACCGACGGCTTCGCGATCGCGGACGCCGACCTGCGCATCCGCGGTCCGGGCGAGTTCCTCGGCACGCGCCAGCACGGGCACCTCCCCGACCTGCGCCTCGCCGACCTCGTGCGCGACGCCCGGCTCGTCTCGCTGGCGAGGGAGGCGGCGCTCGCGACGCTGCGCGGCGATCCGGGCCTGCGCCACGATCCCGAGCTCCTGCGCGCGGTCGCGGCGCGCTGGGGCGATCGCCTGGCGCTGGTCGGGGTGGGGTAGCGGGGAGCGGGATGCCCCGCGGGCGCTCCTCGGCCCGCCCGCGGGGCGCCCCTGCGACGCGCAACTTTCGGGCGCCCGGCGGGTTCGACACGAACGGAGGTGTGCCCTGCGTCCGGGCTCTGCCGGAGGGGGATGCCAATGAAGCTTCCTGGGGGCGCCGCCGTCGAAGCGGGCCGAGAGAGGTTCCGATGCAAAGGCTCGAGCACCGTTGCCGTCCGTCCTCGCCGCCGCGGAGCACAGCCGTCGTGGCGGTGCTGCTCGCCGGAGCGCTGATGGCCCGCGTGGCCTCCGCCGGCCCGCCTCCGCCTCCTCGCTCCGCCCCGCCCCCGGCCCCGGCGGCCTCCCCGGGTCCGCCGCCTCCGGTCACCGTGGTGGCGGTCCGGCCCCCGCCGTGGGGTCCGTCCGTAGTCGTCGTGCCGCGCGATCCGCCGCCGCTGCCGATCGCGCTGCGCGTGATCTACGCGCCGTTCTACGCCGCCGGTCTGATCCTCCGCTACGGCCTGTACTACACGATCGTCGCGCCGCTCGAGGTGCTCGGCCGCACGCTGAGCTACGGCGTCGAGGGGGGCGTCGAGCGGCAGCCGCCGGTCGAGCCGTGACGATGGGGGGGACGATGTCGAGAAGGAACTCGGGCTGGGTCGTGGGCGTCCTGTGCGGCGCACTCCTCGCGGCTCCCGCGGCGTGGTCCGAGGAGAGCGAGGAGGAGATCGGGTTCGAGCGCACGCCTCCGCGGCTCGGCTTCGTCGATGGCGAGGTCTCGTTCTGGCGCCCCGGCGCCGGAGACTGGACGCCCGCGCAGGTGAACACGGCGCTGGCCGCCGGCGACGCGCTCTACACCGGGGACGCCGCGAACCTCGAGCTCCAGGTCGGGGCGGCGGCCTTCGTGCGCACCGGAGAGAACACGCAGCTCGGGCTCACGAGCCTCGAGCCGGACTTCCTCCAGCTGCGCGTCACCGAAGGGCACGTCTCGCTCGATCTGCGCAGCCGCAAGACGAGCCAGACGATCGAGATCGACACGCCGAACGCCGCCTTCACGGTCGAGCACACGGGCTACTACCGGGTCGAGGTGGACGGCGAGACCACGACCTTCACCAGCCGGCGCGGCGGCCGCGCCACCGTGACGGCCGCGTCCGGGACCTCGGCCGCGGTAGCGCCGAGCGAGCAGGTCGTCGTGACCGGCACGGACGCGCCGAGCGTCGAGACCTACTCCGCGCCCGAGCTCGACGCCTGGGACCGCTGGAACTACGCGCGCACCGACGATCAGCTCGATGCCGTGAGCGCTCGCTACGTCCCGGCGGGCGTCTACGGGGTCGACAATCTCGACCACTCCGGAGACTGGCGGCTCCTGCCGACCTACGGCGCCGTCTGGGTGCCGCGCGGCGTGCCCGTCGGCTGGGTGCCCTACAGCACCGGCCGCTGGATGTACGACCCCTACTACGGCTGGACCTGGGTCGACGATGCGCCCTGGGGCTGGGCGCCGTACCACTACGGGCGCTGGGTCCACGTCTCCGGCTACTGGGGCTGGTGTCCGGGGCGCGTCGTGGTGCGCCCCTACTACGCGCCGGCGCTCGTCGCCTTCTACGGCGGCGGGGGATTCTCGATCGGCGTCTCGATCGGGGCTCCGAGCGTCGGATGGGTCGCCCTCGGCTGGGGCGAGCCACTGCTTCCGTGGTGGGGACCGGTCGGCTTCCGCGGCGCTCCGCGCTGGGGCGGTTGGGGCGGACCGCGCGTCGTGAACAACGTGGTGATCCAGCAGAAGACGGTGATCCACGTTCGCGACATCCAGCACTACCAGAACGCGCGCGTGCGCGACGCGATCGTGGCCGTGGATCGCGATCACTTCGGGCGTCGCTCGGGCGACGAGCGGCACTTCACGCGCGGGGATGCCAGGCGCTTCGCAGTCGTCCACGGCGACCTGGGCGTGAAGCCCGATCGCACGAGCCTCGTCGCGACGACGGGTGCGGCCCGCCGCCCTCCGCGCGAGGCGCAGGAGCGCTCCGTCGTCGCCGTGCGCGAGCCGCGCCTCGATCGCGCTCCCGAGATCGCCTCGCCGCGCAGCGCCCGACCCTCGCAGCAGCGATCGCGAGGAGAGCGCGCCGATGCGCGCGCGGCGACGCCGCCCACGCGCGTGGTGCAGCCCGCGGACGGCAGCGGGCGGATCAAGTCGTCGCGGCGGCCTCCCTTCGGGCGCAGCGGAGAGACCGAGCGTCGCATCTCGCCGCCGGCACCGCGCTTCGAGGAGGTCCAACGCGAAGAGCAGGCGCGGAGCCGCCGCGAGCAGACCCGCGGTGAGGCCGCGAGGCGCACCCGGACGCCCTCCGCGCCCGTGTCCCCCGAGGCGGTGCGGGAGCCGCGGGCGCGCGGCGAGCGTTCGGCGGTGTCGCCGCCGGAGCGGTCGCGGTCCGCGGAGGAGGTGCGGCCGTCGCCGACGCTGCAGCAGCAGCCGGCGCCGGGGGGCGAGCCGCGATCGCGAGGGGTGGGAGAGCGCCGCGAGCGCGGCACGCCGGGGGGGGGACGCGAGCAGGGGGCACCCGCAACCGGCCAGCTCCCGGGCGAGCCCGCGAACCGGGTCTACCGGCAGCACTCCGGGCGGACGCCCGGCGCGCAGCAGGTCGCACCCCGGGAGATGCAGGCGCCGGGCGGCGCAGAGCCGCGCCAGGGGGGCGGCGGCGACTTCCGTGGCGCACAGCCGCGTCAGGGGGGCGGTGGTGGCGGCGGAGAGTCCCGCGGCGGGCGGGGCTGGCAGGGACGCCGCTAGTCGGCCTTACTCGGGCCTCGCGCTCGCTGATCGCTCGCGCTCGGGCTCCGCTCGGCTTCACCTCGCTGCGCGCTCCGCTTGCGGCCTCCTAGCGCGCGCTCGCGATGTATACGGCGTGGCGTCGTCCCCCGCGCCCCGGCCGCTCGCGTCGGACCGCGAATCCGGCGCGGCCGAGGTCGCGTTCGAACCCCGGGTCCGGATCCTCCGACCAGATCGCCAGGATCCCGCCGGGACGCAGGGCCGCGCGCGTTCGAGCCAGGGCCGCCGGGCCGTAGTGAGGGTGGTCGCGCGGCTGCGAGGCCGGATGCGGACCCTCGTAGAGGTCGAGGAGCACGGCGTCGAGACGGGTGGCTCCCGGCGCGGCCGCCTCGCGAATGGCAGACGCGACGTCTCCGATCCGCAGCTCCACGCGGGGATCGTCGACGGCTTGCTCCGTGAGCCCCGCCAGGGGACCCCGGCACCAGCGCAGCACGACTGCGTGGAGCTCCGCCACGACGACGCAGGCCGCGGCGGGCAGCGCGTCGAGCGCCGCGCGCAGCGTGCAGCCCATCCCGAGGCCGCCGATCAGCACCCGGGGTGCGGCTCGCCCCGCGAGCTCGGCGCAGGCGATGCGGGCGAGCGCCACCTCCGAGCGACTGGCCGCGCTATTCATCAGCACGCGACCCTCGAGCACGATCAGGAATTCGTCCGCTCCGCGCCGGCGCAGCTCGAGCTCGCCCGCTTCGGTGTCGAGGGCGTCGAGGGTCTGCCAGGGCCGGGTCACGGCCCCGGAGTCTAGCCGGCGTCGGCGTCGATCCCGGGTGCCGACGGTCCGACGAGCGGCGCGGCGCAGGCATGCGACAATCGGGGCACCCATGGACCTCCGCGAGCTGACGATCCACGAGCAGCGGGTCACCTACCGCACTGCGGGCGAGGGCGCAGTGGTGCTGCTGATCCACGGGATGGCTGGCAGCGCCACGACCTGGAAGCAGGTGATGCCCCGGCTCAGCGAGCGCTTCACGGTCGTTGCCCCCGACCTGCTCGGGCACGGCCGCTCGGACAAGCCGGCGGGCGACTACTCCCTGGGCGCCTTCGCGAGCTCCCTGCGCGATCTGCTCGTCGCGCTCGGTCACGAGCGCGCCACGGTGGTGGGCCAGTCGCTCGGCGGCGGCGTCGCGATGCAGTTCTCCTACCAATACCCAGAGCGCTGCGAGCGGCTCGTGCTCGTGGGCAGCGGAGGCCTGGGCCCCGAGGTCAACCCGCTGCTGCGCTTTCTGAGCCTTCCCGGATCCGAGGCCGTGCTCAGGCTGGCCTGCGCGGCGTCCGTGCGCGGGGCGATCCAGTCCGTCGGGGGCCTCGCGTCTCGCGTGGGCCTGCATCCGGCGCCGGTCGTCGCGGAGCTGTGGCGGAGCTACACGTCGCTCGCCGACGACGCCACCCGCCGGGCCTTCCTGCGCACGCTACGGGCGGTGGTCGACCCTCGCGGCCAGGCCGTGAGCGCGGCGAACCGCCTGCACCTCGCCGCGGAGCTGCCGACGCTCATCGTCTGGGGCGACGCCGATCCGATCATTCCCGTCGAGCATGCCTACGCCGCGCATGCCTCGATCCCGGGGAGCCAGCTCGAGATCTTCGAGGGGGTCGGGCACTATCCCCACTGCGAGACGCCGGAGCGCTTCGTGGAGGTGCTGACCGAGTTCATCGAGTCGACGGCGCCCGCTCGGATCACCGTCTCACCGCGCCACGTGCTCCACTCCGGCGGCTAGTCCGATCAGCTTCGCTCGCCTGCGGCTCGCTGCGCGGCGGCTCCGCCGCCTTGCGTTAGCCGGACCGCGCGCATCCGGCGCGCGAGTTGACGACGGGCTCGGCCTGGCGTATCCGTCTTCGTCGTGGCGATTCGCGGAACCAACGGCCGACTCGAACTCCTCGGCGCCCTGCTCCTTCGCAGGGCGGGAGGGGGGACGAGCGGCCTCTAGGCGGATCGTCCGAAACCAACCCTCTCCCGCCGGACCCGGCTGGAGGGGGTTTCGTGTCTCTGGACCCGAGACCGCGCAGACCCGCTCCGGCCGACCGGCACCAGGAGCCTGCGCATGTCCGACCGGGTCATCGTCTTCGACACCACCCTGCGCGACGGAGAGCAGTCCGCGGGAGTCTGCTTCTCGCGTCGCGACAAGCTCGAGATCGCCGAGCGCCTCGAGGCCCTGCGCGTCGACGTGATCGAGGCGGGATTCCCCGCCGCGTCCGAGGCCGAGTGCGCCGCCGTCGCCGCCGTCGCGGAGCGGGTGCGCGAGAGCGCGGTCTGCGCGCTCGCGCGCTGCGTCCCGGGCGACGTCGACGCCGCGGGGCGGGCGCTCGCCCGCGCGGCCAGGCCGCGCATCCACGTCTTCGTGAACGCGAGCGAGGTGCAGCTCGCGCAACAGCTGCGCAAGACGCGAAGCGAGGTGCTGGAGATGGCCGAGGCCGCGGTGCGCCGCGCGCGACGCTTCACCTCGGACATCGAGTTCAGTCCGATGGACGCGACGCGGGCCGCCCCGGACTTCGTCGCCGAGATCGTGCGGGTCGCGCTCGCTGCGGGCGCGCGCACGCTCAACCTGCCGGACACGGTGGGCTACGCGCGGCCCGAGCAGGTGCGCGAGCTCTTCACCGGGGTCGCCCGGCGCGTTCCCGAGCTCGAGGAGGCGGTCCTCTCGTTCCACGGCCAGGACGACCTGGGTCTCGCGACGGCGAACGCGCTGGCGGCGATTTCGGCCGGTGCGCGTCAGGTCGAACTCACGGTGAACGGGATCGGCGAGCGAGCCGGCAACACGTCGCTCGAGGAGGTCGTCGTCGCGCTGCGCGTGCACGGCGAGGCGATGGGCGTGCACACTGGCGTGGATCCGTCCGGCATCTGCGCCCTCTCGCGCCTGGTGGAGGAGCGCAGCGGGATGGCGGTCCCACCGAACAAGGCGGTGGTCGGGCGAAACGCCTTCCGGCACGCGTCCGGGATCCACCAGGACGGGGTCCTCAAGTGGCGCGAGACCTACGAGGTCTTCGATCCGGCGACGGTGGGTCACGAGCGCGGCAGCGAGATCGTGCTCGGGAAGCTCTCGGGACGAGCGGGCTTCGTCGCGCGGGCCCGCGCGCTGGGGCTCGGCTTCCCCGAGACGGGCGTCGAGGTCGCCTTCCGCCGCTTCCAGGCCCTCGCCGACGGCAAACGCGAGGTGGACGACGACGACCTGCGCGCGCTCTTCGCTGTGAATGGGCGCTCCGCCGCCTCGTAGCGGACCGAGCGGGCCTCGGGCCGCCGGATCCGGGGTACCGAAAGCAGATGACAGCGGCGGCGCCGTCAGTCCGACCCTTCCACCTCGTCGCGGAGCCTTGCGGCGAACAGGCGCAGGAACTCGCGATCCTTCGGTCGGTCGCTGAGCTCCTTCGAGCGCAGAAGCTTCTCGAGGCGCCCGACGCGGATCTCGACACCCCCGACGCGGAATCGCTCCGCGTCGCCGGCGAGGTCGTCGAAGCGGTAGCCCTTCAGTGAGGGCATCAGATCGATGCGGGCGCCCTGCGGTGCCACGGCGGTGACGTTCGCCCCGTGTTCGATCATCCTGCCGAGGACGGCGTCGTCCTCGACATCGATGAACGGCTCGCCGCCCGCCTCGAACCCAGCCCGAGCCAGCGCCGCGAGCGCCATGCGGAGCGCATCGACCCGCGGGGGGAGCAGCAGGTCCAGATCCGCGGTCAGCACGACCACGGACGCGTCGCGCGCGTAGAAGTTGATCCCGGCGACACCGACCACGACGAACTCCGAGCCCGCTCGCGCCAGCGCAGCGAGGGCTTCGAGGAAGGGGCTAGCGGGTGTCGACACGCTCGGCGCGTCGCACCTCCCGCTGGAAGACGAGCGCGGCCCACATCGCGCCGAGCACCCAGGTCTTGTCGGAAGCGGGTAGGTTCCACGCCCGGCTCTCGAGCCAGCGCGCGATCCGCTGGAGCGTCGGGTCCATCGCGAGTGCGAGTCTATCTGTGGCGGTCTGCCGGTCAACCGGGTGACCTCCGGCGAAACGCGTGGGGGCGCCCGCTCCGGTCATGCGCGCGGACTCCGGCAGAAGGCGAGCAGGTCGAGACAGCGCTCGTCCGCCGGTCCGAGCGGGAAGTCGCGCCAGGTGGCTCCTGGTGTGCCGGCGCTCGCGCCCGTCTGGCGGCGCACGAGGATCGCGAAGAGCGCGAAGAGACGCTCCACGAGCGCGCGCGGGAGCCGATCGCGCAGGCGCAGGGGATCGAGCCGCATGATGCGGCGGATGCGGCGCGAGCGCCCCTCGAGGGTGCGCCGCACGGGCTCGCTCGCGCCGATGCCGTGCATCTCGACCTCGGCGAAACGCGTGAGGAGCACGCGCTCGAGCTCCTCGGCCGTGTACTCGTGGATGTGGTAGGGGTTCACGCCGTCGGAGGTGAGGAGGTTCGGCGTGGTGAGGATCGCCGTTGCGCCGGGGGCCAGGCAGCGCGCGATCGCGTCGAGGTAGGGGCCCGGATCGACGAGGTGCTCGATCACCTGGAAGCTCGCGACGAGTTCGAAGGCGCGGGGGGCGAGGGGAAGGGCCCCGAGGTCGGCTCGCACGAAGCGCGCGCCGCCGCGTCGGCTCGCGGGGTCGGGCGGCACTCGGTCGAGCGCGACGACGCGGGCGCTCCTCGCAGCGAGCCCCGCGGCTCCGTACCCGGAGCCGCAGCCGAGGTCGAGGACGCGACCGGCGCCGATGCGCGCCTTCGCGATCTCGTAGGCGGCCTCGTGGCGCGCGAGGTCGACCGCGAAGAGCGCGTCGCCCGCGTGCAGCCGCTCGCCCGTGAACTCCGGTGCGTCGCTCACGAAGGCCCCGCTTCGGGGGCGAGCGCCTCGCGCATGAACTCGCGCGCGAAGACGGCCCCCATGCCTGCGCGCAACGCGATCAGCCCCGCCGAGAGGACGAGCGAGACGGCGATCAGCGTCTCCGGCGGCGCCACCCCCGCAAAGACGTACACGGCGGCCACCTGTCCGGTGCCGAGGCCCGCGACGGCGATGGGGAGCGCTCCGACCACCGCGAGGATGCTCATTCCGAGCACGAGGCGGGCCGCCGAGACGTCGATGCCGAAGCCCACGAAGGTTGCGCCGGCCACGCCGATGAAGCAGCCTGCGAAGATCAGGCGCAGGCCGACCAGCTCGACGAGGCGCTGGAGCGGGGTCGTGCGCAGCGCCTCGAAAACCGCGAGCGAGCGCAGCCGCTCGAGCGGTCCGAGCGACCCGGGCAGACGCAGCAGCAGGATGCCGCCGAACCATCCGAGCCCGGCGACGGCGACCGCCCCGACGCGCACGCCCGGCGTGTCGCCGTCCGCGCTCGCGGCCGCGAGGAATCCCAGGCCCAGGATCACGAGGAGGTCGGTCGCGCCGATCAGCAGCACGACGCCGGCCGCCTCGCCGAGGCCGAGGCGCGCGCGGCGACGCAAGAGGACGGTGAGCGCGGCGCTGCCGAGGGCATAGTTCACGATCGTGAGCAGGTAGCTCGCGCACTTGATGCGCGCCGCCGTCCAGGCTCCGAAGTCGGGCGGGGGGCTCGGGATGAGCCGCAGCAGCGAGGCCGACTCGATCAGCAGCGTGGCGGCTCCGTAGACCAGCAGCGCGGGCAGCATCACGAGCGCCGCGTTCCAGCTCAGCGCCGCTCCGACCTGCGCCAGGTCGAAGCGCCCGAGCACCCAGACCAGCGCGATCACGCTCACGACGATCGGTGCGATGCGCCGCAGCCGGGCCTTCATCGCATCGCCTCGGGTGTCCAGGCGAGCCCCGGGCTCGCGGGTCTCGCGAAGAGGCCGTCGAAGGTCGTCCCGGCCGCGACGCAGGCGGCGAGAGCGGCGAGCCAGCTGCCGACGAGGATCGCCACGCCGCGTCGCCTCGACCAGCGGCCGATCTCCTCGCTCGCGTAGACCGCGAAGGGAAGCGAGAGCCCGAGCAGGGAGGTCCCCTTCACCACCACGAACCACGGATTGCGCCAGGTGTAGAGCGCGTAGCCCGTGAGCGCGAGGGCGGTTGCGAGCACGAGCGGCAGGTCCGCCCCGGCCGGGTCCCGCAGGCACCGCCCGGCGCCGCGCGCGAGACCGATGCCGAAGGCCGCGGTCGGCAGCAGCGCGAGCAGCAGCGTCGCCGTCCCGAGCCGGCGGACCGCCTCGCTCTCGACGGGCAGGAAGAAGCGGTGCCCGTCGAACCAGGTGGTGACGTAGGTGCCGCCCCAGACCGAGCGCAGCAGGGACGGCTCGAGCATCTGGGGGTCGAGGAAGGTCGCGGCCGGCACGCGCACGTAGTCGAGCCAGTCGCGCGCGCCGGGCGGCATGCCGAACATGCGCTCGTGCGCGGGGAGCCCGAAGGGCTGGAACCAGCCGTAGAGCACGCGGCTCCTCAGGTAGAACCACCCGCCGGTGGCGAGCGCCGCCGCGAGGACGACGGCGACGCGCGCCGTCGCCGCGCGCCGCGCGCCCGGCCGCAGCGCGTCGGCGGCGCAGCTGGCGGCGGCAGTGGCGACCGCGACGGCGCCGGAGAGCTTCGTGAGCAGCGCCCCGCCGGCGGCCGCTCCCGCGGCGGCGGCCGGGCCGAGACCGCCGGGCCCGTCCGGTGCGAAGCGCGTCAGGCGCTCGCGCGCCAGGACGAAGATTGCGACCGAGGTGAGGCCCGCCGCGAGCATCTCCTCGTTCACCATCGTGCTCATCTGGACGTGGGCCGGCAGGAAGAGCAGGAGTCCGGCGGCGAGCCATGCGCGCCCGGGATCCTCCGGTGCGGCGCGGCGCACCAGCGCGAAGGCCAGCGCCGCGACGGCGAGGCCCGCGGCCGTCGAGAGGAGCGGGATCGCCGCGACGGCGAGATCGCGCGTGCCGAGGGCTTCGAGACCGGCGAAGACCGCCGCGCCGACGGCGTAGTAGAGCGGCGGATCGCCGGTGGACCAGCCGGCGGCCGGGTCCGGAAGCGCCCAGTCGCGCGAGAGCCGGTAGATGTACCGCCAGTTGAAGCTGGCATCGAAGCCCCAGTCGGCGGGGTAGACCAGTGCGTTGTGCAGGCGGATCGCGAGCGCCGTGGCGACGGCCAGCCCGCCCACGAGCAGGACCCCGGCGCTCGCCCGGCGGGGCGACGTCGCTACCACGGCGGGGGGCGGCGCGTCTGCCGCATGCGGATGCCGAGAGGGCCACGCGGTACCCAGACGCGGACGCGCGAGCCGTCGCGCCACACCTCGAGCGCCACCCGCTCACCCGAGGTTCCCTCGGTCGTCGCCTGCTTGAGCTCCATCGCCCGGAAGACCCGCTCGTCGGCGTAGCTCAGGATCTCGTCTCCCGGCTGGAGTCCGTTGCGCTCCGCGGCCGATCCCTGGAGCAGGTCGGTCACGACGACGCGGTTCTGACGCCCCGTGGCGTAGAGGAGGAGGTCGAAGCGATCGTCCCCCAGTTCCTCGCGCAGCGCGAGGCGCAGGTCGCGCAGCTCCTGGCGGTAGCGGGGGTCACTGTACCAGCCCTCGCGGCGAGCCTGATTCTCGAGCTCGAGGAGCGCGAGCTCCGAGTCGTCGAAGGCCTCGCGCAGCCGCTCGACCTCGGCGGGCTGCACGCGGTGGCCGAGCAGCCCGTCCGCATCGAACCAGGGCCGCTCCTGCCCCTTGCCCTCGTCCTCGGTCTCGCCCGGCTCGCGGGCCTGCTCGCCCGCGTCGGGCTTCGCGTCGGACCAGGCGAGCTCGTCGATCTCCTCGTGCAGCCGCTCGACCTCGAGCTCGAGCGCCTGGCGCTCGGCGCGTTCCTCGCTGAGGGCCTGGCGCAGGGTGGCGACCTCGAGGTGCGCGGCGGCGAGGTCGGCCTCGAGGTCGGCGGGCGGCTGCGCAACGGGCGCGTCACCTCCGCTTCCGGACCCGCAGGCCAGCGCTGCGACCAGGGCGGCGATCCGGGGAGCGCGCGGCGAGCGCATCGCCGCCTAAGATCGCGCACCCCCCGGGGTGCGTCGACCCGTCGAGCAGCGCGCGGTTCGGTACCGTGCCGGCGATGTGGGAGCGCCGGGCGCGGATCGCGGGCTGGTGCATCGCCATCGGCGCGGCCGTGGGCGTGCGGCTGTGGAACGCGCTCGCCGGGCCCCTGCTGTGGGGCTACGACGCCTGGGGCCACGTCGCCTACGCGATCTTCCTCGATCTCTACCGGGCGGTGCCTTGGGCCGACCAGGGCTGGTCCTACTTCCATCCGCCGCTGCACTACCTGCTCGGCTGGGCGCTCGCGCAGGCGGGGAGCGGCGAGGTGCTGGTGCGCGGCCTTTCGCTCGTCGCGAGCGCGGCGAGCGTGGCTACGGCGGCGCTCGCCGCGTGGATGGTGCGCGCGGCGGTGCCCGGGCGCCCGGGCCTCTCCCTCGTCGGCTTCGGGGCGGTGGCCTTCCTGCCGGTCCACCTCTTCATGAGCCCGATGCCGGGCAACGAGCTGACGGAGTGCTTCCTCACGGCGGCGGCCCTCGTCGCGTTCGTCGCGAACGAGCGCCGCGCCCGACCAACGCTCGCGGGCGCCGCCCTGGTCGGCGTGCTCGGCGGCCTCGCGCTGCTCACGAAGTTCAGCGGCCTGCTCACGCTGCTCGTCGCCTGCGGGGCGCTCGCACTGCGCGCGGGCCTGCGGGGGGCGTGGTCCGCGCCGGCCGGAGCGGCGATCGCGCGTGCGGCGCTCATCGCCGGGGTCGGGCTCGCGATCTCCGCGCCGTACACCGTGCGAAACCTCGAGGTCTTCGGGACCCCGTTCCAGCTGAGCCGCGACTTCGCACTCGTGGCGCAGGTGGAGCGCGACCAGCCGCCGGGGCAGCGCGGCGCTCTCGACTATCTGCGCATCCCGGCGGCGACGTTCACGGATCCGAACCCGCTGGCGCCACACCTGCTCGGCTCCGTCTGGGGAAGCGTGTACCTGAACGTGTGGGCCGATACCTATCGGGAGTCGGACGTGGCGCGCGCGCTCGAGGCGGAGCGGGAGGAGCGCCGCTCGACGACGTGGATGGCCCTGCTCGGGCTCGTTCCGACGGCGCTCGCCCTCGCCGGCGCCGCGCTCGGGGCGCGCGACGTGCGGCGCGGGAGGCGACGCGAGGTCTACCTGCCGTTGGCGGTGCAGGCCGCCGTCTCGCTCGCGGCCTTCGTCGCCTTCACGTGGCGGGTTCCGCTCTGGTCGGCGCTCAAGGCCTCGTACCTGTTCGGGCTCTCGCTCCCCTTCGCCGTGGCACTCGCGCGCGGCATCGAGGGCTGCCTCGACTCGGGGCGGCTGCTGCGCGTGCTCGCCCCGACCTCGCTCGTCGCGGTGGCCACCGCCTCGTCGGCGGTCGCGACCGTCGGGCTCGTCCTCCCACGCCGCGCGGATGCGCCGGCGATGGGCGCCGTCCATTTCTATTTTGGCGAGTTCGAGCCTGCGCGGCGGATTTACGGCCGGCTCATCGGCGGCGCGCGCTATCCGGTGCCGTGGCTCGACAACCTCGCCGCAGTCGAGATCGCGGACGGCAACGCATCGCTCGGCCGCCGGCTCCTCTCGCGTGCGGTCGAGCTCGAGCGGGCCGCGGGCCGCGACGACCCCTACCGGCGCGGGCGCCTCGCGGTGGCCACCGCCGTCGACGGCGACCTCGCGGCGGCGCGTGCGCTGCTCGACGAGGTGATCGCGGGCCAGCCCCTGCCGGAGCTGCTCGCGAATCGCGGCGTCATCCGGGCGCAGCTGGGCGACCTGCCCGGAGCCGAGGCCGATCTCACCTTGGCCCTGGCGGGGGAGCCGGCGCAGGTCCCCGCCTGGCTCGCCCTTGCGAGGGTCCGGGGTGCGCGCGGCCGTGAGGACGAAGCCCGCGAGGCTCGCGCCGAGGCCCAGCACTGGGCGTGCGTCGCACCGCGCCGCTATCCGTACGGCGTGGGGACGGGCGAGGTGCTCGAGTGGGGGATCGCGCGCCGTCCGCTCCTGCTCTGGGATGGCGACGGCCTGCGGATCGCGCCGTCGGATTTCTTCCGGAGGGCGTGCTTGTGAGGGCCGCGCCCGGGGCGTCCCGCCGCGAGGCCCTCGCTCTCGCGGCCCTCACGCTGCTTCCGCTGCTGCCCTTCCTCTCGTCCGCAATTTCCATCGATGCCCCGGTGTTCGTGGCGGTGGCGCGCCGGATCCTCGAGGCGCCCGCCGACCCCTTCGGCTTCCAGATGATCTGGGATCCGACCTCGCCCGAGGCGGCGTCCTTCAATCGCAATCCGCCGCTGCTGTCCTACTGGATCGCACCCTGGATGGCGTGGCTCGGCGAGAAGGACTGGGTGCTGCACGCGGCCGTGCTCCCGTTCCCGCTCGTCGCGGCGCTCTCCTTCCTGGGGATTGCGCAGCGGCTGTGCGGCGTGGCGCTTCCGCCGGCGGCGTTGCTCGTGACGACGCCGGCCTCCCTCGTGCTGGCGACGAACCTGCTGCTCGACGTTCCGGCGCTCGCCTTCCTGCTGCTCGCGGTGTACGCCTTCCTGCGAGGCTCGGAGGGGGAGGGCGCACCCGCCTGGCAGTGGGCGGCGGGGGTCGCCACGGCGGCGGCCGGTCTCACGAAGTACGTCGCCTTCGCCACCGCGCCGCTCCTCGCCGCGGGCTGCGTGCTGCTCGCGCCGCGGAGCGCCGGGCGTGCGCTGCGGGTGCTGGCGCCGCCGCTCGTGGCCTGGACGCTCTGGGGCGCCTGGACGGCGCACCTCTACGGCGCCCCGCACTTCCTCGGCTCGACCGACGTCGTTTTCGACCGCGCTTTCGACCCGAGCGAGTTCTGGAACCAGGTGGTGTCGGCGCCCGTGTACTGCGGAGCCGCGCTCTTCTTCCCGATCGCCTGGTGGGCCACCCGGCTGCTGCGCGGCGGGCGAGGCTCGGAGCTCGCGGTGATCGGTGTGCTGCTCGGGACGGCGGCCGTCACTTTCGTGCTCCCGGGCGGCGAGCCCCCGCGCCGCAACCCGCTCGAGGTGGAGGAGGCCGTCCTCGCGGCGCTCGGCTTCGCGGGAGCGTTCGCCCTCTGGGTCGCGTGCCTGGCTCCCGCTCGCAGCAGAGCTACCGCCGAGGATCGCTTCCTGTCGCTCTGGCTCGGCGGCTTCCTGGTCTGGAGCCTCTTCCTCAACTGGCACGTGAACGCCGCGGACGCCCTGCTCGCGGCGCCGCCTCTGCTCTTGATCCTCTTCCGCCACGCGGAACTTCGCCCCGGCGGTCGCTTCGTCGCGACCTGCGTCGCCGTGCAGCTCGCGCTGTCGCTGCTCCTGGCCACGGCCGACGCGATCCAGGCCAACTTCTACCGCAGCGCCGCGGCGCGCATCGCCGCCGAGATCGGTGACCAGCCCGGCGCGCGCTGGCACGTCGGCCACTGGGGCTTCCAGTACTACCTCGCGAAGCAGGGCTTCCGGCCGGTGCTCCCGCCGCAATACGGGCGGAGCGAGCTGCACGAGGGCGACTGGGTCGCCTCCGCGCGCAACGTCTCGCAGCTCGACGTGTCGCGCGACATGAATCGCTATCGCCTGCGCGCGGTCTGGACCTGGACCGAGACGAGCCCGCTTCCGCTGCGCACGACCAACGCCGACGCGAGTGGCGGCTTCTACAGCCATCACGCCGGCTACGTGCCCTTCGCGTGGAGCACGCTCCCGGTGGACCAGGTCGCGCTCGGCCGCGTCGTCGCGGTGCGCGGCGCGCCCCCGGTAGCTACAGCACCGCCTCGATGAGGCGCGGGCCGGGCTCGGCGAACGCGATGCGCAGCTGCGTCGAGAGCTCCAGGGCGGTTGCCGCACGCGCCGCAGGGACCCCGAGCGAGCGGGAGAGGGCGACCCAGTCGATCGGCGGCGGGGAGAGCGAGGTGAGCGCGCGCGCCGCGGGGCCGGGCTCGGCCACTCCGGCGCGCGCCATCTCGATCTGGAGGATCCGGTAGCGCTGGTTTGCGCAGAGGACCACCACGACGTCGAGCCCCTCGCGTGCGAGGGTCCAGAGCGCCTGGAGCGTGTACAAGGCGCTCCCGTCGGCCTGGAGCGCGATCAGCTTGCGGCCGGGACACGCGAGGGCGGCGCCGGCGGCACAGGGAAGGCCCTGACCGATCGCGCCGCCGGTGAGCGCGAGGTAGCTGTGCGCCGGCGCGGCGGTTGCGGCCAAAAAGTAAGGCAGGCCGCTGGTGGCGCCCTCGTCCACGACGATCGCACCCTCCGGCTGGAGCGCGGCGAGCACCGCGCCGAGGCTGCGCGGGTCGAGAGCGCCCTCGGCCGGTGCGGGCGGCGCGGCCGCGCCGGCGGTCGGGGGAGGGCCGGCGGCGGCGCCGAGCGCATTGGCGAGGGCCTCGAGCGCGCACACGGCGTCGTCCTCGGGCGCGGCGAGGGGCGCGATCCGCTCGGGCAGGGCGAGGCGGCTCCTGCCGTCCGGGTAGCCGAAGAACGCCACCGGCTCGCGCGCCCCGGCGAGGACGAGGACGTCGAAGGCCGCGAGCGCCTCGGCGGCCTGCTCCGGGAAGTACGGGAGCCGCGCCACCCGCGGGAGTCCAGGGCCGCGCTCGAGCCTCGCCGGGAAGGTCTCGCACAGCAGGCTCGCGCCGCTCGCCCATGCCGCGCGCGCCGCGGCGCGCAGGCCCGGCTCACCCAGGGCCTCGGCGCCGAGCAGGATCGCGGGCGCGCGCGCTGCGCGCAGCCGGGCCGCCGTCGCGTCGACGAGGCGACCCGGGCCGCGGGGAGCGGGTCGTGGCGGGAGCGGTGCCGGTCCGTCAGCCGTCTCCCACTGGCAGTCGGCCGGGGCGACGAGCGTCGCGACCTGCCCCGGCGGGCCGGTCGCCGCCGCGAGCGCCGCCGCGAAGTCGCGGGCGAGATCGCGCGCGCTGCGGCTCGTCCGGAACCATCCGGAGACCGGCCGGGCCAGCGACTCGATATCCGATCCGAGCGGCGCATCGAAGGCCTGGTGCCAGGTCGCCTGGTCTCCCACGAGGTTCACCACCGGCGAGCGCGCGCGACGGGCGTTGTGGAGGTTCGCGATCCCGTTGGCGAGCCCGGGTCCGAGGTGGAGCAGCACGAGGGCAGGGCGCCCGGCCATGCGCGCGTAGCCGTCGGCCGCGCCCGTGCAGACGCCCTCGAAGAGCCCGAGCACGGGCCGCACGCCACGCACGACGTCGAGGGCCGCGACGAGAGGCATCTCCGTCGTCCCGGGGTTCGCGAAGCAGAGCTCGATTCCGCCCGCGACCGCGGTCCGCATCAGGCTCTCGGCGCCGTTCATGGCCTCCCTCCCGAGGCCTGCCCGGCCGAGCCCCGCCGGTGGTTGCTTCGCTCAAGTAACACTGGACGATCCGGGCCGGGACGCCTAGCTTCCCGCCGCCCCGGGGCAGCCGGGGCGCTGTGGCCCGCAGGGGACGCCGGGACGGCGACCCTGCCGCGTGTCCCGGTTCCCGAGCGAATACCCTGGAGAAGAGCCGACATGTCCACCGCCGCCATCGCCCTGCTCGCTGGTCTGCTGGCCGTCGGCGCGGGCCTGGGTCTCTACCGGCGCGTGCTCGCCGCACCCGCAGAGAACCGCCGCGCGAACGAGATCGCCGAGGCCATCCGCACCGGAGCGAACGCGTTCCTGCGGCGACAATACCGGACCGTCGCGATGGTCGGCGTCCCGGTCTTCCTGCTGGTCGGGGCACTGCTCGGCTGGTGGACGGCCGCCGGCTTCGCGCTCGGCGCGCTCGCGAGCGCCGCGGCCGGCTTCGTCGGCATGGGCGTCTCGGTGCGCGCGAACGTCCGGGTGGCCGAGGCGGCGGCGAGCGGCTTCGGCCGCGCCTTCGGCCTCGCCTTCCAGGGCGGCGCCGTGACGGGGCTCATGGTGGTGGGGCTCGGGCTCGTCTCGCTCTCGCTGCTCGTGCTCGCGATGCAGCAGGCCGGCTTCGAGAAGCCGGACGCGCTGGTCGGGCTGGCCTTCGGCGGGTCGCTCATCTCCGTCTTCGCGCGCCTCGGCGGCGGCATCTACACCAAGGGTGCGGACGTCGGCGCGGACCTCGTGGGCAAGGTCGAGGCGAACATCCCCGAGGACGATCCGCGCAACCCGGCCGTGATCGCCGACAACGTGGGCGACAACGTGGGCGACTGCGCGGGCATGGCGGCCGACCTCTTCGAGACCTACTGCGTGACCGCGGCGGCCGTGATGCTGCTCGCGCACATCGTCTTCCCGGGCGACTCCACGATGTTGCTCTACCCCCTCGCCATCGGCGCCGTGAGCATCGTCGGCACGCTCGTCGCGATCCCCTTCGTGCGGGTGGGCGAGCCGGCGCCCGGCGAGACCCCGCCAGTGATGCGCGCGATGTACGTCGGGCTCGTCGTGGCAGCCGTCGTGGCGATGGGCGCGCTCGCCCTCGTGAACCAGTCGACCGCCTTCCCGGCGGCCGACGCGACCGGCCGCGCGCTCTCGGGCATGGCCCTCTGGCTCTGCGCCGGCGCCGGCATGCTGGTCACGGGCGCGATGATGTGGATCACGGACATCTACACCGGCGGCGGCTCCCCCTTCGTCGAGAAGATCGCGAAGGCCAGCGAGGGCGGGCACGCGACCAACATCATCGCCGGGCTCGCGGTCGGCATGCAGTCGACGGTCGTGCCGGTGATCGTGATCGTCGCGGCGATGGTCGGCTGCCACGAGCTGGCGGGCCTCTACGGCGTCGGCATCGCCGCGATGAGCATGCTCTCGCTGGCGGGGATCGTGGTCGCGATCGACGCCTACGGCCCGATCACGGACAACGCCGGCGGCATCGCCGAGATGGCGGAGCTCGGCGACGAGGTGCGGGCCGTGACGGACCCGCTCGACGCCTTCGGCAACACGACCAAGGCGGTGACCAAGGGCTACGCGATCGCCTCGGCGGGGCTCGCCGCGGTCGTGCTCTTCGCGACCTACCTCGAGGACCTGCGCAAGCTCGGCGGCGGCAGCCTCAGCACGGACTTCGACCTCGGCAACGTCCAGGTGCTCGCGGGCCTGTTCATCGGCGCGATGATCCCCTTCGTGTTTGCCTCGCTCGCGATGAACGCGGTCGGCGTGGCCGGTGGGAAGGTCGTGGACGAGGTGCGGAGGCAGTTCAAGGAGATTCCCGGGATCATGGAGGGAACTGCCCGTCCGGACTACGGAACCTGCGTCGATATCGTGACCCAGGCGGCGCTCCGGCAGATGATCGCGCCGGCGCTGATCCCGATCCTGGTCCCGATCGCCATCGGCCTCGTGCTCGGCTCCCAGGCGCTCGGCGGGCTGTTGATCGGCTCGATCGTCTCGGGGCTGTGCGTCGCGATCTCGATGACGACGGGCGGCGCCGCGTGGGACAACGCCAAGAAGTTCATCGAGGCGGGCGCGCTCGGTGGCAAGGGCTCGGATGCGCACAAGGCCGCCGTCACGGGCGACACCGTGGGCGACCCCTACAAGGACACCGCGGGCCCGGCGATCAACCCGATGCTCAAGGTGATCAACATCGTCGCCCTGCTGATCATCCCGTTCCTGGCCTGACGAGGGGGGTCGCACGGTCGGCCCCGGAGGCATGAGCGCGGACGAGACTCCCGAGCGGCATCCGAGGGACCACCTCAAGGTCGAGCTCGGCCTCTGGGACGCGACGCTGCTCGTCGTCTCGGGGGTGATCGGCTCGGGGATCTTCCTGACGCCCGGAGCCATCGCCGGATACCTGCCGCACCCCGGAGCGATCCTCCTCGCGTGGCTCCTGGGTGGGCTCCTCTCGCTGGCGGGCGCCCTCGCGAACGCGGAGCTCGGGGCCATGTTCCCGCGAGCGGGCGGGGACTACGTCTACCTGCGCGAGGCCTTCCACCCGGCCGCGGGCTTCCTGGTCGGCTGGCTCTCGTTCTTCGTGATCTACGCCGGGACGATCGCGACCCTCGCCGCCGGGTTCGCGGCGGGGCTCGGCCACTTCGTCGCGCTCGGCCCGCGCGGGGAGGTCGCCGTGGCGGTCGCCCTCACGCTCGCCGTCTCGGCGCTCAACTACGTCGGGGTGCGCTGGGGGGCGCGCGCGAACAACCTGACGGCCGTGGTGAAGCTCGGGGCGCTCGCCGCCTTCGCCCTGCTCGGGCCCCTGCTCGGGGCGGGCAGCGCGGCGAACCTGCGGCCGCTCGTCGCCGGGATCGACGGGCTCTCCATCTCCGCCTTCGGGCTCGCGCTCTCCCCCGTCCTGTTCAGCTACCTCGGCTGGAACTCCTCGGTGTACGTGGCGAGCGAGATCCGCGACCCGGGCCGCAACGTGCCGCGCTCGCTCTTCCTCGGGGTCGCGCTCTGCACCGCCATCTACCTGCTGGTGAACGCGGTGTACCTCTACGCGATCCCGGTCGAGGCGCTGCGGGGCGTGCCGAACGCGGGGGAGGCGGCGGCGCGGGCCCTCTTCGGCGCCGCGAGCGGGACGCTGCTCGCCCTCTTCGTGCTCGCCTCGATCCTCGGGACGCTCAACGCGAGCGTGCTCGTCGGTCCCCGCATCGCCTACGCGATGGCCCTCGACCGGCTCTTCTTCCCCGGCGTCGACCGTGCCCACGCCGTGTACCGCACCCCAGGGGTCGCGATCCTCGTGCAGGCCGGCTTCGCGACGGCGATCCTGTTGCTCCTCGGCAGCTTCGAGCGAGCCCTCGCCTACACGACCTTCGCCATCCTGCTCGCGACCATGGCCGACGTGGCGGCGCTCTTCCGGCTGCGCCGCACCCGTCCGCGAAGGCCCCGGCCCTACCGTGCCTGGGGCTACCCGCTGGTTCCCGTGCTCTACCTCGCCGCGAACGCCGCCGTCGCCGCGGCGCTGCTCGCCGGGCGCCCGCGCGAGTGCGCGATCGGCCTCGCGATGGCGCTCGCGGGGCTCCCCTTCTACGCCTTCTTCGCGGCCCGGGGGGAGCGCCGGGAGGCTTGAGCCCGCGGGTGCGGCCGGCCGATTTCTTTCATAGATTCCAAGGGGTTCGCCGGGGGGAGGAGAAGGTCCATGGCCGGGCGCGTGCGCCACGACTTCGACAAGCTGAATCGCCTGCCGCCCTACGTGCTCGCGGAGGTCATCGACCTGATGAAATCGGCGCGGCGCGCGGGGCAGGACATCGTCGACCTCGGCATGGGCAACCCCGACATGCCGACGCCCCCGCACGTCGTCGAGAAGATCTGCGAGGCGGCGCAGGATCCGCGCAACCACCGCTACTCCGTGTCGCGCGGCGTGCCGAACCTGCGCGCCGCGATCGCGGAGTGGTACGCGCGCCGCCACAGCGTAGATCTCGATCCCGACTCCGAGTGCATCGCCGTGATGGGCGCCAAGGAGGGCCTCTCGCACTTCGTGCTGATGACGATCGGGCCGGGCGACGTCGTGCTGTGTCCGGATCCCGCCTATCCCATCCACCCGTACTCGGTGATCATCGCGGGAGGGGACCTGCGCCACGTCCCGCTCACTCCCGACACGGACTTCATCGAGAACCTCGAGACGGCGATGAGCCGCACCTGGCCGCGGCCGAAGCTCCTCGTGCTCTCCTTCCCGCACAACCCCACCACGACCGTGGTCGACCGCGCCTTCTTCGAGCGCATCGTGGCCTTCGCGCGCGAGCACGACCTGATGGTGATCCACGACTTTGCGTACGCCGAGATCTGCTTCGACGGCTACAAGCCGCCGAGCATCCTGGAGGTACCCGGGGCCAAGGAGATCGCGATCGAGTTCACGTCGCTCTCGAAGAGCCACTCGATGGCCGGCTGGCGCGTCGGTTTCGCGTGCGGCAACCGCGACATGGTGTATGCGCTCGGGCGCATCAAGAGCTACCTCGACTACGGCATGCCCCAGGCGATCCAGATCGGGGCGATCGTGGCGCTCCGCGGGCCCCAGGACGTGGTCGCGCACAACACCGAGGAGTACCGTCTGCGCCGCGATGCGCTCTGCGAAGGGCTCGGGCATCCGGGCGAGGGGGCCTGGAAGATCGAGAAGCCGCTCGGGACGATGTTCGTCTGGGCGCGCCTTCCCGAGGCCCTGCGCAGCATGGGCTCGCTCGAGTTCTCGAAGCGGCTGCTGCGCGAGGCCCACGTCGCGGTCTCGCCCGGCATCGGCTTCGGTCAGTCGGGGGAGGGCTACGTGCGCTTCGCCCTGATCGAGAACCGCCACCGCATCCGCCAGGCCGTGCGGGGGATCCGCCGCGTCCTGCGCGACTCCGGGGTCTCCGAGTGAGCGGACGCTCGGCGCGGGGATCCATCGGCGTGGGGCTGATCGGGCTGGGTACGATCGGCACCGGCGTCGTGAAGGTCCTGCGGCGCAACGCCCTGGTGATCCGCAAGCGCCTCGGCTTCCCGCTCGAGCTCGTGCGCGTGGCCGACCTCGACCTCGCTCGCGACCGCGGCGTCGACCTCTCCGGCGTGCGCTTCGACTCCGACGCCGAGGGCCTCGTCGCGGACCCGCGCGTCGCGATCGTGGTCGAGCTGATCGGAGGCACCGACGCCGCGCGTCGCCTGATCCTGCGCTCGATCGAGGCCGGCAAGCACGTCGTCACGGCCAACAAGGCCCTGCTCGCGGTGCACGGCGCGGAGATCTTCGAGGCCGCGGAGCGGCGCGGCGTGGACGTGGCCTTCGAGGCCAGCGTCGGCGGGGGGATCCCGATCCTCCGCTCGATCCGCGAGGGGCTCGCGGCGAACCGGATCCTCTCCCTGCACGGCATCCTGAACGGCACGACGAACTACGTGCTCACGCAGATGGAGGAGACGGGGGAGCCCTTCGAGCCGGTGCTCGCGCGCGCCCAGCAGCTCGGCTACGCCGAGGCCGATCCGAGCCTCGACGTGGACGGCATCGACGCCGCCCACAAGCTCACGATCCTCGCCGCGATGGCCTTCGGGGCCCGCATCTCGTTCAAGGAGGTCCCCGCCGAGGGGATCCGCGGGCTGCTGCCGGTGGATCTCCTCGCGGCGCGCGAGTTCGGCTATCGGGTGAAGCTGCTCGGGATCGCGAAGGCCCACGAGGCCAGCGGGCGCATCGAGGTCCGCGTGCACCCGACCTTCGTTTCGGAGTCGAGCCTGCTGGCGAAGGTCGACGGCGCGATGAACGCGGTCGCCGTGACCGGCGACGCGGTCGGCCCGACCCTGTTCTACGGCGCGGGCGCCGGCGAGCTCCCGACGGCGAGCGCCGTCGTCGCGGACCTGATCGAGATCGCGCGCGAGATCCGCCGCGGGAGCTCGGGGCGGGTGGCCCCGCTCTCGTACCTGCCGGAGTCGCTCGAGCCGCGGCCGCTCGTCCCGCTCGGCGAGCTCCACGCCTCGTGCTACCTGCGCTTCACGGCGCTCGACCGCCCGGGGGTGCTCGGTCACCTCGCGGGCGTGCTCGGCCAGCACGCGATCGGCATCGAGTCCGTGATCCAGAAGGGGTGGGGAGGCGAAGAGCGCAGCGTGCCGGTGCTGGTCAAGACCCATCCCGCGTCGGAGCGGTCCGTGCGGCAGGCCCTCGAGGCGATCGATCGGCTGCCCGACGTCACGGCGCCGACCCGCATGATCCG
>Ga0214473_10001282_pt1 | contig 33622 bp, 31 predicted proteins | sample RVTome_7_FD_203509 | JGI IMG/M metagenome (GOLD analysis project Ga0214473, IMG submission 203509) | Soil microbial communities from uranium-contaminated site in the Upper Colorado River Basin, Wyoming, United States - RVT98D197 | ecosystem: Environmental > Terrestrial > Soil > Contaminated >... | reverse complement strand
TGAGGAAGACGCTGATCCTGCGACACTGCATACTGCTGTGTTGAGAATGACTAAGCATATTAGAACGCAATTACAGCTTCTTATAGACTGGAACCCTCTCATCACTCGTGTAAATGAACGTGAGTTACATCGTCCATTATCTACGTATGAAGTTGGAGAGTACCTAATGGAGATGGTAGTCACTGGAGAGCCATTCAGAGTAGCGTTTCTACTAGAATATGGGTTGAGCATCACGTTGCTATGTAGTGATGGAAAGACAGTGACCGAGCATCGATACGATGGTTATGGCGAGCCATACATTGCATATACGGTACAAGACGTACCAAGCAAATGTATAGAGATGCTAATGGCTGATAGAGACAACGATTTTGGTCTATTGGACCCTTTCAGTGTCATTGCCTTCATCAGGCGAAGGTACTGTAGGGAGCCATCCTATGCTAGGGCACGTGCTAGCTACCATATACAAAACTCGGTCAAGCATAGCGATGGTAATGATGATGCTACAGCATTAGTTGTAGATAGGTTAATAACCTACTTCTGGGCTCGCAGAGGTCTGGATGCACGCTGTGAGACTATGATACGAGGTCAATCGTTAGACGGGAGCGTTGCAAGCGAGGGACAGCTGACAATATGGGGAGAAGAAGTTCATAAGGAGTACATGAAGGCGTTGAATGATCTCAGTGTAATGTAGGCTTGTTCTAGACTCTATAGAGTCTAGAATGATTGGTGAAGTATAGCAAATAGATGCATAAACATGGCTGAGAACGAGAGAGTTGCCAAACGGCCGCGTACAGATAATGTTATAGCGATAGGATGGTCAACACTACCTCGAGAGATACAAGACATCATCCTCTACTTTGCATGGACACCCAGAATGCATGAAGTATTGATGGTGTTGAACAAATACATTTCTGGTTTTGTATTGAGTGATGGACATATAATAAGACGGTATGCACTGAGAATATATGGTAATGTATGTAGTCCTTGTGTCTATATTCCATGTTTTAATGTCCTAGAACGTCTATTGAAGCTGGAAGTACAGCTTGGTGAACTACCAGAATGTATGTCCAGGCTTTTAGGCCTGTCTGGACTTTCAACTAATCTGTATAGACATATAGTATACAGTATAGCACAAATGGCTAAGCCAAAGTTAGGAATAATTGGTACTGAACCACTTGATAGGCATGAAGTACACTACTATTATATGATCAGCCGTGTAGGACATGTGGGACATCAAGCTGTGGGATATTCAGAGCTAATACAAAGACTAATACGCAAGGGTGATGTATTTAGACCCTATCCTGGATGGAGACTCTTGTCCATAACAACACAAGCCTGGTCGAGCAAAGATATACTTGTGGGTGAATATTGTCCAGAAGAGTATCAAGTAGATGTACTGAGTACATTGGAAAAGCTTTCATCACAACCGTATAGACCAGAAGACACTCTTAACACATTGCTAGCAAAGCTTAAGGCAGTATGGTATGCACTTCCGTTGGCAAAGGACTTGACAATACGTATGCTGCAGAATGCTCTTAATGGAAGTAATAACAGTGACCTTCACAAAACTGTTCTTAATGATGATAAAATGCCTCCAGAACTCTCCTGGTGTCTATTAGAACGCTTGGATATGGATAGTATGCCACTAGCGACGAAGATTGTCGAGAGACTAGTAGCTCGGAAAACACAACCAGGTAAGTATATAATACAATGGCTAAGTAGCTTGGTTGTTCGTAGTAGTGGTGTCGTCTCTAGACCTCGATCAGAACACGAACAGCGATGTTATACTCTAAGCAAACAGTTTTGTGATGGAGTAGGAATAGAGTTGTGTAGACTGTGGGGTATTACACCTCATTATGGGCTTGCTAATTAAGATGTAGGAATGTTAGTGACTTGTTGAGTCTTCTACGATATGTAGGAGCTTGTTATTGTAGACCTCGTAATAGGTCTACAAACACTCTACTAGTTTCTAGATGTTGTCCAATCAGGCTAGCAATCATTCATTGGCTTGAATGAGGGGTAGAGATTAGAAGTTCCTCACCCGTTCTTACTACCGAATATCCAATGGTTTTGAGACCAGCAGCAATCTCTTCTGCACGTGAGTTGTTAAGCTTGACATCTGCTATCTTACCATTCTGCTGCAACGCACGTTCAAGATCATGTGTGACATGAATAAACTCTCGCGCAAGATACTTATTTTCAAATGCTCTTGGAGAGAATAGAGCAAGTGCCGCACATCCAGAGAATAGCTTGTGTGGCACTATCAGGTAGAGACTATCTCCATGTCGATGAAGACATCCGCTAGAGTAGTCGCACGCATCTAGATCTATTGATCCTGACGGACGAGGATGGGATATGACACCATTCAACCCGCATACTAGCTCAATTGTTGGAATGGTGGTCCTAATCCAAACCTCCCTATGTGTTGGTGTTGCAAAACCTTGTATCATTTCACGTAGGGGTATTTGAGACGTATCTCTACATGAAATAGCGAGACTAGTAGACGTAGGAACTCCATCAGGAAATGTACATGTCACGCTCCACATGAATAACTTTGGTTTGGTTGTCTCTGTGGATAAACCGTCATAGTATTCGAAAGTAGCAGCTAATGAGACACGAATAGCTGGAACTTGATCTGCTGGTATAATTGAGGATAGTCCTCGCACATTTCTAGGTGTTATTGTTGGAATACTTTCAGATTCCTTCCTCTTCGCACCTGTCTGAGCCATTTGTCTACTATCCCTGTATTCTTATATCGAGTCAGTATATGCACCAACATCGATGCATATTAGGATGAATAAGATGTATGGTTTGCTTATGAGATAGAACTATTGACCTATAGAGGTCAACACTAGTATTAGTTGTACTAGCACAACTCTAACAACTGATCCGCATATAGATAGATATAGTATGTAGAGCAATACTCACAATGACGTTATTGGACATACCCACGGATGTCGGGAGACTCATTGTAGAGTGGCTCAGTGAACTAGATGTGGCTAGACTACAGCAAGTATGTAGGAGAACCAAGTTGTACGGTGATGGGAGAATGGTACAACTACGAATGAGTCTTCCTAGTAGAAGGGAGGTCCTACAGTGGATGCAGAGGCAGTTTGAGGGCTTTGAACACGTACATGTAGTCTGGTACAAGTCTAATTCGGTGGTGATGACCGAGGTTAGTCGACTACATCATCCACACACTTACAATGGTAATGTGTCAATCTACTATCTCTCAGAAGTGGGTAGAATGACCACAACTGCGTGGTGTATATCTCTGAGTCAGTGGCATAATGATCGAGATGAAGAGAATGCTCCAAGGACCGCTCTAGAACGCGCGATACCAGAAGGTAGTGTTGCTGATCCACAAACATTGCTTAGTGTGATGAAGGAGCGCAGATGCTGCAAGGATAACACGTATGGTCTGGATGTTGTTAGGAGTCTAGTAAGTATGTGGATGGATACTCGAGTAGATGTAGCTGATAATGCGATACGTACCAAGAGGATTGACATATATAGAAGGGTGAGGGATGAGCTGCGGATAGTAATGACATGGGCATTGTCCTTGACCAGGCATGATGTTGAAAGCTATGGTTATGCTTATAATCATTATGATGATGAGGATCCAGATGGAGACATGCAGAAGAGTGATGAGCAGCTATTCAGGGACCTGGATGCGACACTGATAGCATGGCGAAACTCATGGTGTAATCAAGTAGATTCATCCCTACGATACTTAGATGTCAAGGAAGTACTACCATACGATGAAGAGATATGCAAATGGATAGAACGTAGACTAGTAATGCAACAAACCACTAGATTTAGTCTATATCAGCATATAGAGATGACAAAGATGTTGAGAGTGATTGAGATAGAGTTTGTAGCAGGTACTGTATTGTATAGATGTTACAAATCACGGAAGGAGAGCGACGAACTGGATGTCATGATGACAGAGATGCCAGAGACATGTCTTGTTGAGGTAATGCTGCGTGACAGACGTGTGAATGGGTTGATAGATCCAACTACTGCTCTTACTATTATGCGGGCTCGTAGTAATGTATGCACAAAAGACTATGGTACACCTCGTGTCATGCGGTACATCAAAAAACAGCTAATAGAGCATATGAAGCCATTCGTAGATTCACAATTAGTGTTATTTGGCAGTCACAGTGAAGCAGAGCGTAGTATATGTGCAGCTTCATGTGCGTACTCCTACTTCAATGCCAAACATCTACGAACACTGTATCTACTCATGTTCTGGATGAATAGATGTGTTAACAATGAGAGGGGTCGTATACTACATGAGAAAGTGTGGATGGATGGTAGTAAGTATGCGGTGTTGGTCAAGTCTATGTTGTGGAAAGCTAGAGTTGCGTGCGTCAATGTGGGTGATTGATGGTAGTCTGCCAGCCTCTTGAGGCTGACAGGATTGATAGGGATGCTACTACCTCAGTGAATGGGTATAGTAACATCCACTCCACCTCCTACAACATGAGGATGAGCATAAGAGCCTCCTACTACTAGACCAGCTCCTGGTATGATGTTATGGCCGCTGACATCAATAGGTATCTGGGTATGTAGTGCTGCACCAAAGCCCTTGCTAGTTCCAAGAGCATCCAGACGAGTTGAAAAGATTGTTGGATCGCTCTCGTGTTGTGGGAGAGTTGGATGTTGACCACCTATTGGTGGAGCTACACTATGATCTGGCATAGGAGGTGCATGATATCCCCAATCTACCTCCTTCCAACCAGGAGGCATTGATTGTGTATGAGGAGGTATACCATGATTGACGCTAAGATGTGGAGTATCATAGACGTTTGGGCTGAACCAATCAGTGCCCTTATCGAGGAATGTACCATGTAGAGGAGGCAGAGAAGAATGGGATGAGTAGTCGTGTTGTACATGTGGAATGGTAGCAGGGGCAAACAGTGCATCGGTGAAGATGAGAGCCATGCTTAATTATGATCAGGTGTATACTCTAGATGCTCTAAATACTCTAGAGTCGCTAGTGGAGACGGAGGTAGTTTGGAGAGGTTGCGCTTGCGTGGATCAATCTTCACTTCGATCTCTCGCATGTATCTAGCCACCTCCACAGTATTGTTCGTCTCCCAAACCATTCTTATGCCTAGTATGATGTCAGTACCAGGTGCAAAGACAGTCTCAATGCCAAACAGTTCATATCTTGCATATTTGCCACGCTTGGGAACGTGGAACACTGCTACGCCATGAGAGTGATTGACCTGAAACTTGGTGTAGTCTGTCTGCTGCGTATGAGGAGGTAATGCCTCGTAGAATGGCTCCACCTTCATCAGAACTGCCACCATTACATCCGGTGCGTTGCTCTTGAGCAAATCTTCGTGTCCATAGCCAATGTATGTTGCATCCTCAACTCGTCTACCACACCATGGTAGACATGAAGATAGTGCATTACCTACGCTCACTACTGTGAGAAGGCCCATACACACTAGACCGATGTATTGTACGATAGCCGCAATAACAGGAGCAACCATTTCTTACTCTATTATGTCTCTTCTTATGCCTCTATTTATGCTTTGGATAAGGTATGTATGTGGGCATAGTATGTATAATCACATTGGTATTCATCAGTGTCCAAGGACATTGATGTTTTTGGCTTTTGTAGTGTATCTGTAGTCTAACAGCTCCCAAAGTCTTGCCCTCACACTTGAGGTGACGCAGTCACCTTAAATGCGTGGCCAGACGTAGTCTTCACGGACTGCAACGCGCTTGGTGTGCTTGGACAGCTCTGTGTTGATCTCTGCCAGCACCTGGTCTGGAGTCTTCTGCTTCTCCACCAAAGACTTGAATCGGTCCATGTCCAACACAAGCTTCTCCTTCAGAAGGAAGTGGATGTAGGCGCGGTAGGCAGCAAGGAAGCCGTGATTGAAGCGGTTGTTCCAATTCTGAGCAACCCGCTCTCCAATCGCGTGGGCAGTGGCCTGGAGAGAGTGCTTGCGCTCATCCACACCATCCACGATGGGAGTGCGACACTGGCGCTTGGTCTTGGCACAGAAGGGACAGCCACGATCCGACTCGTAGTAGCAATTCCCCGCCATTCCCTCCTTCTTGGACTCCTGAATACAGAAGAACTCGTGGGGAGTGCCAACCACGGGATTGAGCCAGTGGTCGCAGTGAGCAAAGTGCAGGAAGAAGCGAGTGTTGAGATTGTAATCGCGTGCAATCCTGCCCCACTCTAGCTCCCACTCTACCTCGCTCATCTTCTTCTCCCACAGTGCCTCGTCGAATGGAGCGTTGCCAAGCAGAGCAGAAGCAGTCTTGAGAACATAGCCACCAAAACGCTCCTTCAGAGCAAGGAAAGCCTTCAACTTTGCTGCGTCACGCTTGCACTTCTCCTCATACTCTCGCTGGCGTTGTTCGCGTTGCACCCTTGCCTCAGCAAGGGCCTTCAGACGTTGTACCTCAGCTTCTGCAGCCTCCTTGGCAAGTCGCTCATCCTCAAGCTGCTGGAGAATGGCGGAAGCCTCCTGTGAAGCAGTGCGCTGCTGCTCCAGAGTGCGCTTGTTGTGAACAACAAGAGGAGGGAATACGATGCTCTCAACTTGAGTTGCCATGGTTTAGCTGTGTTGTGTGATTGTGATGGGTTTGCTAGGTGATGTCTATGCAAGTTGAGGATGAGTATAATACAAAGGATAGAATTGTCAGTTTGGAAATGACGGGTGTTGCTACTAGTATTAGTAGTCGCCTTAACATTAGAGAAGTTGGTGGAATTGCCAAATATAGTAAGCAACCTCCTCGTCTAATCATAAGCGCAGAGGATAATAAAAGAAGAGTCTATACACCCACTGTTCTAGACACAAATCCTACTAGTACACTCTTCTACCAACTCAATGACCAATTACTTGCTTTGTGGGAACAGAGCTACACTTATGAGGAGACTAGACCAGCTATGAGTGCATTATATTCCATTCTGCCTACCATCATAACCAATGAGACACTACATTCCACTACTTCAACACCCATCGAGCTACTAAAAAGGCTATTAGACAGCCTAGCCAAGCAACCACAGCTCTACAAGGAGTTGCCAATAGAGTGGATACAAGAGGGAGGTGTTTTACGCAGGAAACAAACCATGATTGTGCTTACAGAGACACAAATAAGGGCAGCAATTCTACACTACTCTACTAGGTACCCTGTAATAGTAGAACTCATTGGCAACGAATGGGCACTTATTCACAGGAAATTCTAGTACATTTTGTTGACTTCGACCCATGTTACGATACCCACCCCGAGAGTACCTCAACACTTCATAATAACTGCTCATATATTACTCAACCAACAAAGATATACATATAAACTACCCAGGATGAATGGTCACAAATCTCCATGGTTAGGAGTAGTTATCATGGTAATAGCCAGTACAATCATTGGCTATGTTCTTATGACTCTAGTCATTACACAGAATCAAACTTTCAACATTACAAAGGTGTACAATGCATTGTTGATGGGTTTGTGGATGGGAGCAATAGAATTGGTAATGTTCATGTTCATCGGTAAAGCATTCACAAACATAGGCTACCAAATTGTGCTACTAATACTACTACTTGGTATTGCAGCTCTGTCTTGGGTTATTACAGAGCAAATTGGCGTAGATCAGAAGCAGTTTATGCTACAAATGATTGAACATCATGAAATGGCAATTGCAATGGCCAACAAAGTCAAGACTAAACCACAAGATCCTAGGCTAACACCCATAGTAGACAACATCCTAACAAGTCAGAAACAAGAGATTAGCCAAATGAGAAGTATTTTGGCTACTATCTAGCTATTAATATACAAATGTATACATATTAATGTATACATATAACCTAATAAACACCTACTAATACTACAAGAGTCTACCAATCCTCTCTGCCGCTACTTCTGCCAATACCATGGCAGGATAATTGGTATTACCATCGGGAAGTGGTAGTACGGAGCAGTCTACAACATGTACTTTGTTCTTTCTTAATAGATTAGTAACTCCAATAGTACTTAACAAGAATGTATCAGGATCAACTACCTTTCCAAGTTCACAGGTGTTGGAGTAGTGGTCTGTTAGTGATATACTTCCTCTAACATATCCAACCAACTCTTGTTTGTTATTCCTGTCTATCACACTTTGAGGTGGATACACCAATCTCATAGTATTGTACTTGCTTTGTAGACCAGGTATTAACATCTTAGTAATCCAGTGCAAACCATCCAACATGTTACTAATATCCGATTGACTGTCATCAATACCACCATCCTCGAACATTCTAAGATTAATGGTAGGTGTATTGTTACCAACCTGGATATTACCTCTTGTTCTGGGATTTAGAAGCCATAATATGAATGAGAATGTCTTTGTGTTTGCATTGCTATTAGGAATACCTCCAACACTGCTTATTAGTTCGCTAGAAGCTGAACCAGAGACTACTAATTGCCAATCTCTCGTATTAATATCCTTACTAACACCCCTTGGTAAGAAGCCAACAGGACCACCACTAAACATGAAAGACTCTTCGCTATTAGAATCAACAGCTACTACTACGCTGAAACCATAATGAGTTCTCAAATTCTCTCCTAGTCCTGGAGGAGTATAGCCAGACTTCAATAATAGGTAAGGAGTGTATATTCCTCCAGTACACATTATTGTTCTCTTTGTACTTATTAGCTTAGTAGCACCATTCTCATCTGTCCATTCCACTCCGTCATTCACAATCCTAGTAACAGTTGCATTTGGTACTACTTGTAATTGTGGATTACCTAGTGTCTTGGCACGGCTTGCAAAATCAATATGTAGATAGTCTAGTGGTAGGTACTTTACATCTGTACTCTGTCTAATACCAACAACACTATCAACAAACAACTGCGGTGTTGACGATATACAAGCAACTACACCAGTGTTGTAGTCCTCTACGATGTCTACACCTCTCGTACTACTCACTACACTATTGATATTGTCACACAGAATATTAGAGGCTCGCAAAGGACCACTATTAGTAATGACAAGTAGTGCCTTGCCTAGTATTCCAGGTCCTTGTTGTAGTGCCATTCCAAGTGCAGGTAGTATTCTTGCTCCCAATTCTAGCTTAGTTGGTAATGGAGTAATCTGTATCAATCCACTACTAAACCTACTATTACTAAGAGGAATTCTACCACCACTGTTATTAGTGGAGCTGAATTCCGGATGGAATGCTTCTACCTTCTTCATGTATGCTAGAGTATCCTCATAACTCAATCCCAATTTGTCTTTCCACACTCCATTGTAGTAGCTTGTTGATCCTCGAACTGCCAAGCCAAAGTTGTGCGAGGAACCACCTCCATACATTGTTGCTACACTAGCTATTACCCCTGACATACCTGACGCTGAGACAAAGTCGGTGGGTAATACCTCAGAATAAGGCTTGCTATACCCAGCAGTAATCATATTCTTGAGGTTGAAAACATTCTGATCATTTCTTCTACTAATTCCTCTTTCTAATACTACTACTTTTAGACCAGGATGTTGTTCCGATAGTCTTCTAGCAAGAATACATCCACAGGTACCAGCACCAACAATCACAATATCAGCACTATCAGTATCTAATTTCACTGGACTGCTTCTAAACATGATCCAAAGTATCACTAGCACGACAACTACCACAACTATTACTATGACAATGGTCCATTTTGCTTTGGCTGTTAACTGTACCATGTTTTGGTAGTGTAGTTAGTATTGATATAGATAAGCGAGATTGACACGCTACCAACCAATAAACTGGTAATAAACCAGCTTATATTATGGCCCTTTACCGTGTAAGAGACAACCTCTATTTTGGTCCACAAGTAGCGGCACAAGACGAGCAAGCACTTAGGAAACATCATATTACACACATCCTCTCAACAATTGGCCCAACAGATGTTAAGTACCAAGGAATCACTTATGGATACGTTACTCTACAAGATAATATCGATCAACATCTCATTCCGGCCGTAATTGAAGCAGAAAGATGGGTAGCAAAACACATCAAGGAAGGTGGGGTTGCTCTCGTCAATTGTCATGCAGGCAAGTCAAGAAGTGTTAGTGTTGTAATAGCCTACCTCATTCTAGAAGAGGGATTATCCTATGCACAAGCGTTGAAAGAGGTTAAGAGATCAAGACCGGAAGCACAACCCAATCCAGAATTCGTGCTGGAACTCAAAGATCTGTCACTCATTGCTAGAAGAGTCCGGGAGATTTCTCCTTGTAACATTAAGGTGTAATACCAGTGTAGTAGGGGCTGGATGAATACTGGTATATTATGTGTGGTGGTAAAGCCATCACACATGCGTCTGCTTGTTGGTATCTTAGTATTATTTGCTGTTATTTCTGGTTGTTTTGGTGAAGGATGCCCACCACAAGGTGTTTGTCCAAAATGTCCTCCATGTTCTAATCAGACAATTACTTGTGCACCTCCTACACCAGCTCCAACACCTCCACCAACATGTCCTCCATGTCCTACTCCACAAACAACTACAAGGTCACCATTCCCACCATTTCCTCCTACTCCATGTCCATCATGCCCTCTACACTGTCCAATTACATGTCCTCCAACACCTGCTCCCGTTCCAACTCCAGGAACTCCACAAACACCAGCACCAACTCCTAGCACACCAATACCTACGCCCACTGGCACATGTCCTAGTGTTCAATGCACCTCTTTAGGCACGGCTAAGGAATATACCGTCTTGGGAGCTACAACCGTAACTAACACGGGCTCTACAATAGTAACTGGCAATCTTGGAGTCTCTCCAGGCGCGTCCGTAACAGGCTTTGGACCAGGTATAGTACTAGGTGGAGTTATTGACATTAACAATGCTGCTGCTGCACAAGCTCAAGCTGATCTCACCACTGCCTACGTCATCTTCGGCGATACTGTGTGTTGTAGAGACCTGTCTGCCCTCCAGGATCTCGGAGGACTGATACTCACTCCAGGCATCTATTGTTTGACTTCATCTGCTCAAATTACCGGACCGCTCATCTTGGATGCGCAGGGCAATCCCAATGCAGTGTTCCTGTTCAAGATTGGAAGCACTCTCACAACTGCTACATCTTCATCGGTCACTGTCATCAATGGTGGTCTAGATTGTAATGTCTTTTGGCGTTTAGGCTCCTCTGCTACACTTGGTATCACTTCCACATTCGTTGGTAACATTCTAGCATTAGTAAGCGTCACTGCCAACACTGGCGCAACTATTAGAGGTCGTCTCTTGGCTAGAACGGGTGCTGTAACTCTGGATACGAATACAGTAAGCAATACTACGTGTGATGTATGTGGTTCAATTACTCTACCACCTACACCAGCACCTACACCAGCACCTACACCAGCACCTACACCACCTCCACAGACACCAACTCCACCAACACCAGCTCCTACTCCACAACAGGCAGCAGCTCCAACTCCACAACCTACTATTTGTCGTCCACCATGCACCAGTCTCCTATCTGCAAAGTATTACACTGTAGTGGCATACATAACAGTCATCACAACTGGCTCTACAGTAATTGTTGGTGGAGTTGCGGTGTCTCCTGGTACGGCAGTAACCATTCCATCTCCTGGAGTAGTTATTGGCCCTGTTAACATCAATGATGGACCAGCAGCACAAGCAATGGTAGATGTTAATAGTATCTACAGTACATTAATAGGTGTAACAGAACAATGTTGTAACTCCAACACGTCTCCCAATATTGGAAATCAACAAGTACTACTAGCAGGTGCTTACTGCTTCGATTCTTCCATTAATGTAGTAGGAACTCTCTACTTGGATGCACAGGGACAATCAGATGCAACCTTCATGTTCTTCACACCAGACGCTCTGAACACTGCAGCTGGTAGCAACATTGCACTGATGAATGCTGGATCTGGTTGTAATGTCTACTGGGTTGTTGGCTTCAGTGCTTCTCTGGGAGCCTCTTCTACATTCACAGGCAACCTCATAGCAGGAGTGGACATCTTTGTTGGTAGCAATTCAATTATTAGAGGCAGATTGTTTGCACGAACTGGTGTAGTAACCCTCAATAGCGACATGGTGGCAAACAGCACTTGTATTACATGTCCACCGCTCCAAATGCACGAACTTGGTGCTACAAGTTCTGCTTCTACATCAGACTTTGTGCTCTCTACAATTCTAGCAAGTCTCATTGCATCTGTAATGATTGTAGGTATGGATTTGATTGCTTAAGTATTCTATATTAGTATGCCATAATTATATGGCATGCTACCATAACAACTGGGCTGCATAACAAATTGACACATAACATACAGGAGGAGAAGAAGCTACTAATAAAGATGAGTGACGCACCTCCCAATCTAAGCTGGAACCCATTCAAGACTTGGTACAAATCCAAGCATGGTCCAACAACCCAACAGGAGTTGTCACAAGCCTACACAGCATACAAGAATGTTGTGGTAGTGGTTAAGAAGCCTAGTCCTGCTAAGAAGAAGAGTCCTGTTAAGAAGAGCCCCGTTAAGAAGCCTGCTAAGAAGACTCCTCCTAAGAAGAAGGCAGAGAAGTCGCCTGTTAAGAAGAGTCCTAAGAAGTCACCACATCGGAGTCCAAAGGGTGTTTCTCCTGTACGAGTAGGAAGAAGACCAATTTCTCCTAGTGGCAAACAAAGATCGCCAGAATCATCGCTCTCAATTGGAAGATATGCAGGAAAAGCAATTAGTCCTGGTAGAGACAAAGCTAGGAGATTGTGTGATGCTGTTAGAGAGTTTACTAAGCAGCCCTATGATCTTAGTAGTCTTGTTTGTTCACAACTAGCTGCAACGAGGATAGATTGGCCTAGCATACTAAGAAGTATCAGAACATGCACACCACTAGCATGCGCGCAATGTACTGTTGTAGGATACAAGATTGCTAGGTCACTAATAAGAGTGGCAGCTACCAGAGTGTTTGCAGAGCCAGAACAGAGTATTCTAGAACCAATTGTGAATAGCTATGATGCATACAATCCTAGTAGGAAGATTGGGAAGTTTGGTTTGGGTTGGTATAGCACATTGTATTGGTTGATAGGTCATCCTCTTCGGTACATTGAAGTTGCAAGCACTTATGTGGACACAAGTGGTGTAACATGCGCATTCGAAGCCAGTATTAGAGAGGTTAATAATAGCTTACAATTCATTTTGGAGATGCCCAGTGCTGCAATTGGTTCTAGGCCAATTGGCAAGCCTGGTATTACTATGCGAATCAATGCTGTTAGTGACCCATTCTCAGTAGAAGAGATCAACAACTTTGTTAGCCAAGTTAAGAAGTTACAGTACATGAAGGGTCCACTCCTAACAGTTACTAGGACCATGAAAACTCAAGTACCAACACCAGCTGGCAAGAATGTACAAACATTCAGTGACATTACAACTACTATCCTAGTAGCAGGAACAGACAAAACTAGGCTTATTAATGTGGATATTTCTACTACTAGAATACGCTTCAATGATGATGCGACTGGATACCCATTAGAAGTGTTCTTTGGCAGTGTCTTGGTTCCTAGTATTTCAACAAAAACTATTCAACTTGCAGAAGAGGCTAGAGCTGTTGGAGAGGAAGCAGCAGAATCCGAAATAGTACAATCCAAACAACCAGATGGATATTCACACTTGTTGATATTGGTTGGAGATGCAGCTGTTGTGTCATTGAAGACAAAGTATATAACAGCCAATTCAACAATCTTCAAGCTAACACTTCCTAGCACTACAAGAGTACCTGTTTCGAGAGATGACATTATTCCTTCTCCTAATACCAACAAATTCTTCAAAGAGGGTGCAAAGAAACTCATAACACTATCAAGTAATACTGGGAATGTTATTGTCATTCAAGGTTTGTTGGATGACTATGTCAAGTATACTTCCAATCCAGACAACAAACAGACTATTCAGCAAGTATTAGATGAATTCTATGCTGAAAACAAGCACAGATTGGTTCCAGCCTACTATTCTAGTGTCTTCCAATCACTAAATAAGCAATTCATTGCTTCTAATCAGTACGACATTCCTTCTGTTGAGAAGTGGCTGGATACAAACACGAATGCAGATACTACTGTATGGTATGGAATCAAGGTGCTCATTATCACTACTACTCTCTTCAATGTTTCTCAATGTTACTTGTATAGCTACCTATTCATCAGCACTGCTTATAAGAATACATTAGACCCTAAGACATGGGTTGAGACCATTACTAGTAGCTTCTTTGACACCAAGTTGTATAGAATTACGTCTCAACAAGCGAGTGCTGACTACTCCAAATACGACCAAGAGATTAACTTTGAGGACAACAAACACATGTTAACTCTTATCATAGATGCGAAAATACTTGGATTGAATCCAAGGAACAAGAGCAAGTCATCTTTCCGTCCATCGGAGCTACTAGACGCTGATTCTATGCAACTATTGAACATTGTGAAGTTGCGTTTTGATAGTCTTAGTGTGTACTTTGAGTTGTCAACAAACTCTCACATCTTTTTCAACAATTCTCTGCTAGCAGTGTTCGTATACTTGCGTTCTACATTCAACAATATCTGCGGAGAATTGTTGAGGAAGATGGGAGAATTCATTGGCAATCAAACCTATGGTGGTAGTAAGCATACACTCTTTGTTTCCATTCTAGGTCTCACCAATATCCAACAGGAATATGTCAATAGTAGAGATAGTCCACATCGACAAAAGTTGATGACATTCTTGGAAGAACATATCATAGCGGTCATTAGATCAATTAAGGAGACACAAAGCACTGGTTTGCAACTAATAAGCTCAAATTCTCCTTTTGGTTTGATGAATGTGAAGCCTGCTACACAATCTACTATTACGAGTGTATACCGATCTCTATACAATGAAGCACTTATCCAGAGTAGAAACTTTGTAGAATTCACCATGGTACTCACAGGTGGAGGTAGAGCTTTCCAAACATCAACTAATAAGAAGGAAACAGCATTGGAGAAGCAAACAAAGAGTGCAATACCTGGTTTTGTCGCACATATGCTCTTCAGAATTCGCAGTAGATATCATGATGCTATGCACATCTTGGTTACCGCATATAAGTATTGGGAGAATGCATTCCATCCAACCACAAAGACTACTCTAGGTGCTCTCAACGAAGATAGAACATTCGCCATTGAGTGGCTCGCAGATTTGTCTAAGGTAGAAGCTATTCCTGTTCAACCACTACCAACACAACTTCCTCATACAATCAAAGTGCAACTAAGCAGTCTTATTAGACACTTATTCCAACACAATTTCGAACCAGGACACCTCAATCAATTCCTAAGAGCTGCTAGTACCACCAAGAATCCTACACAACTTCAAGTCATCGAAATTGCAGTGAATGAGGGTACTACTAAACCATCACTCGAAGCAATAACAACGGAACTTACACAAAATAGTATAGATGCTACACGAGAGGCTGGTGTACTTTCAGACCAAGACACTAATATTAACATCAGCATCTCTAGGACTAGTGACTATTCTTTCCTCATTCTTAGCGTCCGAGATGATGTAGGCATGAATGACAATGCATTCTTGTATGTTTCTGTCCCATTTCTATCCACCAAGACTCCATCCGAGCTAGTAACAGGTGAGATGGGTAGCGGTTTCATGAATGTGTATAGAGACAGTAGTGCCGTTATCATAGACTCTATTAAGGGTGGTATGAGACGATACAGCTATGACACCTCGCTCAAGGATGCTCATGGCAGAACGGTGGATGTGGTTAAGAATGTTATTGTTGCGCCCTTGTATGATATTAATGTTGATATTAGTAGCATCACCGCTACTACAAGTGCCACTACTACAAGTGCCACTACTACAAGTGCCACTACTACAAGTGCCAGTAAGGGTAAGGGCAAAGCCATAAAGAGCATCCTTAAGCCTAGTTTTATCAAGGATGGCACTACAGTAAGCGTTGTAATACCCATAAGAGACAGATTCGCGTATGTTACTACAGCTTCTCGAACAACATATATTGCCAAATACATTCTTGGTCTGTCCATGGCAAAGGGAATACGATTCAATGGTGTAGATGTGTATGTATCACGTATACTACTAGCAAAAGTAGGTGCATTCGAATTGTATATTACAGACAAGAAGAATGTTAAACACGATTCTTATCTGCTAACAAAGGGCATTCCATTCCAACCACTCCAAACCTATGTAGAAGGTGTAGTTAGCGTTGATGGCACCAACCATTTGAAGGAGAATTACATTGTTAATATATTACACGGCGGTTACACTCCAGTCCAGACCAGGACAAGAATACGCTTCACTCCTGAAGCAGAGAAGGATTTCAAGACATTAATACAGTATGGCATGTTCTTGTCTACTCTAGATGCCCTTGTCAACGACCACAGACACGACTATTTGTCTCATTACGACTCCACTTCAGATGCCAGACAACTTAGGTTCACAATTTACGACGTCTACAATATTAAGAATCCTACTAATGAGCAGTATTTGGCTAATACATTCTTCATGAATCAACCATCCATAGCAAACATCATTAATAGGTGTATAGATGCGCTAGATAAGAGAACACTAAGTGATGAAGGTGCTAGGAGTGATGTCAGGAAGGTGCTAGATACTATTACGATTCCTCAAGCGTTCTCTATTGTGAAGGAGTGGATTACCACTGCAATATTGGAGTGGTTAGCTTCCAAGAATGTTACTGGGATGACAGCTCTCAATGTTGAGATTCCTTCCGATGAAGAAGAGGAATCATCAGAGGAGAAGGAATCAGAGAAAGAGGAAGAAGAGGAGAGTCCTACTAAGAAGAAGAGTCCTGTTAAGAAGAAGAGTCCTGTTAAGAAGGAGCCAAAGTTCAGACAAGTTGCAGACAAGGTTATGCAACCAGTGCTAGAGAAATGGGTCAATATATACTGGCAATTGGCAATCAAGGCCAAAATAGTAGGAATAAGTGGAGATGCACCCAAGGTGAAGGCTGTGAAGACTAATAGACCTATATTGGGTGTGTATGAGAGTAATCATACTATATTATTCAACACAGCTACCTATGACAAGAAGTCGATACAAGAGGTTGTTGAAGCTATTAAGAGTCCAAAGCTAGCAGATTTGGTAGAAGGCAAGTTGAAGAACAACAAGCTATGGTCTGATGGATTTGCATACACGTTTCCAAGCTGTACGATTGCACACGAATTGGAGCATGCTAGACGGCGAGAACAACACTCTAATTCTCATCATAGTGAGACAACTACAATCTTATGGCCAGGAGATATTGCACAAACGCGCACATTTGAACAGGCTACAAATGCAGTGTATGCTAGGGTACTTGGTATGGGTTTGTATGAATCATTAGCGAAGAATTAATAGTAATATTACTGTGTAACAAATAGGAACAATACATATAAATATGTATGTATTGTTGAGAGTCTAGCTGACAGTATTCTTAGAAAGAAGCAGAGTTTACCTCCCAAACTACCACAAACTACTAATGAGGAGAGGAGGTGGCAATCAACGGGGTAGGCCTTCACAACCTACTAGTACACAAAAGAATGTAGGAAGAGGTACCTTCCAAGGAAGAAGACCGTCAATAAGACAGTATGGTTACTCTGAAAGAAGACCACGAATTGAAGGAGATATTGACGGGATTGCAGAGGTTGTACTCCCTAACGAATTGCTATCATACAAGAGGGAACATCCTGATACTGACGACGAGAATGCGCCCAAAACAGAGTTGGAGGTACGCTTCAGCTATGGTGTGGAGTATCCTATCACTGCAAGACTCTTCCATTCAATCAAGACAGAAATCGTAAGAAACTGGAATCTCGCTGCTGAATCCATCATAGAAGAGACTACAGAAGTGGAGAATTACCAAAATAGGGATGTTCGCAAAATTGATGACAAATACCAGCACAAGAATGAGGTTAATAGTGGCGATGAAAAGACCTACTTCTCTCCAGACTATCCCTACAAGGTAGCACTTTCCATTGAGAAGCCAGCTACTCAGCAAGAAATTGAGAAACGGGGAGCACGGACTCGTAATGTTGTTAGGAAGAGAGTATCCTACCATCTTGGAGTGGTAAGAGTGGATTGTACTGCTGTCAAGGACAAGAGTCAAGCTGGAAATAGAGGAACAGAATACCAAGTAGAACTCGAAATATTGGATGCTGGTACCAGTGAGGAAGATACCAACAACATAAGAGACAACTACCTGGCTCCACTACTAGCAATTGTCTTGGAGACGCCCATTCTATACACTCTCAAAACTTTGAATGCACTTAAGAGATCTCCTCCCTTTGAATATCAAGATCAAGGTTCTAAGAATCTCTCTGCGGATAAGCCAGAAGACTTGAGAATACATGAGCTAGCTGGTGTTGAGAATGGTCTAGTAGCAACCGAGAAATATGCAATTACTATCAAGACAGATGGACTCAGAAAACTCTTCTATGTCTTCAGAGACAGCATCTACTTGGTTGGAACGTATTCTGGCAATATTTGGAGTTTCTCTCGCGTGTATAGGAAGGAAGGTTCTCACCTACCAATGCAGGGCACATTAATAGATTGCGAGTTGATAGAAGACTATGGTGTTGATAAGGATGAGAATTCGCTTCACTTCTACTCTGAAAATGCACACTACAAGTTGTGGGCATTCGATATTCTTAGCTACAGGAAGGCGCTACAAGGCACAGAAGGAAAGGGAGACTTGGAGAGAGAAGAATTAGTCATTTGTGTCCAGGCACAAATTCCATTCTTATCAACAGACGAAAGTGTAGACTCTCGCTACACCATTCTTAAGAAGAGGTGTACACAGATAGCAGGTAAGAGATTTACTCTCAACTGTAAGAATTTCATTCCTTGTTTTGGACCAGAGTCATTCTTCTCTGCATGCAGAGAGATACTTGATCAAGAATATTCCTTTGGTACGGATGGACTCATCTTCACAAATGCTCTTCGTCCCTACACCACTGTTACTACAACAGAGAAAGTTACTAGTACAAGCTACAATCGCAAGTGGAAGCCAGTGAAGCGTCTTACCAATGATTTCCAAGTAGCTGTCGACAACAATGGCAAGAAGATACTGTTGATAGCAGATTATGAGCTACTACTACCATTCCGCGGCACTAATACCTTTTCTTGGGATGGTAAATTCATTAGTGAGCTAGATGGTAAACAACTAGAAGAAGGAGAGATTGTCGAATTTGCTTACCTAGCACAAGGAGAAGATCCTCATGACAATACAGAGAGTGCTGATGATGCTGAAAGGCAATTAGTACCCATCAAGAAGAGACCAGACAAGAACAAACCATCCAACAAGAAGGCTGCCGAAGATGTGTGGAACTTGCTACACGATCCAATTAGAGTTGCCACCATTCGCGGAGAATCCTACCAGCTTATGCGCAGATACAACAACAAATTGAAGGACAATCTCTTGGGAGAGTTGCCACAACACAGCCTCAATGCCGATGGTGGTAGTGGACAGGGTGGAGACATACGCAAATGGACAGAGGACAAACTACGAGTAGTTGGCTTTGAAGTGGATCCTGTTCAGCGCCAAAGATTCATGGACAGGTTAAGAAGCTTGTACACCAGCAAGAGGAAGCGTAAGATACCATTCGATCCACAAGATATTCGCTTAGAAGAGTTTGGTATTGATAATATGGAAATGTCTACCAAGTATGGTGACCCACCAAGATTTGATAGTGCAACACTCTTCTTTGTTGTTACCTTCCTACATGGTGATTCTCTCGTAAGATTTGCGGATAACATGCAAAATGTTGTGAAGGGTGGTGGCAAGGTATACATTCTTGGATTTGATGCGCGTGTGTTTGCCAGCAAACTACCAGGCTACCAAGATGCCCTTATACTAGCCAAAAACAATAAGAAGAATATCAAACTCTCCTACGACAGTCCAGCAACCATCTTTAGAATTAATGACGATGTTGTTGACCTGCACTTGAAGGGAACATTGGTAGGTACACCAGAACAACCACAAAGAGAATTTGCAGTCGACTATGACGAACTCATTCTACTCTTAGAAGAGAGGGGATTCCACCTGGATGAGAATTCCTTTGCAGTTGAGGAGACATTCCTTGGTGGTGACGAGAACAAATACACTCAAAGTATCAGAATACTAAGGCTGACCAAAGGAGTGGATGCAGACATAATTCTACCAAACGCCGATGAATTGCAACTACCATCACTCCCTGCGGTAAACTTGATAAGATACATCATGACAGATACAGAAGGAGAAGTAGAGACAGAAGAAGAGGAAGGATTGCTCCCTCTTAGTGAGGGCTATCTTGTACCAGATGCAATTGCAAAATTCGACTATTTGGGATACACCCTTGCAAGAATAGGCGTGCCAGACGATAGTAATTGCCTAATACATGCTGCTTGTCGCGCCATTAGTGAGTCTTATACCACTATGGATATCAGAGAGAGGAAAGAGTTTGTGAGAGAATTGAGAGCAGAAATGGCTGATGACTTGACACAAGATCTCTTTGACTCTCTTGGCAATGGTTCAGTAGCTGCACTGTACACTCTACAACAATTCCAGAAACATCTCAAGACAAAAAGGCGAGTAGATGGTGTCTTGATATATGCATGGTTGGGAGAGGAGTTTCTAGACTTGTTTGAGAGAGTATTTGAAGTAGAGATTATTATGCTTTGGTACACAGAAGAGAATGGAATGATTCCTGGAATCGCATCTGCACATGCCAAAGAATACAACAAGACCATCATTATTCTCAATCTTGGCAACTTCCACTACGAAACGATTGCGCTCGAACACAAGGGGAAACTCTGGACTTGTTTCAAGTCTATTCATCCACTAGTAAGACTACTAAGAGATAGAGTCAACATTAGCAAGGAGAAGCAGATTACGCAGCAAGCCGAGAGGGTTTCCAAGGCTGTTGAGCGCGTGAAGGCTTCTACTCGCTAGTTTATGTTATACTCTATTCATACTCTATTCATCCCAATTAAGGGATGAATACTACAATATGACCAATTCTACCATGTATATTACATTGTTATCTAACCTCTATTATCTAACTGCTGGGTGTTGTAAGATATGGAATCACCGCTAGGAACACTAAGTATTGTTCATACAGATGTTCTTGGACTCATCTTTGCATACAATGGCATAGTAGTACGCATGGCAAGACTCAACAGGTCTTGGTACGCCAAACTACGACAGAGATTGTTGGCCAAGGCTAATCTGCCAATCATACAAGAGGAAGTGGATGCGTTTTGGGCTGTTCCACCAAGAATACATACACAGGAATGGAATGAACTAGACGGACACTTAGCAGGATACCACGTCAGAATTGCTCTAAAAAGATGCAAGGAGAATGTTGGAAGGGTGATTTCTGGCATAGAAGAACTCCAAGAACACAGGAGAATTAGAAGTGTCATTGGTGAGGACGGATTAGTATGTTGGCGTGTCAAAACAACCATGGTACAAGGAGAAGAGAGGCAGCATATTAGTAGAGTTGTTACCGCAGTACCAATCCAATCTATTAATACAATGCCATCACACTCTCTTATTGTGCCTATTCACGTATTAGTAGGTGCATTTTCGTTGAGAGGAGGATGTGTTGCTAATGAGAGATACGCAGAGAGAATGGCTAGTATTCATGTCAAGCAACAATTGGAATGGTTGTGGAGTAAATACGCCTCGTCAACATTTGAACACTTTCTCTCGTTCAAATGGTATACGGTGGTGGAATATTCGTTCCATACCAATGACATTCCGTTCTTCTCACAGCAACATGCACGAGACTGTTATTTAGTCTTTTCTTTGTATTTGAGAGTTGTATTTGGTGTGGATAAGAGTACCAATCGAGTCCTTGGCAATCAAACAAGCGCAGTTCGCTTCTGGTATCTTGCCACTGACTTTGTCCATGAACTGGCATACTTGGAGGAGGGTGATACGTGGCCAAAGGGTAATCCTGGATCAGAATCAGAGAGTGAAGGAGATGAGGAGGATCCGCCACCAGCATTACAATATGACTAATATATACACTAATATGTCAAGATACCAACTCGTATAATAAGCATGGACTTTCCAACTATTATTACTACACTGGACAAAGGATTGTTGGTATATGGTGTTGTAGACGATACCACGTACACTCTGGACAAGTCCGAGGTTACACAAAAGTATGTGGTTGGTATTTCTCGCAAAGGAGGACGCAGCGAAGTACATGCCTATACTTTGGGAGACTTCAAAGCATATTTCTCGCAGTTGCACACTGCCAAATGGACGGAACAATCTCCACTAGATAGGTAAGCATAGCAACAGCTGATTCTTCTGTTATATAGGCAGAACAAATAACAAGCATTCCATGTGTCACAAACGCATGGAAAATCTAGGCGTGTTCTCAATCATACCAGGCGATGTTCTCGGTATTATTCTCTCTTTGAATGGTGTAGCTGCACTAATGGCAAGACTAAACAAGCGTTGGCATAGTAAGACAAAGCGGGCATTATTAGAGAAGGGAATATTACCTCTTTCAGTAAGGGAGGTGCAACTATTCCATAACAAGCTTAACAACAAAGAGGGATTATTAATACGTGCCCAAGGAGCAATGCACAAGTTTGTGGATAGTTTTGATATTAGACACATCATTACTAGTCTAGAAGATCTCTACAATACGTCCAACGTATCTTGTATCCTTAGAAATGGACACATGCGATGGTATGTGCAAACTATTACAGAAGATGCGCGTAGTCTTGCTTGTGTAATTTCCTCAGAAAGACCACAATCAGAATTACCACCTATTATGCATACATTGCTACCTCAACATATGTTGATTGCTGTTTTCTGCATGAGGGGACTCAACAATGCAGAACCAGAAGAGTATCCCTATCAATATGCTATGAAGAGGGCTTCTAGACACATCCGGAGACAATTAGAGTGGTTATGGAGTCAATTCTCTCATACAACACTAGGTTTCTTTCTTAGCATGGATTGGTATGAAACTACAAGCTACAATTACAAGAATGGAGGTCTCCAATTCCGAGAGAAAGAAGATAAGAATGTAGGAAGGGATTGTTATCTCATCTTGTTCCTATATGCTAGGGTTGTGCTTGGCTACAAGAAGACCATACAATACACAAACAGACAGGTAGTAGCAATGCCTCTGTGGTACTTGGCATCTGATATTGGCTCAATACTAGTAGATTTGGAGACTGGAGAAGAGTGTCCTGTTGGCAATTCTGGTTCAGAGTCTGAAAGTGAAGAAGATTAAGAAGCATATCAATCCAAGTAAATACTCCTTACTTATAGGTTCACTTGCCACTAACCTGTTTCTAAATAGAATGAGTATAGAGGACAAGATGATACAAGTGGATACAACCACATGGATATTTGGCTTGTATCAACCGCTCTTATTTGCAGCCGGAACAATGCTAATATTCTTGCTAGCTCTTGGCTCTGCAGTAACGAGCTGGTTCCCTTTTCTCAAGCATGCTACTTTTCCTCTTGTTGTTTGGTTCCTAACCGATATGATTCTGCTAACAGTAGTTGGATTGCCTCTAGATGAGTGTAGAATACTACATGGCAAATCTCCGTCTCTTCATCTCCAAGCTAAGTTGAAATTGGCTGCAACATTTGTATGTGTGTATCTAGTTATGGTAGGTACTACACTATTCTCTGCATTCTGGCATGTTCTCGCCAACCAACCTGCATCAATAGCATATATTCTTGCCACACCATTCATGCCAATGATGTTTGTTACATATTTCGCTACTAATGTGTGGATAATATACCATGATGCCGCCACAGGTCTACTCTTCTGGACTGGTATACTAACCTACACTGTACCAGTAGTAGAGCCACCAGCAATACCAGTCAAATATGTTAAGCCTAGATTGGCAGATTAGATATATTAGAAGATATATTTGGAGGATTAGTATCGGACCAGGAGAGCCTAAAGGGTCTGTGTATTGGCAACTGACACTATTCTCACATAGGAGAATAGTGTGTATAATCATGGACGCTTCCTACATTATTCGTCTCATGGAAGGTGGTGGAGTTGTGTATTTGTGGAATGAGAATGCATCCTACCTCCTAACAAAACACGACACAGAATATGCACTTGTTGAGAAGAGTCCTACTTATAGGGCAAAGAGTGGGTCTAGATTGTTGAGCAAGAAAGAGTTGAGAGTATTACTGGGTAGAATACTTCCTACCAGACTAAGCATGGCTTCTGCGAGTAGTATGAGCAAGTTGGTGTTGTATAATAGGTGGTTAGTATTGGAGGGACATCAACTACCATAACAAACCATCTACTATAAGAAAGACACACTAAGAAACGCACACTGCACAATAAAAGGTGTGTAGTGTAATGAGATGCTATGTTTGGGTTATAGAGACCTCAATCGAGCATTAGTAGGATTCCCTCAAGCCAGAGATGAGGTACTTTGTCGCGCAGTTGCTGACAGAATGTTGCGAATTAGAATTAACAAGGACAGGAAGTACAAATTCAAGAGTAAACCATTCTGTCATGCTTACAAGACGGAAAACAATGTTGTGGTGTTGTGTGTTGTGCGAGACAAGAAAGCAGTTGATGAAGCAACACTTATCAAGGTCCTAACCTCCGCAATGGCCCTGGGAGAAATGGCAAAGAGATCTTTAAGTGTGGGTGGTAGTACAATCACAGTGGAAACACTTGCAGATATTGTGCGCACCTTTGGACCCAAATATGTTGGGGAGCCTACTAGAGAGCTGCTAACTGCAGAAGAGCGGAGTAAGAAGAAGGTAGAGGCTGTTCAAGTCCAAATTGCAGAAACTACCTCTCTTATGAGAGACACAATGGGTAGTATGTTGGTTAGACATGAGAATGTTGACAAGTTAGAAGCAGGTACAACAGAGTTACGAGAACAATCGAGAATCTTCAGAGAATCTTCCAAGAAGCTTGAAAAGAAGGCTTGGTGTACGCTCTGCAAGACAAGGTGTTGTCTAATAGCAGTTGTTGTTATTCTTGTCTTGGTTGTAGCCGGTGGAGGAGTGTTTGGAGTGTTTCAATGGTTGATACCGTTTCTTAAGCGTTGATGTTAATAGTATGTATTGATAGTATGTATTGATAGTATGTATTGATAGTATGTATAATAGGCTGATATTAGAACGCTATTACAACAGCGTTCTAAAGCATAGTCTAGCATACTATTCTACTCTACTTGTTGGTAATAAGTTAGTATACTAATAAGAATGGGCGTATCCGGATTGTTTGCTTGGTTGAAGGATCACTGGCCCTATATTCTGTGGAGAATGTTGAGAAAGTCTATTCCCGTGAGAGGAGCACCTGGCACTAAGCCAGAGAGGAAGGAAGTGCCAATATTCATTGGGAAATACAAAATAGATGGTAATGCTCTTCTTCATCCAGCTGCGCAGTGGGCTTATGGCTATGGGGAGTACAAGGGTAGACAACAAGGAATTCTAGATACTCTTGAAGTAGCTGGTAAGATGGTGCCCAATCCTAGAATAGTAGATAGAAGACCAGCATCTCCTCAACTAGCTGCCGAGCGACTAATGGAGATAATAATGGAGGGTTGGGATCTGTTGGAGCCTACTAGGAAGGCAGATCCTAAGCGTAAGAAGTTGAAGAGTTTCTACTTGGCACTTGATGGGCCTGCTCCCTCTGCCAAGACGCAACAACAACGAACAAGACGTTTCCTTGCGACTGCTAGGGCTATGAGTAACGAGGAAGCAGTAGAAGACTTGGAAGAAGGGTTGAAAGATGCTGGTGGCAAGACAGATGTATTCGATTCTAGTGTTATTTCTCCAGGTACTCCTTGGATGGATGCTGTAGATGAATATGTTAGGCAGTGGTTCAAAGACAACATCGAGATCTTGCCAGAGGATACAAGATATTGGTCTCATCGCACTGTTGGCGAGGGGGAACACAAACTTATTGCTACTAGTCAACCAGAACCTGGTGGTGGTATGAGCATGAAACATACCAGAGAAGAGTACGATGTTATCTATGGCAATGACAATGATCTTATTATCTTGTGCATGATGAGAACTACAAAGACACTCATACTTAGGGACGCACTGGACAAGAAGAAGGATGCTATTCGTCTTGCACAGTATCCATCAGAGTTGGGAAAGTTGTGTTTGGTAGATATTGATGGATTGAGAAGTAGGCTGGAAAGAGAGTACAATGTCACGCCCGCAGACTTTAGTGTTATTTGTCTCTTATTGGGAAATGACTTTGTACCAACTACTCCTGCTGCCAAAGATGTATTCCACACTTTGGATACTACCTTGAAGCTATATAGTGACATGAAGAAGAACAAACCTCAGACAGAAGCAGGCAAGACAGATCCAGTCTTTGCGTTGTTCACGCACAAAATACGCTGGGATGACCTCTATTTCTTCATTGTTAATATCTCCAAACCAGAACGAGAACAGGAGATGCTTGCCAAGGTGTATTTGAACGAGGAATTCAGTAACAGTGAGAAGAACAAAGGTTCAGAAGGCAAACCACCTCTCATAACAGAAAGAACTACAGCATTACACAAGAGCGTCTCCTTGACTGCCAATGCAGAACCTGTTGTTAACATAAACAAGTTTAGAGACTTGTATTGGAAGAAGATATTCCCCAATATTGATACTAGCGAGGATTTTGGTGAAGTAGTTGTATCTGTTGTTGACTATTACTTACAAACAATGGTGTGGAGTTCGCTATACTACGCTTCTGGTGTAGAAGCCATAAACTTAGAGTATTTCATGCCCTATTACTATGCCCCAACTCTCGTAGAAGTTGCAGAGGTATTGAGAATGTACAGAGGCGATCCTTCTAGGTGGGAGACACTTCCATTGGATAGGAGTGGAAAGTGGCTCAATCCCTTGGAAGTTCTTATTACTATTCTGCCATTACCAGTATTGAATAGTGTCTTGTATGGTGAAGAGGATATCAGCGATGAACTCAGACTCAAGGTCTTCATTCCATTAAGAGATTTGTACCCTGCAGATGTGGATATTGATGGTGAAGGAACCTACATACCAGACAAGGCAATTGTCCGTCTACCATTCGTAGATCCAACCAGGGTAAGAGAGGTGGCCAAGACTCTCAAACGACCAGATATTGCTGCCGTTGAATCCCATCCTATTAAGTACCCATTTGCAGAGGTAAAATCTGGTAGGACAAAGACTGGGAGAATTACTAGTTCTAAGAAGACTGCCTAACACTACTACACTATTATGAATACATGCTATTATTTGCATGTATTCAGCTTACTAATCAATTACTAATATTACAACCCAAGTGGAATCATTCTAAGCGCAGGTAAGATTACCTTGAGATGCTCTATTAGGTGATTTTGTGTTGTTTGGAGATCTGTTGCCAGTATTAGTAGACCATCAACCAGGTCATCCACCTTATTACTACTAGTAACATACTTCTTCTTGGTAGCAACACTGGCAATGAACAATGCCATTCTACTCTTTGTGAGTGACGGAAGAGTGTAGCTAGTAGGCTGAGTAACAATTAGCTTCAGAGTAAGAGCACCAATGTCGAATGTATTGCGAGTGTATGGATGAGATCTATAAGCGGCGTACAACAAGTCAAAAGGTGTGTTTGGTAACAACAAATCCAATGACAAATGCGAAAGAAATAGAGGAAGTTGTTCTAATTCTTTCCTCTGCATGTTGAGGAACTTAATTTTGGCAACTCTCTCAAGAAAGAAGGACGCTACTAACATGGATAGTCTAAGAATAGTCTCGTTTGTTATGCTAGGTATTCTATTGACCATTCCTTCCATTATTTGTGCTGTGAAGTGCCATGTTCTCCGATTGAATGAATTAGGTTCTGGTTTGGATAGGAGAGGAATAACGCTATCATAGTTGATGTTTTGTCTACTAATAGCCTCTTCTTGTGATGCTTCTTCGCATGTTATATTAGGCGTACTACTTGGTGTAGTGTTAGGAGTACGGCGGAATGGGTCAAAGAATGGATCACTAATGAGCTGTGTTGCACTTGCTCGCTTAGTAGGATTCATAGCTAGCATTCTAAAGAGTAGATTATGAGCTAGCTTGTCTATTTTGTATCTTTGCCATGATCCTAGCTTCTTGATTGCCTGTGTTTCTGCAGATTGGAGAGCTGCATTCTTGTTGTTAAGCCACTTTTGCCAGCCATGAGAATGAGTAACATTTTTCCATGTTTCCTCTGTTGGTTCTCCAAATATTATGGATTGTTGTGCGAATACAATACTCGCAACATCCCCAATAGTCTTGTTCTTTGCCGCTGACTTGAATAGTGATTTGCCAGCAACAACAACATATAAGGAGATTCCAAAAGACCAAATATCACTGGCTATTGTTGATCTTCTTTCTAGGTAACTCTCTGGAGATCTGTATACTGGTGTATGACCTCTGTCTTTTGGAGTCCCTCCCTTCTCATAACACTTCTTATCATCCATTGCGGTGCCAAAATCAGAGACAACTCCACGAAACTGATTTGGTGCATCTTGGTAGACTAGGATATTGCCTGGTTTGACATCACTGTGAACCACTCCATGTTTGTGTAGGTATTCTAGACCATACAACACATCCAACATGCATTGTATTCTTTGATTATCCTGCATCTGTTTCCACACTGAGATTAGGTTACCCATTGCTCTTGGTGTTACTAAAACAATTGCACCAGAGTAACAAGCAGCATCCACCAATTGTAAGACATTGGGATGCCCTTGTAGACGACGTAGATAGCCCATTTCTCTTATGATTGATCCAACATGGTGCATATCCTCCATTACTGTGAACTTGGCTGCTATTTGCATCTGATTGTTAAGAGTGTAGGCATACACTTTGCCAGCTACACCCTTGCCAATATATTCTCCTCTTGTTAGAAGGTATTCTAGTGGCTTCTTGCTCACAATTCCGATTGGTGGAGTAGTAGGAAGTGGAGGTTCTATACCAGGACCATTTGCCTTGGCTGGTGATGCTGCCATCTCCTTCTTTAGTATGGGAGATGGTATACAACACCAAGTACAAGTGTCGTCTTTGGTGACACTTGCTTTGTTATTATGAAGCAATTCTCTCGCTAGAATACCTCAGCTGGTAATGAGGCTATTTCTGAGTAGGTACTTGGATGAATCTTTGCAACATACGTCAAATCCACTCTTCTTCCATCAACATAGTAACAGAATCGCCATTCTCCTTGCTCTGTTTGATAGGCGTGTCCGTGTCTTGCAAATAGATCTACTATTGCTTGATTCCTAAGAAGTTCTTGCAAGCAACACGTACTATATCTTAGGCCGAGGGTCATCCACGTGGTACCCCTCAGCAACACACTTCTCGCGCCAAACATCTCGATCAAAACCACGTAAGAATGAAGAAGTATGTTTGGTGTAGATTCTAATATGGTGTTATACCTAGGCACTAGCTCGTGTAATAATATGAGTCTTGCTCTTTGGATAGGTTCTGGGTACCTATTCCAGTAGTTATACAAGAAATAGTAAGCATAATGTGCAACCCACTTATCCCTCTCTTCTATCACAACTCCACTGGCTACTTCGCGCTTGTAAGTCTTTTCTGCATACAATTCTAGGCTGCGAAGTACCCAGTCTATTAATCTGTCACTACCCAGGACAATTCTTCTTGTTGCTTTGTTGACCATTGAGAGTGCATAGAATGCTTCCAATGGCGCATTTGGTGCTAACAAATGGTAGAAGACATCATGGGGAAGATGGTAGAAGACTGGCTTCTGCACTGGAGTAGGATGGTTATAACTCCTAAATGCATTGAGATGTTCACACAACACCTCTGCACCACACCTTGTCGTTCTCTTACCATTTACGCTTATTCTAGGATGCATAACCTCACAAACAACACTGGTGATGTGGTTGAGTTCGCCTAGCCTATCTAATAAGCCACTTTCACGTAGATGTCGCTCATACAACTCATTGGCTCTTTTCCTAAGCTTGCTAGTATGAGGATTCCTCCATACAGCAGACTCTGCTAGCACCAGCTGCGATTTTGGGATGTGCTTTGGATATTCTCGTCTGACATTGCGTCGTAAAGGCGTATCTTGTTGTGCAAAGACAGGAAACATTGCGTGTATTGCTCTCTTATACTACACACATCTATTCTGTCAGCTCGCACTTATACCGGGTTCAACATATCACCACACAGCACTAACATATTGAATGTACACAGATACATTTGCATATTCACTTATTGATGAAACAGACAATGAACCAGCTCTTGTATTTGGTGATTGGTTGTTTGTTGGCTCCTTGTATGCTTCTAGGAACCTTGAGGCACTCCAGAGGCATGGAATAACACACATCTTCTCTGCTGTTGATAGAGATCCATATTCTTTTGATAGTATCGAATATATGCGTGCTAGTATTATGGATACACCATCACAAAGTCTAGAAGAAGCTATCAGAACTATTCTAGCATACTTGTATATTAGAGAGAAGAACAAACAGAAGACTCTTGTACATTGTGTTGCAGGTATTAGTAGATCTGTGTCTCTAATCATTGCCTACTTGATTGTTGAACATAACATGACATATTCTGATGCACTTCTTAGGGTAAGACAAACAAGAAGAGAGGCTCTTCCTAATGTTGGCTTTGAGAAACAACTGTGTGAGTTGGAGAAAGAGATTGCTGCAGAACATACACAATCTGCATCTGTTGAATAGGTTCTTATGTATTAATATGATATGATATGATTGCATATTAGTGTAGAAATGTTAGTATGTTAACACTTACTTATACACATACATATTATCATCATGGACATTGGTATAATAGACAATCATGTCTATGGTTACTCCTTTGGACAGAATCCAGCGAGAGTCAATAGAATTGTCGGAGTTGTACAGACTGTTGATGAAATGAAGAAACATATTGAAGAAGAGAAGCAAAAACATGGCTGCAATCCAGAGTGTGATCTTCTCTTGTACATTGGTCCTAATATTCATGAGGATGTGCCTCAAGAATTGAGAGACAAGTACCCAAACAGGCTCATTAAACAAGTACAATTTGAGCGCGTCGTTTCTATGAGATATGATTTGCTGTGGAATAATGAGGAGTATTACTTCTACGCAATTGGTTCTTCTCTTCTCCCTGAGACATACGATTCTGGTAAGGACTTCTACTATGGTTGTAGTATCTCTTTTGACACTTCCTTCTCTTTCGAAGAGCATAAGAAGTGGTACATTGAAGAAAAGTGCAGAGAGTATGACATAGAAGAAGCGCAAGAGGCTTAGAGCGAATAACGAAGCATGTAGAATATCTACATGCTTAATTGGTACACTATCAATACCACTATCAATACCATTATATTCCCTCCTGTCGTGATTCATGTTGTTCTAGTGTCACTAGACCATTACCCTTCCCAATGGCAACAAACTGCTCAAACATGTGGAATTGTACGCCAAAGTAGAAGAGAACGAAGAGTGTACCAGGAGTGGCGTTTAACCAAGCCTCAGCATAGCGAGGGGCCAGATACTTCTCAATAATATACAGAATAATGACAGAAACAATGATTTGTATCACTACCAGAATGAGAGGAAGTATCTTGAACGATTGTTGTAGGAATTTGAAGATCTTGTCAACTACAAATCCTAGAACAATAGCAGGGAAGACATGTGTGAATGTGCGCCATACAAATACACCAACATTCTTCTTAGCACCGGGATCTCTCAAAAGTGCACCTTCACCATCTTTGGGACCTTCTGGTGTATTCCTTACTCGTGTTGGTTTTGATTCACCATCTTTGCTGCGCTTGGTGGAGTATGATGGCATTTCTCACTATGTGGTTGTAGTGCCTTTGTATATGAGCCAACACTAAGAATACTACACATCATCATAATACTACCACAAAGCAACCAAAGATGCATCTCAATTATGAGACGTTCGAGTTTTGTATGTGGCTTGCAAGCATAATTGGTGGTGTAACACTTATACTCGCTATTCTATATTATGTGCTGCGTGGAGTGTGGCTATGCTTTTGGGATAGCTACATTGCTGAACCTCTCAGGGAGAATGAGAAGCTTAAGAGAAGTATACGTCTTACTGGTGGGTATTATCAAGGCGGTGTAATAGATGAACAACCACCCATAACAGAGGCACAACCACCCATAACAGACACATCAACCACCAACTGACCCTCCTTCTATTCCTACCAAGATTCAAAGCAACTTGCTGAGCAGAATTCACCAAACACTCTCCATTTACTAGTATTCTACTAACTCTGCTACCACTACAAAGATGGCTGATGTTCTAGCACAATACAAGGCTTCTAAGCATCTCTGTGAGGAAGTACAAGCACAGATGAAGGAGCTGGCTCACCAACACAAGAAGCTGTGTCAGCACCTATCTTCCAAGAAGCTGGTGCATGACACTGCCCTGTTCACAGAGGCTTCATCTGGATGTGTTTCTGTGCAGATTAACCTTGTCTACTCCTACTAGATACCTACTATTCTGTGGTAGGCATCTTAGTAGTCCAATAAATAACCAATAAACAAAGAGAAGAGATTACTGACACACTGCTGCATTTGGCAGTGTGTAATACAAAGGCTATGGCAGAATTACCCTATTCTGTTACCTATTCTGGCAGTGGTAGACAATTTGGTTCTGCTAACATTTCTGTTGATAATTCTGCTAATAACCGTGCTAGTAGCGTTGGTAGTAGCAATAAGCTTGTTAATAGCCAGCCACAAAGGACAGAAATTGAGAGGGTTATCCGAGAAGCAGATTTGGAGAAGTGGAGACTATTAGAATACGTCAAAATATGCAAAACACCAATGGATGATAGGTGGATACTTGTTGCTAAATTGGAGGAGGAATATACTAACAAGAAGAGTGGTAGCTGACAAATTGGTACAATTCTGTATATAACTCGCACAACAAACAACAAGGAATGGCTACTACTGCTCCTGCTCCAGTATCTCTTCCAAACACGAAGAAACGTGAACGAGAGGATAGTGTCGAAGCTGCACCACCAGCTAAGGTAGCAGCTACTACACCTCGCGACATGCGACACTTGTTTGGTGATACTAGCTATAATGATGCCATCATCTTAGTAGAGACAAACACTATCAAGACTCATCGATGTATTCTATCTATTGTCCCATTCTTCGAGGCTGCCTTCAGGACTGGTATGCTGATGCTCGAGGGACGACAAGGCAACACGATAGCAATCACCATTGCGTCGTCATACGCATCCTTGATGTGTTTTATCAGATATGTCTATGGATATCCTGCTAAGGAATGCTTACCTACTAATATCTCACAACTGCTTACTCTGTATGCTGATTGTGAGATGTTTGACTACAATCCATTCCTAGATGATGTCTGGAGTGCAGTGACTACTCTTAGGGCAGAGGATAACCTGGAAGGTATCAAGCCTCGTAATGGTACTGATTACTCTCGTAAAATCACTCCACAAGAGCGTGCTCAATCTAACGAGTTCGCAGCAACACGTAATCTTCCTATCCAGCTGCAGGGAGCCGACCCTGGTTTTGTAGGTTCCTATGATGCCACTCTCCATTTGTGTAAGACTACGGGTTGTCTAATTGGTCCCAGCATCACTCCAGATGGTATGCGCGCGTGGTTGATGATATTATGGGGGCGTTATTCTGCTGCCGAGGAGCAGACCTCGACACGATGGGCAGCTCTCAGGTCACTATTTGAT
>Ga0214473_10001281_pt1 | contig 33625 bp, 28 predicted proteins | sample RVTome_7_FD_203509 | JGI IMG/M metagenome (GOLD analysis project Ga0214473, IMG submission 203509) | Soil microbial communities from uranium-contaminated site in the Upper Colorado River Basin, Wyoming, United States - RVT98D197 | ecosystem: Environmental > Terrestrial > Soil > Contaminated >... | reverse complement strand
TGCCGCCGCTGGAGGGGCCCGTGCTCACTCCGGGCACGACCGGCTACACGGACGGCATCGACGCGGCCTTCGGCAGCGGTCACTTCCTGGCCTATCCACGCGGTTACCTGGACACCAGCACCGACTCCGAGTCCGTCTGGTTCCGCCACGAGCTGCTCCGCCTCTCCCCTGAGGGCGAGCGCTGGGACACGCTGGGCACGTTCGAGATCTTCGAGCAATTCTGGGACGGCAGCGCCGCGCAGCAGTACTGGTTCGGCCGCACCACGGTGATGGCGCTCGGGCCCGACCACATGTATTTCGGGCGCGGCGACGGCTTCCAGGTCGGCCGCTACGACGCGGCCGGGCGCCTGACCGACCTGTTGCGACGCAACTACGAGCCCCGCCCGGTCACGGAGGAGTTGAAGGGCCGGATGCGCGACTGGTACATGGAGCGGATCGCGTCCAACCCGCGCGTGAATGACGACATGGTGGAGCGTGTGCGGCAACAATTCCGCGAGGCCATCTTCGCTCCCACCCTGCCGCCTTACTCCCACGCCATGCTGGACCCGGACGGCTATCTCTGGGTGGAGGAGTATCGCTGGCTACCTGTCATCGAGCGGGCGCCCGTGCAGGAGCCGGCGCGCTGGTCCGTGTTCGACCCCGATGGCGTGTGGCTGGGAACGGTGGAGACACCGCCCGGCCTGATCCTGCGCAAGGTGACCCGCGACCGGGCGCTGGGCTTCATGGTGGACGAGCTGGGCGTGAAGGAGGTATACGTGCACGCGCTCGTGCGGTCCGGTGGGTGAGGACGCCAGGGCGATCGTCCGGCTGCATGCCATCGTGAAACCCTAACCGCCCCCCGCCGGCGGCGAGATCATCACGTACTCCACATCGTCCGCCAGCATGGCCTCGTACCAGCCGATGAGTTCGTCCTTGCGCTCAGGGGGCAGGATGCCGTCGGTGCCGCGCACCACCCGCTCCACGATGAGCTCGCGCCCCTCCTGGCGGTAGCTGGACGAATAGGTGCCGAACGCGCTCTCCGCACGCACGCTTTCGGGTAGCTCCGCGCTCCAGCCCTCGGGCAGTGTGACGCGGAAGAGGGTGACGTGCTCGCGGAGGCCGAAGACCTTTGCCACATCGATGGGGAAGCGCCGTTCACGCTGAAGGGCGTCCAGCGCGGCGCGGGAACCGTAGCGGGGCAGCTGGAGGCGGAGCATGTAACCGCCGCCGATGGGGCGCAGGACGCCCTCCGCCGTCACCCGGGCCTCCAGCCGCGGCTCGGCGGTCAGGTCATTGCCGTCGAAGGTCACGAGCGAGTCGCCGCTGGCGCCCTCGAAGACGCGATTGGCCACGTTGCGCGCCACACTGGCACGCTGCTGCTCGGTAAGCGTGCGCGCGAACTCGCTGCGGATGCGGTACTGCGTGCTGCCGGCCAGGTACTCCACGTAGCGGCCGAGGAAGGCACCGTTCTCGTCGAGGCTGCCCGTCATCTCGATGACCGAGCGGTTGGCGCTGGCCGGGCTCGTGGGGAAGCGCATGGGCTCGGCGGTGCCATCGTCGCGTAGCAGAATGCCCTCGCGGCTCTGCATGCCGCCATAGACCTCGTCGTAGGGCGCGATCGGCACCGTCAGGTCCAGGTAGTGCCAGGCGCCTCCCTGCCGCGGACGGAGCGCCACCACCATGTGGTTGAACTGGGAGATGGAGGGCATGTCCGTGCGTACGGCGGCGCCCGTGCTGACGATGACCGGGTACGCCTCCACGCCCATGTGGCGCGCCAGCGCAATGAAGAGCGTTGCCTTGTCCTTGCAGTCGCCGGAGGCCGTGGCCAGCACTTCGGCCGGCGTCCTGGGTTGGTAGCCGCCCAGGCCCAGCGAGATGGAGACGTAGCGGATGTCCTGCGCCACCCAGCGGTGCACGGCGCGGAGCGAGTCCTCGCGGGTGCCGGCGCCCGCAACGAGGTCCGCCAGCCTGGCCTCGAGCTCGGGGCCGAGCGGCGCGTACCGGTCCGCTGCCAGATCGGCGTACCAGCGCGCCACGTCGTCCCACTCAAGGTCCGGCCCCAGGGTGATGGACTGCACCACGCCGTTGCTGTCGGCGGCGAACGGCTCGCTCAGCACGCGCTCCACGTTGCTGAACCGCCACTCACGAATCAAGCGACCGTCCGCGCGGCTGATCTCCGGCTCCTCTACGTTCTGCAGCCGCACGCGGGGCTCCAGGGCTTCCGGCAGGTCCACCCGGAGCCGGTAGCGCCTGAGTGTGCCGGCGCCGTTCACGCCGCGGCGCAGCCAGAAGTTGCCGGCCATGGCGGGATCCGACATCCGGATGGTGTAGCTGTAGTCCAGGATGTGGCCGGGCTCGAGGCCGCCCATGGACAGGCGCACCCGCTTGCGGTTCGTGTAGATGGGGGATTGCGTGGGCACCGGCTCATCCAGCTCCTGGACGTGGATCGGCTCGGCGCTCACCACGTTGCCGTCACGGTCCAGCACGCGCGCCCAGTGCAGCGTGAACTCCTCCCGGCCGGAAGGTCAGCGTGTCGGGGGCCTGCGCTTCTCCGCCGGCGGGCAGGACGGCGAGCGCCAGGCTGAGGCCCAGGCTGGCGACCAGGTGGCGCAGGGGGGTCCGGTCAGGCATGGCTACCTCGGGTCGTGGAATGCAACCCATCTCCTCGTGCTCGAGCGAAGGTAGGTCGGCTGGCGCGTGCGCTGCAAGGATTCTCTGGCGGGTGCTTTTGGATGCGGCTGCCGTCGGCGCCGCTGAGGTCAGGGTGAACCTCCGGTGCCCGAACGACGGCTGCGAGCCGAACGTGGGCGTGCCCTACATCGCGGATCGAATTTCCGCGCTCTACGTGTCGAACAGGATCCGCGCGAGTTCCGTCGTCGCGGCAATCACGTCCGCCAGCAACTGCTCGTCCTCGCGAAGAAAGCCTTCGTATTCGGCCGTGTTGCGGGTGTCGTGTGCTCTGACGAGCACGCGCCAATGCCCGGTCGACAGTCCTATCGTGTGCGGCAGCGTCTGAAAGACCGTATACCGTTTGTCGGACCGATATCCGGCGCGACGCAAGGCATAAAGCGAAAGCGCGTGCGCGGCATTGTAGGCAAGATCGAAACGGCTGGAATAGGCCAGGTCCTCCTTCCTCGCATCCGAAAGGCGTGCGAGCCCGGATCCCTTCAGCCCCACGAGTTCCACCTCGCGTGCGGACTCCTGGTGGATCTGACCGATCCGCAAGAGGTTTTCGAGCTTATCGGAGGACATCGTCGCTTCCGATCACAAATAGCCTGGGCCCTTCGCGAATTCTCCGGAACAGACTGTCGTCCGCCGAACTATTCGCCAGCCAATCGTCGCGCCCGACCAGGGACGGGTGAATGCTGCGGCCCAACTCGCCTTCGGCGCTCTGGAGCGCTTCGTAGACGCGTGGATAATCGAGCGCATCACCGATGATCATCAGGTCCACGTCGCTTGCCCCGCGATCGGTTCCCGCCGCTACCGAGCCGTATACGAATGCCGCCGCGATGTCCTCGGAGATCGGCGCCAGCGCCTCCTGCAGCGGCTGCACGAGCCCAATGCTCTTCCTCACCAGATTGACCAGCTCCCCGTGGATCGGCGCATCCGGATTGGCCTGATAGAAGACCTGATTCCCTTCCCTCGTCGACAGGATCAGCCCTCCTTTTTCCAGCCGCTTCAGAAGTCGGTGCGTGGCACCCGTACCCGATTGCGCCAGCAGAATCACCTCGGCGCTACGGAAGCGGCGGCGCGGTTGCCCGAACAGTAGCCCGAGCACCCGCTGCTGCACCTGAGTGAACAGAGGCTCCAGAAGACCCGAGCCGCAGTTCTCCCTGTTTTGTCTTATTCCCATAGCGGGAATGATCATACCCTGAATGGGAATGCGCAAGGCTCGGCTGTCGGACGACAGCTCGGCGACCGCGAACGAAGTAGGCTTTCCCGATGCCCGGCGTGCCTACTTCGTTAGGGGAGCTCCGCCTCGGATTGCAGTCGGGTCCAGAGATCGAGTACCCCCAGGCGCTCCGACCATTCGTCCAGATACCCGCGGTCCAACGTCCTGGCCTGTACCTCGAAGACGCGCAGTGCATCGATGAACGACATGCACGCGCCGCGCGAAGCGCGAAGCGTCGAACGCATCGCTCGTGAGCATCCAGAAGTCGATCTTATCCCCGTCCTCCAGATTGATGGCGTTGAACATGCCGCCGGTACGAACCGCATCGAGAATCGCCTGCTCGTCAAGGTAGAACCGGGGCCGAGAAAATCCCCTTAGAAGAGCCGCGGCATTGTCTGCCTGGACCGCGATGACGACGTCGAGGTCATGGGTGGCCCTCGGCTCCCCTTGGAGACTTGAGGCGACGGACCCCGTGATCATATACTCGATCTGTTCGGAGTCGAGCACATCCACCACATATCGAAGCGTCTCGAGCGGAGTCACGGGCTATTCGACCCGATCTCGGGCCTTCTTCATACGCTCGAGGTATAAACGATCGAGATCGGCTGGTTCGAGGTCTGGATGCAGGTGTTCCAGTCCACGACGTGTGAGAGCGCGGGCGAACTCGGACAACTCGAACGCCTTTCTCAGACGGTTCTCCGCTCCCATCTCCCGCAGGACGCGGATATAAATCTGGTGGTTCGGGCGCTCTTTCATGGCCCGTAATCTGACCTCAGGCTGAACACTACACAATCCCCGACATCGGTCCCCTTTACAGGAGGTCCTCGGGGGGGCAACTATACCGACCGGTTGGCATGAAGCAGTGCCTGAAGCTGCCCTCGCCGTTGGACCATGGCTGAGGGAGGACCGCCCCAACGGAGCAACCCAGCCATGCAATACGCCATTCGGTCCCTGCTCAAGGCTCCCGGCTATTCGCTGTTCGTGATCCTCACGCTGGCGCTGGGCGTGGGGGCGAACACGGCGGTGTTCAGCGTGGTTCGAGGGGTGCTGCTGAGGCCGCTGCCGCACGCGGAGGGGAATCGGCTGGTGTACCTGAGGCAGTCGGCGGAGCTGGCGGGCCTGGACGACGTGAAGTTCTCCGTGCCGGAGATCGTTGACGTGCGGGAAGGGTCGGCGGCGCTCGTGGGGGTGGCGGAGTTCTCGTCGATGCCGTTCACGATGCTGGGCAGGGATCGGCCAGTGCAGGTGCAGGCTGGAATCGTGAGCGGCAACTACTTCGAGGTCATGGGACTGGGTGCGGTCCAGGGCCGCGCGATCGGAGCGGAGGACGACGGTCCGGCCGCGCAGCCGGTGATGATGCTGACGTACCGGTACTGGCAGAGTGTGTTCGGGGCGGATCCCGAGGTGCTCGGGCGGACGTACCGGATGAACGGGCGGACGGTCACAGTGATCGGCGTGGCCGCGCCCGCGCCACCGTTCCCGGGGGAGACGGACGTGTTCGTGAACGTGGTGACGAGTCCGCACCACCTGGACGCCACGATGGTGCACGGCCGGTCGCACCGGATGACGGATGTGTTTGCGCGGTTGGCGCCGGGTGCGCCGGTGACGCAGGCGCAGGCGGAGGTGGACCGGATCGCGTCGCGGATGTACGCCGACCATCCGGAAAACTATGACGCTGCGGCGGGCTATGCGGTGACGATCTCACCGTTGCGGGATGCGCTGACGTCGAACGCGCGCCGGACGCTGATCCTGCTGATGGCGGTGGCGGCCCTGGTGCTGGTGACGGCGTGCGCGAACGTGGCCAACCTGGTCCTGACGCGGACCCTGCGGCGGGAGCGGGAATTCGCGGTGCGGTGGGCGCTGGGGTCGAGCGCTGGGCGGCTGCGTGGGATTCTGCTGGCGGAAGCCGCGGTGCTGGCGTTGCTCGGTGCCTCGCTGGGCGTGGTGATGGCGTACGGCGCGCTGGACCTGCTGGTCGGGTTCGCCGGCCGTTTCACGGCGCGCGCCACGGAGATCCGGATCGACGGGACGGTGCTGGCATTCGCGCTGGCGGTCTCGATGGTGGCCGCGTTCGTGTTCGCGTTCGTGCCGCCGATGCGGCGGCAGGAGGTGGTGGGTGCTACGCTGATGCGGGGCGGGACCCGGACCACGGGCGGGCGGCGGCGGCTGCAGCGGGGGCTGATAGTGGCGCAGGTGGCGGCGAGTGTGACGGTGCTGACGGCGGCGGGTCTACTGGCGCGAACGCTGATCCGGCTGAACGCGGTGGACCTGGGAGTGCGGTTGGAGAACACGCTGACGTTCGAGGCGCCCATCAACCCGGACTTCAGCATGCCGACGGCGCAGGCACTCGCGCTCCAGGATGAGATGGAGCGGCGCATCGCGGCGCTGCCGGGCGTGACGAACGTGGGCGTAGGGTTGAGCGTGCCGCTGCGGGCCAACCCGATCGGTCTCGAAGTGCGCGCGGAGGGTGCGCCGCCGCGGCCCGGGCAGCCGATCCCGATCGCGCACTTCCGGACGGCCACGCCGACCTTCTTCGAGTCGGCAGGCATGCGCGTCCTGCGGGGTCGCGACTTCGAGCGGACCGACCACATGGACGCGCGCAAGGTCGTGATTCTGAACGAAGCGCTCGCGGAGCGGCTGTTCGGCGACGCGGACCCGATCGACGAGCGTGTCACGTGGACGGGCCAGGTGCTCTCGGCCATCGGGATGCAGGAGGAGTGGAAGGTGGTCGTCGGGATCGTGAACAACACGCTGGACGAGGGCCCGGATACTCCGCCGCCGTTGCTGATGTTCGAACCGATGGCGCAGAACGCAATGGGGTTCTTCCCGGGCGCCTTCGTGGTTCGCGCGACGGCAGCGCCGGCACTCGCGCCGCGCATTCTCCAGATCATCCAGGAGCTGGCGCCGGAGGTGCCGGTCCTCCGGATGGCCACGCTCGAGCAGATCCGCGAGGAGAACGTGGCATCGGAGCGGCTGAACACACTGCTGGTCGGGATGCTGGGCGTGCTGGCGCTCGTGATCGCAGCCATCGGGCTAGCGGGGGTGCTGTCCTTCTTCATCAGCGAGCGGACGCCGGAGATCGGCATCCGGATGAGTCTCGGTGCGTCGCCGGTGCGCGTGCTCGGCATGGTGCTGCTCGACGGCGCCACGCTGCTCGGGATCGGTACGGCGCTCGGCATTGTCGGTTCGCTCGCGGCCACGCGGCTGCTCGAGGGGCTGCTCTACGGCGTAGCGCCGCGCGATCCGGTCACGCTCCTGGCGGTGACGGTGGTGATGGGCATCGTCGGACTGGCGGCGTGCTCGGTGCCAGCGCTGCGCGCTGCGCGCGTGGACCCCCTTGTGGCCATCCGCAAGGAAGGATGATCGCGCCCGGGAAGGCCGTTACTAACGCACGGCCGCCTTCATTCTGCCCTCAACATACTCCCGGAACGCGGGTACCTGATTGGCGCTGGCCTCCTCCCAGAACGCGCGGTAGATGGGCTTGTCCATATCCGAGAGGAGGGGCCTCAACGCTGAGTGGAGCCGTTCCTCCGGGAGCATGCCGCGCTCGAACTGGTAGAACGCCATGTCGGCATGGCGCACCAGGATGTAGAGCAGCGAGCGCGCCTGACGCCGCTCAACGGCGGAGAATTCGGCCCAGTTCCCATCCGGGTCCGTCATCCGCTCGAACACCGCCGCAACCTGTGGATCGAGCAGGAGCTGGTTGAACTGGGTGATCTGGGAAATGAGGTCCTGGTACGCCGCCACCTGGTTGGACTGCGTGTTGAGCGCCGTCTGCCGGGTTGCCTCGCGCACCTCCAGACCCACGAAGAGCAGTGTGAGGACGACCGCAGCGGCTGAGGTGATCTCGGCCGCGATCTTATACCGTCCGCCGTTGGCGGCCATACGGGCCTCCGGTGCTTAGCTGTGCGTCGTGAGTCTGGACACGGCTGGATGGGACGCCGGTGTGAAGTGGAAAGGCACGGGGAAGCCTCCGCCGGAATCATGGTATGCGCGTGGCAGGGGCGGCGCCAGCCGCGCGTGACCAAGCATCGTCGCATTGTGCTGGCGCCAACTGGCGTTCACAGGGGAACGCTGCGCTTGCCGCCCGCAGGCCCCGCTCCCGCCCCCGGCATAACCCAGCTTCGCCAGTTAACGCGGTGGCGCGTGAGAGCATCAGCTACAGGTGAGCCCCGGACAGACCGAGAGGTGATCATGCGACGCACCAAGCCCCTGGTCGTTTGCGCCCTGCTGGCGTGCACCGGAGGCGGCCCGAGCGGTCCCGCGCGCGACGACGGCCCGGTGGACACCACCGAGCCTGTGGCGCTGGACCTGGCCGCCGTCCGGGCCGGCGCCCCGGACACCTACAAGGGCCTGCCCCTGGCGCTGGTGGACAACGGCACTCCCACGGTGAGCGCCGTGGACGGCGTCATCGGCGTGGTGTGCGTGGGGATGAGCAACGGCAATCAGGAGTGCGCCGACTTTCAGGACCGCCTGGCCGGGCCGTACGCCGAGGCTGTGCACCCGGCCGTCCGGGTGGTGAACTGTGCGGTGGGCGGCCACGCGGTGGAGAAGTGGATCGACCCGTCCTTCGACGATGTCCTGTGGGAGCGGTGCATCGCGCAGCGGCTGCCGCAGGCGGGGGTGCGCCTGGACCAGGTGCGGGTGATCTGGCACAAGGTGGCCAACCAGTTCACCACGCTCGCTGGCGGCGGCGCCAAGCCGCTCTTCCCCGATCCCGGCAGCGACTACGCTGCTCTGCTCACGAACCTGGACGCCTTCGCCTTCCGGGTGCGAAGCTTCTTCCCCGGTGTGCAGGCAATCTACAGCTCCTCACGTAGCTACGGGGGCTACGCCGCCGACCCGGCGCGGCGGGGCGAGCCGCTGAGCTACGAGGAAGGGCACGCGCTGAACACGTGGCTGGCGGCTCACGGGTCGGTGGACGGCGTGTGGTACGGCTGGGGGCCGTACCTCTGGGCGCCGCCGTGCTCGTCCGCGCAGGTGAACGGCTCGGGCATTTGCTACGACCGGGCGGACTACCGGGACGACGGGGTCCACCCGGCGGAAGGCGGAAGGGCCAAGGTGAGCGACCTTCTCCACCAGCGCTTCCTGGAGGAGGCGTGGTACCGCCGGTGAGTCCATCTGGCGGCCCGAGGCCGCCCGCTTTCGCCGCGACCCTCGCTTCGCCGCGTGGACCGAGCGCATGGGGCTCGCGGCCTACTGGGACGTTGCCGGCTGGCCGGATGCGTGCGAGCGCGACGCGTCCGAGCGGGTGTCGTGCCGGTGACGGGGGGCGGCTCCTAGGGCACGTCGTGCGCGCGCAGGAGCTGCACCGAGGACGTCACCATTCCACCTCCTGGATGCGCTGCCACGGCACCACGTGCACGTGCGTCCTGCGTTCCTCCCGCTCGCCACCGTACAGGAGACGGGCCGAGGCTCGCAGCTCCGGATGCTGCTCCTCGACACGTTGGGTGAACCGGCGCAGGTGGTCGAGGAAGTCGCTTCCCACTGTGGCGCCGGACTTGGCCTCTACACCGATGACCGTCCCGCCGGACTCCACCACCAGGTCCAGCTCGACCCCCCGGGCCTCCCGCATGTGGAAGAGATCGGCCGACTGCCCGCGATGCAGCCTGGCCTTCAGTACCTCGGCCGCAACCCAGCTCTCGAAGATGGCTCCGCGCAACGGATGCGTGGCCAGTTGCTCCGCTGATCGAATGCCGAGGAGATGGCAGGCGACGCCCGTGTCGAGGAAGTGGAGCTTGGCCGCCTTCACCATCCGCTTGCGGAGGCTGCGATGCCAGCGCGGCACCCGAAAGACGAGAAAGCTCGTCTCGAGCACGGAGAGCCACGAGCGGACCGTCGGATGGGCAATGCCGGCGTCGGATCCGAGGTCGGAAAGGTTCTCCTCCTGCGCCGTACGTCCGGCGAGCAGGCGCAGAAAGGTGGTGAAAACGGCCAGGTCCCCCACGCGAAGCACCTGCCGCACGTCCCGCTGAACGTACATAGCCACATAGTCCGCCAGCCATTCGTTCGGCGCCAGACCACGATCGTGTATGCGCGGATAGGCGCCGCTCCAGAGCACGCTCCACAGGGCGTCGGGGTGGCCGGGGAAGCGCCGCAGCTCGTCCAGGCCGAGGGGCAGGAGATGCAGCAGCGCCACGCGACCGGCCAGCGACTGCGCGATGGCGTCCGACAGACCGAAGTGCTGCGACCCGGTGAGAATGAATCGCCCCGGCGCCGGATCGCGGTCGATCTCCTCCTGAAGGTACGAGAACAGCTCCGGGCTCCGCTGCACTTCGTCGAGCACCGCGGGGCCGCCCAGGTCGCGCAGGAAGCCGCGGGGATCGGACGCGGCGAAGTCGCGCGTGTCCAGCGGCTCCAGGGAGACGTAGCGATGGTCGGGGAAGGCGGCGCGGCAGAGCGTGGTCTTGCCCGACTGACGCGGCCCCGTGACCGCGACCGCGGGCATGCGGCGAGCGGATTCCAGGAGTCGGGACTGCAGCACGCGCTGGATCATGCACGGATTGTAAATCGTTTTTTCAATCCGTGCAAGGTCGAATCACTGCGCGTGGTCCGTTCACGGGAGCCTGGCCTTTCGTCCTCCAGGTGATTATTTTTCGTGTTATTCGCCACCAGTGAACTATTTTGCACCGGTTTTGTTTTCCAGGAGCTCGGGTGATCGTTTCGCAACGCCACTGCTATGAGTGATCGAAATTCACACGTCGTGACGGTTTTTCACGGCCGCAGGCTCCCCGAGCCCGCCTGGCTCGCGGGCTACGCTGCGCTCCTTCAACGTTACGATCTCCCCGTCCCCCTGCCGGGTCGCCTCGCCGGGATCGCCGAGCGGCACCGTAAGACCGACACGTCCGAGTGGCTGTTTCTGACGCCCCGCCATGCGCCGGCGGACACCCTGGAAGGCCAGTTGGAGTTCGCCCTGAAGTGGGAGGGCGTCGACCTGCCGGTGCTCAACCAGCTTTTTCGCGTTGTGGACGCCGCAGAGGTCGTGGCGGTGATTCGCAACAAACCGACGGGTCGCTACGCGCGCCGGCTGTGGTTCCTGTACGAGTGGCTGACCGGTGAAGAGCTGGACGTGCCCGAGCCCGGGAAGGTGCGCTCGGTCCTGGTGGTGGATCCAGGGCAGCAGTACGCGGCGGCCAGGGGCTCGCGGTCCTCGCGTCACAGAGTCATGAACAACCTGCCCGGACCACGGGAGTTCTGTCCGCTCGTCCGGCGCACGGCGGAGCTCGAACGGCTGCGTGCCATGGGTCTGGAGGAGCGCGCGCGAGCGGTGATCGGCCGCACGCATCCGGATGTGGTTGCTCGCACGGCCGCGTTCCTGCTCCTGAGTGATAGCCGGGCGAGCTTCAGCATCGAGGGCGAGCAGCCCTCGTACGACCGCGCGACGCGATGGGGACGCGCGATCGCCGAAGCGGGATCGGTGCCGTTGGGTATCGAAGAGTTGGAGCGGCTCCAGCGCACGGTCATCGGCGACGACCGCTTCGTCCGCCTCGGCCTCCGCGAGGAGGGGGGATTCGTGGGCGCGCACGACCGCTTGACCGGCGAGCCGCTTCCCGACCACGTCAGCGCCCGTCCGGCGGATCTACGCGGCCTCCTTGAAGGGTTGGCCGCGTATGTCGACAGCGCCATCGAGGCAGGGATGGACCCGGTTGTCGTGGCCGCTTCGGCCGCGTTCGGCTTCGTCTACATCCATCCATTCGAAGACGGCAACGGGCGCGTGCACCGGTGGCTCATCCACCACGTGCTCGCCGCGGCGGGGTACGGCCCCACGGGCGTTGTCTTCCCCATCAGCGCCTCGATCCTGCGGCACGTCCGCGAATACCGCCGCGTGCTGGAGAGCTACTCGCTGTCGCTCCTCGGGCACATCCAGTGGCGCCCCACACCGCGCGGAAACGTCGAGGTGCTAAGCGATACGGCCGACTACTACCGCTATTTCGATGTTACCGCGCACGCGGAGTTTCTGTACCGCCGGGTGGCGGAGACCGTGGAAACCGACTTGCCTCAGGGGGTGGCCTACCTTGAGGCCTTCGACCGCTTCCGCAGCGGCGTACAGCTGGTGGTGGACATGCCCGAACGCACGCTGGACCTGCTCCACCGGTTCCTCCGCCAGGGAGACGGGCGGCTGTCGAAGCGAGCGCGGGAGGGGGAGTTCCAGGCCCTGACGGACGATGAGGTCGCGCGGTTCGAGCGGCTGTTCGAGGAGTGCTTCGCGGGTGTGGCGGAGGTGCCGGGTGCGTCACATCCGGCTGCAGATGAAAGCGACGTCCCCGCGCAGCGGACCCGCCATTAGCTACCCTAACCGGGCGTACGCACACTCCTCAGGGGATGCCGTCACGGCCAGTCACAACCAGCCGTCGACCAACTTCGGCCGACGCCCCGGACACAGAATCTGTAACCCGAACGTAGAGCCGGTAACGGCCTGGTTGGAGACTCGATCGAATCCGATACAGCTTCCGGACCACATTCCCCACGCCCGGCTCAGAAACACCCTCGAAGCGGAGCCGAAGGCCATCCGGACGGCTGAACGCGCCGTGAATTCTGCTGAGCAGGCCAGTGGCCCGGCCTTCTTCCACCTCAACTTCAACTTCGTACCCGCGGTCGGGACCAAGTCCGTACACTTCGAAATACGTTAAGAACTCCTGATCAGCAGCAACCTGATCACCCAGCGCAAGCTTCAACGAAACTCCCTCACGGTTCCAACTCCCTCCAGAATCGGACGCCACGACCACATCGCTTATCGTCAACCCTTCGACAGAGTACCGGCGGTAAGGCAGCCCTCCCTTGATGAGGGCGCCCCTGCTCGCCTCTCCCGCGTCGGATAGCGTTACCCGGAAAGTGCCATGCGCCGAGTCCAGAAACCGGCGTGTTACAATCAATGGAATAACTGCGTTCTGAGGCAACCAATCCGGTAGGGCAACCGCCACTGCAGTGTCCACCTGCAGGACCTCTTCCGCGACTGAATCCGCCAGGGTGAGTCTAGCATTTAGAACGGCGGCACGGCTACCGCCCAACACTTGCGTTGACAGACCTGATGCATCAGCGATGGCCACGACCGTCAGCTCAGGAAGCCCTGATTGGCCACGGAACGAATACACAGCGGCCTCTGCTTCGAGGGTTGTCTGATACCGAGGCAGGAAAGAATCGTATCCCAGCATGAGCTCCGCCTCGGCACGCTTCTCCTTCGAGAGCAGTCCCGCATCGGATGCCATACCAGCGACAAGTTGTTGCGCGGCAATTCCCCCGTCCGCCCGTACGGTAGTGTAAAGGCGATCAATTTCCGCAGCAATGGAGCCATATCGCGGATCCGCGGCTGCACGGGAGCTGAAGAGGGAAATAAGTTCCTCCCCTCCTACCCGATCGCTGGCAATCGTAAGGAGAACGCGCGCCCTGCCCGACCCACGCAGTGATCCTTCGATGCCTTTCACCGCAGCGAATAGGTCGTCTACCAAACGATAGTCCGGGTAGTTGCTTGCAAGCACAAAGTGGAGCACGAACGTCTCGGCGTCTCCATCCCTGTATATCCATGACTCGTTCGGTAGGAGATTCTGTCCCGGGGTGCTGATGATCTCGTTGGGTTCGCCATGCAAGAGGTATATTACCCCCCGGTCATCATAGGGCGTTTTCAATCGCCGATCCGCATTTGTTACGATCGCACCGTCCGGCGCACCTCCTCTGCCGCCCGTTCTACGGTAATTCTGATTGGCTACATGGAGTCGTCGGTAGTGTTCGCGAACGCGATCGGCTGTCCCGAGGGCGCCCCTTGCGGAGCGCTTGGCCCAGAAGCGGCCCAATAGTCTTCTGCGCCCCTCACCATTTTCGTGAGCCCACGTCCTCATCTCATCATCGGTCATTACACCGACGACATCCTGATAATATCGATGTAGGGCTCCAGCGCCGCTCGCTAGCACACCCGCCACCCATACCGACTCGGGTGACTCAGCCGCCACCGGTCCGAGACAACACATCGCCTCAGCCCTAAGCCGAAAGGACTTGCCCCGGTCCCCACCTAACGCTTCTGCCCGAAGCGAATGCTCCCTGGCCAGGGCGAAATCGCCCAGTCGTACTGCGATCTCCCCTGAGGCGAGCTGTACGTCGCCAGCCCCGTGCGAAGTCGAGTCGAGACTGAGGAGAATCTCCCGGGCTGCCAGGAGCTCACTCCGGCGGCCATCCTCCACCGCTATCCTGGCCAGTTCAAGCGCTGGCTCCGGTAGCTGCGGCCTCAGGTCAAGTGCATCGTGCCATGCCTTCTTCGCGCGAGCTGCTCCAGACCACGCGAACTCTCCGAAGTACGCTCGCTCGGCTGCTCTAAGCGTCGGATCTGCGTCTGCCGCCATGCCAAGGCCCAGGAGAGCCCAGCGTCGAAGCTCCCCACTGGTAGCACCTGCAAACGCAGCCTTCGCATCAACTGCATGCTTCCAGTCCCGACTAACTGCGAAATCACCGAGCAACTCAATGCCACGGAGAATGGCTCCGAGATCCCCCACCGTGGCGGAGTCGCTCGAAGTCACGGTGACGGGGTTGGCGGCCAGAATTTCGCCGATGTTAGCGGTGTAAATGACCTCGGCTGAGGTGGCTGCGAGTGCAACCAGGGCGGCCCGTATGGTTGAATCCTGATGCTCCTGGCCTGCCACACCCGCTGGCGAGACCATCATGCCGCACAGCAGACCGCTAGCGAGAAGGCCCTCCCGCCAGCGCCTACGCTGATGTGGATTCGTCATCATCCGCCCCCTGCCGGTGCGGCAAACGCTCCCCAGTTGGTCAAAGTGTCTTCGTTCCATTGCTCTTGCCACGGGCACCGTCAGTGTTGGCGGTCTTGGCGGGTCTCGCGTGCCTGCCAGCCCGAACACCAGTTAGTTCCAGCCTGAGCGAACGTCCCACGGCAAACGCAGCTCGCTGAAGAGTATCCAGTTGAACCCTGTTGTTCTGCGGATCGAGCAGTCGATCGACCTGGCTCCGACTCGTCTTCATGCGTTTGGCCATGTCCACCTTGTTGATGTTCTGCTCAGCCATTGCCTGCTCGATTTGCCAGGCGACGACGCGCTTCTGTGCAAGCGCATCCACCTGTTCGAAGATTCCTTCCTGCTCGAGAAGGCTGTCGAACGTCGAGCCGATGCCACTCTTCTTCACTTCTTCATCTCCTTCATCCGCTTGATGGCGAGGTCCAGGTCTTCACTCGGAGTAGCCTTCGTCTTCTTGATGAATCCATGGAGCAGAATCATCTGCCCATCGGACATGCAGAATAGCACCCGTGAGAGACGGTTCCCGTCGAGGTCGGTACGAACTTCCCAGACTCCCTTCTGAAGGTGACGGCAGGTTGGCATGCCCACCGGCCATCCGTACTCAACCGTCTTGATATCCACGCCAATCTTCCTACGGTCAGGCTTCGGCAGGCCGAGGAGCCAATCGCGCACCGGCTCGTTGCCTGTCCCCTCCTGTAAGTAGAAGCGCGCCGGGACCCGCTTCGCGTCGTGCGTCATGTACCTTTTCTGGTACAAGGTACCGCACACGGTACAGGTGGGTCAAGCAGATGGCACGTGTTGGCGTAGGCGGCAGGAGCTGGCGAGCCGCGGGGCGGGGACCAGGTGCTGAGCGTGTCGCCGGGCGTAGACATGGCCCACGGTAGGACCTTGGGACGGGCGAAGCCATGGCTTCATGAGCCAGGGCAGGCAGCTACCGGCGGAGCCCGCGATCAGCGCTCGATCTCGTACACCTCGACAATCGGCTCACGGTATTCCCCCCTCGTCAACACCAGCACCCGGTCCGCCGACATATCCAGAACGTTCATGCCTCGCGGCATTTCGATCCACTCCTCGGGAACCAGGTCTTCAGAGAGCACCACCCACACGTCGTGATCCTGCGTCGGGTCCGAGTATCCGCGGATCCACAAGCGTCCATCCGCGGCGCCCTTGATCGCTGAGAAAGCGGGCAGCGTGGCGCGGGCAGGGAGGTCCCTCAGCAAAAAGCGCCTGAACTCCACTATATTCATCATGGCCTGCCCTCCCGGCCTGCCTGCGTATCGATCATGCGTTCTGTCGATAGCTCTCTGAATCGTGTCTCTCACCATTTGCACCCATCGGTCCGGTACGCCGACAGGTTCAGCCTCACCAAGCGACACGATATCCCGGTGACCCGTCTCGTCGTAGCTCTCGAGCACCAAGGAATCCGTCGTTCCCAGGTAGGCGCGGGTGCCCGCCACGGCGGCAACAGCCCGACGGCCGAACATGACCGGGGTGTCGCCGTGCGTCGGCCCTTCCCTGGCCGCCCAGACCTCTTTGCCCGGCAGCGTCACTTCGAACATCGGGGTGCCGTCGGTGAGACTCACGACCTCATACTCGGCATCGACCCGGACCTCCATTGGCCCCATGGATTCTTCAGGCGGAAAGCCGAGGTAATCCGCGAAATCAATCAGCATGCTGTTGCCGAAGACTCCGAGGATCCGTGCCGGACGCCAGGTGCGGGACTGGAACCTGATCTGGTCTACATACCGCCCCTGGGAATCGAGGAAGCTCACGCGCCCGTTATTGAGATCCCACGTGATGAGGCCGCTGCCATGACGTACAACGCCGCCAAGGAATATGTACTCACCAGGACCGGCCCCCTTTCGGCCCCGGCGTGCAATGAGCCGCCCTGTCTTGTCGAAAATCAGCAGTTCCTGTGATATGGAGTTCGCGACCGCGAAGCCATCACCGAAGAATACCGCGCCCATGACATTATCAAGGGCCAGAGAATCGGACGTGCCAATCACGATGATCGGGGTGTCGGCAACCTGGAAGGCCTCGCCCTGTGGAGAGAAGAGACCGGTGGACTGAGGGCCGTTCCGGTCAGCTTCAGCTTCAGCTTCTCGATTCGGCTGTGATCCGCACGCGGCGCACAGAATGCCCGCTACCGATAGTCCTCCGATCAGCCACGACCTGCGCATGATCATTACCAGGCCACCCGAACCCCCTCCCCCCGCACCAGCGTCCGCTCCAGGAAGTCGTCCGCCGCCTCGAAAGTCAGGACCCAGCGGTGGAAGAGCAGCGAGTCGTGCACATCGTCCGGGAAGACGATCAGCTCGTAGGGCACGTCGTGCGCGCGCAGCAGCTGCACCAGGCCCACGGTCTGCGAGAAGTCCACGTTCCTGTCGTCGTCCCCGTGGAGGAGCATGACCGGTGAGGTCCAGCTGTCGATGGCCGCGATGGCGGAGGACTGGTAGGACACGTCCGCCGGATCCACGGTGTTGCCCCACAGGTGGACGCCGGCCAGGTCCACGCCGGACTTGAATACGTCGGAGTTCCTGGCCAGCCCCTGCGCGGTCAGCACGCCGCCGTAGGAGAGGCCCCACAGGCCCACCCGCTCGGGGTCCACGTCGGCGCGGCCCTGCAGGTAGCGGCCGGCGGCGATGATGTCCCGGTACTCGGCGTTGCCGCGCCGGCCCACGTCATCGGCGTTGCGGAATTCGCGGCCGTAGCCAATGCCGCTCCGGTAGTTCACACTCAGCACCACGTAGCCGCGGCTGGCCAGGTACTGGTTGTAGGCGTAGGCCATATGGTAGAAGTGGCGGTAGTGGTAGCCGAGCAGCATCTGCCGCCGCGAGCCGCCGTGGATGAAGATGACGGCCGGGCGGCGCTCACCGGGCCGCAGGTCGGGCGGAAGGAAAAGCTGGTTGTTGGTCTCCAGCCCGTCCTCGGCGGTGATGACCAAGTTCTCGGGGACCACGTGCCGGTCGCGGGGGAACTCCGCGGGCAGCGCGCGGATGGTGCGCGCCTGCCCGCCGTCCGCCGGCAGCACGGCCACCGTCTGCGGCTGGCGGGCGTCGGCGTAGAGTACGGCCACTGTCTCACCCGAGGGCAGCACGGCCGGCCACGTCTCGATGCCGGCGCCATTGGTGAGGTTCTCCGGCGCGCCGCCGGCCACCGGCACGCGCCACAGGTCGCGGCGGTCGATGTCCCCCATGTTGGCGGCGTAGTAAAGCCAGCGGCCGTCCTCGGAGAAGTCCACCTGCTCCACGAAGCCCTCGCCCGGGGTGAGGTGCACGGGCGTGGGCTGCGGGTTCCGCACCGAGATGGAGTACCAGTGCCGCCAGTTGTCCGGCTCCAGCTCGAAGACCAGGTGGTCGCCCACCCAGCGGAACGAGGAGATGTTGTCGAAGGGGTCGTCGCCGGGCTGGCTGGCCCAGAGGCGCTGGCCCTCTCCCGTGGCCGGGTCCGCCACCCAGATCTCCAGCGTGTGGCCGCCGCGGAAGCTGGCGTTCAGCAGGCCGTCCGGATAAATGGAATCCGGCAGGCTGCGGTCCCGCTCGGCGCTGGACCCGAAGGGCTGGCCGGGCCGCCTGAGGAAGGCCACGCGGCTGCCGTCCGGTGACCAGACCGGATTGAGGTCCCGGTCCACGCCCGGCGCCAGGTACGTGATCTTCGGATCCCGCGTGTCGTAGATCGCGGCATACGAGTGGTCGCCGCGGCCGCTCTCGAAGAGGACGCGCGTGCCGTCGGGGGACCAGGCCGGGTCGCCGTTGTTGCCGTAGACGGTGAAGAAGGGCTCCGCGGCCGCGGCTTCGGCGTCCGGAGCGTTCGGATCGACCGCGGCGCGGTGGATCTGCCCGGCGCGCTCCACCAGCACGTGCCGCCCGTCCGGGGAGAGTGTGAAGCCGTTGGCCTCCACCACCCGCCACGGCGCGCCGCCCGAGGTGCGCATGGCCCACACCGCCCGTTCCGTGCCGGCGGGGTCGGAGGTGGGGTTGGCCACCCAGCCGTCACGGTTCGGCGCGTGGCCGCGGATGAAGGCCACCGTGCTGCCGTCGTCGGAGATCTGCAGGCCGGAGAGGTCGTGGCCGTCGTCCGCCATCCAGCCGGTCAGGCGCACGGGCGCGAAGTCCGGCGCCGCGGCCGTCCACACGTTGCGCATGCCGCGCTCGTACTCCAGCCAGGCGATCCGCTCGGCGTCCGGCGCGGCCACCAGGTCGAACGGAAAGCCGGGGCTCAGCACGTCCGCCACGCTGAAGGGCGCCTCCCGGAGCATGTAGGAGGACTGGGCGGCGGCGGGGGGCGCGACTACGACGAGCGCGGCGAAGAGCAGGCGAGCGGTGCGCATGGCATGTCCTCTGGCTACGGGGCCGGATCGGTTCTGCAGTATGCCGCGACGGGTTCGCCCAGGCCAGCCGTGGGTTGACACGAGTCTCGTGTTACACGAATTTCGTGTCATGGCGCGCGACCTCAGGAACGTAACGATCACCCTCGACGAGGAGACCGCCCGTTGGGCCCGTCTGGAGGCGGCTCGCCGGGATACGAGCGTCTCACGCCTCGTCGGTGAGATGCTGCGCGAGCACATGGTGGCGGAGGATGCCTACCAGGTGGCGCGCACCCGCTACTTTGCCCAGCAGGCTCGCGTCCATCGCTCGCCTGGCCAGTGCCTCCCGGACCGCGACGAGTTGCATGAGCGCGACGGTCTTCGTTGACACCAACGTCCTCGTCTACGTGCGCGACCGCACGGACGAGGCAAAGCAGCGGCGCGCCGCCGAGTGGATGGCGGCGCTCTGGGACCGGCGGGCGGGCCGACTCAGCGTCCAGGTGCTCCAGGAGTACTACGTCACCGTCACCCGCAAGCTGGATCCGCCGCGCAGCCGCGAGGAGGTCCGGGAGGACGTGGGCTCGCTCAGGGCGTGGGGCCCGCACCCCATGGACGAGCACGTCATGGAGCTGGCCTGGGACATCGAGGACCGCTTCGGCTTCTCATGGTGGGACGCCCTCATCGTGGCGGCCGCCGTGCGCGCCGGGTGCCCATGGCTACTGACCGAGGATCTCCAGGACGGGCAGGAGATCCTCGGCGTCCAGATCATCAGCCCCTTCACGCATCACCCGGACGAAATCCTCGATCCGGCGTAGCTCCTGCTACCGCCCGCGCCCCGGCCACGGCGCGCCCTGATTCATCTCCGTCACCGGCCCCAACCCCCGATACAGGAACTTCTGCACGCGCTTCCCCTCGTAGGTCTCGGTCGTGTAGATGTTGCCCTGGGAGTCCGTGGCAATGGAGTGGACCGCGAAGAAGAGGCCCGGCTGGCGGCCGCCGTCGCCGAAGGTGGTCAGGATCTCCAGGTTCGCCCGGTCCATGATGTAGACCTTCATGTTCTTGCCGTCGGCCACGTACATGAAGCGCTGCTCGGGATCGCGCGAGAAGGCAATGTCCCACATGGAGCCGTCGCCCAGGGTGAGCGGCGCGATGACCACCTCGTCCACGTAGGTGCCGTCCGTCTGGAAGACCTGGATGCGGTTGTTCTGCCGGTCGCACACGTAGACCATGCCGTCGTTGGAGGGCTCGGCGCAGTGGACCGGGTTGCGGAACTGCTGCGCGCGCGGGGCGGCCGGGTCGTAGCGCGGCATGCGCTCGTCGCTCGGCTCGTTGCCGTAGGCGCCCCAGTAGCGCTTGAATTCGCCGGTGGCGGCGTCGAGCACGACCACGCGCTTGTTGCCGTAGCCGTCCGCCACGTACGCCTCGTCGCCCGTGGCGTCGAAGGAGATCTTGGCCACCAGACCGAAGTGTTCGGTGGACTGGCTGTTGGTGGGTTGCCCGGGCGTGCCGATCTGCATCAGGAACTGCCCGTCGCGCGTGAACTTCAGGATGTGCGAGTCATTGCCGCGGCCATTGCCGCCGATCCACACGTTGTCGTTCGGATCGATGGTGATGCCATGGTTCGACGCGGGCCAGTCGTAGCCCTCCCCGGGGCCGCCCCAGCCGTTCACGAAGTTGCCCTCCGGGTCGAACTCCAGCACGTAGGGCGCCGGCAGGCAGCACTCGCCTGTGGGCGGGTCCGTCGACGCGCCGATCTCGGTGCTCTCGTTCAGCGGCGCCTGCCGGTGGATGATGAACACGTGGTCGCGCGAGTCCACGCCCACGCCCACGGCCGAGCCCAGCACCCAGTGGTTGGGCAGCGGCTGCGGCCAGAAGGGATCGACCTCGAAGATGGGGGCTTCGGCGGCGGCGGACTGCGCTTCGGCCCGCCGCTCCACGGCGATGGCCGCGGCAACGAGGACGGCTACCGCGGCAACGAGGGCCACGCCCAGGGAGGTGGTGCGCCGGCTCGGCATGGGTATCTCCGGTTTCAGGGGCAACGGGACGGGGGCGAGGCTGGCCCCACGCCCGCACGGTACTCATCTTTAGCGCAGGTGTCCAGCGGACGGTCTGCCGGACCCTCATCCAACGCCCGCATCGATGAACGCTTTTCGCACCCTGCCGCTGGCGTGCGCCCTCCTGCTGGCGCTGCCCACCGCACCCCCCGCCGCGCTGGCCGCGCACGAGATACCGGCCAGCGTGACGGTGCACGCGTTCGTGGTGCCGCGGGGCGAGCGCCTGGAACTGCTCGTGCGCGTGCCGCTGCTCGCCATGCGGGACTACGACTGGCCGGTGGTGGCGCCGGGCTATCTGGACGCAGCGGCCTCCCGCCCATGGCTGGAAGACGCGGCCATGCAGTGGCTCGCGGCGTATACGCGGATCGAGGAAGATGGACGGACGCTGGAGGAGCCGCGCATCGTGGCCGCGCGATTGTCGCTTCCCAGTGACCGTTCGTTCGAAAGCTGGGAGGGGGCCAGGGCGCACGTCATGGGCGGACAGCTCTCGGACGCCGTGGCCATCCCGCCCGAGCAGGTGTTGCTGGACGTGCTCTTCGAGTATGACATCGGCTCCGAGGACGCGCGCTTTGCCCTGCTGCCGGAGTGGGCGCACCTGGGCCTCAGCACCGCCACCGCGCTCCGCTTCCTGCCGCCGGAGGGGGGCGTGCGCGCCTTCCGCTTCGAGGGGAATCCGGGGCGGGTGCGGCTGGACCCGAGCTGGTGGCAGGCGGCGTGGGGCTTCGTGGCGCTGGGCTTCGAGCACATCCTGGGCGGCCTCGACCACCTGCTCTTCGTGGCGTGCCTGGTCATCCCCTTCGCGCGCTTCCGGGCGCTCGTGCCCATCGTCACCGCCTTCACGGTGGGGCACTCCATCACGCTGCTCGCGGCGGCCGGCGGGCTCACGCCGGGGGTGCTCTGGTTCCCGCCGCTGGTGGAGATGCTGATCGCGGCGTCGATCGTGTGGATGGCGCTGGAGAACATCGTGAGCCCGAAGCTGGAGCGGCGCTGGGCATTTGCGTTCGGCTTCGGCCTGGTGCACGGCTTCGGTTTCTCTTTCGCGCTGGGTGAATCCTTACAGTTCGCGGGCGCGCACCTGGTGACCTCACTGCTGGCCTTCAACGTGGGCGTGGAGCTGGGCCAGCTCGTCGTGCTGGCGCTGCTGGTGCCCGCGCTTGTGCTGCTCTTTCGCCGGGTGGTGGCCCAGCGCATGGGCGTGATCATCCTGTCGGCGCTCATCGCGCACACGGGCTGGCACTGGATGACGGCGCGCGGGGCGGCGCTCGGCGCCTACGAGCTTACGCTGCCTGCTGCGGACCTTGCGCTGCTTGCGGCGGTACTACGGTGGTTGGCGCTGGCGCTCGTGGCGGCCGGCGCGGCCTGGCTGCTGAAGGGGTTCTTCGACCGCCTGCAGGCCGGCGGGAGCGCCCCCGAGCCGCCGACGCCGGTGCGCTCCGAGGCGTAATCGTATAAATTCCCGTATCCCACGCACCCGCTCGAGAGGCACACCCATGCTCGGACACCTGCTCCGTTCGTCCGCCCGCGCCACGGCGCTGCTCGCGCTCGCCGCCCTGCTGCCCGGCGCCGAGGCGTTGCTGCCCGCCCCCGCCGCCGCGCAGCCCGCGGTGGCCAACCCCTATGAGCGTGTGGAAGGCATCTGGGGCAAGCTGCCCGCCGGCCGCACCTGGGGCGCCACCAGCGCGGTCTACCCCGCGCCCGATGGCCGCACGATGTGGGTGGGCGAGCGCTGCGGCGCCAACTCGTGCGCCGCAGCGGCCAGTGTGGATCCCATCCTCCACTTCGACCTGGACGGCAAGCTGCTGCGCTCCTTCGGCGCGGGGATGATCCTCTGGCCGCACGGCATGTTCGTGGACACGGACGGCAACGTGTGGGTCACGGACGCGGTCGGCATTGGCAGCAACGCGCCGACGGGGCGCGGCCACGTTGTGCTGAAGTTCAGCCCGGAAGGCCAGCTGCTCATGACGCTCGGCGAGCAGGGCGTGGCGGGTGACGATCAGACCCACTTCCGCCAGCCCTCCGACGTGCTCGTGGCGCCGGACGGCAGCATCTTCGTGGCCGACGGGCACGGCGCGGGCAACAACAACCGCATCGTCAAGTTCGCCGCCGACGGCAGCTTCCTCATGGAGTGGGGCGGCACGGGCACCGAGGACGGCCAGTTCCGCGACCCGCATGCGCTGGCGCTGGACTCCCAGGGCCGCCTCTTCGTGGGCGACCGCGCCAACAGCCGCATCCAGATCTTCGACCAGCAGGGCAAGCACCTGGCCACCTGGAGCCAGTTCGGCCGGCCGAGCGGCCTCTTCATCGACGCCAACGACGTGCTCTACGCCGCCGACTCCGAGTCCAACACGAACCGCAATCCGGGCTGGAAGCGGGGCATCTACATCGGCAGCGCGCGCACCGGGGAGGTCACGGCCTTCATCCCGGACGCCGAGCCCAGTCCCGATAGTGGCCCGGGCGCGGGCACCAGCGGCGCGGAGGGCGTGGCGGTGGACGGGCAGGGGAACGTGTACGGCGCGGAGGTGGGGCCGGAGATGCTGGTGAAGTATCTGCGCCGGAGCGGCGGGTTTTAAGCGACGTCCCCGCGGCGTGCTTCGCGGTGAGTATCCCCGGATCTCGCACCAGGCCCATGGTCCCGTTGCTCGCGGTAGCGCTCGCGCTGCCCGCCGCCGCGGTCGCGCAACCGCTCACCGTCGTCCCTGACGAGCCCGCCTGTTCCTCGTGCCGCATCGAGGTGGAGGACGTGGTGCGCCTGGACGCCGCGGGACTCATCCCGGTGGCTCCGATCGACGTAGTGGTGGACGGCCGTGGCCGTTACTGGCTGGTCTTCGTGAATGACCTGGCCATGGTCTACGAGGCGGACGGCCGCTTCATCAAGTCCCTGCCGAAGGGCGGCGGGCCGCAGGAGTTCGAGTACCCCGCCTCCATCACCGCGGTCGGCGACTCGCTGCTCGTTTACGATCGCCAGCGGGGCTGGGCGGTCGTGGCCCCCGACCTCACGGTGGCGCGTCGGCTGGCGGGCTCGCGGATCTTCAGCCGTCCGATCCCCTTCGCGTGGCCGGACAGCGTTTTGCTGTCGGTGCCGGCGTCCTCCAGCGGCACCGAGCGCCGTAGCGTCTTCAACGTGACATCCTTTGCCGGGGAGGAGGTCCGCCCCCTGCGTGTCTTCGTGGGAGCCGACCCCCCCGCGCCCATCCACCCCATGCAGGGGACGTACATCAGCCGCTCCCTCGAGCCCGGCCGGGCCGGCGTTTGGATCAGAGACCAAAACCGATACCGGATCGATAACACGGCGTACGGTGGCGAGGTGCGGCACGTCTACCTCCGGGAAGCGCCGTGGTTCGAGGAGCCCAATCAGCGCCTGGCCCCCATGAGCGAACCGCCCCAGCCGCGCATCCGCGCCGTGCGGGAGGATGCCCGGGGCCTCTTGTGGGTCTACATCAGCGTGGCCGCGCCGACCTGGCGCGAGGGCTACCCGGTGCTGGAGGGCACAGGCCCGCAGCACGTCAGCGAGGCCGACTATTCCTACGAGAAGCTCTACCAGACCACCGTGGAGGTCATCGACCCCGCCGCCGGCCGCGTCCTGGCCCGCCGCACCATCCCGAACTACATCGTCTCGCCGGTGGGGGACGGCCGCGCCGCCATCTACGACACCACGGACGCCGGCGAACCGTTCGTGCGCATCGTGCGGCTGCGGCTGGCGCGGTAACGGCGGCCTACCCGCCGCCATCATGCCACCCCACCCGCCGCCATCATGACGTGGTCATGGCCGCCCTTCCGGCACCGCCCTGTGCTCGTGGGCGCCGCCGCCGCGGGCCTGCTGCTCCTGGTGGCCGCGCCGCTCTTCTTCCTGCGTGGCGTGGGCACCTTCGACGACTCCGTGCTCCTCAAGTTCGGGGAGATGCTGCTGGACGGGGCCGCCCCCTACCGCGATTTCGTGGACAACAAGCCACCCGGCAACTACCTGCTAGCGGCCGCCCTGCTGTGGCTGGGCGACGGCAGCTTCTGGGTCACGCCCCGGCTCTTTCTCTACGGTACCGCCGTGGCGTTCGTGCTGATCGTGGGTGGCCACGTCCGGCGCCACTTCGGTGCTACGGCCGCCATGTACGCCATGCCGCTCGCGGCCGCGGGCCATGTGATGACGCAGGGTTACAGCCTGCACACCGAGACGCCGGCCGCCTTCTTCGGGCTGCTGGCCACGGCGCTGCTGGCCTCCGGCACGGGCCGTCGGACGCTCATCGGGGCCGGCGCGCTCTACGGGCTGGCCATGCTCTTCAAACAGACCAGCGTCATGTTCCTGGCGGGCGCCCTGGTCTGGCTCCTGGCGCTGCGTAGCACCACGGCGCTGTCAGGCCGGCTGCGGCAGGCGGGGCTCGTGCTGCTCGGCTACGGGGCGGTGGGCGCGCTGACGCTGCTCGCTGCCGCGGCCGCTGGCATCCTCCAGCCGATGCTCGCCGGCACGCTGGGTGGGGCGGTCACGGTCATCGAGCGGACGCCCTGGGCGCCGCGCCACACGCTACGGCTGCTGTTCATGGTACCGGCCATTCCACTCATGGCCATGGTGCTGCTGCTGCGCCGGGGACGTGGCGTCGAGGCGCCATCGGCAGAGCGCCGTCCCACGGACCGGAACGGTCCGCTCGGCCTGTGGAGCGCGGTGCTCGCGGCCACGCTGCTGCCCGCGCTCCGGGTGGACAACGCCACCGGCCACTACATAGCGCTCCCCGTGGCGGCGGCCTCCATCGTGTGCGCCGTGCTGCTGGCGCGGCGTCACGCTTCCCGCAGCGCCGCGAGCCGGCTGGCCCGCGCTGCCTGGGTCGGCGCCTTAGTGCTCTGGGGCGCGGCCTTCCTCTACGGGGGGGCGCGCATGATCGGGGACGGTCGCCTCCCCCGGGATCTCCAGGCCACGCGCGAGATGCGCGCGGCACTGGCTACCGTGGCGGACCCCGCGGAGCCCGTCTACGCCTTCGCCGTGGGCACCAGTCCCCGCCTCTACCTCATGAGCGGCCGTCCGCCGGCCGTGCCGTACCTGCACCACGGGCTGAACCTGCGCGGCCGCTTCGACCTGCACAGCGCCGCCCGCTACCTGGTGGAAGTCCGGCCGCGGCTGGTGATCACCGAACTGCCCGACGGGCCCATGACCGACTTCGGCGTGGACGCCATCCTGGGCCCCCGCCTGGAGGCCCTGGCGCCGTACTACGACGTGGTCTGGGAGGCCGCCACACTGAGCCCCGTCACCGGCCGGCGCGAACGGATGCTGGTGCGGCGCGCTCCGGGTGGCTAGGTATGAGAGCATGACACGCGCTTCAGGACGCGTTCGGCCGGTGCCGCTGTACGTGGGCGCGTTGCTCGTGCTGCAGGGCGCCGCACTGATGCCGGCGGCCCCAGCCCACGCCCAGTCCGTCCGCGGCCGCGTCATCGACGCCGCCAGCAGCGGCCCCCTGCGGGGCGTGCAGCTCCGCCTGCTCGACGAGGGCGATGAGGCGGTGGCGCAGACGCTCAGTGACAGCGCGGGTGCCTTCTACCTGGCCACGCGAAGTGGCGGCGCCTTTCGCATCGAGGCGCGGCTGATCGGCTACCGCACCACGCGCACGGACACGCTGCGCTTTGCCTTCCGCGAGACGGCGGAGGTGGTGGTCCGCATGTCCACGACGGCCGTCCCGCTGGACCCGCTGACGGTGACGGCCCGCCGCCGCGACGAGCGCCACTACGCCACCTACAGCGGGCTGTACGCGCGGCGCGAGACCTCGCCTGCCGTGGGGCCGCGGCGCATCGTGCTCCGGGATGATCCGGAGATGAAGGACGCCAGCAGCGTGGGGGACGTGTTGAACTGGTTCGGCGGCACGGGCTGCATCACCGTGTACTGGAACGGCCACATGCAGACCAACATCGAAGTGCTCGACTGGTATCCGGCCCGGGAGCTGGAGGGCATCGAGTTCTACCGCCGGGACATCGACGCGCCGCTGGAGATGCGCCAGCGCCGAGCGGACTGTGATGATGGTAACGCCAGGCTCGGCACCATCATTGCCCTCTGGGCGCGGCGGCCCGACGGCTGGCGCGCCGATCGCGAGCCACCGGAGGCCGCGCCCACGCTCCCTGCCACGCCGCCGCTCCGGATGGAGGCCACCTACCTCGAGGCCGCCGGCACCCTGCGCGGCCGAGTGGAGGCGCCGCCCGGCTACGACGTGGGGGGTGTGGTGGTGGAGCTGGTGGGCGGCAGGGGCGAGCGCTTCGGCGCCGTGCGGGCGGATGATCGCGGCGCCTTCGAACTACGTGCTCCTGGCCCGGGTAGTTATCATATCAGGGTGCTGCATCGCGACCTCGGCGCCGCCACTTCCGAGCCGCTCGAACTGGCCGCGGGGCAGGGCGCGGAACTGGTGCTCCGCCTCGGTGGCGCCCATTTACCAGTACCATGAAGTGGAACATGCGCTGTAGAGCTCTTCTCCTCCGTGCGGTGGCCCTCCTGGCCGCCTCTCTGCTGACGGCCACATCGGTCCACGCGCAGTCCGTCCGCGGCCGCGTGGTCGAGGCCACGAGCGGTGCTCCCATCGCGGGCGTGCAGCTCCGCCTGCTCGACGAGGAGGGGGCCGTGGCCGGGGCCCTCAGCGATAGTGCCGGCGGCTTCTACATGGCCGCCAGGGGTGCGGGGCTCTACCGTCTCGAAGCCACCCACATCGGCTACGCCCGGGTGGAGACGGAGAGCCTGCGCCTGGCCTTCCGCGAAGCCGTGGAGGTGGTGATCCGCATGTCCACCCAGGCCATTGCGCTGAATCCGCTGCTGGTCCAGGCGCGCGTGGTGGACGTGCGCCACGCCGCCACGCACGACGGCTTCCGCGAGCGCCACGAGGACGCGCCCTCCGTGGGCCCGACCCGGCTCGTGGACTTCAACGACACGGAATTCCAGAACGCGCTCTCCGTGGAGGACATCCTGCGCCAGTTCGTGCCCGACCGCGGCTGTCGCACGCTCTACTGGGACGGCCACCTGGTCATGACGCCCGCCATGGACTCCGTGCGCATGCTCACTCCCACGCACGCCCTCCTGGGGGTGGAGTTCTACAAGAACTACTTCGACGCGCCGGTGGAGATGCGTCACCAGAATCCGCGGTTCGGAAACGAGGTCTATCTGGACTCCGCCAACAGCGACAACTGCAGCGTGGTGGCCGTCTGGACGCGCGACGGGGAGGGGCGTGCCGCAGCGGCCGCGGAACCCCCGCCGCAGCTGCCGGCCACGCGTCGCATGGCGGCCGAGATGAGCTTCCGCGCACCGGAGGCGGGCGAGCGTGCCGGCACGCTGACGGGCACCGTCTACCAGCGGGCCGGAACGGATCCCGCCGGCGCCGCCGTCGTGGAGCTGGTGGGGCCGAATGGCGAACGGTTCGGCATTACCCGGGCCGACGAGGCGGGCGCCTTCACGCTGGTGGCGCCGGGACCGGGCCGTTACGTGCTGCGCGCCGTGCATGACGAGCTGGGCGCCGGCACGTCGGATCCGTTCGACCTCCCGGCGGGGCAGGCCGCCACCGTCACGCTGCGCGTGGGTGCATGAAGACACTTTCCCACCTCTTCGATCGCAACCGTGCCTGGGCCGATCGTATGCGCGCCCAGGACCCGGGTTTCTTCGACATCCTGGCCGAGCAGCAGCGGCCCCGCTACCTGTGGATCGGCTGCTCGGACAGCCGGGTCCCGGCCAACCAGATCGTGGGTCTGCTGCCGGGCGAGCTGTTCGTGCACCGCAACGTGGCCAACGTGGTCGTGCACTCTGACCCGAACGCGCTCGCGGTGCTCCAGTACGCCGTGGACGTGCTGGGCGTGGAGGACGTGATCGTGTGCGGCCACTACGGCTGCGGCGGTGTGCGCGCGGCGCTGGAGGGGTCGGCCACGGGCATCGTGCGGGACTGGCTCCGCCACGTCGAGGACGTCTACGAGTGGCAGCGCGCGCATGTGGACGCCGCGGGTGACGTGGACGCCCGCGCCGCGCGCCTTGCCGAACTGAACGTGGCCGCACAGGTGCGCAGTGTAGGGAGCACGTCCATCGTGCAGGGCGCCTGGGCGCGCGGCCAGGAGCTGGCCGTCCACGGCTGGATCTACGACATCCGCGACGGCCTGCTCAGGGACCTGGACGTCACCACCGCGCGCCCCCAGCCAGCCCCATCGACCTGATCCGGAGATTCGCCATGCGCCGACGCACGCTCGCCGCCGCCCTTCTCCTGGCCGCCGCCTGCGGCGCTCCCGAGGACGCCGACCAGGAGGCCGACCTGGACGCAGCTCTGAACGCTAGCCTGGCCCCCGTGGCCGAGGCCTACGTGAAGCTGGTGCTGGCGCTCGGCGAGCATGACCCGGCCTACGTGGACGCCTACTACGGTCCCGAGGAATGGCGTACCGAGGCCACCGCCTCGCCGCCGAGTCCCATCCAGATCGGCGACTCCGCCAGCGCGCTGGCCGCGACCGTGGCACAGGTCGACGTCGAGGGCGCCGCCGAGCCCCAGCGCCTGCGCGCCGCCTATCTCCAGCGCCAGCTCGAGGCCGTGGCCGCGCACGCCGACCGGCTGGGCGGGCGCACCATGACCTTCGACGAGGAGGCGCGCGCGCTCTACGACGTGGATCCGCCCGAGCACACCGCCGAGGAGTTCCAGGCCGTGCTGGACCGTCTGGACGCGCGCCTCCCCGGCGCCGGCCCGATCCACGAGCGCTACCAGCAGTGGCGCGACGCCTTCATCATACCCCCCGAGCGGCTGGACACCGTCTTCCGCGCGGCCATCGCCGAGGCCCGCCGTCGCACCGTGGAGCGCCTCGACCTGCCGGAGAACGAGCGCTTCGAACTGGAGTACGTGACCGACAAGAGCTGGAGCGGCTACAACTGGTACCAGGGGGACGCCCACTCCCTCATCCAGCTGAACACGGACCTGCCCATCCACATCGATCGCGCCATCGACCTGGCCGCGCACGAGGGCTACCCCGGCCACCACGTCTACAACGTGCTCATCGAGCAGGAACTGGTGCGCGAGCGCGGCTGGCCGGAATTCCAGGTCTACCCGCTCTTCAGCCCGCAGTCGCTCATCGCCGAGGGCAGCGCCAACTACGGCATCGACGTGGCCTTCCCGGGAGAGGAGCGCGTGACCTTCGAGCGCGACGTGCTCTATCCGCTGGCCGGCCTCGACCCGGCCCGGGCGGCGGAGTACCGCGAGATCCAGGAGCTGGCCGCCGAGCTCTCCTATGCCGGCAACGAAGCCGCCCGCCGCTATCTGAACGACGAGTTCACCCGCGAGGAGGCGGCCGCGTGGCTGACCCGCTACGGCCTCATGGACCCCGAGCGCGCCCTGCAGCGCACCCGCTTCATGGATGACTACCGCAGCTACGTCATCAACTACAACCTGGGCCGCGACATGGTGGCCGACTACGTGGAGCGCCTCGGCGGCACCGCGGACGATCCGGAGCGCCGCTGGGAGGTGTTCGGCTCGCTGCTGGCGTCCCCGCGGCTGCCCTCCGGCCTGCGGGATTAAGCCGCGACGCCTGCGTCAGGACTCCATGCCCCGCTGAGCGTCCCCCTCCGTCAGCGTTTCCGGCGGGCCGGGCCCGCCGTGCCCCTTCCCATCGCGCGCGCCCGCTGCCATCTTATACTTCGGTTTATCTTCGGTCCCTCCCAGCCGAGACCCCATGCAGCTACCCGTCGTGCGCGGCCGCGGCGCCGCCGACAACCCGCAGAACCGCTTCGAGCCCCTGGCCTACGAGCCGGACGCCGAGGAGCGCGCGTCGGAGGAGTTCGCCCCCGATACCAGGCTCTACCGCGACCACACGAAGAGCATACTGGCGCGCAACAACAGCCCGGACGTCCCCTTCGACGTGAGCGTGAACCCGTACCGGGGTTGCGAGCACGGCTGTGTTTATTGTTTCGCGCGCCCCACGCACGAGTACCTGGGCTTCTCCGCCGGCCTGGACTTCGAAAGCCGCATCCTGGTGAAGGAGAACGCGCCCGCGCTGCTGCGGAAGGCGCTGTCCGCCAAGAGCTGGAAGCCGCAGAGCATAGCGCTCTCCGGTAACACGGACCCCTACCAGCCCATCGAGCGGAAGCTGCGCATCACACGCGGCATCCTGGAAGTGCTCGCGGAATTCCGCAATCCGGTGGGCATCATCACCAAGAACCACCTGGTCACGCGCGATGTGGACCTGATGGCCGAGCTGGCCGCACATGACGCCGCGGTCGTGCACGTCTCGGTGACCACGCTCGACCCGGAGCTCCGAGCGGTGATGGAGCCGCGCACCGCCACGCCCGCCCGCCGCCTTGACGCCATTCGCGCCGTAGCCGACGCCGGCATTCCGGTCGGCGTCATGGTGGCGCCGGTCATCCCCGGCCTCACCGACCACGAGCTGCCCGCCATACTGGAGGCCGCCGCCGAGGCAGGTGCCACGCGCGCCGGCTGGATCCCCGTCCGCCTGCCGCACGGCGTGGCACCCCTCTTCGAGCAGTGGCTGGCCGACCATCGCCCCGAGCGCCGGGAGAAGGTGCTGAACCGCATCCGCGAGATGCGCGGCGGCGCCCTGAACGACGCCCGCTTCGGCGCGCGCATGCGTGGCCAGGGCATCTTCGCCGAGCAGACCGGCGGACTCTTCCGCGCCACCTGCAAGCGCCTCGGGCTCAATGCCGATCGTCGGCCGCTTTCCAGAGCGGCGTTCCGCGTGCCGGTCCAGCCGGGTGGTCAGCTGGGGCTGTTCTCGTAGACGCTGCACCACGTCCGCTGGCTCGGATCCACCCCGTCCGGGCCTGCCCCCTCGCGCGCCCGCGCTTCATCGTTCGCGGCCTCTACCAGGATGCGCGGACTCAGGGAGGAGCGGTGCGTGAAGCGGCGTGCCGGACGTATAATTGGGCGTATGTCGCTTTCATTCCGTGCCGGGAACCTACGACGTGCTCTACCGCTCACGCTGTGCGCGGCCGTTCTGGGGTGCGCCGGCACCGACGACCCCAGTGGGTGGAGCGATCTCTTCGCGGTGGGCGAGCCGGTAGTGCTGCATGAGCCCATCACGCCGCTGATGGTTCCATCCTCACGAATCCGCGACGTGCGCCTGGACCTGCTGCGTGAGGGCCGTGTGGAGAGCGGGGCCCGTCCCGGAGCCCGCGGCACGAGCGCCGCATATGCGCTCGAGCTGGGCGATTCCTACGGGCGACCCAGGATCATCGACGAGACGCCGTACTGGGGGAGTGGGATCCCCTATCACAGGTGGGCCGTAGAGGGACCGGGTCGGACGCTTCTGGCCACGAGCCTTTACTACCCCATCGTCGTCCGTGGCGAGGGTGCCGAGCCGCACGACAGCATTGCCGATCCGCCCCCCTCCTGGCGTGCGCCGCGGCCGCCCGACCCGGGCGAGTTCTCGAACGTGGGCAATGGCGCAACCGCCCGCGTGGCGGCTCACCGGCGCTACCTGGAGGAGCATACGTTCATCCTCGGCATGGCGCTGCTGGCGGCGGACGTCCTGGTCGTGAGCCACGGCCACTATCTGCCGGCCGCCGGCGACCGCATGTGGACGGACCCCATCATAATGCATACCCGCTCCGTCAACTGTGACGTGCGTGTGCGCGGCGGCCGGGTGGCCACCGATCTCCCGTGCCCTGGCGAGATCGTGGCCTGGGGCGGCAACAGCGTCTTCTTCTGGCAACCTCCATCCGGAGGAGGTGGGGAGTATGGCAGCGTGGTGGAATACGTTTGGCGCGGTGGCGAGCATGACTAGGCACATAGGAATTCTGCGCCCGCCTCTCTTGCTAGCCGTCGCCCTCGTCGGTGTCCTCATGCCTGCCGCGGACGTACCCGCGCAGGTACCCGTCTCGGTGGTGTCGGAGCCGCCGCTCGTGCGCATCGGTGGCGCGGAGGAAGCGCGCGAAGGCTACTTCTTCGTGCGGCCGAACGGCGCGCTCCGCCTGTCCGACGGGCGCATTGTTGTGGCTGCCTGCGGCTCTGACCAGCTCCGCTTCTACGGCTCGGACGGTACCCTGCTGCGCACGGTGGGCGGCCCGGGCGACGGCCCTGGTGAATTCCGCATGCTGTCTCGACTCCGCCGCACTACCGCGGACTCGCTTATGACGGTCGACCGGCGGCAATGGCGCGTCTCCCTCTTCGACCCGCGGGGTGCCTTCGTACGCTCGTTCGGCATCGACGTTGGTGAAGATGTGCTGGGACGATTTGCGGACGGCATGGTCCTTGGCCTCACGCGCACGGGCGGACAGCGGCCGCCTGGCAACGTTGTGATCGTACGGCGCCAGGCACAGCTTTTCCGGCGTGCCGCGGATGGCTCCATCGCAGGCCAGGTCGGACTCTTCCCTGGCACTGCCATGCTGTTCCGCGGACATTTGTCCACCGGCCTGAGCGGAGGACTCGACCTGGCGCTGGCCGTGGCCGCGGACCGGATGTACCTGGGCACCCAGGACACGGCCCACGTGGCGGTCCTTGCCCCTGACGGAACACCGCTCGGTGGTTTCGCCACGTTGACGGCACCCGCCCCTCCCACCGAAGCCATGCGCGCGGCCGTGGCGGAAGCGGGCGCCGCTCAGGCGCCGCCCGAGACCCGTGCTGCGTTCAGGGAGCGCCTGCTCGAGACACCCGCGGCGAAAATGCTGCCGGCGTACGGGCGCTTTCTGCTCGGCGCTGACGGGTCGCTATGGCTGCAGGACGGCTACCGG
>Ga0214473_10001280_pt1 | contig 33701 bp, 27 predicted proteins | sample RVTome_7_FD_203509 | JGI IMG/M metagenome (GOLD analysis project Ga0214473, IMG submission 203509) | Soil microbial communities from uranium-contaminated site in the Upper Colorado River Basin, Wyoming, United States - RVT98D197 | ecosystem: Environmental > Terrestrial > Soil > Contaminated >... | reverse complement strand
GCGAGGTGGTCGAGGAGATCCTGCATTCGCGCCGCCTGCCCCACGTGCGTCCGGACGAAGCTCCCGAGAGCAGCGTCGACGGCGTCGTGGCTCGATGCCTCGGCGAGCGCCCGATAGAAGAACGCGCCCTTGTAGTACGCGGCGACATTGAAGGCGCTCGGGTCGCTCCCGCGCAGCGCCCCGCAGCCGTCCGGCCAGGCGATGCGGTCGCCCGTGGCGATCAGATCGTCGAGGGCCCGGTCGTAGCTGGTCCAGACCAGCGCTTCGGCAGCGGCATCCACGGCGTGCCCGATGGCCCGGGCCGTCAGGTACGTCACCGTGCCCTCGGAGAGCACGAGCTCTTCCCAGCACGCGATGCGCACGCCGTCGCCGAACCAACCGTGGACGGCCTCGTGGGCCTGGGTCGGCTCGTGGGCCATGGAGCCCTGCGCGATGTGCCAATAGGGGTGGTGCTCCATTCCGCCGAGGAACGCCTCGGGACCCCACGCGACCGCGACCGGTCCCACGCGGTCACCGAAGGGGTAGGGGCCGAGGGTCCGTTCCAACCAATCGAAGACTGCGATCAGGTGGGCCGTGCCCGCAGCCGCGTCGGCGTCGCCGCCCGGAAGAGCGAAGTAACCGACAGCCGTGCCCGCTGTTGTCGAGCCGAGCTCCGTGTACGCATAGTCGCCAACTGCCCACGCGAGCTGATAAGCCGGGGCGTCCGTCACGATACGATCCGGATGGACCGCTGCTTCGCCGCTGCCGACTCCCGTCACCTCGAGCCCGAACGTCTGTCCCTCGCTCGGCGTCGACCGGCACGGAAACAGATTGTCGCAGCAACAGGGCCACGTGTTGGTGGACCCGTTTCCGAGGAGCCCGACGAACCTGGACTGTACCGCGATGTCGTAGTCGACGACGATCTCGGCCGGGCGCGTCCGCGAGGGCAGCCCCACGTCGAGACGGCCGTCCACGACGCGGAAGTCCAGGGGACCCGCAGCAGAATGGACCGCGCGCACCGTCAGCCCGCCGGCCTCGAAGGACGCGGCGGTCGTCGTGCCCTGATCGAGTCGGATGCGAGCCTGGGCCGCGAGGGTTTCGACGTCGACCGTCAAGTCGATGTCGAGGATGTCGCTCGACCAATCCTCCGCGGCAGGGAAGGGCCCCTCGGTCACAGCGCCGTCCGCGGAGGCGTCGCGCGCCCCGTCGGCTCGGGCGCCGCCGCCGTTCGAGTCTTCGCAGCCGAGAAGCCCGATCAGCGCGCCGAACGCGGTCAGCGAGAGGACCCACGAGCGCGTGTGTGTTCGGGCGCGAAACAGCACGCCCCCATCCTAGCGCGGCGACGTGCCCAACGGATCCTCCTTCGGGCTGGCGCTACATCGACTGTCGCACCGAGGATAGGCCCGCCTCGATCAGGATGGGCGCGTGGTCCGAGGCCTCGAGGTCGTTGAGCAGGCGGGCGCTCGAGATGGTCAGCTCCCGGCTGTAGACGTGATCGAACACGCGCCAGCGGTGGTCGTCGGCGAGCGCCGCGTGGACGAGGCCCTGTCGAGTCATTGCACCGTCGAGGGCTTCTCTGCGTCCGCTCGTCCAGGTGTTGAAGTCGCCCGCGACGAGCATGGGCCCCTCGTGCGTCGAGATGGCCTCTTCGAGCTGGAGCATTTGCTCCCGAAAGGCCGAGTCGGTGACGAAGTTGATGCCATGCACGTTCGCGACGAGCAGCAGACGCCCGTCGATGAGCGTGTACGTCGTCAGCAGCATCATCTTGGGCGTGTTGAGGATGGGCTCGGTGCGGCTCGACCGGACGAACTGCACATCGACAGCCTCGGCTGACGAACCGGTCGCGACGCCCGTCGCCGGACCCCCGGATCCACCGACGAGGAAGGTCGCGGCGGCGATGTACTGCAGCCGGTCGGAAGCTTCCAGGGTTTCTCTCGAGTCCTGGTCGAGCAGGATCTCCTGGGTGAGGACGAGATCGACGTCGCTCGTGAGCCGCGTCATCTCTTCGTCCCACTCCTCTTCCTCGCCCTTGTGCACGTTCCAAACGAGGATGCGCACCTTGTCGCCGAGCAGCTCGTCTGCAGGTGTCCCGATGGTCGACAGCACGTGGGCGTCGTCGGGGATGGCGACGCACAGGCCCAGCGCGCGACCGATCCAGGAGCAACCGAGCCCCCCGTCAGCCTTGCCGAGGTCCCTCAGGTCCTCGCAAGATAGGTCGAGCGCCGCCTGGGCCGCTTCGGGGCTGGCGCAGGTGCTCGGGGGCGGGAGCTCTCCGTCGAGGCACATGGCGATGTGCTCGACAGCCGCGGCACACGGGTCGGCCGCCGGCGAGCCTGCGCAGCCCGCGAGGGAGAGCACGGCAAGGACCGGAACGAGGAAAGCGATGCGAGGGGGGAGGAACATCAGAAGCTCTGGTGATTGCAACGCCGATGCCAGGCGCCGCGCGTCGACAGCCCTGCAAAAAGCCGGCGAATGGCGGGTGAGGCCTCCAGCCTGAAGGGTGGCCGCCCCGGCCCGGCCGGTCCGTTCGCCGGTCAGCGCCGTGGCCAGCGCGGGGTGCCCGGCCTCCGCGACCGGCCTATCCGGCCAGCTCTCGCAGGCGAACGCGCCAGCGCTCCGCGAGGGCACCGATTCCGGCCAGCTCCAGCCCGTCGGCCACGGCCTCGCGATCTCCGGCGCGCAGCCGGGCCATGACCCGTGCCGCGCGGTCCACGGACCACATGGAGTGGGGATGGGCCAACCGAGTGATCTCGTCCCCCGCGGACAGCACGCCCTCGCTGATGACGCGGTGAAGCCAGCCCGATCGACCCGTCTCGTCGACGCGCTCGAAGAGCCCGTCGATCCCGGTGGCCAGGGACAACAGGCCGCAGGGCGTGCGGGGCAGGGACACCTCGAGCTCGACGGTGCCCACGCGAAATCGATCGCCGATGCACACCGAGGTCTCGTCGAGGCCGTCGACCGTGAGGTTCTCCGCGAACGCCCCGGCAACGAACGTGTGACCCGGATGCTCAGCGCGGAACAACTCATAATGGCTCACACAGAAAGCGAGCACGGCGCGGTCGGGACCGCCATGAACCTCGACCGCCGCGTGCTCGTCTCCGTCGAGGCCCAGGCGCGTGACGCGCACCGGGCCCGCGCACGGTCGTTTGACGTAGCCCGTGCGCTGAGACGCATCCGCAGCCAGCGGCTGGACGGCACCGATCTGGACTGAAACGACGTGCCCGACGAGCTCCATGCGGCAGAGAGTACCCCAATCCGGGGGAAGGCCCGCCCCTGCCGGTCAGGGGCGGGGGCAGGGGCAGGGGCAGGGTCAGGGACCGGGACCGGAACAGGGTCAGGGACCGGGACCGGGGCAGGGACCGGGGCAGGGGCCGGGACAGGGGCAGGGTCAGGGACCGGCGCTGGGACTGGGAAGGGGCGGAGACGGGCACGGGGACCGGGACGATGCGCTCGCTCGCGCGCATCGCGGCGCGGTGCGGGCGGTGTCTCGCGGCCCTCGGGGGGCGCGAGGGTCGCGCCAGCGGAGCTGTCACGCCCCTCGCGCCTGGGACGGGCATGCGAGACACCTCCCCGATCACCGCGCTCGAGCTGATGCTCGAGGCGATCGCTGAGCTTCGTCCGCTGGCGGAGCGGATCCGTCGGCTGGACAGGAGCCTGGCGGATCAGCTTCGCCGCGCGGCCTCGTCGACCGCGCTCAACTTGGCCGAAGCGGACGGCTCCGACGCGGGCAACCGCCGGGCGCGGCTTCACACGGCGCTCGGCTCGCTGTCGGAGACGCGCGCGGCGCTGCGCGTCGCGGCCGCCTGGGGCTACGTCGACGGCGAGGTGGTCGCGGTGATCGACACAAACCTCGACCGCGTGGCCGCGACGAGCTGGCGGCGGCTCGAGGCATGCGGCGGCGCGCAGCGATCGTCTCCTCCTGGGGGAGCGTCGTGAGGTACTCAGACGCGAGGATCTTGTTGGGTAGTCCTTCGAGAGCGTAGCGTGCAACCGCTTCGCGCTTGCCTGCACAGAGGATGAGTCCCACGGGCGGGTTCTCGCCCGGGCGAGCCCAGTGCTCACGTGCGTAGTTGAGATAGAGGTGCATCTGGCCCACGTCCGCGTGCGTGAGCTTCCCGAGCTGTCGATCTGACGGCGAAGCTGGCGAACCGTCCAGCACCGCGCAGCGCGACACGGACCTCGGCGCGCGCGTCGAAGAACGGACAGAAGGGAGCGAGCGCGAGCAGGCGGCCATGCAAGGGGGTGCTTCTACCCGCCTCCGCTCGCCCGCCCGGGCCCTCACCGCTCCACGAGGCCGGCGTCGCGCATCATGTTATGAGTGCATTATGCCCTCTAGAGATGGGCATCGAGCACCGTAAACGCGACCCACGGCTTGCCGTTGCCTGCTTCTGCGCGCAGAATGACCATTGAACGTGGGCACTTCGCACGCAGACAATGAGCCGACGAAGACCCTCGGCCCTCAAGCCGCTCGGCTCGTCGTGATCTTGCACGAGCGTGGGCGGACCCTGTTCACCCACGCCGATACGGAGGAGATCACCGGGCTCACGGCAAAGTCCGCGCGCAACCTCGTTGCCGGCCTCGTGAACCGAGGCCTAGCCACACGGCTCAAGCCCGGCCTCTTCATCCTCGTGCCGTTCGAGCTGGGGCGCGAGCGGGAGTACCTCGGCAACCCCTACCTCGTCGCGCGCGAGCTCGCCGACACGCCCGATTACTACGTGTCGCATGCGTCCGCGATGGACCTGCACCAGATGGTCACGCAGCCACAGCTCGCGGTGTTCGTGACGTCGCCGAAGGCGATCCGACCGCGCATGGTGCTCGGCACGGAGTTCCGCTTCGTGCGCTGCAAGCCGGAGGACATGTTCGGCATCATCGAGATGTGGGCGACCAAGACCGAGCGCGTCAGCGTGAGCGACCTCGAGCGCACCGTCCTCGACGGCCTCAAGCAGCCCGAGCACTGCAGCGGGTTCACGGAGGTCGCGAAGGGCTTCTGGATGCGCCGGGACGCGATCGCCATGCCGAAGCTCGTCGACTACGCCCTGCGCCTCGGCGTCGGTGCCGTCGTGCGCCGGCTCGGCTTCTTGCTCGAGACGTTCGAGGTCGATGCGCCCGCCGAGCTCGAGCGGCTGCGTGCAGAGCTGACCGCAACGTACGCGCCGCTCGATCCTTTGATGCCCCCGGAGGGGCCGTGGCACGCGCGGTGGCGGGTTCGCGTCAACGTCGAGCCCGACGAGCTCCGCGCCCTCGTGAGGACCTGACGCATGATTCCGCAGCGCAACCTGTCCTTGCTCTCGAACCACCTCGCCCGCGCTGGTGGCCGGCGTGTCGGCGAGGCCGTGCTCGAGCGCGACTACTGCGTCGCATGGTTCCTCGTCGGGCTCTCCCGCTCGCCGCTGCGCGAGACCCTGGTGCTCAAGGGCGGCACGGCGCTCAAGCGTTGCTACTTCGGCGACTATCGCTTCTCCGAAGACCTCGACTTCACGCTCGCCGAGCCGCGCGAACTCGACGCGATCCTCACCGGACTCGAGGCGGTGCATGCGGAGGTCCAGCGGGCGTCGGGCATCGTGGTGCGTTTCGCCCGCGCCGATCGCAAGAGCCACCGGAACAGCCACACCTTCTATCTGTCGTACGAGGGGCCGCTGCCTGCTGCGTCGCCGAAGGAGGTGAAGGTCGACATCACGATCCGCGAGCAGCTCGTGCGGCCTGTGGAGGACCGACCCGTATTGCGAGGCTACGAAGAGTACGCCGACCTGCCCGGGGACGCGCCCGTGCGCGTGTACGCGCTCGAGGAGATCGCGGTCGAGAAGCTCGTCGCGCTCACCGACAAGGCCCGGAACGAGCCCCGCGACCTCTACGATCTCTGGCACCTGACGAGCGAGGGCCTCATCGACTTCGCCACGCTCGTTCCCGAGGTTGAAGCGAAGCTCGCCTTCCGCGGTCGCAAGCGCGACGCGATGACCGCCGAGCTTGCGACGAAGGAAGTCCGCTACGAGAAGCTCTGGGCCGTTCGGCTCGGTCAGCAAATGGCGACGCTGCCGCCCTTCGAAGACGTGTTCCGTGCGGTGCGACGCAACCTGCGCGACGCCGGCCTCGTGGAGGGGTGAGGCGCGAGCCCGGGCGGGTGTACTGGCTCAGCCAAGTGCCTCGCCTACCTCCGGAGCGGCACACGCTCAAACCCAACCCCGTCGACTCCTCTCGCTTCCCGTCCGTTCCTGCGTGTGCTCACACGGCTTCTCGGCCCTGCACCCACCTGCACCGACACGACGTGCGCGCGGAGCCCGCCGGGTACCAGACGTTCCATCAGGGCAGCGCGTCGAAGCGGATCTTGGCGGGAATGTCGTTGAACATGCCGGACACGTCCGGGCCGATGGCGGGCCACGGGGTGCTCCCGAAGAACGCCGGGGCGTCGGCGAGGTACAGCGACGCCGGGAGGTTGTGCTCGGCGATGCTGCTGTCCCACTGCGCGGCGTTGTTGAAGTAGTCGAAGTTGCCGTGACGCAGGATCGTCGCGGCAACCTGGGGGTCCGTGACCATGCCGATGCCGCAGTCGCTCGGATAGCCGAGCTTGTAAACGGCGACCGTGTCGAGGCAGTTCCCGCTCACCTGGTCATATACGGCTCCGGCGAGGGCGTCGTCCCCCGGGCGGCCGAGGACGTTGCCGACCAGGTTCATGTAGCGATTGTTCGCCGCGAAGACCACGTCCGTGAGGTTGCCCGTGTGAACGAGGCCCTCGTGCTGGCGATCGACGTAGTTGCGGAAGAACGTCTGGTGGCTCGACGATCCGTGGATGTCGTCCCCCGAGATCTGGGAGACCATGTTGCCCTCCCACAGGTTCATGAAGGGGTGGGCGCAGTGGTTCGCCGACAGGTCGGCCATCAGCCACGGCGCGTCCGGGTACCGGCGCTCGTACATCCGGTCCATGTAGTTGTAGGCGATGACGTTGCCGGGTCCCGAGCTCGCACCCACGATGCCCACGTTGAGCGTGTAGACGATGTTGTTCTCGATCAGGGTGTCGCTCGTCTGATTCTCGACGGAGATCCCGTAGGCGTTGGCGCCGGGATCGTAGACGTGGGCGTGGTGGACGTAGCTGTCGCGCACCTCGCACCTAGAGCACTTGGTGAGCTGGATGTGCCGGCCGCTCACGTCCGCGCTCTCGACGTTGCGGATCCACGAGTAGGCCACCCCCCAGAAGCGGATGTTCGCGTTGTTGTCGCCCCGGTAGGACCGGTCCGCGACGTAGAGGTCCTCGATGCCAGCACCTTGCACGACGCGGTTTCGCACCTTCGTCACCTGGGGATTGAGCCCCGCCGTGAGGGTCATCGCGAGGGGCGGATCGACCACGATCGTGCGAGCGGCGCCATCGACCGAGGTGACCTCCACGATCTGCCCGAGCAGCCGCGTGCCGTCGTTCCGGCTGCCCCAGATGCAGGGGGATTCGGAGCCCTCCACGCGGACGAGGTCACCGTCGTTCTCCTGATCCACGATCACGAAATCGCCGGTCGCGAATTCCGTCACGGCGCTCAGCCCCAGCACGGTCGACCCCTTGTCGAGCCCCGACACGACGTCGATCTCCGCAGGCATCTCGTCCCAGCTCCCGACTTGTACGATCGCCTTCTCGCCGACTCCATCGCCCTCGAGGCGCGTGCGGTCGGGGCCCTCGCCGCGCAGGACGATCCCTTCCATGATGCTGAGCCCGCGGGTCAGCCGATAGGTCCCCTCCGGGACGAGCACGACCTGTCCCGCCGGGCACGCGTCGATCGCCATCTGGATCGCGCCGCTGTCGTCGGCGACGCCGTCGCCTCGCGCGTTGTAGGGGGCCTCGCGGACATTGGCGCACTGGGTCGTCCGCGACGGAATGCCTCCCGGGACGCCGGGCCGCCAGTCCACGCGGCGGTCGTCCGGAATGACCGCCGTGATCGAACCCGCGTCTGGGCGCGGACCCGCGTCCGCGCGTGGCCCAGAGTCCGTGCCCCGCGCGTCGCGCGGCGGCGTGCCGCCGTCGGTGCCGGTGCCGCCTGAATCGTCTCCGCAGCCCGCGCCGAGCGAGAGAGCCAGCAGCAAGCCGAGCCATGAAGTCACCGATATCCGCGTCCAGCCCATCGCATCCCCCTCGTGTCTTGTGACGCCGGAGCACCGACGCCCACGCGCGGGGGTCACGTTACAGCCGGTTCGCACCGCGGGGAAGGCCCGCCTCCGCGAGTCAGAGGCGGTTGCCGGAGGTGAACGTGGACATCGGCGAAGTGCCGTTCGTGTGGTCCTCGGCACAAGGGCGGGAGATCTACTTCAGGCGATCACGCCAGTAGCCGGGACGGCGGCTTGAATGCTCGAAGGCAAGCACGGTCGGGACCCCATTGATCGAGGCCATCAAGATCGCGTACCGGCCAAAACGTTTCAGACGGAAGCGGCGGATCTCGATCCTCGCCGGGGTCGTGCCCGCAAGCGCCCCTGTCTGCGGCATCTTCAACGCGAAGGCCAGCCGCTCTCGATACTCACCAACGAGATCCAGGCCGAGCCCTTCCTCGTGCTCCTCGTACCAGGTCGAGGCCTCGTCGAGCTCGGCGAGGGCCTCCGGGAGAATGCGGTGCGCGATCATTCCTGGTGGATAGAGCGGAGCTTCTCTTCAAGCCCCCGGAGAGATTCCTCGCCGTCAAGCGCCTGAACCTCTCCGCGCTCGAGCGCGGCGGCCCGGCGAACGGCCTCCTCATTCCAGACCCGCTCGATCTCCTCGGCCGTCTCACGCGGGATGGTATCGAGCAGCCGCTCCGCGATCCGGCGTCGGTCATCCTCCGGGAGGGACAGGGCTTCATCCAGGATCTTTTTGGCCGTCGAGGTCACGAACACAGTTTACGAGGCCCCGGCCCGCCCCGCTACCAGTCCGAGGCCCGAGGCCCAAGATCGCGAGCCAAATCGCCATTGAGAGCCGATCCCAAAAGCGGACCGAGCCGGGCGCGGCGCCGCGGGTCCGGATGCAAGGAAGCGCGACGAGCCCTACGGTAGTAGGGTGAGGAGCGATGACACCGCAGACGGGCCTGCGCCGCAAGTACGGCGACGGGAGCTTTTGGGATCGGCTCTAAGTCCACCTCCGGATATGCACGTCGGGTGTCCCGCCTCGCCCCGATCGCCGCCCTCGTCTGGGCCCTCTTCGTGCCGGTCAGAAACCCAGCCCGCCGACATCCCAGCGGTTTGCTCAAGTCGAACGATGCGTTGAGGGTGTACTGGCTCAGCCATCATTCATCGACGTTTTCGCGGGGAATCTGGGTCGTCATGAGGTCGAAAGCGAGCGTCGCGTGGGTGTCGGGACCGCAGGGGCTCGAGGACGGCGATGGAGCCGGTCATGCCGACGGCACCGAAGCGCGGGCGGACGCCGCGGCGCGCGCACCAGGCGCGGTAGTCGCACGGAGCTGTGGGCCCTGGTCGGTGACGGGTGCCGGCGGGCGCGAGTCAGGGGCAGTTGCCGGAGGTGACGTAGTCGCCCGTCGACGGAACGCCGTCACCGGGGACGTCGGCGAAGTGGAGCCGCACCGACTGACAGCTCAGGCTGCCGCAAAGCTCCTGACGCTGAATGTGCGCGTGGGGTCCGGTCGAATACCCCGAGCTGCCCGACAGGCCGACGACCGTTCCGCGGCTCACGCTGTCGCCGCGCGCGACACGAACCGCGCTCAGGTGTGCGTACTGCGTGGCCGTGCCGTCGGCGTGGCGGAGCACGACGCGATTGGCGTAGGGCCCGCACGAGGAGCCCCCGCCGCTGTAGCAGGGGTCGCCCGGACGGGTGGCGTCGTACACGCCGATCACCACTCCGTCGGCCATGGCCCGGAGCCGGGTTCCCGTGCCCAGCGCGAAGTCGAACGCATAGCGGGAGTAGCCGGTGTGGCTGTAGGTGCCGTTGTTCCCCTGGCTGATGCGCGCGCGCGTCCCGCACGTCAGGGGAAGGAAGTAGCCTCCCGCCCCGCCGAAGGTCGCCGGATCGCTCGTGCACGCCGCGTAGCCGGAGTAGATGAAGCCCCTCAGCGAGCCGGACGAGATATCGTACCAGAGGTTGATCCCGTCGATGCGTTGCCCGTGCACCGCATCGCGCACGTCGACGACCGTGCCGGGCGCGAGGGAGCCCACCGCGGTCATGTCCGTCGTGGGGGTCGAACGCACGTTGAGGTTGACGCCCACGGTCGTCACACGAACCCGCGGGCAGGTGGCGGCCGACCACTCGGGGTCCGGCGGCGGCGGCGGCGGCGGCGGTGGTGGTGGGGGCGGAGGCTCGGGCGCGGTCCCCGCGTCCGGCTCGGCCGTGAGCCCGGCGTCCACCTCGAGCGCGCCGTCCGTCGTGGGCCAGGTTGCCCCGTCGGCCTGCAGCTCGACGGCGCCGTCCGAGTCCTCGACACCGCCGTCGCCCGTGTCGAAGGGGGCGCGATCGAGCCCGCCGACCTCCCCGCGACAGCCCGCGAGGGCAAGCCCGGCCGCGAGCAGGATGCGGAGTCGATTGCCGCCGGCAATGCCCATCGCCATCAAAGCGTCGCAATCGTCGTGCCACGGCAGAGACCCCAGAACGCGGACTCGGGTTCGCAGTGCGCGCCCACCGCCGGGGCGGATCGGCTCGACGGCCGTGCAGGGTGACCAGGAACTGTGCGCGCCGGCGTGTCGCATCGGGCGTGCAGCTCATCTACCATCTCCGAATGAGCACCTCGTCGGGCCAGCCGTTTTGCGCCGATCGCGTCAGCATGCCGCTCACGTCGCTCGTGCTCCGGATCGTGTGCACCGTGCCACTGACCGCGCTTCCCGTCTTGTCCACGGGTTGTGCTGGTGAGGACGGCACCGCCGACGGGGGCGTTTCGGACGCCGGTCCGGATGCGCGAAGTCAACAGGACACCGGCGCCGGAACTGACGCCGGGGCCGCGGATGACGGTGGTCCACGAGCAGACGGAGGGCCGACGCCGGGCGGGCGCATCATCGTCGACCCGGACAACCCGGCGTGGTTGCGCTACGAGGGAGGGGGACCGTTCTTCCTGTGCGGTCCGGGCGACCCGGAGGACTTCCTGTATCGCGGCAGTCGCAACGCCGACGGAACCCGGACCGGCGATCAATCCGATCTCATCGCCAAAGTGGCGGGCACTGGCGCGAACGGGATCTACTTCCAGGCAGTGCGGTCCCACGGGGGCGACGGCATGCCGGACCACAATCCGTTCATCGACTCCGATCCGACGCAGGCGCTCGACGATGACATTTTGAGCCAGTGGGAGACTTGGTTCACCCAGATGGAAGATGCCGGAATCGTCATCTACTTCTTCTTCTATGATGACAGCGCGCGCATCTGGAACACGGGCGACGCAGTCGGCGCCGAGGAGGAGACGTTTGTCACGGCCATCGTCGATCGGTTCGAACATCACGATCTGCTGATGTGGGTGGTCGCCGAGGAGTACCAGGAGCGATACAGCCCGGCTCGCGTCTCCAACATCGCCTCTGCCATCCGGAGCGCGGACGACAACGACCACATCATCGCCGTGCACAAGCTGTCGGGGCTCTCGTTCGAGGAGCTCGCTGACGCTCCGGCCATCGATCAGTTCGCCATCCAGTACAACGTCGCAACGGCGGCCGAGCTGCACGACGGGATGGTGACCGCGTGGAACAACGCGCGTGGTCGCTACAACCTGAACATGTCGGAGGCGGCCGGACACGGTGCGGGATCCACCGCCCGGCTGAAGAACTGGGCGACGGCGCTGGGCGGGGCCTACGTGATGGTGATCGAATGGGACATCGCCACCACGGCGATCAGCGACCTCGAGGACTGCGGCCGCCTGGTTCGTTTCATGGAATCGACGGACCTCACCCGACTCGAGCCCCACGACGAGCTGGCCTTCGGCGCGACCGTGTACGTGCTCGCCAATCCCGGACGCGCCTACGTCGCCTATGCCTCGAGTCCTTCGGGAGATCTGGGCCTGCGCGGCCTCGATCTCGGGCGCTATCGCCTGCGGTGGCTCGACCCCGCCGATGGCGATGCGGTCATGGAGGTGGTGGACGTCACGGCGACCGACACCACATGGCCCACGCCGGCCAGCATCGGACCCGAGGTCGCCCTGTACGTGGGGCGCTTGTGAAGCTGTCGCCGGTCGCGAGAGTGAGTCTCGTGGCGTGTCTCGTGCTGCTGGCGGCGTGCGAAGGCAGCGCGCGGGGCACCGACGCGGGGACGGACGCGCCGGCGACCGTGGATGCGTCCCTCAGAGACAGCCCGGCCGTCGTGGATTCGCAGGCACCTGACGGGTCGCCTCCGCCGACGGACGGAGGCGGGCTGCCGGCACGCTTCCCCGGAGCGACGTGGGATCGCCGCACGCCCGAGGAAGCGGGTCTCAGCTCGACCGCCCTCGACGCTCTTCGCGACCACGTCGGCGGAAGGGCCGTGGTCGTGCGCGGCGGCACCATCGTGTACGGCTGGGGTGACGAGGCGCGCCGCGCGGACGTGGCGTCGGCCGCCAAGCCGATCTACGCACACTTTCTCTACGAGGCTGTCGAGGAGGGTCGCATCGCCAGCGTGGACGCGCTCGTCGTCGATACGGAGCCGCGCCTCGGCTCGATCAACGCCGCCCTCGGCTTCAAGGACCGCGAGATGCGGTGGCGTCACTTGGCGAATCAGACGTCGTGCTATGGCGTCAGCGAGAGCCCCGGGACCGCCTTCGACTACAACGACTGGCAGATGGCCCTGTTCTGGGACTCGCTCTTCCTCGGCGTCTACGGATCGAGCTACGCCGGCGTGGATGCCGATGTCTTCCAAGACCGCCTGTGCGCGATCATCCGGTGCGAGGACGACCCGACCTTCATGGCGTTCGGCACCGGCGACCGGCCCGGGCGTGTGGCGATCTCGGTCCGTGACTTCGCCCGCTTTGGACTGCTGTACCTCCACGAGGGCACTTGGGACGGCACCCAGATCATCCCACGCGACGTGGCTCGCATGGCCGTGGCCAGCCCGCTCCCGGGCGCCTTTCCTCGCACGACCGCAATCGAAGCGGAGATGATCCCCGGTCGGCGAACCATCGGCTCCAGCTCGGTGCCAGACGACCAGACGGACCACATGGGGAGCTACAGCTGGCTCTGGTGGACCAACGGAGTCGACCGGTCCGGTGTCCGGCATTGGCCGGACGCACCCGAAGATACGTACGGAGCCTTCGGGCACGGCGGACCCCGCGCCATGATCGTGATTCCGAGTCTCGACCTGATCCTGAGCTGGAATGACGCGACGGTGAACAGCCGGGACGCCGAGAACGAGGCGCTACGTCGCCTCGTCGCCGCTGTTCTCTGAGCAGAGGGCTGCGGTCGTGACTAGCGCGTTGCCCGGACGTGCTATCCTCGCCTTCGCATGACCGGCGAGGACCGTCGCAAGCGAGCTGAGCCCGTCGACGAGGATCGGCGTCGTCGTGACCGGCGCCGGTGGCGGCGCGTGCCCGTGCGGGTGTGGGCCGAAACCGCGGAGGGGACGTCCACGTACTACAACCTCACCGTGGACATCTCGGAGGGAGGCGCCTTCCTCGCCACGCCGGCGCCCTTTCCGGTGGGTACCGAGATCTCGGTGAAGCTCGAGCTCCCTGCGGGGCCGGACAAGCCGGCCGACGAGGTGACGCTGCGCGGCGTCGTCTTCGAGGCCCGGGATGCGGACGAGCCGGGCATGGGAATCGAGTTCCGCGATGTGTCCGAGGAGGTCCGCGAGCGCATCCGCAAGCTCACGGTATCCTAGATCGCTCTCGCTTTGACTTGAGCCTGAGCGCCGGCCCGGGGCCCCCGGCCATGCTGCGCATGGCCGCCCCAGGCACCCCGCGCAAGCGAGGCGAGGGAGTGCACTGTGGAGTGCATGACCGAGCCAAGCGCGAACATGGCTGTAGCCGCGCACAGCGGAGTGCACGCAGTCCACGAAGCTGCGCGGCTACAGACCTGTCGACGGGTCCGCAGGACCCTAGTCCACGTAAGCCAGGATCAGGTCAAATGGAGAGCGATCTAGATCTGGGTTCCTGGCGGCGCGGTTCGGGGCTAGGATCGCCATTCATGGCTCGGTACGACGACGACGGCGGCGCTTCTGACGAGCGCTGGCTCGAGGGTCAGCCCACGGTCACGGACCACCGTCACCTCGAGGAGCCCGGGGGCGTCGCGCCCCGTCGCAACGCAAGCGCCATCGTGCTGCTCATCGTGGTGTTGCTCCTGGTCGCTGGCGCCGCCATCTTCGCCGCCGTTCACTATCTGCCCATGGCCGAGGAGCTCTCTCGCCTTCGGTCCGACGCGGGCGAAGCGCGGCAACGCGGCCAGGCTTCGGAGGCCGAAATGGAGTCCGCGCGCGCGGAGCTCGCGAGGCTCCGCGAGCAGCACGCAGCCGTTCGCAGTGAGCGCGACGCGCTTCGCAGCACGGCGGCGGAGACGGAGGCGACCCTCGACGCCTTGCGACGCCAGTTCGACGTCGAGATCCAGGCCGGCGACATCCTCGTGCGGACGGCCGATGGAGAGGTCGCCCTCGACATGGCGAGCCGCATTCTCTTTCGGTCCGGCGACGCCGACCTGAGCGACCGGGGCAAGGCGCTGCTCCGGCGCGTGGCTGACACGCTGCGCAGCGTCGAGACCCGCGTGATCCACGTCGCGGGTCACACGGACTCCAAGCGGATCTCGCGCACGCTCCAGGAGAGCTTCCCCACGAACTGGGAGCTGTCCACGGCCCGGGCCACGAACGTGGTGCGATTCCTCCAGGACGAGTGCAACATCCCCGGCGAGCGGCTGGCAGCCACGGGCTATGCCCATTACCGCCCGGTGGCGACCAACCGGACGGAGCGGGGCCGGCGGCTCAACCGGCGGATCGAGATCAAGCTCTCGGCGCGGCCCATGGCTCCAGCTGGCCACTGAGCGAGCGAAGCGCAGCTCACCCATCTACGCAGGCGCGGCGGAGCCCGTCGGTGCTACGCTGGCCCACCATGAAGGACAAGGTAGTCGTCATCACGGGCGCGAGCAGCGGCATCGGCGCTGCGCTGGCCAAGGTCATCGGAGAACGGGGAGCGAAACCCGTGCTGGCCGCGCGGCGCGAGCGAGAGCTGGGGGAAGCGGCGCGCGCCGCTGCACCGGATGCGCTGGCGGTGGTCACGGACGCGACGAAGCGAGCCGACGTGGAGAGCCTCGTCCACGCTGCAATCGATCGCTTCGGCCACATCGACGTGTGGGTGAACAACGCTGGCCGCGGAATCACCCGCTCGGTCGCGGAGCTCACCGACGAGGACTTCGACGAGATGATGCTCGTCAACGTCAAGTCCGCGCTCTATGGCATGCAGGCGGTGCTGCCTCACTTCCGCGAGCTCGGGCGGGGGCACATCGTCAACGTGTCGTCCATGCTGGGGCGTGTTCCCTTCGCGCCCCAGCGATCGGCCTACTCTGCGGCCAAGCACGCGCTCAACTCCCTCACGGCGAACCTACGCATGGAGCTGCGCGAGCCGCACCCTGGGATCCACGTGTCGGTCGTGCACCCAGGCGTGGTCGCGACCGAGTTCGGCCTGAATGCCCTGCACGGCGGCGTCGACTCGCGGCAGATGCCGTACGCCCAGTCGCCCGAGGAAGTGGCGGCGGTGATCGCCGACGTGATCGAGCGGCCGCGCGCCGACGTCTACACGCGTCCCGGTGCCGAGCAGATGATCATCGGGTACTACTCCGCCGAGGACATGGGCCACGCGGAGACGCAGCCGCCGTTCGCTCGGCCGAAGCCCTAGCCGCTCTAGGGCGAGAACAGCAGCCACCAGCGGCCACGCTTCTCCGCCGGGTTGAAGTGGAGCCAGAGGTCGTCCGGCAGGTAACAGTCCGCGTCGCAGAAGCGGCACCGAACGATGCGCTTGGTGCCGTCGATGGGCAGCGGTGCCGCGCATCCCGGGCAGTTGAAGAGCACGGGCTTCGTCGTCGGACGGCCATCGCCCGGCTCGACCGCCGTCTCGCCCAGCACGGCTGTCAGCTTGGGATGCAGGGGCCGCGCCCACTCGGGCGTCATCCGAAGGCGATGTTCTTCTCCGCATGCTTGGCATGCGAGCGCGGCCTGGGGAGCCTGCTGGGCGGCGTTCCATACTTGCAGGAAAGCGTTCCAGTCGAGGAGCGTCGAGCACTTGCGGCATAGCGGCAGCACGGGAGCACACACGACGGTCCCGGGACCGTGCGCTCCCCCGAGGACGTTCGAACCCTCGGGCTTGCCCGAGGCGAGCACCTCCGTGACATTCTCGAACACATAGGACTTCCAGTAGTCGAGCGGCGCCGAGCACACGTCGCCACAGGCTCGGCAGCGCTCACGGTTCACGAGCCCATTGACGGGATAGTCGCGTCCGCACTCCTCGCACCTTCTGAGAAGCATCACGCGGACGCACGAGATCGCGTTCGGGGCCCAGCCCACGTCCTCTCCGGGGGCAGCGAGGATCCCCAAGGGAGCCCCGCCTCCGCACCGGGTGCCTGTCGGTAGGATCTGGCGCGCGAGGATGCCAGCCGAGGGCGCGTCGATCGTTCGGCTCTGCCCCTGGTGGTCCAGTGTGCACACGGGCTCGCCCGCGGCTACGGGCTGTCCCTCCCCCTTCAGCCAATTCTCGATGGTGCTGTCGTCCAGCTCTTCGGGCAGTTTCAAGGTCGTGGACATGGGTGAAACCTCCCTGACTATCGCTTCTCCGCGACGATGTAGGCCCGGCGTGCGCCGGGCGCGAAGGCTTCCCCGTCGAGGGAACCGCACGCGCGAACGTCGTCGAATCCGGCGCGTTCGAGCAGCCGTCTCAGCTCGGGCAAGCTGTACAAGCGAATGGATGCATGGCGCATGCTCTCGTGCCCGTCTCGGATGATCGTCCAAGTCGATTCGATGCGGCCGTTGCGATCGTCGTAGCGCCGCTCCTCGAGCACTTTCACGCCGGCCACTTCGTGCCAGCCCCGCTCGGCGAACTGGGGCATCAGCGACTCGACCGTATGCGTGTCGATGAGCAGCTTGCCTCTTCGCTTGAGCGCGCGGCAGACCGCCGTGGCGAAGTCCTCGTTCCCCCGGTCGTCGAAATAGCCGAAGCTGCCCCACATGTTGAGCGCCGCGTCGAAGATGTCCTCCTCGGCGATATCCCGCATGTCGCCTTGGCGCAGATCCAGATCCACGTGGGCGGCCTCTGCGTTGCGCCTGGCGTCGGCCAGCAATGCTTCGGATCGGTCGATCCCCGTCACGTGGAATCCGGCAGCCCCGAGCCCGATGCTGTGCCGCCCCTCGCCGCAGGGCACGTCCAGAATCCGTGATCGCGGCTGGAGCGCCAGCAGTCGGCGGATTCCCTGGACCTGCCGGTCCGTCTGGGCCGCGTCCCACATGTGACGGTGGACGTACAGCCAGTCGCCCTCGAAGAATTCCTCATACCAGTCCATGGGGTCTCGTCGCCCACGGGCGTAACCCGCCGGACCGCCGGTCGCAAGCGGCAGATGGCGGCACTGGCGCGTCGAGGGAACGGTGCATGCGCCAGGTTGGCGACCCGACCCGACACCGCCCAGCGCGGATCGCGCACAGAGCCTGGGGAAATGGCCGCGTCGCCGTGGCACGACCCTTGCGCTTGGCTCGACCGCCAGCCCTGCGGACCCCGGAGGAGACGCCTCATGGACGAACCCCGACACGCCCGTCGCCTCGTGATCCTGGTCGCGAGCATCGTTCCGTTCGCGATTGGGTGTGCGTCTCGGGGCGAACCGGTTGACGCCATCCGCGCCGAGCTCGCCGCGCTCTGCGAAGCCATGGTTGCGGGAACCGGGGCGGTCGACGTCGAGACCGACTACATCCCGCATGTCGTCCAGTGCGAGAACGGGTCCGCGGACTTCGAGGCCCTCGCCGCCCAGGCCATCGCCGCGCGGTCGGTCCTGTACTACAAGATGCAACGGTACGGCTCCATCGGCGACGGGACCGGGAGCCAGGTGTACTCGTGCGGCCGCTCACCGACCGAGGAGCACTACCGGGCGGCGCGCGAAACCGCGGGCCGGGTGCTTCGCTACGGTGGCGCACAGGTGTTTGGCTTCTACGTGGCCGGTGCCCGCCAGACGCCGCCGGGGTGCACGGGGAGTGGCGACGATCCCACCGGCAGCGAGCACTACGTGACCTACAATACGGGGCGCTCCGGGAGCGAAGTGGTCCAGAGCCCCCTCGGGCTCGTCGATCCGGGCAATCTGTCGAATCGGGGATGCATGTCCCAGAACGGATCTCATTGCCTGGCGACGTCGGGCATGGCGCGGGAGCACATTCTCCGGTTCTACTACGGCGAGGACATCGAGATCGAACGTGCCGAAGGCGGCTGTGTGTCCGTCGCTGTCGATGACGCCGGCGCGCCCCCGGCCGATGGTGGTCGCAGTGACGCGGTCGTCGCGACGCCCGATGCGGGCGACGGTGACGCGGGGGCCTCGAGCGGTGATGCGGTTTCCGGCGGTGGCGACTCGAGCTCCCCGCCGCCTTCGCCGACCGGAGGATCGCCGGGCCGGGCGATCATCCACGGATCCTGCGCCGTCCACCGCGCCCTGTCCTCGCACGACGACCCACGGTCAGGTCTGGTCCTCATGTTCCTGCTCCTCTGTCTCGTGCGCAGGCGTGGCGCGCGCCGATCCGGCTCGCATGCTCAAGGGCCGTAGTCGCGGTCGATCTCCATCCCCAGCACGCGGGGCAGGTCCGGCAATTCCCGAGGCTCGCGCTCCATGGAGGGCGTGTCCCGTGGTGGTCGCGGGACAGAGCGCTGCCCACCATCGTGGCCCGCGTCCGGGGCGCGCGGCCAAACTCCCTCGGCGAGGCCGGGTGGCAGCTCCACGAAGTGAATGGTCGCGTCTTCGTGCCCGAGGACGTCGCGCGTCAGGAGCGAGGCTCCGTCCCTGCGCCGCACCTCCACCTTGTGGATCCTCCTGTCTCGCCTCACTACGGCGCGGCGGTCGTCCCGGGGAGTACCGTCGATCAGCACGGTGGTTCCCGCCGGCGCGCCGACTACTCGGATGACGATGGTCTCCTGTGCCGTGGGCGCGACCGCAACCGGCTCGTCCGCGACCCGGCCGAGCATTCCGCCCATCACGATGCCCCCGGCTGCCACGGCCACGACGACCAACGTCACGAGCGCGATCCAGAGCTGGCTGCTCCGATCCGGCCTTGCGCGGCGTGTCGTCAACTCGTGGTCGATCGCGGGCCTTCTCACCTCCGTGGGCGCCTCTTCGCGGACGGCGGGAAGGTTCCGGTCCCCGTGCGTCGCGGCCGCTCCGTCGATCTCGGACGTGGGCGGCGAGAGGGTCTTGGTGCCGCGCTTTGGGAACGCCAGATCCGTGGTCGAGACTTCGCCCTCGATCGCGGGAGCCTCGATGAGCGTCTGGGTCACGGGTCGGTCCGAGAAGTCGGCGTCCTCAGAGGAAGGAACGACGCCATCCAGCCACTCGGCCAACTCCCTCGGCCCGGGGGCACGGTGCGTGCGCGCCCATCCATCGAGAGCGGTCAGCACGGCGCCCGCGCTTTGGACGCGCCGGTCCGGATCGCGCAGAAGCATGGGCATCACGATGTCGTCGAGCTCGGGCGGCACGCTCGAGCGGACTGCCGACGGCGGAGCGATCGCGGTCTTCATTACCGCGTCCACGAGCCCGAGGCGGTCATCGACGGGAAAGAGGCGCCGGCCCGTGAGCGTCTCCCAGGCAACCACGCCGAGAGCCCAGAGGTCTCCCCGGTGGTCCATGCCCCGCCCCAGCACCAGCTCTGGGGCCATGTAGCCGAGCTTCCCCTTGATGACGCCCGTGGCCGTCCGGGTCAGGCGGTTGGTGCTCCGAGCGATGCCGAAGTCGAGCAGCTTCACCACACCGTCCCGGGTCACGAAGACATTGTGGGGGCTGACGTCGCGATGGATGACTCCGAGCGACCGGCCCGCAACATCCTTCGCTCCGTGTGCGTACTCCAACGCCGACGCGACACCCATGAGGATAGTCACGGTCACGTCGACGGGAACGGCCTCGCTGCGCACCGAGAGCCTCGCCGAGATGTGCCGGAGGTCACTGCCGCGCAGCAGCTCCATGACGATGCACGGGTGTCCCGAGAGCTCCACCACGTCGTGGATTTGGACGATGTTGGGATGTCTGAGCTGGGCCCCAAGTCTCGCCTCGTCGAGGAAGGCGTCGAGGAAGGACTCGTCCTCACAGAGGTGCTCCAGTGGCGTCTTGAGCACGACCAGTCGCTCGTACACGTCGGACACGTGCTCGCGCGCAACCAGGACTTCTCCCATGCCGCCGCGCGCGAGCGTCGCGACAGTGTCGTAGGTCTTGCCCGATCGCGCTCGCAGTCGCTCTGGGCTGCCCGCCACACCAGGAGGATAGCCTGTCGTGGACGCCAGGCCACACCGACCCGGTGGCCCGGCGCCGGTACTCCAGGTAGCATCGCCTCGTGACCGACTTCGAAGGAAACTCGACGGCTACGTATGCCTTCCAGGACATCGACACTCAGATCGGCGTGCTCACGATCGTGAGCGGGCCCGATCAGGGCAGCGTCCACGCGATGGAGCAGGGGGTGCTGCGCATCGGCTCGGGCGAAGTGGCGGACCTGCGTCTGGAAGATCGCGGCGTGTCGCGACTGCACTGCGAGCTCGAGCACGTCGGCGCGAGTCTGTTGCAGCTGCGCGATCTGGGGAGCAAGAACGGCACGTGGGTCGCCGGTTGCCGCATCCGCGACGCAGAGATCCCCCCGGGCACCAGGGTGCGCGTCGGCTCCACGACCATCGAGCTGTCGGTGGATCAGCGACGCGTGCGCAAGGCGGTGTGGCAAGGTGGTGACCGCTTCGGTGAGGTCTTGGGTGCGAGCCCGGTGATGCACCGCCTCTTCGCCTTGTTGGCCCGCCTGGTCGACGCGGAGGGAGTGGTCCTCGTTCGGGGAGAGACCGGGACGGGCAAGGACGTGGTGGCCCGGTCGATTCACGCGAAGGGGCCGCGCGCGGCGGGTCCGTTCGTGATCGTGGACGGCGCTGCCATGAGCCGCACCCTGGCCGATGCCGAGCTCTTCGGGCACGAGCGCGGCGCCTTCACCGGTGCCGAGGTCGCCCGGGCCGGCGCCTTCGAGCGCGCCCATTCCGGCACGCTCTTCATCGACGAGATCGCCGAGATTCCGATCGAGGTCCAGTCCAAGCTCCTCCGCGCGCTGTCCGGGGGTGGTGTCCGGCGGATCGGCGGGTCCGAGACGCGGCACATGGATGTCCGCGTGATCGCGGCGACCCACCGACCGCTCGAGCGAATGGTCAATGAAGGGGCTTTCCGCGACGATCTTCTTCACAGGTTGAAGGTGTTCGAGGTGCTGCTGCCGCCGCTGCGCGAACGGCCCGAGGACGTCGTGTTGCTGGCGCGGCGCTTCCTCGAGGAGGTAGCGCCAGGCGACGGCCGCCTCGCAGAGGCGCTCGAGGCGGCCCTCGCGGCCCGCGCGGGCTATCTGTGGCCCGGCAACGTGCGCGAGCTCGTCGGTTTCGTCCGGAGGCTCGTCGCCCTGGGCGATCCCGAGCTGGGCCGACCGCTGCCGCCCGGGGACGGGCCGGTGACCGTCGACGTCGACCTACCGCTCAAGGAGGCCAAACGAGTGTGGGTCGATGCGTTGGAGCGGCAGTACCTCTCCCGCTTGCTCGCGGAGACTGGCAACAACGTGTCCGAGGCCGCACGGCGCGCGGGAATGGACCGGGGTCACCTGGGTGCGCTGGCGGCCAAGCACGGTCTCAAGAGCTGAGACCGGAAGAACACGGCCGGGCGGACACCCGCGCTCGCCCATTGCGCAGGTGCCCACCCGGCCTCCTGGGGAAGGTGCGGAATCGGTCAGCCGCCTGCCCGGCAGGCGACGCTGTAAGCGCCGCGACAGGAGCCGCAGTCGCGAGGACGCAAGTGGTACGTCTGCCAGATCCCGTCACGGCAGACCTGTGAGGAGTTGAGATCGAAGCGGACATCGCACACGCAGCGCCAAGTCTCCGGAGCGATGCCGGCACAGGGCTCGCCGTGCCGCGACACCACGCCCGCCTCGCACGCCGACAGGTCCGCGTCATCGGGAGGCGGAGGCGTCCACACGGCGCGACACGTGCCGAGCACACATGCCGTGCCGGCGGCGCAATCGGCATCGGTGGTGCACCCGGGGGCCGCTGGCTCCTCCGCAGGCGGCGGGGGCGGATCGTCGGAAGGCGGAGTGGGCCCACCGTGCGGTATGCACATGGCATCCACGCAGCGCGCCGAGTCGCCACAGTCGCTGTCGACGACGCATTCGCCGCCGTCTCCCGGATCCACGGGCGCTGGAGTCGGCGGTCCATCGACCACGCAGGTGCCCGCCGCGCAATGGGCCCCGGCGGGGCAGTCGCCGTCGTGGGTGCACGCACCGTCGCCAGGCCCGGGCGCGGCCGGGGCCTCCGCGATGAGTCGATCGACGCTGGCGGAGAGCACCACGTCGACGCGAATCAGATCGAGACAGCCGGCCCCGAGAGCCGTTCGTAAGCCCGGAATCGTCACGTCGACCGAGATCCGGACCCGCGCGGCGGCCGCGAGGCTCGCCGTGGGCTCTCCGGTCCCGTCGCGGAGGTCGATCCCGATGGTCGCAGGGGACAGGACCACGCCGAGATCCGCTGGGCACAGGCGCTCCGTCCCCGGGGTTCCAGCCAAAGGCCGCAGGTTCACGGGCAGGTCGCCACTGAACCGAGCGCCATCGCGGCTCACGAGAGTCGTCACCTCGGCGAGCGGACCGCCACTCAGATCGAGGCTGAGACCCGAGTCGTCCTGGACGAAGCGCAACGTGATCGCGTCTGTCGGGATCGACAACCCGTCCTGGGCCACGTCGGTCGTGCCAGCCAGGCGGGCCTCGCCGTCGAATACGAGGGGCCCTGTCGATATCTCGCGGCTGATGAAGAGCGCACGCGACGTGGTTGCGGTCTGGCTCGGGTCATCTTCGGGTCCGAGTGTCGCAGTGCAGCCCAGCGTCGGGAGCAGGAGGAGCACGGCGGTTCCGGTGATGTGGCGACGGTTCGTGTGGGGCATGGGCAACCTCCTCGTCGGTGCTAGTCCCCTCCCATCGCAAGCGCCGCACCAGGGAGTTCCCCAACGATTTCCGTACACCGCAGGCGCGCCTGTCGGATCCCTCCAGCGCGCGGAACGGCCCGCGTTCCGATGGGTTCGATGTACACTGCGGGTCGCCCAGGGAAGCCGACGTGACCACGACGCCCGAGAACGACGCACTCCTCCGCCGCTCGCTGCCGGGTGAGGTCCTGGTGGGTCGCTACGAGGTCGTCCGAAGCCTCGGCATGGGTTCCCGCGGCGTCGTGTTTGAGGCGCACGACCGGGAGACAGGCGAGCAAGTCGCGATCAAGATGCTCCGTCGAACGAGCAGCGGCGACGACGAGGCGGTCGAACGGTTCCGTCGCGAGGCGATGGTTCTCCTCGACCTCCGCCATCCGTCCATCGTCGGCGTGATGGACCTGGGCGTCACCGACGACGGCCACTTCTTTCTCGTCATGGAGTTGATCTCCGGCCGGTCCCTCGCCGCCCGGCTCGAACAGCAAGGCGCCCTCGAGCCCGCCGCACTTCTCCCGATCGTGCACGACGTTGCCGAGGCCCTCGAGGTTGCCCATCGCAATGGCGTCATCCATCGGGACATCAGACCCCAGAACATCCTGCTGCCTGACACGCAGGCCGTCGGCGTGCCCCGCGCCAAGGTCGTGGACTTCGGGCTGGCCAAGGTCACCTGGGACGCGCCCATGACGGGAGCGGGCGTCTCCCTGGGCATGCTCCGGTACGCGGCTCCGGAGCAGCTCGGTGCCGCGTCCGAGGTCGATCAGCGAGCCGACGTATACAGCCTCGGCGTGGTCATCTTCGAGGCCCTCGCGGGTCCTGCCGTGCTGCCCTTCCCCGAGGGTGCCGGGATGCTCGAAGCGGTGCTCGCAGGCGAGGCGCTTCCCCTCTCGGCGCGGCGTCCCGGCCTGGGCGACGCGCTCGACGCCGTGATCGCCCGAGCGATCGCGCGAGATCGGGAAGCTCGCCACGGCTCGGCTCGCGAGCTGGCTCGGGCCTTCGGCGCGGCGCTGACCGATCCTCCTCCCGCAAGCGACCCGTAGCAGCGCGGGCACGACCAGCCGCCTCGCACACGGGCCGCCGCGGACCTATGATGCCCCCGAGGATCGTGCTCGGCTGGGTCGTGCTCATCGGTGTCGTGGCGGTATTCGCCCTCTGGGCGCTCGCGAAGCGGTCCGAGGGCGCGCGTTTTCAGCGCGCCACGTTCGAGGGTGTCGTGACGCACGTCGAAGAGGAGAACGTGAGGCAGCCCTTCGTGCGCGCGCTGGGGCCCGAGAGCGGGCTTCGTCGGTTTTGCGTGACCTACCGCACCGCCGCAGGAGACGAGGACTCCTTCACCTTCCACATCGACGAGGCCCGACGCTACGCACCGCATCTGCTCGACCTGCGCCCGGGCGACCGCATCCACAAGGTTCCCCGCGAAGAGTGGCCCCGGGCAGAGCGGACAGCGAAGCTCCCGACCTTCGTCGCAGACGAAATCGAGTGGGTCCAGACGGGCGACCCCGATGAGCCCTACGAGGCGCATGTCGACGGAGCCAAGCTCACGATGCGCGTGAGTCCCTTTCCGGGCGGCGCCAAGTACACGGTATACATCGAGGGCGAGCTCGACGGGGAGCTCAGCGAGTGGCCGCCCGGCTGGAGCCGCACGCTGGGCAACTGACGACCGGTACACAGTCGATCGGCAGCACATCAGCGAGCCCGGTTGAATCGCGGCGCCAGTCGGCCCACCATGGGACCATGAGCTGGCTCATCTTGCTTTCCGTTCCGTTGTTGGCCTCTGGCTGCAGTGTGATCTCGGACACGGGCCCCCTCCCCAGCGGCCCCGGGTCCGTCGATGCGGGGGGCGGGACGCGGGACGCGGGCGGGAGCGACTCGGGTCCGCGGCTCGACGGGGGGGCCGTCGATGGGGGTGATCTCAGCTGCGTGCCAGGCACGGCGAGGTGTGCGGGCGACGTGCTGGTCGAGTGCGACCGGGGCACGCCTCGTCCCACGGACTGCGTCCCCCTCATGGGGTTCTGTAACCCGCGCGGCGGCACGAACGCTCGCTGCGAGGACTGGGTCTGCGCGCCGGGCAGGAGATCGTGCGCGGGGGACCGGGCCGTCGCCTGTGACGCACGCGGTAGCACCGAGACGCGCGAGACGTGCCCATTCGGATGCGATCCGGGGACGGGCACGTGTCTAGGGTCGATGCCGACGTGTCCGGGAATCGAGGTGCTGACACCGGGCGCGGTGAGGCGGGACACGTGCGCGGCCAGCGACCACTTCAGCTACGTGCCGGACGGCGACTGCCTCGATGGATTCACGGCCGACGGCGGTGACGTCATCTTCTCGTTCACGCTCGAGAGCGAGCGCCGCGTCCTCCTCAACCTGCGGGACGACGACCCCGAACGGCAGATCGATACGATCATCTACATCCGCTCGACCTGCGACGATGCGTCGACTCAGCTCGCCTGTCGGGACGACGTTCCTTGCTCCGACTCGACCCTGCCCGGCTGCGACGGCACGGAACAAGTGCGGGAATCACGGATCAGTACGACACTCCCTGCCGGAACGTACTACGTGATCATCGATTCCTTCCTGTACGACCAGGCTGGGATCACGTACGAGTGCGGCTGGGTTCGCCTCGATTTCCTCATCGAGTGAGTGGCTTCGCCCCTCAGTCGCGCCCCGTCCTCCGAGCAATGGTCATGATGATCGCCACGAGCACGCACGCGATCGGACCGCCCCAAACGACCCGGTAGAGATCCGAGCGCAGCTGCGCGGGCACGTCAGCCCCGTACATGACCGCGAAGACGGTCGCGCCGGCGACGGTCGATCCGGCCACTGCCCAGTAGACCCAGAGCGGTAGCCCTTTCCCCAATACCGAGCCCCACCCGCGGCGCGTGGGCACGGCACGCTTCATCGGGATCGCCGGCGCCCTCGGCGCCGGCGGCCGAGCCAGGCGACCCCCAGCGCGAGGAGCACCCAACCAGCGCGATCGTGTGGGCTTCGTCGGCCCGGGGCGACCGCGCAGCAGCCGCCATCGTCCACGGGCGTCGTGGTGCCCGAGTCGGGGCTTGCGTCCGCAGCCACCGATCCGTCGGAAGGTGTCGCAGCGTCCAGATCCGGTCCGGCGTCGGCGAGCGGTCCGGCATCCGGGATCGGTCCCGCATCGTCGAGCGGCCCGCTGTCGCCGGGCAGCCCGCCGTCCTCGTCCGGACCCGCGTCGAGCCCACCGTCGATGCCGCATCCAGGAATCGCCAAATGGCTGCAGGCGTGGGTCCCCACGTTGCAGGTGTCCGACGTGCAGGCGTCGCCATCGTCGCAGTCACCGTCGACCAGGCAGCAACCGGTCACGGCGATGTGGGTGCACGTCGCCGGCTCGGCGCAGGCGTCGGCGGTGCAGGGATCGCTGTCATCACAGTCCACGGGCGTTCCTGCGGCACAGCTGCCCGATGCGCACGCCTCCGCACCGTTACAGGCGAGGCCGTCGCCGCAATCGGTGCCATCGGCGGCGAGCGCGTCCGAGGGGCAGTCGGTGGAGGTCCCCGTGCATGTCTCCTCGACATCGCAGGTATGAGCGGCGGCTCGACACGTGGTCCCCGTGGCGGTCAGGGCGTCGGTGGGGCAGGCAGGGGTGGTTCCGCTGCAGCTCTCGGCCGGGTCGCAGTCTCCCGCGGAGGCGCGGCACTCGGTCGTGCTCGGAAGGAACACGTCGGCGGGACAGGCCGCGGCCGACCCGGTGCAGCTCTCGGCCGGGTCGCAGTCGCCCGCGGAGGCGCGGCACTCGGTGCCGCTGGCGGTCAGGGCGTCGGCGGGGCAGGTCGGGCCGGTGCCCGAGCAAGACTCGGCCGGGTCGCAGTCTCCCGCAGAAGCGCGGCACTCGGTGCCGCTGGCGGTCAGGGCGTCGGTGGGGCAGGCAGGGGTGGTTCCGCTGCAGCTCTCGGCCGGGTCGCAGTCGCCCGCGGAGGCGCGGCACTCGGTGCCGCTGGCGGTCAGGGCGTCGGCGGGACAGGCCGCGGCCGACCCGGTGCAGCTCTCTGCCGGGTCGCAGTCGCCCGCGGAGGCGCGGCACTCGGTCGTGCTCGGAAGGAAGCCGTTGGCGGGACAGGCCGCGGCCGACCCGGTGCAGCTCTCTGCCGGGTCGCAGTCGCCCGCGGAGGCGCGGCAGCCGGTCGCGGCCGGAAGGAACGCATCGGTGGGACAGGCTGCGCTCGTCCCGGAGCACGATTCGGCCACATCGCAGGCGCCCGCGACGACTCGGCACACGGCACCTGCCACGAGCAGAACGTCTGCGGGGCACGCTCGACTGAGCCCCGAGCAGATCTCTTGCACGTCGCAGTCTCCGGCCGCCGCGCGGCACACCGATCCGGCCGGCGCGAGACCGTCCGTCGGGCAATAGGGGTCTGCGCCCGAGCAGGTCTCGGCGATGTCGCAATCGCCGGAGGCGGCCCGGCACGGCGTGCCACTGGCCGCGAGCGCGTCGACAGGACAGGCGGCGGAGGCACCCGTACAATTCTCGGCAGGATCACAGTCGCCGGACGACGCACGGCACGCGGTGCCGCTCGGTGAGAAGGCGTTTGCGGGGCATGCACCGCTGGTGCCGTTGCACACTTCGGCCACGTCGCAGATCCCGGCGGACGCCCGACAGAGAGTCGCCGCCGGCAGGACTGTGTCGGCGGGGCAGGCAGCGGTGCCGCCGGGACACGTCTCGGCCACGTCGCAGTCTCCGGTCACGGCGCGGCACACGGTTCCGGGCGGTGAGTACCCGTTCGCAGGACACTGGGCATTGCTCCCCGAGCAGGTCTCGGCCACGTCGCAGTCGCCGGCCACGGCGCGGCAAACCGTGCCCATTGCGGAAAGCACGTCGGAGGGGCAGGCCGCGGAGCTGCCAGTGCACAGCTCGTCGACGTCGCAGTCGCCGGCCGCGGCCCGGCACAGCGTTCCACTCAGGAACGTGTCCGCGGGGCACGCAGTGCTCGTGGACAAGCAGGCCTCGGCCACGTCGCACACACCCGCGGAGGCGCGGCACGTGATCGTGAACCCCGACCGGATGGTCGTGCACGTACCGTCCACGCTCCCTCCCGCAGCCACGCTGCACGCCCGACAGTCGAGCGCTCCGGCACCGCAACCGGTCGCGCAGCAGACCCCGTCCACGCAGAATCCACTCGCGCAGGTCGAGGCGCCCGAGCACGGCTCTCCATTGGGCTGCGTGACGTCGAGCAGCAGGACGTAAGCCGATCCGGCGTTCGCGCCGAGATCGTCCGTGTAGGGGGCTCCGATGATCGCAGCCGACGGAGCCAGACCGACCGAATCCCCGAACCGGTCGCCGGCTGCGCCATCCGAGGCCGTGTGCTTGGCCTCCTGGGTCCAGATGCCCGCGGCGCGCTGGAAGAAATACGCCGATCCCGAATTGACACCGAGATCGTCGTCGTAACGGGAGCCCACGATCGCCATGCCGGGGGCGACGGCCACGCCGAAGCCGAATTGGTCGTTGGCCCCCGGATCGAGCGGGAGGAGCCTCGCCTGCTCGGTCCAGGTCGCTCCAGCGCCCGTGAACACGTAGGCCGCTCCCTGACCCGCCGCCGTCACCTGATTGAGTGGCGCCCCTGCGATCAGATCGCCGCCCACGAGGTCGAGGCTGCGAGAGAACTGATCGTTGAGAGCGGCGTCGGATGCGAAAAGCTGCGTCCGCTCGGTCCACACGCCCGCAGCGCGCGTGAAGACGTAGACCGCTCCCGTCGGCGTCGCTGCAGGGTGGAAGATCGCTCCGACGGCGGCGGTATCGCCCGACACCGCCACTTGGGTTCCGAAGTCGTCGCCCGCGGTCGAATCCGAAGCCTTGAGCCGCGCTTCGAAGGTCCACACGCCAGCGGACCGCGTGTACACGTAGGCCGCGCCGCCCGCGGTCGGCGCACGATCGTCATAGCGCGCGCCGACGATGGCCGTGTCCCCGTCGATGTCCACGGCCACGCCGAAGTTCTCTCCCGCCAGCCCGCCGGGTGCGGTGAGCGTGTCCTCGAGGGACCAGACGCCCGGGGACGTCCGCGTGAACACGAGGGCATACCCCACCGAGGACGCGGGCATGGGCGCCCCGATGATGATGCTCTCGCCGGAGATCGCGACGCTGTAGCCGAATCGGGACGCGGCCGGCAGCCCTGCCGGCGGCCCGATGCGTGCCTCCTGCACGACCGTCGGGCCGCTGGGCACGTAGACGTAGGCCGCGCCTGCGCCCGCGTTGGCGAAGCTCGAGGCGGCCACGGCCCCGCCCTCGGCCACGGCCACCGCAGGGCCGCCAGCCGACGCGAAGGGCGTGCCCCCGAGTCGGTCCGTCGTGGCGCCGTCCGACGCGTGGACCTCACCGAGCTCCGTCGTGACGATCGGATCCACGCGAACCGGATAGCGCGCGTCCGCATCATCGACGAGGAGCACGATGCGGCGGCCACGGACCGTCAGCGCCGCCGAGAGCTCCCTGCTCGAGTCGTCGATCGCGTGGACCTCGCTGTAGACGAGGCGCGGCAAACCCGCGGCGTCCTGCAACTCCACTTCCGTGCCCACCAGCACCGGCACGAGGTCTCCGGTCACCTCCACCGAGATCTCGAGCACACCGGTACCGGCCGGCCGGGCCGGCAGGTCGAAGCCCTGCTCGATGCCGCGGTCCATGCTGCGGTACCACTCCACGACTGCCCCGGCGCGGGCGTATTGCGCCCGTCCTGCGTCGAGCACGGGCGTGACCCTCGACGGGCCCGGCACGGGCGCGCGCGCCCGATCCACTCCGGCCAGAGACAGCGTGCAATCCTGACCCCCGCCGGTGCGGATCCGCGCGCCGCGGTCGTCCAGGGTCGTCGCCATGCCGAGGCGCGGGTGAGTGGCCCGAAACGCCTGGCCAGCTGCTTCGAAGCGCGGCGCGCCGCCGCCCGCGCCGGCCTCGGCCCGTGATCGTGGGGCCTGCTCGTCCGCACATCCGAGCTGCAACACTACGGTGAGCGCGACGAGAGTCCGGATCGGGGTCAGCATGGACGGACATTACCGTGATTCCCGGTCCTCCGGGGGCCGAGTCGCTGCCCGCGGTCGTGTCCCGCCCTGAGGACGTATCGAGGCCTGGCCCCGATATTTTGCCCGGATCGGGTCCTGGGCTTAGCGTCGGGTCATGCGCAGCACGTACAGCGACTTCCCCTCGCCCGCCCGCGCCGAGGCACTTGCCGCCCGGCCGGAACGCCGCCCGCGTCGACTGACGATGGCCCGCCTCGAAACCGATCTGGTAGCTCGCCTCGTCCAGCGAGCGGCGCGGTCCGGACGCCATCGGAGCGACATCATCGCCGAGGCGCTGAGACGCTACCTCGACTCCGAAGAAGGTCAGCGCCCCTCCGGCTAGATGGTTTCGTGGCGCCTCCGTTGGGGGTCGCCTCGAGATGGGTGTAATCGTCGTCTCGCCAGGGTACCCTGCGCGCGGACATTATGACTGACGCAGCAGGACAGCCGCCGGGCGGGGGATGGGGACAACCACCGGGCGGGGGCTGGGGACAACCGCCGGGCGGGCCGGAACAGCCCCCGGGCGGGGGCTGGCAGCAGCCCCCCGGTGGAGCCGGGCAACCGCCGGGCGGATACGGGCAGCCCCCGGGTGGCGGATGGGATCAGCCCCCCGGCCAGCCAGGCTACGCCCAGGGACAGCCGCCGGCGCCACACACGCCGGGCAAGGCCGCGTCCTTCTCCGACGTGATCGAGAACTTCAAGCACCTCGCCCGCCGCGGCAACGCAGGTGGCCTGTTGACGGCCTATCTCCTCCTCACGGTGGTCCGCCTGGTCATCTCGGTGCCGCAGTGGGTCTTCACGTATATGCGATTCGACGCGCTGTCCTCGGGTGATTTCGAGTCGATGGGGACGTTCTCCACCATCGGCACTTGCTTCAGCTTCATCCAGCTGCTCGTTGCCCTGATCGTTTCGTCACTCTTCGTCGGGCTGTACAAGCCCATCCGCATGTTGCTCGTCCAGGGGCCCGGATCGGTCGCGGGAGTCGGTGCGGCGCTGCGCCTCGCTTGGAGTCGGTTTCTCCCGGCCCTGGCTATCATGCTCATCGTGGGCATCTGCGTGGGTGTCGGATTTGTCCTCTGCATCGTGCCGGGCTTCGTCGCCCTCTTCTTCCTGATCATGGCGCCCTACCTCGTGGCCGCCGTCGATCAGGACATCGGTGATTCCCTGCGTCGCTCCATCGACCTGGCCAAGGCCAACGCCGGGGTCATCATCGCCGGCGTCGGGATTCTCATCGGCATCGCGATCGTCCTCGCGCTCGTGCAGTTCGGGCTGGCGGCGGGTGCCATCGCGGCCCTGGGCCTCGCCACGGGCGGCATGGTAGCCGCGCCCATCGTGTTCATCTTGGGCGCTGTGTTCGGCTACCTGGCATTCCTCTTCTTCGGCGCTCTCTACGTCACGGTGGAGACGAGCGATTCGGGCGCGCCCATCCAAGCCTGAGGGAGCGTCGAGAAACGCCCGATAGCGGTTTCGCGCACTCCGTCTGGAGTCACGGGGCGAGGTACTCGAGGCCCACGCCCTGCCGGATCACCAGCCGGTAGTTCGCGCGCACGTCTTCGAACCGCTGCACGGACCCCGCGGCATCGGGCCATCGCACCTCGAGGGCGTCTATCGTGCAGCTCTGCCCGAGCCCGATCGTGACCGCCATGTCGTGCTGCATCCCGAAGTGTCCGTAGCCGCCCTGGACCTCGCGCGTTCGCGTGACACCGCCTGCGGTCACGCGGACGATGGCACCGATGCCGTCCCGGTTCGCGCCGCCGTCCTCGGCTCCGCTGCCGACGAGCCGCGCCTGAACCCAGTTGGCGTCCTGCCCGTTCGTGTTCTCGTACACCCGCAGCGGGGGGCCGTCCGGCCAAGAGAGACGGCAATCGTTGGCCGTGGATGACCCGACGAGCAAATCCAGATCACCATCCCGGTCCAGATCCGCGACGGCGAAGCCGGCCCCGCAGGCGTGGTGGACTCCGCTCGCCTCGCCTGCCTCGGTGAATCGCCGGTCGGCGCCCTGCCGATACACCCACAGGAACTGATCCGGATAGGCCGCCGTGCCCAGGAGGATGTCGACGAGCCCATCGTTGTCGAGGTCAGCCATGGCCGCCCCGATGCCTCCCTCGTTCCACGCTGAGCCCACGTGCGGGACCTCGAGGCCCGTCGCTCCGTTGCCCGGTCGGGTGAACACGGGCACGCCGTCGCCGTTCGGTCCTCCGTTTAGCAAGAGCTCGGAGCCGTCGCTCGACATGCCGGCCCAGAAGTGGCGGATCTCGGCATTGTAGATGTCGGCGTCGCCGTCGTCGTCCACGTCACCGCACACGGTCGTGAAGGTGTTGCCGTTGAGCCGGGACGGCTGGTCGTCCAGACCGGGATTCCATCCCCCCACATCGCACCGAGTACGCGGCGGGGGCGCGGAGCAGGCGCCCGTCGTCTGGCAGTAGCACCGGTACATGTCGTTGTCCGCGTAGTCGACGAGGTCGTCTCCGTCGTAACCCGAGGCCTCGCCCACGTCGACGAAGCCGGAGCTGCCGCGAAGCCAGAGCTGATTCCACTGCCGCCCATACGCCGATGTCAGCAGATCCGTATCCCCGTCACCATCGACGTCGCACGCGGTGACGCCATAGGTCGCCCGCGACGCCGCGCGCTGCCCCGGGGGCGCCGTCGTGCCCAATCCCTGCGCGTCAGTCACGTCCTCGAACGTTCCGTCTCCCCGTCCGCGACCGAGCCTGTCCTGCACGCCCCAGAGCGACGTTCCGTAGCGCGCGTACCAGAAGCCGACGAACACATCGAGCCGACCATCCCGGTCGAAGTCGAGCAACGTCACGGACGAGGTGGGCACGGGCGATCCGATGCCGCTGATGGCCTCGGACATGGCCGCCAGGCTGAACGTGCCCGTGCCGTCGTTCAGCAGCACCTGCGAGCGGTCACCCGGGTCCGTGTCCGCGTTGCCGTGTGCACCGCTGATCGCGTCGAGGTCGCCGTCGCCGTCCAGGTCTCCGAAGACCACCAGGTGTGATGCCCTGCCCACGTCGGGCTCCGGCGTGAGCAGCGCTCCGAAGCTCGACTCGCGCGTGCGGTCCTCGAAGTGCCGGCCGGTCCCGCTCGCGTTCGGCCGATTCATCAGCACGCGATAGGGCCACAGGCGCGGCTCCTCTGTGAAGTCGGCGCGCGCGGTCCCAACGCGATGGACGACGACGTCGGGGAAGCCATCGGAGTCGAGGTCGGCGACCGTGACGCGCTCCGCCAGGACGTCGAGGCCGGTCGCGTCGACGCCCCAGTCGGCCGTCACGTCGCGAAACGACAGGCCGGGTCCCGGAGCGACGAAGCCCGCGCACCTCTCTGGCGGAGGCGGGGGACCCGAGTCGGGTGGCGGACCCGCATCCGTTCCGGCGTCGCCGGCTGAGGGGCGGTCGCCGCCACAGGCGGTCACGACGGTCAGACACGCGAGCAGCGCGACGTTCGTGAGATTCATCGAAGCCTAGCCGCTACGTTGCCACGGATCGGGGAGCCGGACAAAGGGCAGGGTCACGCGCCGCGCTCGCGCGCACGCCCTCCACGGCAACGGCAGGATCAACCTCCGGCGAGCTCGAGCGCCGAGACCCGTCCGCCGGCGTCGATCCGCAGCGCTGACAAACCAGCAGCCGTGCGGAGCACCACGACGGCGACGCCGCCGCGCACGTAGAGCCGCCGCGCCAGCACGTGTAGCCGGGCGTCGT
>Ga0214473_10001279_pt1 | contig 33711 bp, 28 predicted proteins | sample RVTome_7_FD_203509 | JGI IMG/M metagenome (GOLD analysis project Ga0214473, IMG submission 203509) | Soil microbial communities from uranium-contaminated site in the Upper Colorado River Basin, Wyoming, United States - RVT98D197 | ecosystem: Environmental > Terrestrial > Soil > Contaminated >... | reverse complement strand
GCGAATAAGGATGCAGCGGATTTTTGTAGATGCGCTCGGCCGGGCCGATCTCCACGATGTGGCCGAGGTACATCACCGCGATGCGGCTGGAGATGTGGCGCACCACGGAAAGGTCGTGCGCGATGAAAACGTAGGAGAGGCCGAACTCTTCCTGCAGGTCCTGCATCAGGTTCACGACTTGCGCTTGAATGGAGACGTCCAGGGCGCTGACGGGCTCGTCGGCGATGATTATTTTGGGGTTGGTGGCGAGAGCACGCGCGATGCCGATGCGCTGGCGCTGGCCGCCGGAAAATTCATGCGGATAGCGATTGGCCTGCTCGCGCGTGAATCCGACTTTGGCCAAGAGCCAGCCGACGCGCTCTTTGCGTTCCTGTGGGCCCAGCCGGGTGTGAATCTTCAAGGGCTCTTCCACGATTTGTCCGACCATCATTCGCGGGTTGAGCGAGGAATAGGGGTCCTGGAAAATCATCTGGATGTCCGCGCGGTACGGACGCATCCCGGCCCGGCTCAGCGGCGCCAGGTCCACCGCGCCCGGCCTTATCGCCTGAGTGCCCCTTGCCGGGGCGTTTACCGCCAGAGCGCCCCTTGCCGGGGCCTCTGGCTTGGCGAGACTGTGATAGATGACGCTGCCCGATATCTCCACGCCGTAGACCATGGCGCGCAAAATATTGACGATGGCGCGTCCCACGGTGCTCTTGCCGCAGCCCGACTCGCCGACGAGGCCGAGCGTTTCGCCCTGTTCGAGATCGAAGCTCACGCCGTCCACGGCCTTGATCTCGGCGATCTTGCGCGCCAGCACGCCTCCCACGACGGGAAAGCTCACGCGCAAATTCTGCACCTCGAGAATCTTCACGGATTCACCAGATGGCAGCGAACCCAGTGGCCGGGTGACGACTCGATCAGCTCCGGCTCGATGCGGGCGCACTTTTCCAGGCGCTCCGCGCAGCGCGTCTCGAATTTGCACCCGGCCGGCAGATCGAGAATGCTGGGAACGTTGCCCGGAATGGCCGGAAGCCGCCGCAGCTTTTCTCCCTCGACCGCCGGCAGCGAGGCCAGCAGGCCGCGGGTGTAGGGATGCAGCGGATTGCGAAACAGGTCTTTGACGGGAGCGACCTCTTGAATTTTTCCTCCGTACATGACCATGACGCGGTGGCAAGTTTCCGCCACCACGGCCAGGTTGTGCGTGATCAGCAGAATGGCCGCGTCCTGGCGGCGGTTCTTGATTTGCAGCATAAGCTCCAGGATTTGCGCCTGGATGGTGACGTCGAGAGCCGTGGTCGGCTCATCGGCGATGAGCAGCGACGGATCGCAGGCCAGTGCCATGGCGATCATCACGCGCTGGCGCATGCCGCCGGAGAACTGGTGCGGGTAGTCGCCGAGGCGCGAGGCCGGGTCGGGAATGCCGACCAGCTCGAGCATTTCTACCGAGCGCCGGCGCGCCTCTTCTCTCGAAACGGCTTCGTGGCCCAGTACGGCCTCCTGCAACTGCATGCCGATGGTGAAAACCGGGTTGAGCGAAGTCATCGGTTCCTGGAAGATCATGCTGATCTCTTTGCCGCGGACCGCGCGGATTTCGTCCCAGGAAAGCTTCAGCAGGTCCCGCCCTTGAAAGAGAATGGAGCCGTCCACGATTTTTCCGGGAGGGTCGGGAATCAATCGCAAAACGCTGAGGGCCGTCACGCTTTTGCCGGAGCCCGACTCGCCGACCAACCCGAGCACTTCACCGGGGAAAATATCGAAGTCCACGCCGTCCACGGCGCGGGCCGTGCCGGCCTCCGTTTGGAAATAGGTACGCAGATTCCGCACTTGCAGGAGCGGGCTGGGCGCTGCGCTCACCGCAGCCTCGAATATTCTTTGGGGTCGAAGGCCTCGCGAATGGCTTCGCCGATGAAAACAATAAGCAGCAGGGTCAGGAACAGCGCGGCCAGAGGGAAGAAAACCAGCCACCACTTGGTCAGGTTCTCCATCCCTTGCCCGATCAGCTCACCCCAACTGGGCGTGGGCGCGGGAAGGCCGAAGCCCAGAAAATCGAGCGCCACCAGCGCGCCGATATTGCCCACGACGACAAATGGGGCGAAGGAAATAGCGGAGGTCAGGGAGTTGGGCAAAATGTGTTTGAAAATGATGGACCGGTCGGAAGCGCCCATGGCGATGGCCGCGCCCACGTAGTCTTTGGCCTTCTCGCGGTAGAATTCGCCGCGCACGTAGTAGGTGATGCCCATCCAGTCAAACGCCGTCAAAATAAAGATCAGCAGCCAAAAGGAGGGCTGCAGAACGAGATTTCTTCCCGGCATGTAGACGGGCACGACGATCGAGCTGACGATAATGATGGTGTAAAGAAACGGCAGCGAAGACCACACTTCGATCACGCGCTGGCCGAGAATGTCCAGTTTGCCGCCGAAGTATCCCAGGGCCGCGCCCACGGCGATGCCGATGGCGTAACTGATGGCCAGCACAAGCAGCGCGAAGGAGAGCGAGACGTTAAATCCGTACGCCAGGCGCGCGAAGATGTCGCGGCCGCGATCGTCGGTTCCGAAGATGTGCTGCCACGACGGCGGATGCGGAGGCGTGCCGGGCAAATCGAGCAGAGATTCCGTGGCGCTGTAGGGATAGAGCGGGAGAATGGCCCAGTTGCCCTGGTTCTGTTCGCGGAAGGTTTGGGCCAGGGCGCGGTAGTCCGGCTCGCCGAAAGATGCCTGGCCGAAGGTGGCGGCCGGCTGGTATCGCAGCATGGGGAAATAAAACTCGCCCTGATAACGAACCAGCCAAGCGGTGCTGTTTACCAGCAGCGGCAGAAAAAATGAGAGCGCGTAGGCGCCCACGATGAGAACGAAGGAATAGTAGCCGCGTTTGATGCTGCGAAATTTGCGCAGGCGCCTGCGCAGCAGGGAAACCGATGGGCGTTCGGCCGGGATTTCGGACGGGGGCGCGTGCGCAGATTCGGGCAGATGTGGGGGCGCGTCCGGTGGGATCACTGAAATCGAATCCTGGGATCTACAACCACGTAGATCATGTCCGAGAGGATGTTGCCGACCAGCATCAGCAGGCTGGAGATGACCAGAATGCCCAGGGCCACCGGGTAGTCGCGCTGCAGGATCGAGGTGTAGCCGAGGTAGCCCATGCCGTCAATGTTGAACACTTTCTCGATGAGAAACGAGCCGGCCAGGATCAGGCTGATGACGTGTCCCAAGCCGGTGGCGATGGGAATCAGAGAATTGCGGAGCGCGTGGACGAAAATCACGCGGCGTTCGCTCAAGCCTTTGGCAAATGCGGTGCGGATGTAGTCCTGTCCCAGGTTTTCCATCACCGAGTTCTTCATCAGAATGGTGAGCGTGGCGAACGATCCGAGCATGTAGCACAGCACCGGAAGGAACATGTAGTGAAGCTGCGCGAAAACTTTCTCGAAGAAATTGAGGTAGTCCCAATTGCTCGGACGGAATCCGCCCAGCGGGAACACGTTCCAGAAGCTGCCTCCACCGAGGAGCACCAAAAGGGCCGTCCCCAGGGCCCATCCTGGGATGGAGTAGCCCAGAAAAACGAGGACGCTACTCACGATATCGAATCGCGTACCGTGCCGGATGGCTTTGTAGACGCCGAGCGGGACGCACACCAAATAGCTTAGGAAAAATCCCGTTAAGCCGAGAAAAAGGGACACGGGAAATCGTGATTTGATGACGTCCCAGACGGGGTCTTGATAGATATACGAGCGCCCCAAATTAAGGTGCAGGAGATTCCAGAGCCAGAACGCGTAGCGGATGTGTACTGGCTTGTCGAACCCATAGTAGCGCCGCATCTCTTGGATTGCTTCTTCGGGGATATCTGCGGTGCGCCCCCCGCCGCCGACACCTCCTTCGCCGGCCATGGCCATCTTGTAGAGCATGATCTGGCGTTCCACCGGGCCGCCCGGAACGAAATGCATCACAACGAATACGGCCAAGGTGATGCCGATGAAGGTCGGAATGATCAGCAGGAATCGCCGGACAAAGTAGCCGGTCATGGACTCTCGGGGGAGCTGGTCATGGGTTCACCGCTGGGATGATAGCTCCCGCTGGGCATACTCGAGCCAATAGCGATCATCGGTTGGGCCGACTTCCAGCTTCAGAGATGGATCGCGCAAAGCTTGTTGCAGCTTGGCGTTCTTGTCGGGATCGATCCACCACATCTGGGGAACCCCGTACATCTTGTAGCCTCCATAGAAGTCGCCAGTGCGCGATATGTAACCCGGGGGTGTTCCGAACTTGTTCCAATAGAGGACGCGTTGGTAGGGAGCGTTCCACAGCAATACATATTGATATGCGTTTGCCAGAATCCCATCGATCTCGCGGATGACGCGAACGCGGTCTTTCATGTCAAAGGCCTGGTCGTATTCGCGACAGAGCTCGTCAAGACGCGGATCCTTGAATCCAGTGAAGTTATTACTGCTGTTCACATCAGCGATGGAGGAGTGCCACATTGTCTCGGGGTCTGGGAACGGCGATGAGCCCCATCCCATATGCGCCATTTGAAATCGCCGCTGGTTAAGCATCTGGAATTGTTGCTCAAACGTGATGAGACGGAGATTGAGAGTGATCCCGACCTTGCGAAGGTCCTCTTGATATACGGTCAGGTGGGGCTCGAAGGTCCTAGTTGAGTACAGCAACTCAATCTGCAGCGGGACGCCGTTCTTTACTAATCTTCCCTGGGCGTTGCGGCTGCTCCACCCGGCGTCGGCGAGCAGTTTGAGTGCTTCCTCGGGATTGTATTCATTCTTGGGGTTGTTCGGATTCTCATAAGGCGAGCCGGCTTCGTAAGAATTCTGCGGCTCGTACTGGTTGAACATGATCTTTTCGATCAGTTGTTTGCGATTGATGAGAAGCGTGAGGCCTTTGCGCACACGAATATCGTCGAAAGGGGGCCTTCGAGTGTTGAACGCGAATCCCTGGAAGCCTTGAGGCTCGCCGTTGAATATCTTGCGCTTCTGAACGAGCCCCCGCTGGATGGTGTCGAAGTTCAACTCCTCCACCCATTGCCGGGCGCGCGAAACGACGTAAGCGTCCACGTCGCCCTTCTTGAACATCTCAAAGGCAAGGTTTTCATCGCGAACGATGACGAAGTGCAATTCGTCGAAGTTGCCCAATCCCACATTAGCCCTAGCGTTCGCCGCCCAATAGTCTTTGCGGCGGCGCACCGTGATGGACTTCCCCTTGTCAATGTCGGATTCGTTGATGACATAAGAGCCGGTGCCCGGGAGCAGCCTGTAGTTGTATTCCTTGAGGTATCTCTCTCCGCTGAGAGTCTTCAGAACATGCGCGGGGAAAATCAGCATGGAGCTGGTGGAGAATTCTAGGAAATTGCGCCAATTCAATTGCTTAGCCTGGACTCGAACGATGTACTTACTCTCCGCGACCGGCCGATTGAGTTTCTCCAAGTTGAGCCGGGTCATGGGCGACTGCAACGTCTTATCCATCCTGAAGTCATATGAGGCCACCACATCCTCGCTGGTCACGGGTGTGCCGTCTGAAAACCGGGCGTTGGGATTAATGCGGAAGCGGTAGGTCATTTTGTCCGGTGAGATTTGCCAGTGCGTGGCCAGCGACGGCATGTATTCCTGAGTAGTGGGGTGTATGGCCAGCAGGCTCTCGTAGGCCATCAACGTAATTCCAAAGTTGAAATAGGTGTTGGCTTCCGGTCCTTCCAGGCGAATCGTGCTCGGGAAATCAATTAGCTCGCCACGGAACGTGCCTCCCTTGAGGGCGCGGGGGTCGCCAATCAGATCGAAGTTGGTGTTGGTCTCCCAGCCTTGGCCGGTGAAGCCTTTGCCACCTTGCGCGGCGGGAACAGCGGGATCGGCGCCGGCATCTGCGTTCGGGAACACCGGATAGTCGGCCTTTTTCAGGGACACGTTGCCCGCGCGGGCGGTAGGCGAGGATGCGCCGGCGCCTCCCTCCGGTGTCGAGCTTCGGCCACAGCCGCCGGTAATCCCCAAAGAGAGCGCAGCGATCAGAACGAGCAGATTCCTTTTCACGTTTGGTCCTCTTTCCGCAGCGGGCTGCAAGTACAGCCCGCACCCGTTTCTCGCAGCGGGCTGTCCGCCAAGACTGAGGGCGGACCCGTACCCGTCCGCCGGGCTCCATTCTCCGTTATTTCGTCCGTATGCCAAGCCCATTCTTTCCGTCCGGAGCAAGCTGTCATCGGCAACGGCCACCCCGGCCCGCTGGATGTAAGGGATGTGCGCGCAGCTAACTTGGTTGGTTGGGCCGGGCGGCCGCGCTGCGGGCCAACAGAGTTGCACGTTTGGGCATCCAATCTAAAGGCAAGACCGAATCGAAATCCCCGTGTGCGACTATGATTTGAGCACGTGAATCGGCCTTTCGGCCGCCTTTCGTCTGCCAATGCCTCTGCAGGCGCCCAGAGGAAATGCACACTTCGAGGAGGCACCGCGTGGCTGTTGAACCCTTGGTCGCCGCCGCCCCTTATCTGATCCAGCAGAAATACGAGGACTACACTCCTGACCAGCACGCGGAGTGGGCGGAACTGGTGCGCCGGCAGCGTCCCCAGCTTGAGGCGCATGCCTGCCGGGAATATCTCCAAGGGTATGAAATCATCGGGCTGCAGGATGACCGCCTGCCGGACCTTTCCGCCGTTTCCGCCCGGCTCGGACCCAGAACCGGCTGGAGCGCGACGCCGGTGAGCGGCTTTTTGCCCAAAGAAGCTTTTTTTGAAATGCTGGCGGCGCGCAAGTTTCCGACCACCACTTACCTGCGAGCGCCCGATTCGCTGGAATACACTCCGGAGCCGGATATTTTTCACGATGTTTTCGGGCACGTCCCCATGCACGCGCACCCGGTGTTCGCCGATTTCCTGCAGCACTATGGCAGCGTCTGCGCGGCCATCGAAGACGAGACCATTCTCGAAAGGCTGGGCCGCCTGTTCTGGTACACGGTTGAATTCGGGCTGATCCGGCAGGACGGCAAAATCAAAGTGTACGGCAGCGGCGTGATCAGCTCGCACGGCGAGTGCACCAACGTCATCAGCGGCGGCTGCGAGGTGCGGGATTTCAACCTCGATGAAATTCTCGACACGCGCGTGAAGGTGGACGAGATCCACAAGCGCCTGTTTGCCATCGAGAGTTTCGATCAGATTTACGAAGCCATGCACGAAGCGGAAAAGCGGCTGGCGGGAGCGCAGAAATGAGCGGAGCCGCGTCTCAGAACCCACTGCAACTCAAAAGAGTCCACCACATCGAGTTCTGGGTGGGCAATGCCCGGCAGGCGTCATTCTTCTATCGCAAGGGTTTCGGATTTTCGCAGGCGGCTTACCGCGGCCTGGAAACCGGAGAACGCCAGCTCACTTCCTATGTGCTGAGTCAGGGCAAAGCCAATTTCATGTTCACATCGCCCCTGGAGCCCGGCCATGCCGCCAGCCAGCACATCCGCCAGCACGGCGACGGCGTGAAGGACATTGCCCTGCAGGTGGAAAACGCCGAGCAAGCTTTCGAGGAAGCCATTCGGCGCGGCGCGCGGCCTGCGGACCCGCCGCATGAAATCCGCGACGAACACGGGACCATTTGCCGCGCAGCGGTCCACACCTACGGCGACACCATACACTCGCTGATCTCCTACCGCGATTACTCCGGCCCATTCCTGCCCGGTTTTATCTCCGCGCCGATTCCCGGGGATGACGCCGGGATATTGCGGATTGACCACGTCGTGGGCAATGTCGAGCTGGGCCAGATGGAGCACTGGGCCGATTTCTACCATCGCGTCTTCGGCTTCCATCGTTATATTTCGTTCGACGACAAAGACATTTCCACCGAATACAGTGCGCTCATGAGCATCGTGATGTCCGACGATTCGCAGTCGGTGAAATTTCCCATCAACGAGCCCGCGCCCGGCCGCAAGAAGAGCCAGATTGACGAGTACCTGGAGGCCTATCACGGGCCCGGCGTGCAGCACGTGGCCTTGCTCTGCCGCGATGCGATCGCCACGGTGTCCAAACTCAGGGATAACGGCATTCCCTTTCTGCAAGTGCCCGACAGCTACTACACCGTCCTGGGCCAGCGCATCGGCAAGATTGACGAATCTCTCGATGCCATCCGTTCGCTTGGAATCCTCGTGGACCGGGACGAAGAGGGCTACCTCTTGCAGATTTTCTCGCGGCCGGTCGAAGACCGCCCCACGCTTTTTTTCGAGATCATCCAGCGCAAGGGCAGCCGCGGATTCGGCAAGGGCAATTTCAAGGCGCTGTTCGAGTCCATAGAACTGGAACAGGCGCGCCGGGGCAATCTCTAGGGGTTTGTGTTCGGTGTAGGGCGGCGAGGGAAAAGCAGATCCCTCGCGTCGCTCGCGATGACAACGACATGTGTCGCCCAACGCTAGGATGGTCATGAGCAACACGAAAGGTCCAACTGGCACGATGGGAATCTGCTATCAGTCGGGTTTCGGCAACGAATTCGCCACCGAGGCTGTGCCCGGCGCTTTGCCGCAAGGGCAAAACTCCCCGCAGAAGGCGCCTTTCGGTTTGTACACCGAGCAGATCAGCGGCACGCCGTTTACCGCGCCCCGGGCGGTGAATCGCAGGTCGTGGCTCTATCGCATTCGCCCTTCTGTGGCCCACAGCCCGTTTCAGCCGATGGAGCCAGGCCTGCTTCGCAGCTCGCCGTTTGACGAGGTGCCTGCGCCGCCCAATCAACTGCGCTGGCAGCCGCTGCCGATCCCCGCCAAGCCGGCGGACTTCATCGACGGGCTGATCACCATGGCCGGGAACGGCGACGCTCCCACGCACACCGGCGTGGCCATTCACATCTACGCGGCCAATCGCTCCATGACCGACCGGTTCTTTTTCGATGCCGATGGGGAACTCCTGGTCGTGCCGCAGCTCGGCCGGCTTTTGCTGCGCACGGAGATGGGCATCCTCGAGGTCGTGCCCGGGGAAATCGCCGTAATTCAGCGCGGCATCAAGTTTCGCGCCGAACTTTTGGATGGAGAAGCCCGTGGTTACGTTTGCGAAAATTACGGCGCGCTGCTTCGCCTGCCCGAGCTCGGCCCGATCGGCGCCAACGGTCTGGCCAACCCGCGCGATTTTCAGGCGCCGGTGGCGGCCTATGAGGATCGCGCCGGAAAATTCGAGACCGTGGCCAAGTTCCAGGGGCGGTTGTGGAGCGCCACCATGGATCATTCGCCGCTGGACGTGGTCGCCTGGCACGGAAATTACGCTCCCTACAAATACGATCTGGCCCACTTCAATTGCATCAATACCGTCAGCTTCGATCATCCCGACCCTTCGATTTACACCGTGCTGACGGCGCCCTCGGAAATTCCCGGCGCCGCCAACGTGGATTTCGCCATTTTCCCGCCGCGCTGGCTGGTGGCCGAACACACCTTCCGCCCGCCCTGGTTTCATCGCAATTTCATGAGCGAATTCATGGGTCTGATTCACGGCGAATACGACGCCAAGGCCGAAGGGTTCGTTCCCGGCGGCGCCAGCCTGCACAACTGCATGGCCGGCCACGGACCGGATGCCGCCACGTTTGAGAAGGCCGGCGCGGCGGAGCTGAAACCGCAGTATCTGAGCGGCACCCTGGCCTTCATGTTCGAGACGCGATTCGTCTGCCGGCCCACGAAATTTGCGCTAGAGTCTTCGCAGTTGGATGAGCAGTATTTTGAGTGCTGGCAAGGATTGCACAAGCGCTTTCAGCCCTGAGTCCCGGCCGGTCCGGCTCCCAGCCGGTTTCGCATCGCCGGCGGATGCGGTAGAGTCGTCCGCGCCGGAATTCCATGACGCCCGCCATCAACGAAACGCACGATCCTGCGGTCAGGAGCTGGGTCGAGTCCGCCAATCTGGCCGGCTGCGATTTCCCGGTGCAAAACCTACCCTTCGGAATCGGCCGCCGGCGCGGAAGTAGCGAATCGCCTCGCGTGCTCGCGGCCATTGGCGATTTCGCGCTGGATGTCTCCGGCGCCCGCAGCGACGGCCTCCTGGGCGGCTTGCCGGTTCCCGTCGTACAGGCCTGCGAGTCTTCGTCACTGAACAAGCTGATGGCTCTGGGCCCGCCCGCCTGGTCTGCTCTGCGCCGTGAATTGCACTCTTTGCTTCGCGCGGACGGCGCTCACGGGGCAGGGAATCGAGATGTGGCTCGAAAGCGCCTGTTGCCGCTCGCGGATGCGGAGCTTTTCCTGCCCGCGGAGATTGGCGATTACACGGATTTTTACGCTTCGATCCATCACGCGGCGAACGTCGGCAGCCTGTTTCGCCCCGACAACCCGCTGCTCCCGAATTACGAGTGGGTCCCGGTGGCCTACCACGGCCGAGCGTCTTCCATCGTCGTGAGCGGCACGCCGGTGCGGCGGCCTGCCGGTCAATCGCGCATCAATCCTGCCGATCCGGTTCAGTACGGTCCGACCCGACGATTGGATTACGAGTTGGAAGTCGGTTTCTACATCGGCCCAGGGAATTCGCTGGGCACGCCGATTCCGATCGGCGATGCCGAATCGCACATTTTCGGTCTGTGCCTGGTGAACGATTGGTCGGCCCGCGACATGCAGGCTTGGGAATATCAGCCGCTCGGTCCCTTTCTGGCGAAGAATTTTTGCACGACAGTTTCTCCGTGGGTGGTCACGCTCGAGGCGCTGGCGCCGTTCCGGATTCCGGCGTTCGCCAGACGCCAGAGCGATCCTGCTCCGCTGCCGTACCTTTTTTCCACGAACGATCAAGAGCGCGGCGGAGTGGATCTGACACTGGAGGTCTGGCTGTGCTCGCAACGGATGCGCCAGCAGGGCAGTGAACCGGTGCGCCTCAGCTCCGGAAATTTCCGGGAGATGTACTGGACTATCGCTCAGATGCTGGCTCATCACACCAGCAACGGCTGCAACCTGCGCCCCGGCGACCTGCTCGCCAGCGGAACCGTTTCCGGCACTACCAAACAGTCTCGCGGGTGCCTGTTGGAGTTGACCGGCGGTGGAGCTGAGTCGATCGAGCTACCCAGTGGAGAAAAACGACGGTTTCTGGAGGACGGCGACGAGATCATACTGCGCGGGAGTTGCCAGTCCTCCGAGGCCGTTCGCATCGGCTTCGGGGAATGTCGCGGCACGGTGCAACCCGCCACGGCCTAGCGCAGCCGCCCGCCAATCTCAATGGCCGGCGCCGCCTCTCCCAGCGACTTTTCCGGAACCAGGTAATTGACCACGTAGTCGCGCACGGCGGTATCGAGAGGTGTAACCGGGTGTTCATAGCCGGCCGCGCGCAGCCTGCCGATTTTGGCCCGCGTGAAATACTGGTATTGCTTGCGAATCGCCTCGGGCATTTCGATGTATTCGATGCGCGGCGGCTGGTCGAGTGCGGCAAACACGGCGCGGGCCAGTTCGTTCCAACTGTGCGCTTGGCCAGAGCCGATATTGAAGATTCCGTGCGCCGCGGGCGCCGCGGCGAGGTATAGGGTCATGGCCACGGCGTCTTTCACGTACAGGAAATCACGCCTCTGCTCGCCGTCTTTGTACTCCGGGCGGTAGCTCTTGAAGAGGCGCACCACGCCGTTCTCCCGCACCTGCTGAAAACTCTTGTGCACCATGCTGCGCATTTCACCCTTGTGGCCCTCGTTGGGGCCATACACGTTGAAATATTTCAGGCCCACGATGCGATCGAGCCATCCCTGCCGCCAGGCGTGCAGATCCATCTGGTGCTTGGAGTGGCCGTAGGCGTTCAGCGGCTGGAGATGTTCCAAATCGCGGGGATCGCTGTCGTCACCGCTCGGCTTGTCGCCATAGGTCGCCGCCGACGATGCGTACAGGAACCGCACTCCCGCCGATAGGGCCCACGCGGCGACGTCCCGCGAAAATTCGTAATTGTTGCGCCGCAGGTAGTCGGTGTCCGTCTCGGTGGTCGAGGAACAGGCGCCCAGGTGGAAGACGAAATCGAATTTTCCCAGGGAACCTCTGGAGAGCCGCGCGAGCAGTGTTCCAGGTCCTGTGTATTCGTCGAAACGCAAGCCGCGCAGATTCTGCTTGCGGTCCGCCGGAGCGGCGTGGTCGGCGATCACTACGTCCGTGCATCCTCGCTGGTTCAGCCCCCAAACCAGAGCGCTGCCGATGAATCCCGCGCCTCCGGTGACCAGTACCCGGCTGCGCGACCACACGCTGTTGGCACTATCGGCGGATGGACTCATCGGGCGCCTAGTGTAGCGTATCTGTGTCCGGCCGCGCTCCCGAGGGCGGAAGCGCTCCGGCGTCGCATTGGCCGTCTTGAGCTTTGCCCTTGCCTGCTATAGAGTACCGGCCTCGCGGAGGCCACTCGGCTGCATGGCAGCGCACCCGCCGGAGCGCCTGAAAATCCTGCTGCGCCGCAGCGCCATCCAGCGCCGCGTGCGCCAAATGGCCGTCCGGATTACGCGGGATTTTCGCGGGCAACGCCTGCACCTGATCGGCGTGCTCAAGGGCGCTTCGATCTTTCTGTCCGACCTGATCCGCCAGATTCCGCTGGAAGTGTCGCTCGATTTCATGGCCGTCTCCAGTTACGGTCCCGGCGACCGCAGTTCCGGAGAGGTCCGCCTGACCAAGGACCTCGACACCAGCATCGAGGGGTTGAACGTTATCCTGGTGGAGGACATTCTCGATACCGGCTTCACGATCAACTACCTGCAGCGCGTCCTGCTGCAGCGCCATCCGCGCACCCTGCGCGTGGCCGTGCTTCTCGATAAGGCCGGCCGGCGCATCCAGCCGGTGAAGGCCCACTACGTCGGTTTTCGCATTCCCAATCAGTTTGTCGTCGGCTACGGCTTGGACTATGCCGGGCGCTACCGCAATCTGAAAGACGTCTGCGTGCTGACCCTGCCGGAGGACGTGAAATCCATGTGAAAGCCGGTCGCCGCTCGGGCCAAGCGCGCGTCTCACCGATTCTTTGCATCCAATCTTTCGCGCGTTGGGCGTTTTCGCCCTGCTATTATACTGTTGGGTGATTTTGAGAGACGCCACTATGGACACCGCCGGAACCAGAGCCACGCGGGCACTCCCCGACGACGTTCTTGCCACCCTGGCCGAAATCGGCGAAGAGATCTCCGCTTCGCTGGATCTGGACAAGGTCCTGGGCAGGGTTGCTTCGCTGGTCAAGCGCCTGATGGATTCCGAGATCTTGGGCGTCTTGTTGCTCGACCCCCAGACGCAGACCTTGTCCTACCGCTTCGCCAGCGGCTACAGCCGTGAAGTGGTGGAGAACTGGCGCATCCCGGTGGGGCAGGGAATTCCCGGAGTGGCCGCGGCCACCCGGGAGCCGGTGCGTGTGGCGGACCTTCGCCAAGACCCGCGCCATCTGAGCACGGTGGAGTCCGCGCGTTCCGAGCTCGCCGTGCCTCTGGTCTTCCGCGACCAGGTCATCGGCGTGCTGGACATCCACAGCCCGTTGGTGGACCACTTCACGCAGCAGCAGGAGGAAATCCTTGTCCTCCTGGCCAGCCGCCTGGCGATGACCATAGAAAACGCCCGCCTGTTCGAGCGCGCCCAGACTCAGGCGGAAACACTGTTGCTGCTCAACGAGGTGGGCCGCGAGGCCAGCGCCATCCTGGACGTCGAGGTGCTCCTGCGGCGGGCCGCCGAGTTGGTCAAGCGGGTCATTGATTACCAGATCATGAGTATTCTGCTTTACGATTCGGCCACCAATTACTTTCTGCAGCGATTGGCCGTGAAATACGGACAGAGCGTGCAGGGCAAGCTGCGCGTCGCCCCCACCGAAGGCCTGATCGGCGCCGCGGCCACCAGCCGCATGCCGGTGTGCGTGCCCGACGTGACCCGGGATTTTCGCTACATCATGGTGAACCCGGAAACACGCTCCGAACTGGCCATTCCCATGATTCACAAGGGCGCCGTCATCGGCGTTCTCGATCTGGAGAGTCCGCAACTAAACTATTTCACCGGCGACCACGTGCAGGCGCTCTCCATCCTGGCCGCCCAACTGGCTGTGTCGCTCGAAAACGCGCGACTGTATGAAAAGGTGGCCCGTGACGAGGCCCGCATGGAGCGGGAATTGCTCGCGGCACAGCGCATTCAGGGCGCGCTCTTGCGGCCCGTGCCGGCCGACGACTACGGCGTGGACCTGGCCGCCCGCATCCTCTCGGCGCGGGAGGTGTGCGGCGACCTCTACGATTTCCTGCGCTATGGCCCCACGCGCCTGGGCTTCGCGCTCGGCGACGTCAGCGGAAAGGGCTCCGCGGCCGCCCTCTACGGAGCGGTGGCCATCGGCATTCTCCGCAGCATGGCGCCGCTGAAACTGTTTCCCGCCGAACTGTTGCGCCAACTGAATCAGATGATTTGTGAGCGCCGCATCGAGGGGCGCTTCATGACCATGTGTTTCTCCACCTGGGGCAAGACCTCTCGCAAATTGCGCGTCGCCAATGCCGGACAGACGCAGCCCTTGCTGCTCCGTGGCGGCCGCTGCGAGCAGTTGAATCTCGTCGGTTTCCCGCTGGGGATCTTCGACGATGTAACCTATGAGGAGTGGTCGGTGATTCTCGATCCCGGCGATGTCCTGGTTTTCCATTCCGACGGACTTTCCGAAGCCCCGGACCCGCAGGGGTGCCAATTCGGCGTCCCGCGTTTGGCAGGGCTCATCGAGGCGCACGCCGCCCTTGCCGCCGGCGAATTGGCCGACCGCTTGATCAGTGAAGTGCAGGAGTTCACTCAGGGCGCGCCGCTGGCGGACGATCGCACGCTCGTGGTGATGAAAGTCCGGTGAGCCCTCGCGCTGCGCAGGGCAGTGCCACGCGGGCCCGCCGCTCGTCGCGCGCGCCGCGTCTGCCCGATCCTGTCTCCTACACGCCCCAATTTGCCTGGCGCGCCGGGCGGCTCCATTGCGAGGGAGTGGAACTCGAGCGCATCGCCGATCAGGTTCGCACTCCCGCCTACGTTTACAGCGCTCGCAGCATCGCCGACGCGTATCGCGGGATGGACCGCGCTCTGGGGAGCCTGCCGCATACCATCTGTTACTCGCTGAAAGCCAATTCCAACCTTTCGATTCTGCGCCTTCTGGGGCGTCTTGGCAGTGGATTCGACATTGTTTCCGGCGGAGAGTTCTATTGTCTCCAGCGCGCGGGCATTCCCGCCGGCCGTGTCGTGTTTTCGGGAGTCGGCAAGTCGCGGGAGGAGATTCGCGAAGCCCTGCGCGCCGGCATCCGCCTCTTCAATGTGGAGTCCGAGGCGGAACTCGAAGTCTTGGCCGGCGAGGCGGCTCGCCTCGGACGCCGCGCCCCCGCCGCCATTCGCGTCAATCCCGACGTCATGGCCGGTGGTCACCCCCATATTTCCACGGGCCACCACCAGCACAAGTTCGGCATGGACTGGGCCGCCGCCTGGCGGCTCTACCTGCTGCATCGCGGCTCGCGCTGGATTGACTGGCAGGGCATCAGCGCGCACATCGGCTCGCAGATTCTGACTCTGGCGCCTTTCCGAAGCGCGCTGGCGCACTTGGTAAATTGCGTGGTGGAGCTGGCGCGCGCCGGCGTTTCCTTGCGCTACCTCGACTTCGGCGGTGGCCTCGGCGTGCGCTACTGGAATGAGCGCCCCATGACCGCGGCGGCCTACGCTCGCGCCATCGCCGCGCAGGTGCGCCCGCTCGGCTGTCACCTGCTCCTCGAACCCGGACGAGCCATCGTCGCGCCCGCCGGAGTGCTACTTACGCGTGTGCTTTATACCAAGCGCAATCGCGGCAAGACCTTTGTCGTAGTGGACGCGGCCATGAATGATCTGTTGCGTCCCGCGCTGTACGGCGCGGTGCATCCCGTCACGCCGGCAAGACAGGCTCCGCGCGGCGCCGCACGCCGGGACCGCGTGGACGTCGTCGGGCCGGTGTGTGAAACGGGAGACTCCTTTGTCCAAGATTGGCCGCTGGGGGAGGTTGTCGCCGGGGACCTGCTGGTGCTGTGGGGAACGGGCGCCTACGGGTTTGTTCTGGCCTCGAACTACAATCGCCGTCCGCGCCCCGCCGAAGTGTTGGTCGAGGGCAAACGCTCTCGCGTCATTCGCCGGCGGGAATCGCGCGGCGACCTGGTGCGCGGCGAATAGCTCCGCCCTCCCGGGCGCGATCCGGTCACCGCTCTCCCCACTTCAGCTTGTCGCGCAGCACGCTGAAATATGTTTTCTGCTGCGGGCGCACCAGGCGCAGCCGCTCCGGAGCTGCCACCACGCCCACGCGGTCTCCGGGCAGGAGTTCCACGCCCACTTGGCCGTCCAGCGTCAGGTAGATGGGCACGTCCCCGGCCCGATATCCTACCTCGATGTGCGCCGTGTCCGGCACCACCAGCGGCCGGTTGGTGAGGGTGTGCGGGCAGATGGGTGTAATGACGAACGCCGCGACCGCCGGATAGACGATCGGGCCGCCCGCTGCCAGCGAGTAGGCGGTGGAGCCGGTCGGAGTCGAAATGATCAGTCCATCCGCCTTGTAGTCGCATACGAATTCGCCGTCCACCAGCAGTTGCAAATCAATGATTCGCGCCAGGGCCGCTTTGTTCAGCACCGCGTCATTGAGGGCGCGGGCGTGATGAATCATCTGGCCCTTGCGAATCACCTGTGCATCAATCATCACCCGCTCGCTATACCGCACCTGGCCCTTCAGCGCCTGTTCCAACACGCCATAGAGATCGTCCAGAGTCACGCTGGTAAGAAACCCCAGGCTGCCCAGGTTCACCGGCAAGACGGGAATGTTGTGCTCGGTCATCAGACGCGCCGCCGCCAGCAGCGTGCCGTCTCCTCCCAGCACGATTAGCAACTCCGCCAAGGATGGCAACTGTTCCCGTGGCTGGCCGGGCCGCGCCTGCGAAAGGCAGGAGACGGTCTCCTGATCGCACACCACCTGGACGCCCCGTTGCTCCAGCCAAGCCAACAGTGGTGGCACGACCGCCGCGATCTCCTCGCGCCGCGGCCGCGACATGATTCCGACCGACCGGATCATGCCGCGTTCCGGCCGGTCCGGCGTCTGCGCACGGGCCGCGATTTTCTCAACCGATCGTTCTACGCTCTTACGGCTCTCCCGCATGCAGCCCCCGCATTGCGCGCGCGACGCACGCGCACGACGTACGAGCATTCTACCCCAGTGATTTTCGGTCCGGCCCGGCTACCGGCGAGCCGGGCCTTCGCGCGTGAATGAAAATCTCCTGATTGCCCTCGGCGCCCAGCACTTGGCTCGGCCGCGCACCGAGCACTTCGAGTCCAGCCGACCGGGCGGCCGCGCTGACCTTTTCGACGGCCCGTTCGCGCATCGCCGGGTCCCGTACAATGCCCCCGCGGCCGACTTGCCCCCGCTCCAGCTCAAACTGCGGCTTCACCAGAATCAGGAACTCAGCCCCCGGAGCCGCCAGGGCCACCAGCCGCGGCAACACCTTAGTCACCGAAATGAACGACAGGTCCACCGTCACCAAGGTCGGCGCCGCAGTCAGAGCGGACGCCTGCAGATAGCGCGCATTCGCCTCGATGGCCACCACTCGAGGGTCCCGCTGCAGCTTCCAGGCCAACTGGCTGGTGGTCACATCCACGGCGTAAACGCGCGCGGCGCCCTTCTGCAGGAGACAGTCCGTGAAACCTCCGGTGGAGCTCCCGATGTCCAAACAGATCCGGCCCGCGGGGTCCGTCCCGAAATCCGCCAGCGCGCCCGCCAGCTTGGCTCCGGCACGGCTGACGTAGCGCTGCCCTGCGCCCACCAGCTCGATGGCCGCCCCGGAAGAAACCCGCGTGCCGGCCTTGTCGGTGCGCTGGCCGTTGACCCGGACCTTCCCGGCCAGTATAAGCGCCTGGGCCTGCTGGCGCGATTCGGCCAGACCGCGCTCGGCTAGCAGCAGATCAAGCCGCTGCTTTCGCTCACGGGTGCGGGCTGTACTTGCAGCCCGCTGCAAAAATTTGATGCGCACCATCATGGTCTGGCGCTGCCGCCGGAAACAGCCGGCGGCGCCGCTCATGTCCGCCGGAGGATCAGGAATTCGCCCGTCTCGCGCAGGTGCGCGGCGCGTGTGCCGTACGGCTCGATCTCGGCCATGGCCCGCAGCGCCAGGTCGCGCGCAAACTCGTGCGATTTCTCCAACCCGAATAGCGCAGGGTAAGTCGCTTTTCGTTGCGCCTGATCCTTTCCAGCGGTCTTGCCCAGAGCGGCCGAGGACTCCTCGACGTCCAGGATGTCGTCGGTCACCTGGAATGCCCAGCCGATCAGTTCTCCAAATCGCCGCAGGTGGACCAGGTCTTCTTCGGTGGCCCCGCTGGACAGGGCCCCGGCCACAATGGACGCGCGAATCAAGGCCGCAGTTTTTGAGCGATGGATGTACTCCAGCGTCTCGGCGGTGGCATTCTGAGCCTGCGCTTCGAGATCAGCCACCTGCCCGCCGACCATGCCGTCACGCGTGCCCGCCGCGCTGGCGATTTCCTGGATGATGGTCACGCGCCGCTCCGCCGGCAGCGCGGCCCGCGCCAGCGTTTCAAACGCCAGCGTCAACAGTGCGTCGCCCGCCAATATGGCCGTGGCCTCCCCGAACTGCTTGTGGCAGGTCGGCCTCCCGCGCCGCAAATCGTCGTTATCCAGCGCCGGAAGGTCGTCGTGGATCAGTGAATAGGTGTGAATGAACTCCAGCGCGCAGGCCACAGTCAGAACTCCGGCGTCGGGACGAAAGGTGCGCGCGGTTTCCAGGCACAGGATCGGCCGGATGCGCTTGCCCCCGGCCATCACGCTGTAGCGCATTGCGCGGTGAATGGAAGCGGGGCGGGCGTCCTCCGGCGGCAGCAGGCGCTCCAAGGCCGAGTCCACGGCCTTGCGGTCTTCCTCGAAGAATGCGGGCTGCTTCATTCGGCAGAGTGCGCTAAGCCTCGTCCTCGCCCTCAGGCTCGAATGGCGCGGCAGCCATTTCGCCCCCGGCTTTCTTCAGGAGGATCTCCACCCGCGCTTCAGCCTGCTCGAGCTGCCCCTGGCAGTCACGGGAAAGCTGCATCCCTTCCTCGAAAAGCTTCATGGCCTGGTCCAGCGGCAGGTTGGCGCTCTCCAGTTTTCGGACCACTTCCTCCAGCCGGGCCAGCGACTGCTCGAAGTCTGGTTTCCTGGCTGGTTCGGTTTTCTTTCCGCCTGCATTCATGCCGCTGCTCCCCGTGTCTGCGCCAGCATTCTAATGCACGGCAGAGAACCGGCACAACGATTTCGCCCGGCCTTAGGGCTGGCTGGCGCGCTCCGGCCCCGTCTGGCGCCCGACAACGGATGGAGGCCCGGCGGGCCCCCGGTCGGCCCTCTGGACTGCCAGACTTACCCTGCGTACTGCTAGAATCGGAGACATGTTCGGGCTAGGTCTTTTGGCCGTGATGGCCCTGGTGGCCGTCAACGGCTTTTTCGTGGCCGCCGAGTTCTCCCTGGTGGCCGTGAGGATGTCGCGGGTCCGCCAGCTTGTCGCCCGCGGCCAGTTGCGGGCGAAAACCGTGCTGGAACTGCTGAGCGATCTGGACCGTGCTCTCTCGGGCGTTCAACTCGGCATTACTTTGGCCAGCCTGGGGCTGGGCGCTGTCGGAGAAATCACCATCGCGCGCACGATCGAAGGTGCGCTGCCCGCGTTCGCGGATGGCTCGCGCGCCAACATCCTGATTCACAGCGCGGCGCTCGCTTTGTCACTTTCGTTGCTGACCGTACTGCACGTGGTTCTTGGCGAACTGGTTCCCAAGTCACTCAGCTTGGCGCGTGCCGAACGCGTCGCTTTGATGATCGCGCTGCCCCTGCGCTGGTTCCTGCGCACATTTAGCTGGGCCATCGATTTGTTCGACAGCATGTCCACCCTGATCGTGCGAGGTCTGGGAATCCAACCCGCCCAAAGTCATACCGTCGCTCGCTCCACCGAGGAGCTCCAAATCCAGATCCAGCAGGCCCGCGAGCGCGGACTTCTGGCGCCGGGCGAAGAGCGCTTCATCCTCAGCGCCATCGACCTGGGCCGATTGCGCGTGTCTGAAATCATGGTTCCGCGGCCGGACGTCCATGCCCTCCCGGCCGAGGCCGGCCTCGACGACACACTTTCACTCTTCGCCACCACCCAGCGTTCCCGCTTGCCCATCTATCAGGGCAATCTCGATCACGTTCTGGGCTTCGTCCACGTCAAGGACGTGCTGTGGCTGCTGCTCGATCGCCAGCGCCGTGTGGAAGAGGGCGTGTCCGTCCCGCCCTTCGATCTCCGGCGCATCCTGCGCGAAGTGCTCATTATGCCCGAGAGCAAGCTCGCCAGTGAATTGCTGGCCGAAATGCGCGTCCGGCGCATCACCTTGGCCATGGTCGTGGACGAGTTCGGCAGCATCCTCGGATTGGTGACCCTGGAAGACCTGCTCGAGCAGTTGGTCGGTGAAATTCACGATGAGTTCGATGTCGTGGAGGGCCCGCTGGTCGTGGGCACCGGTTCGGAGGCGGCCATGATCTTTGACGGCGCCTTTAGCCTGCGCGATCTCGAGACTCAGTACAACATCGTCTTGCCGGAGGATCCTGCCTACGCCACACTCAGTGGTTTTGTCATGGCGCAACTGGGGTTCATTCCGCGCGGCGGAGAAGGTTTCGACTATGGCGGCTATCGCTTTACCGTTCTCGAAATGGACCGCCGTCGCGTCTCCCGCGTGAAGCTGCAGCGATTGTCACCGGCCACTGAATCGGCCTCGCCGCTGCCGGGCGAACCTTCCGCGCCCCCGTCCGAGACGGCTTCTCCGCACCCGACCCCAACGGCTGCGCCGCGAGCGACAGAGGCCCGCCCGGTGCCGGTCGCGAAACCAAAAACCGCCGCCGTGAAATCCGAATGATCCGCCACATCCTGCTGCGGCTCCTGCTCATCCTTCCGGCCGTTTGGCTGATCCTGACCATGGTTTTCCTGCTGGTGCACATCGTGCCGGGTGATCCCGTGGAGCAGATGCTGGGACCGGATGCCCAGGCCGCTGATGTTCAGCAGTTGCGCCATGATTTGGGCCTGGACTTGCCTCTGCTGGAACAGTACTTCCGCTACTTGCGAGGCCTGGCCGGCGGCGATCTCGGACGGTCCTATCGGTTTAACGCTCCTGTATTCGGCCTGGTGCTGGGACGATATCCGGCCACGCTGGAGTTGGCGCTGGCCGCTCTGGGAGTCTGCCTGGCCATCGCTATTCCCGCCGGGATGCTGAGTGCCAGCCGGCGCGGCCGTTCGAGCGACCGCGCCGTGTCGGTGGTGACGCTGCTGGGCCTTTCCGTGCCCAACTTCGCCTTGGGGCCTATCTTAATCCTCTTGTTCTCCGTGGAACTGGGCTGGCTGCCCGTTTCAGGCCGCGGCAGCCTGCTCCATCTCATCTTGCCCGCCGCGACCATGGGCGCTGCGCTCGCCGCCATCATGACCCGCATGGTTCGTGGCTCCATGCTCGAGGAATTATCGAGCGATTACGTGCGCACCGCCCGCGCCAAGGGGCTCCGCGAGTCCGCAGTCCTTTTGCATCACGCCTTCCCCAACGCGCTCATACCCATCATCACCGTCATTGGCTTGCAGTTCGGAACGCTGCTGGCCGGGGCCATTGTGACGGAGACCATTTTTTCCTGGCCGGGCGTTGGCCGCCTGGCCGTGCAAGCCATTCAGTCGCGCGATTATCCTCTGTTGCAAGGCTGCATTCTCACCATCGCGCTTTCCTACGTCATCGTGAATTTGCTCACCGACCTGCTCTACGCGCTGGTGGATCCACGGGTGCGCTTGTCATGAATCGCACCTCACGCGTCCGCGAATTTTTCAGAACCAGTCCGCTGGCCCGCTGGGGATTCGCCATCGCCCTGTTGCTGATCCTGGCGGCGCTCTTGGCGCCCTGGCTGGCGCCGCAGCCGCCCTCAGTGCAGAGCCTCGAGCAGCGACTGCTCCCGCCCGCTCCGCATCACCTGTTTGGAACCGACGAGCTGGGCCGCGACATCCTCGCTCGCACCCTTTATGGCGCTCGCATCTCGTTGCTGGTCGGTTTCTCCGTGGTTTTGGGAGCGGGCCTGGCCGGCCTGGCCGTGGGTTCGGTGGCGGGTTATTTTGGCGGCTGGATCGACCGCGTGGTCAACGTGTTGTTCATCAACGCATTTCTGTCGTTCCCCGGAATTCTCCTGGCCATCGCCTTCGCGGCCTTTCTGGGACCTGGCCTGGACAAAGTCATCCTGGCCCTGGTGGTCACCGGTTGGGCAGGGTACGCGCGCTTGGCCCGCGCGCAAGTGCTGAAACTAAAAGAGCTGGAATTCGTGCTGGCCGCCCGCTCGCTGGGAGCCTCACACACGCGCATCCTGGTGCGCCATCTGCTCCCCAATACGCTGCCCCCGGTCTTGATCCAGGCCACTATCGGCCTGGCCGGCGCCATTCTGGCCGAATCCACACTCAGCTTCCTGGGACTCGGCGTACTGGCGCCCGCTCCGAGCTGGGGCGCCATGCTTAATGACGCGCGCAACCATCTTTTCGACGCGCCGCACATGGTGGTTTTCCCCGCGCTCTCCATCCTTCTGGCCGTGCTGGCGTTTAATCTCCTCGGCGACGCCTTGCGCGACTGGCTGGACCCGCGTACCCGGGCCCTGCTGCTCACGCAACAGCGTTCAGTCTGACCGGAATTTTCTGGAAGTTTGCTCGCGCTGGGAAACGCGCGTCGCGCAACCTTGATTACGACCCACGATGGACAACGGTCACTTCTCCCCGAGGATCTGCTCGACCCGCGCTATGTCTTCGGGCGCATCCACGCCGATCGAATCGTACTCGGTCTCCACCACCCGGATGCGGTAGCCGTTCTCCAGCCAGCGCAGTTGTTCGAGCTGCTCGACGCGCTCCAGCTCACCCTGCGGAAACGTCGGAAAGTCCAGAAGCGCCTCCCGTCGAAAGACGTACAGGCCCAGATGCTTCAGGTGCCGGGCGTGTACCGGCCCGCCGCGGTCGCGCACCCAGGGAATGGGCGCTCGTGAAAAATACAGAGCGTTACCGTCGAAATCGAGCACGGCCTTCACCACATTGGGGTCCATGATGTCCGCGGGATTGCTGATGGGAACGGCCAGCGTCGCCACGCTCACCTGCGTGTCCGCGCGCAGCGCCTCGACCGCCTGATCAATGGCCGCCGGCTCGATCAAAGGCTCATCCCCTTGCACGTTGACGAATATTTCCACTTCTTTGCGCGTCGCGGCCACCTCGGCCACGCGCTCGGTGCCGGAGCGGTGATCGGAGCGCGTCAGGACCGCCTCGCCGCCAAACGCTTTCACGGCGCTGCAAATCCGCTCGTCGTCCGTGGCCACCACGACGCCGGAAAGCGAGGCCGCCTGGCGCACCCGTTCCCACACCCGCGCAATCATGGGCTTGCCGGCCAGCGCCACCAGGGGTTTGCCCGGCAAGCGCGTCGAAGCATAGCGCGCCGGAATTACGGCCAGGATGTTCATGGGTGCGGGCCCGATGCTACCACAGTCGCCGCCGGTCCGGCCTCGGCGCCCTCAGTGCGTCATCGAGTAGATCAGATAGTCCAGAAACGTTCGCATGCCCTGCGCGGAATATTCCTGCGGGTAGCGGGGAGTGTCCGCGTGTTCCAGAGCGTCGCCTAGATCCATATTGTGACAGATGGCTACCATGATCCGCCCCTGGTCGTCATAGATCGCGCGCCAGTGAGGCTCGTAGCCGTCCTGTTCGTAGGTGCGCCCGGTGACCACGTACTGCAGGCCCGGCACTTGAAATCTCTCGTCCAGATCCCAGAGCGTATGGAAGATCGAGTCGCCTTTGCTGATCTCCGCGACCGGGCGATCGGGAAACACACGCTGCATGCTGTTCATGAAAATGTTCCATTCCAGCGTCCCGTGGAAATCGTCCACCATGAAAAAGCCGCCGCGCAGCAAATACTCGCGGAGCTTCTGGGCCTGGGCCCCGGTCAGCTCCCAGCTTCCCACCTCGACGGCGTACAGCCAGGGCCAGTTGAAAACGTCGTCCCCGTCATCCAGGTTGACCGGCTGTTCCACCGATCGCGCTTGAATCCGGGTCAGGCGCCGGACCGTCGCGGCGATGCGCCGGTCCGCGCGCGGGTAATCAATGGTCCAGCTTGTAGCTCCCTCGGTCCAGTCCCGGTTCCGGCCATATCGGTAGGCGAAGCGTGTCGGCGGGTACATCAGGCGCGCGAACACCCACTCCCCGGGTTCCTGGTAATCCCCCGGGAGTGGAGCGCCTGCATTCTCCCAGTCGGGGTACTCCCGGAACGGCGTTTGTGGCGCCCATTGGGCCTCCACGAGAACGAAGCCCAAGAGACCCATGAAACACGTCGCGATGGCTCGAGCACGCACGAAAAGCCTCTTTTTTATTATACCGTACGGTGCGAGCATGCTGCTTCTGGGATTTGTCCGTCGTCGTTAGATACATGGGTGGAACCAAGCCTGGAAGGTACTAGGCCATTTGCACTATTCACTTTCGGCGTTTCGAGAATTACTCTTGCACGGTATGAGGCCGGTGGTAGAATGGCTTCATTGCAGGTCCCGCAGCCGCCCGGTTTGTGCCGGTTGCAGTTGCAGGGGGGTCGGTGAACGCGAGACGCAGATCTCTGAACCTCGGTGCAATTGTCTTAAGCGTTTGTAGTTTGTTTGCTCTGCCCGCATTGGCACAGGTCCCGGGCCCGGAAAGACCCAACACCCCTCCCGAACAGCCGGCGGTCAGACCTGGTCAGGCCATTCAACTCAATGTCGAGCTGGCGCTGGTCAACGTCACCGTAACGGACCCTTACAATCGTCTGGTGACCGGCCTGGACAAGGAAAACTTCCGCGCCTTCGAAGACGGCATCGAACAGGAGATCGTTCACTTTTCCAGCGAGGACGTGCCCGTCTCCATCGGCGTCATATTTGACATGAGCGGCAGCATGTCCAACAAAGTGGACAAGGCTCGCCAGGCGGCCGTGCAGTTTTTCCGCACCGCCAATCCCCGCGACGAATTCTTCCTGGTCAGTTTCAACGACCGCGCCGAAATGACCAGTCCCTTCACCACCAGCGTCGAGGAGATTCAGAACCGCATGATGTACACCTCCGCCGGCGGACGCACCGCCTTGTTCGACGGAATCTACCTGGGACTGAGCCACATGAGGGGTGCACGCAACGGCAAGAAGGCCTTGCTGGTCGTGTCTGACGGGGGCGATAATCATAGTCGTTACTCGGAGAACGATATCCGGAATTTCCTCAGGGAAGCGGATTGCCAGCTCTACGCCATCGGCGTCTATGACGCCAATGATATGGGCAGGTCGCGCGAAGAACGCTACGGCCCCACCCTGCTGGCCGAACTGGCGGAGATGAGCGGAGGCCGGTCGTTCCCGGTATCCCGGCTGAACGATTTGCCGGATATCGCCACCAAGATTGGAATGGAGCTGCGCAACCAATATGTCTTGGGATACAGACCCAGCGACACCCAGCACGACGGCGCCTGGCGGAGAATCAGGATCCGCCTCGATCTGCCTAAAGGTTTGCCGCCGCTCAACGTCTATGCCAAAACCGGTTACTATGCGCCGAACCGTTAGGTCCGCGCGTTTTGCCTTCGCGGTGTCGGCCCTGTTGATGGCCACCGCTGCGCTGTCGCTGGGCCGCGCCCAACAGGGTCCCATCCCACCGCCGCCTCCGCCGCAGGTCCCCTCGGGCTATATTATTCAGCGCGACGTGAACCTGGTCGTGCTGCACGCCTCGGTGGTCAATGCGCGCGGCCAGTTCGTGCCCGGACTAAAACAGGAAAATTTCCGCGTCTTCGAAGACAAAATCGAGCAGAAGCTTACGCTCTTCCGCCAGGAAGACGTGGCCGTCAGCCTGGGCTTGGTCATTGATAATAGTGGCAGCATGCGCGACAAGCGCGCCCAGGTGAATACCGCCGCCCTCACTTTCGTGAAGACCAGCAACTCCGAAGATGAGGCCTTTGTCGTTAATTTCAATGATGACTTTTACCTGGACACCGTTCGCGACTTCACCAACGATCTGAACGAGCTCAAGGACGCCCTCGAGCGCATTGACTCCCGCGGCAGCACCGCGCTCTATGATGCTGTCATCGGCTCCCTCGATCACCTCAAGAAGGGCCACAAAGACAAGAAGGTTCTCCTGGTCATCACCGACGGCCTCGATAACGCCAGCCGCCGCTCTCTCGAAAACGCCGTCCGCGAAGCCCAGCGCTCCGACGCCGTCATCTACGCCATCGGCGTCTTCAGCGATGATGACCTGAGGCAAAACCGCAGCCAGATGCGGCGCGCGCGCGGCGCTCTTACCGAGCTCACCACCGCCACCGGCGGCTTGGCCTTCTTCCCGGACAGCGCCGACGATACCGAAGCCCTTTGCACCCAGATTGCCCACGACATCCGCAACCAGTACACGCTGGCCTACAATCCCACCAACGCCGCGCGTGACGGCAAGTTCCGCTCCGTCCAGGTGGATATCACCTCCCCGCGCGGCATGGGCAAACTCACCGTCCGCACCCGCACCGGCTACTTCCCGCGCGCCGCCACGTCGGGCAACTGAGCCCGGCCCCGCCACAATCCTGTTTTCTAGCTTTCACAGAACTACGTTTACCGCCAGCCGGTTCTATCTGTAGCCCGCCCCGACCCGGTCGGGCCGGGGCATTTGCCTGCTAGGATGGACCCTGCACCTGCGACAAAAAACTGCCGCCGTGCGGGATCGCCTCGCCGAAGTTTTCTGCCACCGTCTGCCCCATGTCCGCCAGCGTTGATCGCACGCCCAAATTCACGCCGCCCCTCCGCGCCGGACTGTACGCCAGAATCGGCACGTACTCCCGCGAATGATCAGTACTGGGCCAGGCCGGATCGGGATCGCAGCCGTGATCGGCGGTGATCAGCAGCAGATCATCCGCTCTGAGTGAGGCCAGAAACGGGCCCAGCAGTGCATCGAACTCCTCCAGCGAACGCGCGAATCCCTCCATGTCCTTGCGATGCCCATACAGCATGTCGAAATCCACGAGGTTCGCAAGTACCAGGCCGCGCGGCTGCCGTCCTAGCGCGCCGTGCAGCTTCTCCATGCCGTCGGCGTTGCTCTTCGTCGTGACGTAGTTCGCCACGCCCCGCCCGTTGTAAATGTCATGAATTTTTCCGATCCCCAGCACGGGCACACCGCGCTCCGTCAGCACGTCCAGCAGCATCGGCCGCGGCGGCTCGACGGCATAATCGTGGCGGCGCTCGGTGCGAACAAACTTTCCCGGCGCGCCCGCGAATGGCCGCGCGATCACGCGGCCCACCCGGTGCGGCCCATCCAGCATTTTTCGCGCGATCTCGCACATGCGGTACAGCTCTTGGACCGGAATAATCTCCTCGTGCGCGGCAATCTGAAAAACGCTGTCGGCCGAGGTATAGACAATTGGGAATCCCGTGCGTAGGTGTTCCTCGCCCAACTCCTTGAGTATCTCCGTGCCGCTGGCCGGCTTGTTGCCCAGCACGCGGCGCCCAATCGCGCGCTCGAACTGTTCGATCAACTCTTTCGGAAAGCCGCGCGGGTACACAGGAAAGGCTCGCTCCAGCCAGATGCCGGCCATCTCCCAATGACCGGTGGTCGTATCCTTGCCCGGAGAAACTGTAGCTCCCTTGCCGAAGCAAGCGGCAGGCATGGACGGCGGCGTGAGGTGCTCGAGTGGCTCGATATTCGCCAGACCCAGGCGCACCAGGTTCGGCAGCGCCAGCGGCCGGGACCGCGCGATGTGGCCCACTGTGTTGCGCCCGGCATCGCCATAGTCGGCGGCATCCGGCAAAGGCCCAATGCCCACGCTATCCAGCACAATCCAAATAATCCGCGAAAAAGGCACCATTCACCCCGGCGGCCTGTGCCCTTCCAATCTATCACGGCGCAAACGCTGCATCATCCGGGTGAATTCGGGCTATCACTCAACTGTGTCGCGGAGGGTTTGCTGTAGCTCAGGGCGCCGCCCGCGGGTCATGCGGGCGGGCCCTGAGGGTTTTCTGGTGATCTGCCCAGCGCGAAATGGAATCGCTGCAACGTGACGTGACACAAAGGCGGTCCCAGGTCGGCCTCGGGACCCGCGCAGCCGATTGCAGGCCCTGCCACGCGAACGTATAATTAAAAATTTAGACTTAGCGCGCCGAACGCGCCGTAGGGGCCTATCTCGGTGGCTGAACCGCTCCGCACCTCCGTCGAACTCGAACCGGACGCCATTCGCGTCACCGGCGCGCGCGTCCACAACCTCAAGAACATCAGCTTCGAGATACCGCACAACTCTATCACCGTGGTCACCGGCGTTTCCGGCTCGGGCAAGTCCAGCCTGGCCTTCGATACCGTTTACGCCGAGGGCCAGCGCCGCTACATCGAGTCGCTTTCGGCCTACGCCCGCCAGTTCCTGGAGCGCATCGAGAAGCCCGACGTGGACGAAATCTCCGGCATCGCGCCGGCCATCGCCATCCGGCAGAAAAACTCCACTCGCAACCCCCGCTCGACCGTCGCCACCGCCACTGAAATTTACGACTACCTGCGCCTCCTCTTCGCGCGTGTCGGCCGCACTTTCTGCGCCCGCTGCGGCGCCGAGGTGCGTCGCGATACGCTCGACGAAATCGCCACTCGCGTCCTGGCGCTGGAGCCCGGCCGCCGGTTCTACGTCTTGTTCCGCCTCGCACTGCCGGATTCGGTGAAAAAGTCCGCCGCGCACAAGCCCGCCCGCCCCTCCGGCGCCGCCGTGCAGCAGGCCCTGGCGGATCTGCAGAAGCGCGGATTCAATCGCCTTCATCAGGACGGCCGCGTGTACGAGTTTTCCTCCCCGGAAACTCTGCTCGATGCCGACTTCGCCCGCCCGCTCTTCGTGCTGGTGGATCGCCTCGCGATCGCTCCGGAGATTCGCTCTCGTCTCTGCGACTCCATTGAAATCTGCTATCGCCACGGGCAGGGTGAAGCCATCCTCGAATTCCTGCCCGCCGCGCCAGACGCCGGCCAGGCTCCGCCGGGCTCACCGCCCTCGCCCGGCGCACCGCAAGGCCCTGAAAGGTTGATCTTCAACGAGCGTTTCGAGTGCAAATCCTGCGGTCAAGTTTATCAGGAGCCGGAGCCGCGCCTGTTCTCCTTCAATAGCCCATTCGGCGCCTGCCCTCGCTGTCAGGGTTTTGGCAATACGATTGATTTCGACCCGGATCTCGTTATACCGGACGCCGGCAAATCCATTCAGCAAGGAGCCATCGAGCCCTGGACCAAACCTCGCTTCCGCATGCAGTGGCTGGAATTAAGACACTTCGCTCAGGCCCGCGGCATCCCCCTGGACGTGCCCTTCCGCGATCTCACCGCCGCACAGCGCAATGTCATCATCGAAGGGGATCGCGCCTTGGGCTATTCCGGCGTGAAGGGCTTCTTCGCCTGGCTCGAAAGAAAAAAGTACAAGCTCTACGTGCGCGTCTTTCTCAGCCGTTATCGCGGTTACGCCGTCTGCTCCGAATGCGGCGGCGCCCGGCTGCGTCCGGAAGCGCGCGCGGTGCGCGTCCAGGATAAGTCCATCACTGAGATCTGCGCCTCGACTGTGGCCGAGGCGCGCCAATTCTTCCTCCAGGTATCTCTCAGCCCCGAGCGCGCCGCCATCGCCGATAAAATCCTCGAAGAAATCCGGCAGCGGCTGCGCTTCCTCGACGAGGTCGGCCTCGACTATCTCACTCTCGATCGCCTGACTTCCACGCTCGCTGGTGGCGAGGCCCAGCGCATCCAACTTGCCACCTCGCTCGGCTCCCATCTCGTCGGCGCACTTTACGTCCTCGACGAGCCTTCCATCGGCCTGCACCCGCGCGACACTCACCGCCTGATTGAAATTCTCAAGAGTCTGCGCGACCTCGGCAATACCATCTTGTTGGTCGAGCACGACCCCGATACCATCGCCGCCGCCGACCACGTCCTGGATCTCGGCCCCGGCGCCGGCGAGCTGGGCGGGCGCGTGCTCTTCGCCGGTCCCCTCCCACAGCTCCTCGCCGCGCCGCAATCCCTGACGGCCCGCTACTTCAGCGGAGAGTTGCGCATTCCCGTGCCGGCCCGCAGGCGCCTGGCCCCTGGCCGCTTCCTGCGCATCTTCGGCGCCCGCGCCCACAACCTGCAGAACCTCGATGTCATGATCCCGCTCGGCGCCCTGGTGGCCGTTACCGGCGTCTCCGGCTCCGGAAAATCCACCCTGGTCCACGACGTTCTCTACCGGGCTCTTGAAACCAAGCGCGCTCGCGGCAATTTCCGGCATCTCTGCGACCGCATCGAAGGCGACTCCCATCTCACCAACGTGGTCTTGGTGGACCAATCGCCCATCGGACGCACGCCCCGCTCCAATCCGGCCACCTATCTCAAGGCTTTTGACGCCATCCGCGAGATCTTTGCCGCCACTCCGCAAGCCCGCAAGCGCGGCTTCGGCCCGGGTCACTTTTCCTTCAACATTCCCGGCGGGCGCTGCGAAGCCTGCCAGGGTGACGGCACGGTCACCGTCGAGATGCAATTTCTCGCCGACGTCGAGCTGCTCTGCGAGGAGTGCCGCGGCACGCGCTTCCAGAGCAGCGTGCTGGAGGTGCGCTTCCGCGAAAAAAACATTCACGAAGTCCTGGCCCTCACCGTCCGCGAAGCGCTGCACTTCTTCGCCGGCGTGCCCAAGGTTCTGAACCGCCTCCGTATCCTCGACGACATCGGCCTGGGCTACCTACGCCTGGGCCAGTCGGCCTCCACCCTCTCCGGCGGCGAAGCCCAGCGCCTCAAGCTCGCGGCCCACCTGATCCACTCCGACAATTCAGGAGTGCTCTATATATTCGACGAGCCCACCACCGGCCTGCACCTGGACGACATACAAAAACTCCTCCTGGCATTTAATAAGCTGCTCGCAGAGGGCGCCTCGCTTCTGGTCATCGAACACAACCTCGAAATCATCAAGTCAGCCGACTGGGTGATAGACCTCGGCCCCGATGGCGGCGCGCGCGGAGGCCGCATCGTCGCCACCGGCACCCCGGAACAGCTCGCCCGCAATCCGCACTCCCTCACCGGAAAGTATTTGGCGCGGGTCCTGGACAATCACGATACTGGTTACTCAGGCGGAACCGGCGCGGGCGCTCCACAAGACAAGCGGACCCAGCCGCAACTTGCCGCGCCCGGCGGGCCGCGCAGGCAGCGCGGCAATTCCGCTCGCGCCGCGCGCCGTCGAACCAGCAAATGATTCCTCGGCACACAGCGCTGGCCTCATCGCATATGTTTGCGCGCGCCGGCTGGTACTGGCCGCTTCCTGCCGGCAACCACTGTTTTTTCGCGCCCCCTGTTGCGATAAACTAGAGCAGAAGCCGGGAACCGTTGCAGCGCACCGGCGATCGAACCAGAGGTGACCGTGTCGAGTCGCGTGACATCTCGATCCATGCCGGCCCGAGCGATGTTCGCGCTGCTCTTGACGCTGGCCGCCTTTTCTTCCGCCGGCGCCCAAGACGCTCTCCTCAAAATGCGCGCTCAGTATGCCGCCGAGACGAACCCGGTGGACAAAGCGAAGATCCTGGCCAGGCTCGGCTCTCGCGAGCTAGCCGCGGTCCGTGCCCATCTCAATGACGGAGACGGCGAAAAAGCTCTGGCCGTGCTTGAGCAATACCGCGATGCCGTCCGCGATACTGCCCAGGCGCTAACCGCCCTGGGGGTCAACGCATCCCGCCGTCCCTCCGGCTTCAAGGAGCTGCAGATCAGCCTGCGCGTCTTCATCCGCCGGCTCGATGATCTGATTCTCTCCCTTCAAACGGACCTGCGCCCCTGGTTCCGCGCCGTGCGCTCGGATCTCGAATCTGCCGAGAACACTTTGATTGATGCTCTCTTTCCCGCCCCGGAGCCCAGACGCTCCAGGAGCGCAAGCTCGCAGTGAGGTGCCCATGCTGGTCCGAACTCTAAGGATGTGCGCCTTCATTTTTCTGGCGGGAGTCACCCTCTGCGCCCGGCCCGCGCCGCCGCCCAGCCCCGCACAAGACCAGCAGAGAGACTACCTATCCACCACCGAAGCCGAAAAAATCCGCGAGGCCATCGAGCCCTCCGAACGCATCCGGCTCTTTCTCTCCTTCGCCTCGGACCGCCTCAAGCAATTCCAGTACGAGCTCGACCACCCTGAAAACACCGTCCGCCGTGCCCAGCGCCTCAACGCCCTGCTCAATGCCTACGCCGGCTGCCTGGACGAAGCTGTGGACCGCATGGAGCTGGGCGTCGAAAAGCAGGAGGACGTCCGCGACGGCATCAAAGCCGTGCAGGCCCGCGCCCCCGAATTCCTCACCTACTTGAAAGATTTGGCCGCCAAAGGTCCGGAACGCAATACTTACAAGGAATACCTCGATGACGCCATCGCGGCCACCAACGACGCCATCCGCAGCGCAGACGACGCGGCCAAAGAAAACGCCCCTCCACCCGTGCGCCGCCCACAATGACACTGCGTGAGGAATCGAGAATCCTTGTGCCTCGCTGTTTCCGTACCGCCGACCCGCCAAGTTGAAGGGCGGGCCGGCTTCCGCAGGCGTGAGAACCTGAGTATCTTTGTGGGTCGCAGCTTCACAGTTTGCCGAAAAAGTCAGGAATCTGTTATTCCGAACCTCGGTGGTTTTTGCCGAGGTGAGGAATCTGCTTTGTTTTCAGCAAAAGCAGATCCCTCACTCCGTTCGGGATGACAGCTTCTCGAGTTTTTCCGCAAACTGTTCAGCCGCGACATGAAAACCAGTACAATCAATGCGGAGTTTGGCCGCTGAAGCACCAGGTTCTCACGGAGTCTGGCGATGAGCAGATCACGTACGCGGCCCCGCACTGTTCCCGGCGGCGCGCGCCTCTTTCACCGCCTCTATACGCGACTGGGATGCCTCGGCCGCCCGCCGCAGTTCATCGTCGAGTTCTACCCCTATGCCGGCTTGGCGCACACTATTCGCCTGCGCGAGCACACCGCGCACGTCCGCCTCTCCGACGCGCTGCGCGGCGCGCCCGCAAGCGTGCTCGAAGCCGCGGCCGCCATTCTCCTCTCGCGCGTCTTCCGCCGGCGCACCCCGCGCGAATCCCTGGCCGAGTACCGCAGCTTTGTGCTGGCGCCGGCCACCCGCCGCCGCGTCGCTCGTCTGCGCCGCGCGCGCGCCCGCCGCATCAGCAGCGGTCCCCGGGGCGCCGCCCACGATCTCGCGCCCATATTCGCCCGGCTCAACCGCCGCTATTTCGCGGGCCGCTTGCGCCGCCCGCGCCTGGGATGGAGCGAACGCGCCTGGCGCACGCAATTCGGATGCTTCGATCCGGCGCTCGACCAAATTGTCCTCAATCGCCGCCTGGACCGCGCCGCCGTGCCCGCCTGCGTCGTCGAGTACGTCCTCTTCCACGAGATGCTGCACGTCAAGCATCCCCTGCGCGCCACCCGCTGCCGCATGCAAGCCCACTCCCGCGAATTCTTGCGCGAAGAAATGCGATACTCGCACCACGCCCAAGCCCGCCGCTTCCTCCACCGCCTGCTTTAGATTGTGAATCTTGTAGCCCGCCTCTTCAGAGGCGGGGCTCTTTCCACTTCCTCACTTCGCCACTTCGCCACTTCCTCACTTCGTCACTTCCTCATCCCCGCCATCCAGTTGACCACCACCGTGATCGGCGCCGAGCCCACCTGCTCCGGCAGTGTGTTGATCAGAAACCGCTGGCCATCGGCGGACACGTCATACGGCCGGCGCCCGCCGAGGTAGGCCGTCGTTTGAAACAGCGGCTTCACTGCGCCGACTGCAAAGCTCGATCCCTTGCCGTTTACAGCCGCAGCCATCAGCTTGTTGTCGGGTGCGCGATAGAAAATCTCTGTGCCGTCAGCCCGCC
>Ga0214473_10001278_pt1 | contig 33715 bp, 19 predicted proteins | sample RVTome_7_FD_203509 | JGI IMG/M metagenome (GOLD analysis project Ga0214473, IMG submission 203509) | Soil microbial communities from uranium-contaminated site in the Upper Colorado River Basin, Wyoming, United States - RVT98D197 | ecosystem: Environmental > Terrestrial > Soil > Contaminated >... | reverse complement strand
CAGCGGGTCCTGAGTGTTGTGACCGTCATTTTTTATAAGATACTGCCGTGTGATTACCGTCACCACAGCCGCCGACACCGGCGCGATTAGCAGTATTGAACAGGTTCTTACCCATACCCAGGTTGTAAGTCCTGACTCTGCTGTTGTTCCATTTTCCGATCCGAAAAAAACTGCCGCCACACCCGCGAGTGCAAGGAACGCGCCAACTATTTTCCTTGACGTCAGCTTTTCACCAAGCATGACCGACGCGAGCAGCATTGTCATCGCGGGCCATGTCGCCAGTTCCAGTTGAACAATTCCCGCCGGCAGAATCGACGCGGCGTATGTCCAAGTCAGTTGAAATCCCATAATGGCTATTGTTTCGCGGACTAAAAAGCCCTTCCATTGATGTCTGAAAGTGACGCTCAGCGCTTCCCGATAAAAAATCACCAGGATTAGAAACGCAATTATCGAAATTGGTAGGAACCTCAGCAGGAATATCTCACCGGTCGTCAGGGTCTCAGTCAGGATTTTTATGGCGATGACAATCCCGCTCGAAATCAAGGTGTTGAAAACCAGAGAAATCCAGGGTAAAAACCGCGACATGCGAGGGAGTGTAACGCCGCCATCGGATAAAAGTCACGCATAATCCATTGATTCGCCCTTCAGCCCGCTTCTTTTCCCGCGAGTTTGTAAAATATCCTGCCGTCGAGCATGAATCCGGGTTCCAGATAATATTTATCCAGTATGGACGTCAGTTCCTCCTGACTGACGCCCGATTCCTCGACCTTCTCGCGAAACTGCGCGGTGTTCTCGGTGATGTTTGGATGGATGTAAACCTCGCCGCCGTCGCCAACATGGGAATCAATGATCGAATCGAACTCCGATTCCGGCATCTCGTAGAGACGGGTCAGCGTGACGAGGTCGACTTCCGTCAGGGCGGTGATGATCCTGCCGTCAATGTAATCGGATCCGCCCTCGAAGATCAGCATGTCACCAGATTTGAAATATTCATCAAGCCTTAAAGCCTGAACCACCTCGGGATTATTGGCGAGCTTCGATTCGGGCATTATACCGGCATAAAAATTGTACAGCCCGACAAACGTGACGAGAATGAAAAGCCCCCAACGGTAGACAAGGTCTTTCCTCGACTGGAAAATTTCAAACACAATGGCGAACAGCAGAACAAGAGCAGCGAGGATAAGATCCCTTGTCGCGACCCCCAAAATAAAAATCAGAAACAGTGTCCACTTGATCCATTTCTTCTCGAGCTTGACCACGATCTGACCGTACCATGCGAAAATCGCCAATAGCGGAACGAAAATAAAAAGCTTGTAGAAATAATTTGTCGGCATGAAGAAGAGCTGAAACACGACATAGGGCAGCAGCCACGAGAAACAGAACACCGCCTTCTTCGGGTACTGAACCTGATATTTTCTCAGGTTGTAGAGCGCGGCGAGATACATATAAAAAAGCAGGCCGATCGAGTAATATCCGAGCACCTTTTTCAAAATCCCTTTCCAGAACCGACCCTCCTCGAGCGCCTGAATAAGATTGATCTCGAGCAGCTTGGGTCCGAGCGCCCACCTGTGGAAGAAGGCCATCAGGTAACCGTTTAAGGTCAGATAGGGAATTTCCTTCCATGACGAAACCCAGTAGCCCGACTCGTGCCCGTACTCGGTTATCCAGTACACAAACTCGCCGGGATTTTTCAACCCGAGTGCGAAAATCCCGACGCCGAGATACGCGACCGCGACAGGCACAAGAAACGAGATGAAATATATCCACCACCAGCGCCATCGAACGCGGGATGTCCCCATGGTCGGGATATATATCAGGCATCCCATCACGCAAAACACCCAGAACACGTTCAACTGATGGAAAAGCACGCTGAGCGCCTGGAAAATTCCGATGACCACAAAATCCGCGTTCGACGGTTCGCGGTGCCTGATGACTGTCTCCAGACGGTCGGCAGCGAGAAGTAAAAACAGTGTGGAAATGATGTAAACATCGGCGTCGGTCGAGTAATGCCACCATGTGAAGCTGAAGCAGCCGAGCAGCGTCACCAGAAGCGCGAGCCCCTTGTCCTCGACAAGCCTTGAGATCAGCCTCCAGAGAAGCGCGACACCGATCGACCCGAGAAAAATATTTATCCACTGCATCATGTAGAGGGCTTTGATATCGCGCCCGCTCACGGATTCGAAAAAATTGTGGAGGATGTACATCACATACGTATAAAGCAGGTGATGCGGGTTGAAGAGCCGTTCCCACGGGCCGTGCTCGATGTAGGTCGCGAACATCACGCCGTCGAAATAAAACCTGCGTGTGGGGTGCGACGCGAACAGGATGAAGATTAGAGGAACGAGTGTCCACGGAATCCAGTTCCACGACCTGTCGGACGCATTGTGGAGATCGTCTGTGGATTGAGCATTATGGGACATTCCTGTCACGTCGGGATTATACCGATTTCCGTTTGGTTATAGAAATGAGTGAGCGGGAGAAAAATATCGGGATGAAAAATGAATCGGTACCTCAATCGGTACCCCATGCTTCAGTATGGGTCGGTTCTGGCGGTCGCTTCGGATATCAAACAGACCCATCATAAATGATGGGGTACCGATTATTTTTTAGATATATATGCTGCCGATGTTGCCTGGCCAAGAGAAATGCAGCCGTCATTCGGAGGCATGATACGATGCGTCAGGACGTTCAATCCCGATTCTGATAATAGATATGATAACCTCTCGTGCAGAATTCGATTCATGAAGCATCCGCCCGACATCCCCACTGTTGATATGCCCGTCGATTCGCATGCGATTGTTGCTGCCCTGAAAAGTGAATCGAATATTATCTCATGGAATTCAAGTGCAAGTTCGTCCGAGGGTCTCTCTTTAAGCTTCTCACGAGAGATATGCAGGATTATTTTGTCTCCGTCGATTGAAATTGCTCCGCTGTCATCGACTGAAACAATTCCATCAGGAATCGCGGTTTTACCATGAGAATCAGATTTCACAAGCGCTTCAAGGAGCATCGGGAACTGACCGTCGAAATCGGCGTCGAATGAGCTTCCCCTTATTCCGACAAGAAACGCGGCGGCATCGAAAAGACGTCCCAGGCTGCATACTTTCGGAGAATTGATATTGTCATGAATCATTTTGCCGACAACGTCGAGATGTTCGTCCGGAATTTCGCCGAACAGTGCGGATAAATTGTCCGACTTCAAAAATTTATAAAGCCGTCCGTACGCTGTCCGCCAGACCTCTTTGATCGCCCTGTCGCCGCCGGGAAGCGGAGCGTACGTGATGTGTCCGAGGCGCTCGAAGTTGGTCATCGACGCTTTCAAAATCTCGCCGCCCCAGATGTTGCCGTCAGTGCCGTACCCGGTGCCGTCCATCGCAAGACAGATGATCTCGGAGTCAGCCGACAAACCATGCTCGACCATCAGCGCGACCGCGTGCGCGTGATGATGCTGAATTTTTATCAGCGGAAGCCCGGATTTTTCCGACCTCTCCTCCGCCCATCGCGTCGAGTGATAGTCGGGATGCATGTCGCACGCGATGATTTCCGGTTTTACATCGAGTATTTTTTCCTGGTGCGAGATGGTCTCGTCGAAGTATCCGTAAGTCTCGAAGGTCTTGAGGTCGCCGATGTGGGGACTCACGAATGCCTTGTCGTTTCGAATGTGACAGACGGTTGTTTTCAATTCGCCCCCGACACCGAGCGCAGGCGGGAGAGGTTCGGGAAGAAAAATCGGCCTCGGCACATGCCCGCGACCCCATCGCCAGATTGTCGCGATACCGCTTCTGATGGTCGCTACAGAGTCGTCCGCACGGCGATAAATTTTGCGATCATGCACAAGGAATCCGTCCGCAATATTTATCAGTCGTTCGACAGCCTCAAAATTCTCCGACGCGATAGGTTCATCCGAAATATTACCGCTCGTCATGACAAGCGCGGTGAAATTATCGAATTCTCCCTCGCCCGGACCTCTTATCTCCTCTGGCAATGCGATTTCATTATTATCGGACGGGTCTATCGGGAGCGGTCGGAATAAAAGATGATGAATCGGCGTGTACGGGAGCATTATCCCGATAGTCTTTAATCCACCGGTGACTCCATGGACACTGTCATCGGCGATTTTTGTGTCGGGACGTTGCGCTAAAATCAAAATCGGTCTTGCGGGTGAGAGCAGTGCCGATTCAGCGTCGGAATTTACCTCAGCGAGACGTCTCGCCGCGCTGATTCCGCCGACCATTACCGCAAGCGGTTTTGCCTCACGATGTTTGCGCTCTCTCAGACGCCGCACGGCATCCTGATTTGCGGTGTCGCATGCGAGGTGGAAGCCTCCGAGTCCTTTCACCGCGACGATTTTCCCGTTCTTCAAAAAATCAGTCGCAAGCTCGATTGGATCGCCGTCGATTTCAACTCCATCATGGTCGAGAAATTTCAGTTCCGGTCCGCAAACCGGACAGCATGTCGGCTGGGCATGGAATCTGCGATCCGACGGCGTCTCGTATTCGTCCCTGCAATCGCCGCACATCGGAAACTCGCGCATCGTCGTGGACGGACGGTCGTACGGCAGGTCTTCTATGATCGTGAAGCGGGGTCCGCAGTTCGTGCAGTTCAGGAACGGGTAGCGGTAGCGCGGGTCGCCGGGAGTGTACATCTCGCGGAGGCAATCCGGGCACGTGGCGACGTCCGGGCTGATTAGAACCCGTTCGCCCTCGACATCCTCGCTCTCCCTGATTTCGAATCCGCGATATTTTTCCCCCTCGGAAATTTCGACAAGCTCGCTTGCTATATCGACTATCTGCGAGAGAGGCGGGGCTTCAGTTTTAAGGTCTTCTATAAATTTTTGGAGGGATTCATCGCCGTCGACCTCGATCTCGACTCCACGCGAATCGTTGATCACCCAGCCCACAAGTCCATATTTTTTCGCAAGCGAATATACGAAGGGTCTGAACCCGACCCCCTGTACGATGCCTTTTATGTGGACTCGCAGACGTTTCATTCAAATTGCCTTCGATTTGCGTGTTAGCGCAATTCACAATGTCATGCTCTGCATAATTTTCAAGTTCACACCACGCCACAGGATGTTGTTAAGCTCCCGTTCCGGTATCAGTCAGCAAGCGGCACCTCATGCCATCCATAAAGATTATCTGGACTTAGCGGATCAATATGAAGCCCAAGTCCTCCTACACTGTTATTATTCTGAAAGTCTATTAAGTTCTGTCGCCATTCATCAGTCGACCTAAGTTTATATGTAACAAACTCCTCAATATCCTGGCCACTAACTGCTAATTCCAAATCATGTTCTGTCAGTAGTTCTGAACGCCTGATAGCATATCTTCGATGAAATGCAGATTCATCATAAACGAAAAGCACAATAAAGAAGCAGTGCATTCCTGTTTCGTTATCTATCCAATATTCGCAGCTCACAAATATCGGTCCCCAAGGTTCAACGTTAGAAACCGGCCAGATGAAACCAAAGGCTTGATCTCCCCCAATGACCGACAAACCGAGCCCGTCCGGATCAACTTTAAACAATGCGAGAGTCCACTCTATCTCGTCAAAATTGTTGGAAATAACATATAGAAGCCGCCCTTCATTTGTCTCAATCCAGCCAATCTTATAAATATATGAATACTGCTCCTGAAACTCCTGAATTAACCTTGGTGAGATACCGTTTTGCCCTGGTTCGTAAACCCGTAAAATCGCTGGTTGGAATAGGCCGGTAATTGGGTCCTGATAATTATCACCAAAAAAAGGAATGTAGTAGTTAAAGGAACCTATCCAGGGGTCAGTTCGATTTACTCTGTCAACGGAGAAGGACTCAACAGGTCCAATTGCGTAATTCTCACCGACGATACCCAATAGGGCAGCCCTTATTTCGTTCAACTGCTCATCTCTTTCCCAGTCGAAATTTTGCCCTTTGGATGGGGTCGCGGCCCCAAGAAAGCATAGACCGAGCAAGATAAGGCAGCTGAGAATGGTTATAAAGCCTTGTTTGGCAAGAGTTATTTTTACACGATTACTCCATTGCATAGTTTAGTCTCCTATTCTTATGCGTTAATGCATACTTCCTTTGAAATCGCACTTCGGAAATCCAGATGAAATTCTATCCGTCCTTGTTGATAAATTTCGGATTATTCCCCGCAATCGCCACAGTAATCTCGCCCTTTACCTTTTTATCCCGGAATTGTTCGAGCAGCTCAGACAGGTACCCGCGGGATGTCTGCTCGTACATCTTCGTTAGCTCGACACAAACCGCCGCCTTCCTGTCGCCGAGAATTTCGAGTGCGTCCGCGATCAGCTTCCCGATCCTGAAAGGCGATTCGTAGATGATAAGCGTGTGCGGAAGGTCTTTCACCGATTCTAAAAGTCTGCGGCGGTGTCCCTGCTTTTTATTTGGGAAACCGAGGAATGTGTAGCTGTCTGTTGGAAGGCCGGACGACAGTATCGCTACCGGGATCGCGCTCGCGCCAGGAATGACCTCGATTTTTATGCCATTCGCGACAGCTTCCGCGATAAGACGGTAACCGGCGTCCGAAATTCCCGGATAACCCGCGTCGCTGACCACCGCGACAGATTTCCCGTCCATCATCAGTTTGATTATCCCGGGCACGGACTGCGCTTCGTTACGTTCGCGGTAGGAGATGACCTTATCCGGTTTTTTTATGTTGTGGCGGTCGAGAAGTATTCTCGTATGCCGGGTGTCCTCGCACGCGAGCACATCGACCTCCCCGAGGATTCGTATCGCGCGAAGGGTGATGTCCTCGAGGTTGCCGATGGGAGTGGCGACGATGTACAGAACGGGATCCATGTCGGTAATTCTACACGAATAATGTAATCGGGGTAAGTGGGGAAATTATCAATGGAACCTAAGCCGCGCAAAAGGTGTGCATTCTTTACAGTGACGGTCATGAGGCGGGGACTGGCACACCGATTTCGCCTTACGACTCCCTTCACTCTTTTACATATCTTGATAGGCGAAATCGGGGTGCCTGTCACCGCCAAAATAGTAAGTTATTCACTCCGGATTGATCCACTGCATGAACCCGTATGTTTCCTCCCCCGACGCGAGTTTCTCAAGGTCGTCACGTCCGGATATTTCCCTTTCGAACACAACGCGCGTTCCCCGACTTACGCGTATGATATTGCGAAATCGTCCTTCATAACTGGTTTCCATATACTGGACATATACTTCGATGTCGCGCGTGTATGAATGCGGGAATTCAATTTCCACGTGGTTATTGGTTAAAGCCGAAGTATGGGATTTGAAAAATTGCGACTCGGAATCCAGGGTAAGAAGTATCATTGACGCAATCTCGGCTTCCGAATCGAAATTTTCACCGTCATTCACGACAACGATTATCCTTGCCGGATACCTTGGGTATCTGATTACCGAGCAGCCCTCCGGAGCCCAGTCGGGATGATATTTCTGCGACGTGCCCGTCAACGCGCGGAAGAAAATAATAATAAGCAGGACCGCGATCGCACCCATCGCTACGATGATCCACAGGTACGATTTGTTCGGGATGAGTGTCTGCCCTCGACCGATGTAAGCCATGTTTATATTTTATCAGTTTTTACCAGTTTGTCGCGTTGAATCCAGCGGGACAGGTCGCAACTACTAAGGCGCGGATAAATTCTGCACGTTCTGGCGGTGACAGGCACCCCGATTTCGCCTTCCGAGTTTTTTGGTGGATTGATGTCATAGGTAAGGCGAAATCGGTGTGCCAGTCCCCGCTTGATGTCCGTCACTCTAAAACATGCACAGCCTGTGCGCGGCTTAGCAAATACCCAATGTTCCAGTTCAAAAGGATTTTTCCATTTTAATATTGTATACTTTTTTGTAATGCGATCCGATCCTCCGAGGTGAAACCATGACCGTTTCAGCAAGAATTATTTATGCGCTGTTGGTTTTATTTCTGATCTCCTTAATGCTTGGATGTTCCGGAGGCAGCCAACCGACAGAACCTCCGCTGGATAATCCGGCAACCTTACATCAGGATTCTGTATCAACCGATCAGGCGCCAAGAATCGTACTTGGGGCATATAAGCTTGTCTTTGGCGAGAATGGAACGGTCGACATAATCCCGATGCGTCTTGCGGAGATGCATATCGATGTGACCTCAATGGTTTTCCCTCCCGCATGCGTCGACTGCTTTGGTGCCGAAGTGCTTGGTGTAACGGATAATATCTGGGATTTCCGGTTTACGCTCAGGAACTCGACCCCGGTGACCGGCTACGATGTCCGCGCCACGCTGCTCGACCTCGGAACTATAGGATTGATCACTCAAGCAGACTCGTTTACCGATGTTTTTGCGCTCCCGCTGGATCCGGACCCCCGAAATCCATATTTCATCTTCAACAGCAACCAGGGACAGAATGCATGGCCGCCTTTAGCAATGGCTGACCGTGACATTTCCTTCTTCAGACCTACGGGATCGAAATTCTCGGAAATTACAGTTGTGATAGACGCATCATGGCCGTCAAACCAGGACGACCCGACCGGGATTTTCGAGCTGAAGCCGTCGAAGGATTCGATCTACGATGACGGGAGCAACTCGACGAATTTTACATGTCAGATTCCCGACTGGCAGGACGATATCGAGTCGGTGGAGATCGATCTCTCCCCGATCGGCGGTAATCCGCACGGTCACATGAGCCAGGCTGTCAACGGGACATGGTTCCTGAACGGGCTGATGTGCGGAAACGGAATCGAACCCGGCGAGAAAACGATCTGGGTGACAGCCACAAGCGGCGGGATGTCGGTTTACAACAAGACCACTATCATCGTTGAACAGGCGCCGATTGTGCCTCCACCGGATCCGGCCGTCTGGACAATGATGGTCTACATGCACGAGGGCGGTCTTCCGGATGAGGAAGATATAAATGAAATGGAGATGTCGGGGGAGCTTCCTGACGAGTTCAACATCATCGTGTTGTGGGACCTGGATGATCCGGCCGCTCAGGACAAGATGGTGTATGTAAAACATGACCCGAACGGTTACAACCTCGACATGGTTTCTGAGTTCATCGACGATGATGGCGAGGTCATTCCGCCCGGCGGCCTCGTCATGGGCGATGAGGAGACGCTTGAAAAATTTATCCGTTACTGTTTCGAGAATTATCCCGCCCAGCATTATATCCTCGACCTATGGGACCACGGCGCGGGTATTTTCCAGGACCCCTCGAAACCGCCCCTGTTCAGGAATGTCTGCAACGGCCTCAACCTGTGGGAGCTTCGCATGGCCTGCGAAAATGCCCTCGCCGAACAGACGCTTGTGGATAAGATTGATATTATCGGCTTCGATGTATGCAGCCTGGGCTGGATCGAGACAGCCTATGCGTTAAGAAATGTGACAGACTATGTAATCGCGAGCGAGCTCAGTGAGCCGGGTCCCGGATGGGATTACGGTCCGCCGTTTACAAATCTTCGCGACAACATCGACACCTACACCGCGGACCAGATCTGCTGGGACGTCTCTGAATATTACATAATCTCATACACCGATCCAAACCACCCGTACCATTATCCGGTCGACGATATCACGCAGGCCGCGTCCTCAGTCGAACGGATGATGAACATAGCGATCCCCGCCCTGAATAATTTCTCCGACATCTGCATCGCAAACCTCCCCGATATAAAGGCCGACCTGTCGGAATGCATCGACAATATGAGCTGGTGGGGATGGGGCTGGGGGGTCGGCGATATCGGCCATTTCGCGTACGTGGTGAAAAATCATCCCGGACTCCCGCAGGAAGTGAGGGACGCGGCGTCCGCCCTGGATGACGCGGTCGAGGAAGCGATGGTGCATCACGGCCACAATGGGAGCGTCCCTGACGAGGAATCCGGCTGGATGATTTGGCTGCCGGCGAATATCACTCAAGAGCCGTCGAATTTCCAGATGGAATATCTCGAATCCGGCTACCTCGAATTTTACGAAACGCAATGGGATGAATTCCTCTTTGCATTCTCCGGCGAAATAATCACCGAGGAAGGCTGGCTTACGATAAATGATGTCACTTTCTCCGACGCGTCGGGAGGCAACAACAACGGAATCATTGAACCTGACGAAATCATCGACATCACCGTGAATGCGATCAACAACGGTACAGGCACCGCGACAAACTGTTCCGGACTTCTTCATCCGTCCCCCGGCTCAGAATCCATTTACGAAATCCTCGATGACACATCTGCCTATCCCGACATCGATCCCGGCAATATTGCTCCAAACAATTCATCGTTCAGAATCCATATTCAGCCCGCGTGCCTGTCCGGTTCGACCGCTGAATTTCTAATCGACTTCTCATGCGACCAGTCGCAGTCGACAAACCTGCCATTCAGCCTGCCGGTCGATCCAGGCGAAATCCTGATTTTCAATTTCGACACTAGCAATAACTCCGCTCCCGGACTCAGGGACGCGATTCTGGCCAACGGTCATACCGCCGACATCACCACAAGCGCGATAGCCGATGTATCGCTCGATTATTACAGCGCGGTTTTTATCGCGGACGGCATGGACCAATGGACCGCTCCAAGTTTCGAAGATTACGACGCTATTAAGGCTTATCTTCTGGGCGGCGGAAATGTCTACATGGAGGGCAGCGACATCTGGGTATATCTTGCGGGCTACGGCAATCCCGATTTCGGTCCGCTGTTCGGAATACAGGGCATTGCCGACGGCTGGATGGGCGTTAACGACCCGACAGGTGTCGCCGGAACTCCGCTTGACGGGCTTCAGTTCACATATTCAGGCGACAACATGTACCCGGACCAGATCGATGCATCAACAAGCGCCCCCGGCGCGATGCTTGTCATGACCGCCACGGACGTCGATAGTGTCCAGTACGGGGCGGTTGTTACAAATGATGAGGGCACATATAAAACTGTCGGCGCGAGTTTTGAATTAGCGGGTCTGGACGATGGCGCCGGCTTAAGCACGAAGGCGGAGTTGATGCGCCGCATCCTCGAATTTTTCGGGATGTAGGGAATTTTAAAATTTGTATCAGAAACGCGAATGTTAATGAGCGTGCGCCCACTTTTGTAACGCGCAAAATTTTTGCAACCAACTCCACTCTCAATGATTCACGGCACGCTCACTAACATTCGCGTTTCCGATACGGTAAAAAAAAACCGACCCACCATAAATGGTGGGGTACCGGTTTGCGTATATTCATTTTTTCAATTGATACTACGAAAATTATCCGGTACCCCATGCTTCAGCATGGGTCTGTTTGGCAGGCGGTTGGACGAACCGACCCACCATAAATGGTGGGGTACCGGTTTGCGTATATTCATTTTTTCAATTGATACTACGAAAATTATCCGGTACCCCACGCTTCAGCGTGGGTCGGTTCATCTTGGTTATCACAATCCCTTACTCTTACGCATCTTTTTGTCCATCCGATAAATAAACGCCAGGACCTCGGCAATCGCCACATAAAAATTCTCCGGGACTTCCTGACCGAGTTCAAGAACATATAAGCTCCTCGCGAGAGCAGGGTCTTTGTGAATGTGGATGTCGTGCTTTTTCGCGATCGCGAGTATGACGTCGCCGACCGGACCAAGTCCTTTCGCCAGGACCTTCGGCGCGCGGTCGCTTCCAGGATCGTATCCCAGCGCCACAGACCTTCGTATTTCATCCTGAAGTGTCATGCTTTAATGTCCAACCCTTTCGATTTCGGTTTTTTGCCGCCTTTCAGCCTCAATGTTTTACCGTTCGCGTTTTCAGAAGACGATGGGTTTATTTCAGTTACGCGGAATCCACCGCTCTTTATGCCCCTTGCGTCGAGCGCGGCCTCAAGCGACGGGATCCCGTTGATAATTTCTTTCGAGGATTCAACATTCGCGGTAAATCGACCGCCTAACCTGCCGTCTATTTTCTCGCCGCTCTCGGTATATTCGAGCCGGACTCCCACATCGCCCAGACCTTCGGTTGAGAGACGAATAATTCCGATTGTCGGTACAGTACCGTGCTTTTGGGTGTCATTGCCCTCTGAATCCCGACCATGTCCACCGCCATCCCATGTCATGGGCTGGAAAATTCCAAGCTCACCCGAGCCCCCGGGGAATAGAAACGACAGAAGGAGCCGCGCGACAAGGTCCGGTGAATCGGCAATATGGGTGAGCAACGGCGCGACCATCGCTCCCTCGAGCGCGTTGGACACCTGGCTGAGGCGTGTCGAATATACCCCGATCGATTCTGAATCCTCAATGGAAATCCCCTTCATCTTCATCATCTGCTCGGAAAGCTTCACGAGAACACGCATGCCGAAGAGGATGCTTCGGGTATCGGCAGCCCGCAATATTTCAGCCTCGTGGATATTATCCAGCGCTTTTGAAATTACATAAGCCGCATTGGGAAACCTCGGTTTAGGCGTTGAAAATACCGCGTTCAGGATTTCCAGTTTTGAGGGAGTTCCTGCAGGTCCTGATGCGGGTTCCTGCGAAAAAGTCAATGGCTGCGAAATAACTCCCGGTTTGACCAGCAGCGGAGCCTGGCTGATTGTCCCGGGTAACGGAACGCCGGCTTTTGGGGATTGAAGGATTTCAGCCCCGGATTTTGCCGGATGCGTTGAGGCTCCATCCGTTCCGGGCTTCGATATTGCCTGTTCATCCGAGCGTGCTGTGACCGTTCTGACTTGAGTTTCGTCCTGATCTGAGACCTCTGCCGCGATCTCCGGCATATAGGCCTGGAGCGCCGGTGTCAGTTTATTCAAAGCCGACGAAATGGTCCCCGGTGACGCGGCAGGATTGATATTCTCCGCTGGTAATACTTTGATTGCCTCCACCAACTGCCCGGTGACCTCGAAGAAGGATTTAGCAAGATCACTGAACTTGCCAGATTGGTGAAACATGAACTTAAAGATATTTCCCTGCGCGTTTCCCACGAGTTCATTCAGATCAGACCTGACCTTGTCATAATTGACGGTAAAATCCGCGGGATTGATGAACTCTTCTATTATCGCTCCCCGAATCGCCTGAACGAGCGATTTCGGAAGACCGGAGAGGTCGGGGGCCTTCACAAAATCAATGTTGTCGTCGATTCGGGACGCAGCCTGGTTCGGTTTGTTATTTATATTATTTGTCCTGGGTCCAATCTCGACACCCTCCCCCGCTATCCTGTCCCTTACATAGCTCGACCATTCCGCCTGGTCGGGTCCCTGCGACACCTTCGCAGGCTCCGACCGTCCAACCGGCTCACCGTTGATCTCGAGGAGCTTCAGCGTGAACGTCTCCTCGCCGAGTTTTATGACCTCGAATTTCACGCTGGAGCCTTCGGGAAGCGGCTGCGACACAATCGCCTCGATCAGGAGCGCGCCGAGAGCGATTTTCGCTATTCCGCCCGCTGTAAGGAGCTTTGCGGCGCTTTCGGGGTCGGCGCCGGATGATGCGGCCTGCTGTCCCGGAGTGAAGGCCTCCATTTTATAAACTTTGCCGTAAAGGATTTGTCCCGCGATAACATTCAGGCGGGTGAGTGCCTTGCCGGTGTTCGGCGAAAGGCGCATAAGTTCCATGCGACCGTACGAATTCGCGGGCATAGTCGATAATTCCCCAACCGGGGACAAACTCCTCTTGCGTAGATTTTATCACGGATTGGAGGGTTTAGTATGGAAAGCCAGACAGAAAATTCTGTGTTGCCTACATGCGGAGCCTGCAAAAATTCCCTATGTCGCCTCCATGCGGAGCGAGTCTTCGAGCATAGCATGGAGGTGGACAAAATAACCAATTACTGAGCCGTGCTTTATGAAAGTATTTTCCGGGGGGCGGGTACAGGCGCCTTTTAGCTCGGACATTGCCGGTAAATCCTGATCCATCGTGCGAAAAGTTGCCAGTCCCCTATTTGCAGAATAATTCACTAACAATGCGCAGCTCAGTAACAACAAAAGGGCCGCCCACTTATGGGACAGCCCCGTTCTGTTTTTGAGGTCCAGTGGGATTGAAATGAATCCGGCATTAATCGCCAGGTAAGGTCTCCAGGAATAATTCGTCAGTCAATAAAGGCATCCTCTGTGTTAACTGATCAAATGGGATTTGCATAGTGAGCCCGTTCTGTCCTGACATATCATAAACAAGCTCACCTGCAATCGAACTGAGCCTGAATTTATGGGCGTTCTGTGTAAGTCCTTTGGATTCGGAAACATAATCCAGATAATATGCATTGGCTGCGGGATCGACACCGAATTCGAAATCGCCGACTGCCCCGTCCGCTACAGGTCCGGACGGGTGCTTCCAGCCGTTCGGGTTAGGCTGAACCCTCCCGGCAAACAATCCCTCCAGATCGTCCGGCACCTGGCAGTTATTATCAAAGAAAGCTTCTTTGATGAGATAATCAAACCAGAGACCGACAAGGTCGCGAAAGGCATCCGCAGGTTCAGACGGAAATTTATATCCGCCCGGAACACCCTCAGGATATACGACTGCCTGAAGGTCGTTCATCAGTTCGGAAGAATTGAATTCGTCAACGTAAGGGGAAAACGGATTAGAGCATCCGAACTGCTGAAGAGTGTAATTGAAGCCTCCGTTCTTGTTCTGAGCGACGTAGATGTCGCTGAACGCGGTCACAAATGCCGGATCATCGACTATGGTCAGTGCGTGGCCTGTAATTGGGTCTGTCGGCCAGAACGGGATAAATCCGCTGTCCTCCAAAACCTTAATCGCTTCCAGATTAGTAGAAACCGGAGGAAACGCCGAATTGACCTGCCAATATGTCATAAGAGCCCTGTCGAACGCCTCTGTCCTCATATAAGCACACCGTTTCCTGATCCAGTTTAAGGATTCCTCATCGTCTCCCTGGTAACGTTCAATAGCATTTTTACATGCATTCAGCAGGTCGACGTCGTTTACCTCTGTTGATTCAATGGTTTTGGGTGCAGTAAGTTGCTCACCCGGTGATTTCGCGAAGGGATTTTTTACGCAACCGCATGCGGCTAAAATAATTATTAACATTGCTGCAACCATTATGTTTTTTATTGATGGATTCATTGCACTGCTCCTTTCTTCCGCTGGTTAATAACCAATGTAATTTTACCCCCCCCGATTTGTCAAGTATTCACTTGCATTTTATCATATTTTTCTATTTACTATTTACAATCACTCCTCAAACAGAACCTGCGCCCCCTCGACCTCGTTGATCGGAATAAGATATGCCGCTTAAATGGGCGGGCAGTACGTTTTTCACAGGCGCCTCTTTCATGTTTCATAGCGCCAATGATAAATGGCGCTGACTTACTAAGCCGCGCCTATAATGTGTGTTTTTTCTTACATCTCGCATAGCAGCCAGCCCCGGCTGACGCTCAGGGCTGGCTGCTACCGAGATACGCATAAATAATTCATGCAATATACGCCATTCGTCACTGGCACGGTTTTCATACTGGTTACTCGACGAGCCGTGCGGTTGCGTAAACGCCCCATTCCGGTTCATATCCATTAGGAGGAAGATAGTTGTTTATCGTAATCGGCGGCAGAAATATGCCCGTGATCCAACCGGCGTCATTGACGTTGCCGTCCTGATTGACATCTCCCTGCTCCTCTACCGAAAGCAGGAAGAATGGCGCGAAACCGTCGATCACTACCCAGTCATGGTTCCATGCCGCTCCGTTATTGTAATCCTCAACAGTGTAGGTATCTCCACGGGCGGAATTTATCATATGGACTATAGGTACGAGAATAACCCTGGGATCGCCGCTGTCGGTCCGCGGGTTAAAATCCTCGTACTGCAGGTCGGTTTGCGCAAGGCGAGCGTCTCTTGCCAGGTTCATAGATACTATGTTACCTCTTCTTGCCGCTGCCTCATCGCCGACGACCAAATCGCCGCTCCAGCCGTTGACAAACGCATCCCGGATGTCACCCGCACCCGCGCCCGGGTCCATCGTTCCGTCAAGCGCAAGACCAAGGGCGCTTCGCCAACCCTTGGCCGGGCCAAATTCCGATGGTGTGAAACACGGGTCTGAGCCGTTCGCCCAGTCCGGCACATTCACGTTGTCCTCGCCGTAGCCTAAGATATACCGCTCTCCGTAGTTGTACGGTTCCAGGTCATCGGCAGGGTCATTATTGAGGTTCGGATTGATAAGGCAGAACGGAAACGCTCCACCTCGAAGACCACCCGCGTTCACGCGTGTGACCGCCTTTGCTGTTACCGAAACAGGTATAGTCGGGTGTCCGAACAACCTCATGAAAAAGGTAGGGACCGAATCCGAAATGGTTACCGTAAATTCCTCATTTCCCGGAGTGAATGTTGCTCCCGTATAGTTGGGATAATTCTGGCTGAGCATTATCGAACTCTGCATGGTCGCCTGTGCCTCGCTTGGGAGGTAAGACCCGCCTGCCAGCGCAGCCGAGTCGGCGGCCTTCTGCATCTGGGCCCGAGCCCAAACAGCCCTCGAATAGTCGATTACAAGCCCCGCCATACCCATGCCGGCGAAAATAAAGATAACTGTCAATAACAGAACACTACCTTTTTCGCCATTAAGGTATTTTCTATATTTGGGATTTTTCACCCGACTTTTGTTCATAATTCAGTTCTCCTTTCCGTGGCCCGGCTCCGGGTGTCGTAACGTAAACACCATCTGACCGGAAACCCGGTGGAAGATCATCCGACGACGAATTGATATAGCCTATTATATCATATTATTTCATTTTATGCAACCCTTTCGGGCGCGCAAACTGAACTTGGCGCCATATTAATAGTGCTATTGACCTATTATCTCAGTTATATTCCGGCCAGTGACCTATTAAATTTAATGGTAACATCTCAGCCATGTGAGTAAACTATAGGAATCCGCTCCATAACTGTCGCGGTTCTGTTGTTGGAAGCACATTCTCATACAGAACCGCGACAGTTATGGAGCGGATCGACTGTCAAATGGCTGAGGTGTTACCTATTTTTCATCACTCCTCAAAAAAAACCTGTTCACCCCCGACCTCCTTGATCGATTTACGATATACCGCATAACTTGGACGTTTTGATGGTATAATTTAACCTCAGGCAATTAAAGAGGAGGGGGACGAATCTCTTTTTTGCCCCTGTAAAAAATTTCGCTGGATAAAGGTGCAACTCGAATGAGACAGAAAGCTTATTCCTTCATTTTTGTTTGCGCGATTGCCGCCGCGATGTCGCTCGGATGCTCCGGGGGACATGTGTCGGACCCCGTAGCGCCGGGAAATTCCCCCCAGTCCATTTCAACGATCCAGGCTGTCACCGGACAGGCGCAGGATAATCGCTACCTGATCGGTTTCTACAACATCGCTTACGATCCCGAGACCAATTCCGCGGAGGTCATTCCCGTGCGGGATGTCGCCAAGCATTTTAATGTCCTGAAATTTCTCGAAACCGCGCCGTGCGCCGGATGTGTTCAGGTGATGGGCGTCACACCGCTGCCGGACGGCACGAAAGATTTCTTCACCGTCATCTCTCACCCGTTTTCAAACCCGACATTCACCGGATTCGATGTCCGGGGAATTGCGCTGTTCAAAGGGAGCCATACCTTTACCATTTCCGGGCTGACCGCGCCTGATCGAGCCAAGGGCGACGGGCAATTAGTCAACGCGGATGGGTACTCGGCCCTATATAACTCGACGACAATCCCGAATGCGCCGTACGAGGGCTACGTCAAGGGGAAATTCGCGTCCCCGACCACACCGAATGCAGACATAAACGGCTTTAAGCAGCATAAGTCATACATGGGGGGCAATAATCCGAGAAATATTTTCATCGCGGGTGACGGAGTAGGAAGCGACTACATAATCGACATGCCAAATGGTGCGTTCATTTTCGGCTATGCGATCGACGCGTCCTGGGTTCCGCCGACAGTAACGCCCGTTACCGATCCCGCAGCGGATTTCCCGCCCGACGCCAATTGTTTCGAACCTTATCAAATCGAGTTCGGCGGATTCGGACAAGGCTTTACTGAAAACGGCGGCGCGTTTTATCTGATCGCCACTATCTATGATCACGGCGGCTCGTCGACCTATTCGCCTCCGATAGTTGAATGCCCGGATCTCTGGGACGGTCAGTTCGCAATGAACCTTAACTGGGACGGGGGCACGTACGCTGAGTGGGGTCTTGGTGTCAGCAATCAGAAACTCGCGCCGGAGGGAGATTACAAAATCCTTGTGACCTGCGAGGCCAACGAAAACGCGGTGTCTCCGCCTCATCTGAACCTCACCACATACCAGATTTTCGATGTACACGTGCGTCCGGAACAGGGACTCGCGTTGACATGGGGCGGTGACGGTTCCGACACCGGATACGGAATCGGCGTCGATATTTTCGAGAATATTTATGTCGCGGGATATTTCGACGATTCACCCGGCGGGATAGATTTCGACCCGGGTCCCGGAGAGGACAATCGCCAGACAAACGGCTTTACCGATTGTTTCCTGGTCAAATACGATCCTGAGGGTAATCTATTATGGACCCGCACATTCGGCGGTCCGGGTTATGATATACCGTATGATTTGTATGTGCATGAATTCGGTGATTGCTATATGGTCGGACTATTTAGCAATTCCGTCCAATTCGACCCGGCAGGCGGCGCCGCCCTCAAAACATCGTCAGGCGGAGATGACGCTTTCATTGTAAAATACGACTGGGCCGGTAAATTCCAGTGGGTTGCGACATGGGGCGGCACGGGAATCGATGTCGCGAACGGGGTCAGTGAATACTCAGGCAATCCTGTCGTAGTCGGAAGTTTTGAGAGCGTTGTGGATTTCAATTCGTCTGTAAACATAGACAACAGGACTTCACAGGGGCTGTCCGACGCTTACATGACCACTTACGATTACGACGGAAATTACCTTAAGACCTATACCTGGGGCGGAACCGACCTCGATTCTGCGGTTGCTGTCGCGTCGTCCGGTACCGCTTATATCATCACCGGCTGGTGGCAGGGCACGATGAACATCAACCCGTATCCAAGCATCCCAACACTGGTCACGTCGCAGGGATTTATGGACGGTTATGTGATGGTGGTCGACGCGTCGACAGATTTCCTCCTCAACTTCAAACTTATGCAGAGCGTCGGCCCGGTAATCCCAACAGACATGGTGCAATATGGTAGCGATCTGTATATCTCCGGGGCCTTCTTCGGCATGACCGATTTTAATGTCGGCGGCACGGCCGATATCGCTACGTCAAACGGTAATGGTGACGCGTTTTTGATGAAAAATGACACCAGCGGTAACCACGTCTGGACGAAAACATGGGGCGGGACGGAAAACGAAGCGGTTTTTGCCGTTGATACGAATTACCAGGGGGATGTGTATGCCGGCGGATCGTTCGGCGGAACCGTCGATTTCGACCCAGGAGCCGGTACCGACCTGATTTCGACAAACGGATTCAACGACGCATTCGTAACGAAGCTTCAGTCGGACGGGTCCTATTTATGGACAAACGGATTCGGCAGTCCGGCAAGTGACGACCATGTTTACAAGATTTTCGCGTTTTTCAATGGTTCGGTATACGCGACGGGTCCGTTTACCGGCACTGTCGATTTCGACCCGTCCGGTTCGAACGACGACCACGTCGCGCAAGGCAATACGGATTGTTATTTATTAAAATACGAATCCGACGGCGGGTGGTAGAGGTCTTCACCAGATTCCGTCCGGATTGAATTTGCTCAGGAAAGCGTCTCTGTCGCCAATTGACGAATGGAGGTCCACACCGACTGAGTCAGGATTGAAATCAACCGAAGCGCCCCAGTAGTATCCTGCCACATACGAATATCCGGATTCGTCCACAGCAACGCTATTGCCGGTGTCAGAATCAATACCGCCCCAGGTGCGCGCCCACGAGAAGGTTCCGGAGGAATCAAACTTACTGAGGAAAATGTCAAACTCGCCATTTGAGGAATGGAGATCGTCGGCGATTGGGTCAGGATTGAAATCGACCGAAGTGCCCTGGAAGTCTCCTGTCACATGTGCGTTTCCGGATCCGTCCACGTCAACGCCACTGCCACTGTCCCATTCAGTTCCGCCCCATGTGCGCGCCCACAAGAAGGTTCCGGATGGATCAAACTTGCTGAGGAAAATGTCACTCAGGCCATTTGACGAATGGGGCTCGATTGGAATTCCCGGGTCGAAGTCAACTGAAATGCCAGCGTAATGTCCAATCACATACGCATTCCCGGAACCATCCACGTCAACATCGCGACCATCATCTTGCCCTTCACTACCGCCCCAGGTGTTCACCCATACGTAGGTTCCTGAGGAATCAATCTTGCTGAGGAAAACGTCTTGGCTACCCTCCGATGGACGGAGATCGATTGAGGGCCCCGGGTCGAAATCAACTAGACCTTCAAAAGACCCTGACACATACGCATTACCGCTTTCATCCACGGCAACACTGTAACCGTAGTCATCATCCACACTCCCGCCCCAGGTACACGCCCACGCGAAGGTTCCGTAGGAATCAAACTTACTGAGGAAAACGTCACCCCAGCCATTTGACGATTGCGGATCCACTCCGACTGAGTCAGGATTGAAATCAACCGAAATGCCCTGGAAAGTCCCTGTCACATACACATTAGCGGATCCTTCCACGACGACCTTATAACCCCATTCAATTTCACTCCCGCCCCACGTGCGCGCCCAGGCGAAGGTCCCGGATGAATTAAACTTGCAGAGGAAAATGTCACTTATGCCATTTGATGAGTGAAGATCGACTGGAATTCCCGGGTCGAAGTCAACATCAGTACCCTCGAACTGTCCTGTCACATACACATGCCCGGTATCATCAACGGCAAGCCCATAACCCGCGTCAAAACCGCTCCCGCCCCATGTGAGCGCCCATACGAAGTTTCCCGATGAATCAAACTTGCTGAGGTAAATGTCTGCGGCGCCATTTGACGAATGGATATCGACTGGGGTTCCAGGGTCGAAATCAACTGAAGCGCTGGAGAAGTATCCAGTAACATACACATTCCCTGAACTATCCAGGGCAACATCCTGCCCGATTTCTACGATGGTGTCGCCCCAGGTTCTCGCCCATCCGCCTTCAATGATGGTAACAGTATGAAGCTGGTATGCGATCAGTGAGAGCCATGATGGAGCGGTCAGATTGTCTTTATCGACGACCTTGACCAGGCACCTGTATGAGCCAACAGAAGCAAGCTTGGTGTTGGTTACGGTTGCTTCCCATTGTGTGTGATCCGCAAAGTCCTGTACGAATGCTGCGGTAGCGACGCCATCGAATAATTCAGGACATTCCACAGTGGGGGCGAGGTGCGAATCCTTGCCCTGCCAGTCAAAAACATCGATTATTATGGTTGCCGACCCGCCCTGATCCGTAAGCCCGAACCCAACAGGAAAGTCTATAACATCGACTTTCCACGGTTCGGGGCAGTTAGCTTCCGGGGGAAAGTCGGTCATGGGATCTGTTACGGGTTTAACAGTTGGAGGCGCCCAACTCGCATCTACAGCATATCCGAAAATGAACTGAGTATCGGGCATGTCGAGTTCGTACGTGGCGATAATTTTATCACTCGCATAGAATGCGTTCCTTGTATTGGCGACTCCCCCTGATATATGGCGCTTGTATCCGTTGAGTGAGGCATTTGGGACGGTCGGGCTGGCGAATTTGCCTTTCAAATATCCCTGGAGCCCCCCGGGACCGCTGCCTGCAGTGCCGGAATTATAGAGCTCTGTGTACCCGTCAGGATTGACGAGTTCGCCGTCACCCTGGTTGCGATCGGGGACGGTGAGTCCGGCAACGGGAAAAATTTGCGTGCCGTGAAACAAGGCGATGCCGCGAACATCGAAGCCGGTCAGGTTCGGGCTCGGAAAAGGATGTGTGATCTCGACATCGAATAATTTAGTCCCGGAAGGTCCGGGGGTTACGCCCTTCACTTTCACACAGTCAGTGCATGCGCCCTGTTCAAGGAACTTGAGGACGTTCCAGTGGGTTGCGGTATCGCGGAAAGGCATCAGCTCAAATGAATTGCCAACCGGGTCATATTTGATCTGATAATAAGCCCAAAGATAACGGTTTTCCTGAGCGCCGGACTGGGCCATCACTGTGGGCGGGGATGCGGCAGTCGATTGCGGAGCTATTGGGTCGGATTGAGGATTGGCACAAGACAAAACAATGCCTGCCAGCAAGGCAAGCACACATGAGACAGCGATTTTAATTGACGACATATTTAACCACCTCTGAAATGGGTGCCGACGACCTATTAAAATGAATATGTTCAAAAAAAACGCAAAGACGAAATTGCCAGGGCGGGTTATGTATTTCGAAGATCCCATGCGTTGTTTCCCGTTCCATACGTTCCCCAAAAATCCTCACCCCACCAAATCCTGAAACGCTGACGGGATGATCAGATTCCAGTCCTTGACGAGCTTGCCGGTACCTTTCGGGATTCCACGGTCGAGATAATACACCGGACCGTCCTTCGCTCGTTTTTTCAGCTCGCTGATAATCTCGGGGTTCACTTCCCAATTTTCCCTGAAATGTTCGAGCGCGAATCCACACCGCACCATCGTGCTTTTTTTGCCGATCCGGTCGAGGTAATCCAGCAGAAGAACGTGATTGGAGATTCCGAAGTTCCTGAGGTTCCGAAATGCCCCGACAACGCCGCCCGAAAGGTCGAGGCGCGAGAGGCAGTCGATGAAGGTGCGCTCACGGTCGCTGACCTTGATAATAATGCCCTTGTAATCCAGGTCGCGGTAGCCGAAAAAATGCCGCGTCTCGACAGGATAATAGGAATGACTCCCGAATTTGAATTTACGGAACCTTTCCTGCACGGTGAGGGCGATTCTGGGAGGCGCGGTCGGCAGGATCCCGAACAGCGCCAGCGCGGTCGCGTGCGAGTAGAAATATTCTTTGGAGATTTTGCTCCCCACGATAAGGACATCGGGCTCCCACGCCGCGCCGCGATGTTCGAAAGGGATGAGGTAATAGAGGCCGCTCTTGACCCGTTTCGCGTAGCCGTTTTTGATCAGGTACGCGACCGCGTTCCTCGCCTGCTGTTCGTCCGGGAACAGGGGCTTGATCTCATCGAGCGTGACAACCCTCTGATTGTAGAATTTTTTATAAATACGCGGGACCATAAAAATTTCCAGAGAAAAAATCGATGAAAATCGCTTACCGGGCGGGAATTTCTTGCGCTGTTGTGCAAGGCGTATCATTCTATCATAACCGGACGTCAAGTTGTGGAGAAAAGGTGGAGAAAAGATTAATAGATGTCGAAAATGCATCTTGATTTAAATCTGATTGGGTGTTAGACTGTGTTTCCCCTTCGATCGGTAGGATTTTAAGCTTTATATAGTACGTTATGAAATGCCATAAGCGGCAGGGGCACGGCGAGCGCGCGGGGCCGGGGGGCGATAAGCGCCAATCTTGCTTCTTGTCCGGCACCAGAGAGGGTCCAAAGAATGGCGAACGACAGCAATGGAGCTCTGTGGGAGGAAGTCCTCGAGGATATTCGCGGGGATATTTCCGAACCGGTTTACAGAACCGCCCTCGAAAACGCGCGGGTCGAGGTCGAGGAGGGGGGCCGCGTTGTGTTGCGCGTCCCAGAGCCCTTCATGCTCCGTATGATCACGAAGGAAGGCTCCCAGTGCATTCAGGATGCGATCGCGCGCAGGCTTGGCGAACCCATCCAGCTTACCCTTCTCGCTGATCCGAGCAATAATCCATCAGATGAACAGGAATACGACCCGACCGCGATCCTCGACCGGATAGACCGCGCCCGCGAGACCCTCGAGGGCAAACAGCCGGACAACTATTACACACCCGGACCCGGACCGGCCCCACGGCGTACCGAAGCTGTCCGGCTCAACCCAAGGTACAATTTCGAGCATTTTGTCGTCGGGAACCATAATCAGCTCGCTGTCGCGGCGGCCCAGGCGGTCGCCAGGGAACCCGGCGTGGTTTACAACCCGCTCTTCGTCTATGCCTTCACCGGGCTGGGCAAGACCCACCTGATACAGGCGATCGGTCATGAGGTCCTGAGACAGCGTCCCGAAGCCCGGGTACATTATGTCACGTCGGAGGAATTCACGAACGAGCTGATCGAGGGAATTCAGCACCGCGACCGCATGAGCGCGTTCAACCGCAAGTACCGCAATGTGGATGTCCTTCTTGTCGACGACATCCATTTTCTCATTGGAAAAATACAGACTCAGGAAGCTTTCTTCCATACATTCAATACTCTGCACGAGCTGGGACGTCAGGTGGTTATCAGCTCCGACAGGCCGCCCGCTGAACTGGATACGCTCGAGGAACGTCTTATCTCCCGGTTCGAGTGGGGTTTGACTGTCGATATTTCCAAGCCCGACTACGAAACCAGGCTCGCGATCCTGCACAAGAAAAATGAGTCGCGGGGATTCGGACTGTCGTCGGAAATTCTCGCGCGCATCGCCGGCAGGGTCGATTCGAATGTCCGCGAGCTCGAGGGCGCACTGACCAAGGTCAGCGCATACCAGAGGCTGAACCGCACCCCGATGTTGCTTGAGGATGTCGACGAACTGCTCACCCACATGCGTCGGAGCCTGAGCAAGGAGGCTATTCCGCGTCCGATGCAGATAATCGAGGAAGTCGGGTCCTATTTCAAGATTTCCTGCGACGATCTCTGCGGCGATCGGCGTACGGCGAAAATAACCGTACCGAGGCAGCTCGGTATGTACTTCTGCCGGGAGCTTACGCATCTTTCCCTCAAGGACATCGGCCAGGCTTTCGGTGGGAAAGACCATACGACGGTAATTTATGCTCTTAACAGGGTGGAGGAGAGGTTGCAGGTCGATGAAACTTTCGCGCAGGACGTAATGTTGCTGAGAGCGAAGCTGCGTGAGAGGTTCAGGCCTGCCGATGGATAGTGGAGGGTAGTTCGGGGAACGAAGAAATACCGTACAATCGAGCGACGGTCCGATGAATGAGTCATCGGAGTCGCGCAAGCCGCCGGGAAATCCCGGCGGTTTTGTTGTTGCTATGGGGTCCTTCCGGGTTTTCAGTGGGCGATAATGCAAAGGTTGGATTTAATGAAAATGGAAGAAAAAACTTGTCATTTTTAATATATTTCCCCATTATTTATTCCTTGTATTGAAATATTGCCCGTGTACACCCATGACATCCCACAAAACATATATACACTTAGTAATATTTTCCATGCTTTCGGCCTTTCTGGCGCTATTACCGCTTGACGCCGCTACTATTATAACCAGGACTTTCCACGACAATGTTGAGTACCGCAAAATCCAGGTCGAATCCGATGCCGGGGATGTCTTTGTCCATCTGGTTCTGATCGACAAAAGCGCTATTGAGGACGGAACCCTTGTCGTTGAACCGGTGTCCGGGGGGACTAACGCCGGTTCGACGGGGTCCGTTCAGTCCATCGCGAGCCGCTCGGACGCTTTTGCCTGCATCAACGGCCCCTATTTCGCAGAGTCCGATTCGAAAACATACCCTCTGGGATTTACAGTCCTCGACGGCCGGGTCGCGGGAGTCGGGAATCTCAAACGACCCCTTATCGGGCTGGATCCCGACGGAAACCTGGAAATCGAGGTGGGGCATCCGAAGGTTTTTGTCACAAGCGAGGCTTATATGCAACCCGTCTGGATCTGGTCGATTAATGCCTCTCCGGAAGAGGATGTTGTGACATTGTTCGACCGGTCGTTGGGAGCATCGGTCAGTTTCGAGGGCGGATTGGGCGGGGTGGGTGTTGCGGTCGGACCGATTCCGCCCCTTGAAGCCGGCGAAAACGACATCGAAATTTCATCGCGCACCGGCAGGATGGATGACTATGACGGCGAGGTGGTCGAGGTTTCATCGGGTGGTTCGATTTCGATCCCTGAAAACGGTTTCGCGCTCGTTTTTCGGGGACGATCGGTTCCTGAGGCCGAAAAATACACCCCCGGAACCGGTGTCGCGATTTATGCCTATGAGCTTCCCCGGGGATTCGAATCTCTCGAATGGATCGTAACGCTTGGCCCATGGTTCATTCGAAACGGTAATTACAACAACTTCACGTCCGAAACGTCGTATGGCGGAGGAATCACAGGCAGGGCGGTTCGAAGCGCGATCGGAATTACATGGAACGATGAAATTTTTTTCGCGAAGACAACCGGTCCCGGACTTACCCCGCGTCAGGCGGCGGATGTGTTGATCAAGTGCAACGCGAAGGAGGCTGTAATGTGCGACAGCGGCTCATCGTCGGGAATGTGGATCGATGGCATCGGCACGGTCGGCTCATCTCGCGCGATTCCCCTCGGCTTCATCGTCCGCGAATCGACGGAATCCGATTCCGCCCCGCATGAACCTCTCCGCGTTTGGGAGGGGAGATTGAGGAGGTGAGATTCTAAGCCCCGCTATTATTATTTAAAAATATTGACGCCAAAATTTAAACATGATAAAATCTCTTTCTATACTGACATTCAGGGAGGTTATCATGCAGTACACAAGAGTTCTCATTGTTCTAACCATAGCCACATGGTTACTGGTATCCTGCTCCGGCAATACCGGCAATTCACTGGCACCATCGGTTAGCCCATCCCCTGATTTTACTGCGAAAGCAGCCGATGCGATCCCGTCAAGCGCATTCGTGATGGGAATCTGGGATGTTTACATCGACACTGAGACTGCAAAAGCAGAAATACAGCCTCTGAGGCATGCGTCATTTACGGGGAACCAAAACTTCCACGCTCCTCCGGGCATGATCAAGCTGGAAAATATCATCATCGATTATGACACGGGCGAAATCGATGCCGATATCGGCTTGGAGCATAAGTTCCCTGCATTGAAGCGGTATACAGGTTTCGATGTCATGGGCGTGTTTATGGGGGACGGAAATGCTACATATCCCGGAGATTATGACCTTGCGATACATGGTCCCAATGACCAGCGCCTGTTGAATGCTGACGGCTACACCCGCTGGTTCAATGCGAATGAGTTTAAAGGGGTTGGCGAAATCCCGCCGATGTTCAGTTACAACCCCGGGCACATGGGGACTCCCGGTTATAAACCGACCGCCGACCTTAACGGCTATAAATACTACGCGGAGGGGCTTGGGCTGGATGAGGATGAATTCCAGTTTTTAATCGCCAACTCGGATGACCGGGCTATGTTTGTCGAAGGAGATCTTGTCTGGCGGCATTTCTCCATGGTCTTTCCTGAGCTTCCCCAGACAAATGAAGCAAAATTCCAGTACGCGATTATCGGTCACTGGGAGCCAAATAAACACGAACCAGGTCCGCCTGTTGAAATCCCTGATGATTTCCCACCTGAGGCAAATGTTGATGAAGCTGTCGTGTGCGACATACAGGATTCAAGCACAGCCTGGTGGGATAACAGCAATTTCGGAGGCGATGTAATTCTCGACATCAGCCCGTGGGACTGGTCGGCGACCTGCGATGCCGGCACGATGGGCGAGTATGTGATCCTAGTTTACTCCGATGCGTGGACCGGACCTTATGAAGTCGATATAACCTGCCTCGGGTTGACGGACTTTTATGAAACCTTCCACGCTGAGATCCCGGTTGAGACGCTTGATTCGTGCGATCCGCTTACGGTATGGGTCGAGATCCGGTACCCGTTAATGGACTACTCGAACAAGTTTGGATCCCCAAATTACGCTGACGGAGAGCTGGCAGGATATTTCCTCGTTGAAATCCCGATAAGTTGTGACGCCCCCATGAGCATTGAAGTATTGACTCCTAACGGTGGAGAGGAGTGGGCCCCTGGGACTGACCAGCAGATTTCGTGGGATTCAAAGAACGTCGATGGTACGGTGTTTATTGAGTACTCAACGGACAACTTCGTATCGGATATCAACTTGATTGCTGCTGACGTTGCAAACAACGGACTTTACACTTGGAATGACTTGCCATGCGACATTTCTGATTCAGTCCGCATAAGGATAACATCAACCTATTATCCATATGTTTTTGACACTTCTGACGACAATTTCAGCATTGTTGAGGCCGGTTGGGCAGTATCTTGGGGCACTCCACAGGATGATCGCGGCAGCCGGATTGCCACTGACTCCAACGATAACACATATGTTACAGGCTTCACAGCAGGTGACGCTTTTCTGTCAAAACACGACAGGTGCGGCACTCTAATGTGGCAACTGACATGGGGAGGCTCAAATTCCGATGGCGGTGCTGACGTAACGGTTGACCAGTTCGGATACCCGCTGGTCGTGGGGTACTTCAGGGGAACCGTTGACTTTGACCCCGGCACAGGCATCGATAATCACACTTCGAACGGTGGCTGGGATGTATTCCTAAGCAAATTCGATTCCTCGGGCGACTTTCAGTGGGCTCGCACTTGGGGCGGACCAAGCAACGATGAAGGTGGAGGTATTGCACTAGATACTATTGGGAGCATATATGTGACCGGCAATTACCACAATTCAGTGGATTTCGATCCAGGCAGTGGTTTAGACAACCATACTTCTAATGGTGATTATGATGTATTCCTAAGTAAATTCGATTCCTCGGGCGGTTTTCAGTGGGCTCGCACTTGGGGTGGTGCGCTCATCGATATGAGTCATGGAGTTGCCACCGATTCCCAGAATGATTTGCATATAATCGGCACGTTCGAGGTGACTGTTGACTTTAATCCTGGGTCTGGAATCGAGAATCATACTTCCAATGGTGGCTATGATATCTTCTTGAGTAGTTTTGACTATTCAGGTATTTTCGGCAGTGCGCTTACATGGGGTGGGAGCGGTCCTGACTATGGCGAAGCGGTTTCCGTGGATTACTCAGACGCGGTTTGCGCTGTAGGTCGATTCGTCAACACCGTTGATTTCGATCCCGGCCCGGGAACTGATTATCATACCGAGAATGGCTGGTGGGACATATTTATTAGCAAATTCAGTCCTACGGGTGCCTTTCAGTGGGTACGTACATGGGGTGGCACCAACAGTGACAATGGTCTCGGTGTAAAAGCAGACCCATCTGGAAATATCTTTGTTACGGGCAGTTACATGGGGACGGTCGATTTCGATCCAGGCACAGGGACCGAAAACCACAGTTCGAATGGAAGTGGCGATGCTTTCATCAGCAAGCTGAGCGGTACAGGTGATTTCAACTGGGTCCAAACATGGGGCGGTTCTGCTTGGGATGAAGGGTTTGGGCTCGTTTTAGACAGCGCAGGTAACAGTTATGTAACAGGCCTCTTCAGCACAGTTGTTGACTTTGCCCCTGTGTCGCCTCCATGCAACAATGACCCTGACATTCACTCTTCCAGCGGAGGCTTTGAAATTTTTATCACCAAGCACATGCCTGACGGTTGCTGGTAAATTAAACTGTACACGACCCTAAGGCCACATCCAGGTTAAATGATGGTCTTAGTTTCACATGGGCATTTTGAAGTCAATACTCCAGGTGTGGGTACAGGTATCTTTTCGCTCGTACATTGCTGGGTAATTCGGGTCCATCGTGCGAAAAGTCGCCAGTCCCTTTTTACAGAATAAATCATCAACAATGCCCGGCTTAGTAATAATGTGCTTTTAGAAATGGCATTTCAACGCAATCATTGGCACCCCCCCCCTCCCTTGAGACCCGGCCTTAAAAATGGTATAATTTACTGTGTTAGGTTAATAGCCTAAGTGCGGGTTACCGGCTCTGAAGGGCGATTTCATGTCGACCAGTTGAGGAGTGGGTAGCCTGCTTTTTTTGTGTCCCCATTCTTTCCATGAGTGTAGAATTTTACATTGATTTAAGGCTCTCCAGCATGTAGGATTGGTGGCTCGGTATTCATTATGGGCTTTCTGGATAAGCTGAAATCTATCGTCACGGGCAAACGAAGCACGCGCGGACGTGTGGTCGTCCTCGGCTCGGACGGGATGGACCCACGGGTCTTCGAGAAGCTCCTCGCGGACAGCCGCATGCCCAACATGAAGGCGGTACTCGAGCGCGGCGGCTACTCGCGCCTTGCCACAACCACCCCCGCTGAAAGCCCGGTAGCGTGGTCAAGCTTCGCAACCGGCATGAATCCAGGCAAACACGGCATTTTCGACTTCCTCCACCGCGACCCTCTAACCTACGCCCCCAAAATCGCCCCCGTAAGCGTGATACAGAAAAAACTCGGCAAGCCCGAACCGGTCTGCAACCGCGCCGGGACATCGGTCTGGAAAGTCCTCAGCGACGCGGGTCTCCGCTCGACAGTCGTGCGCGTGCCGGTGACATTTCCGCCCGAAAAATTCAACGGGCGAATGTTGTCCGGCCTCGGCGTGCCCGACCTCCGCGGCACATGGGGCACGAGCGTTTTATACGAGGAAGGCGCAAGCGAGGTCGACACCGAGATGGGGGGAGTCGAGGTCGGGCTGAACCGAGGCGAGGACGGCGCCTATCAAACGAACATTGTCGGACCAAAACGCGCGAACGGTCCGGTCCCTCTATCAATTAGAATTCAGGACGGCAAAGCGAACCTCGAATGGCAGAATCAGACCCTCGCGCTCAAGCCCGGTGAATGGTCCGACTGGGTCCCGATCTATTTCGAAGTCTCGTTCGGGCCCCTCACTGTGCGACCGAAAGGCATAATGAAATTTTTTGTCCACACGATCGAGCCGATGAAATTGTATCTGTCGCAGATTTCGCTCGACCCGTCCGACTCGTTCTATCCGGTCACGCATCCCGCGGGATGGTCGAAGGATCTCGCGGGCACATATGGCAATTTCTGCACGCTAGGATGGATGGAGGACACGTGGGGACTGAACGAGGGACGTCTGGACGAGGCCGCGTTTCTCGAAGAGGCCGACGGATTCACTGACCAGCTCGAAAAAATGGTCTTCGGATTGATCGAGGAAAAAGAGGATGACTTCCTCATTGCCGTTTTCGAGGCCACCGACCGCAACCAGCACATGTTCTGGCGCTACATCGACGAGGGGCATCCCGCGTACAACAAAAACGAGGTCGGCGAATGGGGCGGGACAATTTACCGCACCTATGAGCGCTTCGACAAAACGGTCGGGGAGGTCGCGAAACGTCTCGACAGCGGTACGAGGCTCCTCATCATGAGCGATCACGGCTTCAACACGTTCCGACGCGCGGTCAATGTAAACACATGGCTCAGAAACGAGGGCTATCTCGTCGCGGATGCCGACGCGTGCCGTTCCGATTTCAGCCTGAAGGATTTGCAAAAAGGCACCGGATTCTGGCCGGGCGTCGACTGGACGAAATCGCGCGCATATTCGCTCGGGCTCGGGAAAATTTATGTCAACCTCAAAGGCAGGGAAGCGAACGGCATCGTAAATCCGGGCCGCGAGTACGAAGAGCTGCGCGACGAGATCATCGGGAAGATGTCGAAGGCGATCGATCCCGCGACCGGAAAGCCGTTCGTCAGCGTGATCCACAAGGCCGACCGGATTTTCTCCGGCCCGAAGGTCCCGGACGCGGGCGACCTGGTGCTCGGATTCGAGATCGGCTACCGTGTGAGCTGGCAGACGTCGCTGGGGGGATTCCCGCCGGACGTGATCGAGGACAACAACCGCAAATGGTCGGCGGACCACTGTTCTGTCAATTCCGAATTCGCGAAGGGCGTGTTTTTGTCGACTGAAAAACTCTCCGGACTCGATCAGGGTAAAAATCCCGAGATAATCGACCTGGCTCCGACGATTCTAAGGCTGTTCGATGTCGATCCCCCGAAGGACATGGACGGGGTCCCGCTGCAGGAGAAGTGAAAACAATGGTGGGGGTGCCTCGTTCCAGAAGAACTGTAATAAGACGGGAGGAGGGGATTGAAGTAGTTAGAAAATTATCTTAATATTTGCAAATATGGGTCATCGGAACTTTTTTGTAAATGAGTAGGTTTGGAGGCCGGAGGAGAAATGCAATGCCTATAACTGATATTCAGAAAGCAAGTGCAAACCAGGAGCAGTGGTTAGCCGCTCGTGATAAGAGTCCTCAAGTTAGAATCGTAGCTGGTCCTGGTACAGGGAAATCCTTCACAATAGAAAAACGGGTTGCCCATTTGCTCTTAAACCATGTAAATCCTAAGCACATCTATGTCATTTCTTTTAGCCGTGCAACATGCAATGAACTTTCAGGCAGGATCCGTAAATTTTGTGCTGATAATGGATGTGGTGAAGAGGCAAAGCTTATTTCAATATCTACAATGCATTCTCTAGCTTTAAAAATATTGAAGCGCGCAGGACAATTGGATACTTATCCAAGTACTCCAGTCGTTTTAGATGATTGGGAACAACAGAAAGTATATGATGTGGAATTGGCTAGTACTATTGGATGTAATCCAAGTAGGGCGGAGGCCATACGAAGAGCGTATGATGCTGCTTGGCAAACTCTCGATCCAAATAAGATCGCGCAAGCAGAAGTTACCCTTGATGAAAAACGAATGTTCAAAGCTTTCCATGCTGCGCGCACCAATTTATATAGTTGTGTGCTTCCAGGAGAATTAATTCATAAATGCGTTAAGGGAATTAGTCTTGGAAGACTTCGGCGAACCCAGCTTCCCAGAATCGACCATTTAATTATTGATGAGTATCAAGACCTGAATGCTTGTGATCAGAAATTCGTCAGTCTTTTGCTTTCAGAAGATACAGTATTATTTGTTGCTGGCGATGACGATCAAAGCATATATGCTTTCAGACATGCAGACCCCAGTGGGATAGTGAATTTTAGAACCAACTATCCAGACTCATCTTTGCATGTTCTGAGAGACTGTTTTCGATGTTCACCTATAATACTAGAAAATGCTATGAACCTCATTACAACTGACACGATGAGAATTCCTAAAGATTTAAATGCCCTATATGGAGAAGCAGATCCTCCAGTCCATGGTCACATGTTTGTTTGGTCATTTGATGATGAGCAGGATGAGGCCAATGCAATAGCAGAATCATGCAATGCACTTATCAATGCTGGTATGAACGGGAGAGAAGATGAAATATTAGTATTATTATCAAATCGTCGTGTTCAACTTAATATACTAAAAAATGCTTTTCATAGGCATGGAGTGCCTTACTATCCACCGCGCGGAACATCATTAGTAAATGAATCCAAAGCAGTCAGGGCTGTTTATTCGATGCTGCGGATTAATAAAGAGAAAGCTGATGATAGAAAAGAAGATTATCCAGCCTATCGTGATTTATTAGAAGTATTATTTGGTATTGGGAACACGACAATTAAAGCTATTGCTGATGATTGCATTGTAAATAACCAGAATTTCCGGGAACTATTTTATCTTTATCCTTTACCTGAATGGTTAACCAATCGCAAACTAAAAGCTATTCATCGAGTACAAGCGATAATTGAAGAGGTTGGGACATGGCAGATGGATGACCTCCTTTCGGATAGAATTCAGAATATAGAGGGGCTCTTGCGCGAACAAGTATTCGCCGACGATAAACGAATAGATACTCATTTGCAGGGATGGACAAAAATCCATGAACTATTACCTGAGGGCATGTTATTAGAGGAATTATTTGAATATCTGTCATACGACACCGAAGCTGATCAAGAAATATTGGTTGGCCAAATATTAAAGCGGTTAGGTGAAAATGGTCGTCCACCAATACCAAAAAGGATTAGGATGCTCACAATCCATGGAGCTAAAGGCTTAAGTGGTAAAGTTGTTTTTATACCATCAGTTGAACAAAGGGTACTTCCCAACTCGAAAGCAATTGATGCTACTGGTCTACTTACTAAGCCGCGCGATGACATTGCATCAATTTCCTGATAAAATAGAGGCATGAAAGGAACGAGGGATTTAAAGCAAATGGAGGCGCGGCGGAAACGCGGGGTAGAACTTTACAAGCAGGACTG
>Ga0214473_10001277_pt1 | contig 33721 bp, 31 predicted proteins | sample RVTome_7_FD_203509 | JGI IMG/M metagenome (GOLD analysis project Ga0214473, IMG submission 203509) | Soil microbial communities from uranium-contaminated site in the Upper Colorado River Basin, Wyoming, United States - RVT98D197 | ecosystem: Environmental > Terrestrial > Soil > Contaminated >... | reverse complement strand
GATAAATATAGGTCTTATAGCTCATCCGGAGGAGTTCCGCCCCTCGCGTATGCACCCCGCCGGAACGCTCCACGGCCTGCCGCAGAAGGTTCTCTTCCAGCTTTTCGAAATCCAATCCAGCGGGGGGAAGGCCGAACATCCGGGAGGGGAACACGGCAGGTTCGTCCCGGACCTCCGGGGGAAGGATGGCGGGAGTGATCTTCCCCTCTTCCGCCAGGACGACCGCCCGCTCGATCACCGAGGAGAGTTCGCGGATGTTCCCCGGCCAGGCGTATCGCAGCATCAGGCGCATCGCATCCCGCGCGATCTCACGGACCGGAGGCCTCCCCTTCTCCCCGTGCTTGACCAGAAGGTATTCCGCCAGTGTCGGGATGTCCGAGATCCGTTCCCGGAGCGGAGGCAGGGCCAGCTTGAGGATGTTCAACCGGTAGAACAGGTCGGCGCGGAACCTCCCGACCTTGACCGCCTCTTCGAGGTCCCGGTTCGTCGCCGCTACGATGCGGATATTGACATGGATGTTCTTTTTGCCTCCCACGCGCCGGATCTCCCGGTCCTGAAGCGCACGGAGCAGCTTCGCCTGGATGTCGAGTTTCACCTCGGCGATCTCGTCCAGAAAAAGCGTCCCCCCTTCCGCCGCCTCGAACAGCCCGATCTCCCGCCTGTGGGCGCCGGTGAAGGCTCCCCGCTCATGCCCGAACAGCTCGCTCTCGAACAGGTTCTCCGGGAGAGAAGCGCAGTTGACCGCGAGAAAGGGTGCCTGGCTGCGATCGCTCAACGAATGGACGTTCCGGGCGATCACCTCCTTTCCGGTGCCGCTCTCGCCGGTCAGAAGGATGGTGGCGTCGCTCTTGGACAAGCGCGGGAGGACCCGCTTGATCTCGCGGATGCTGGGGTGCTCCCCGATGATCGGTGAGGCACCGGGGAACAGCCTCTCGGAAAGGATCCGGTGCGATTCCCTCAGCCGGAGATTCTCGATCGCCCGCTCGATGATGATGAGAAGCCTTGCGCGGTCCACCGGCTTCTCGAAATAGTAGTAGGCCCCTTTCTTGATCGCGTCGACGGCGGTCTGGATCGTCCCATAAGCGCTGGTGAGGAGGATCGGCACACCCGGATTCTTGGCATGGACCGCATCGATCAGCTCCTCGCCCGTCATCCCCGGCATGACGAGGTCGGTGAGTACGAGGTCGACCGGCTCCCGCTCAAGGGCCCGCAGGGCCTCCGTCCCGCTCCCGGCAAGGAGGGGAGAGTATCCTTCGCTTTTGAGAATCGAGCCCAGGATCTCCCGCTGGTTCCGCTCGTCGTCAACAACGAGGATCGTTCCCTTCACGCTCTCACCCCGCGGGCTCCCCAGGCAGGAGGATGTGGATTCGGGCGCCTTTCCCCGGTTGGGAATCTACCACGATTTTCCCCCCGTGCGCTTCCACGATCTTCCGCGTGAGAACCAGCCCGAGCCCCAGGCCTGATGGCTTCGTGGTGAAGTACGGCTGGAAGATCTTGTCGCGATTTTCCTCGGCGATTCCCAGCCCGGTGTCGCCGATCACGAGCTCGTACCCGCCATCCTCCCGCGGGCCGGCCGAGAGGTGCAGTTCGCCGCCGTTGGGCATCGCGTCGATCGCGTTTCCCACGATGTTCAGCACGGCGCGCCGGATCATGTCGGGATCCGCCAGGACCGGCGGCCCGATCCGGAATTCGCGCCGGCACCGGATCCGTTGCGTCCGGAGCCGCTCATCCGCCATCCGGAGTACGCTCTCGACGATTTCGGGCAACTGCACCGCCGCCAGCGAAGGCGCCTGGGGACGGCCGTACGTGATGAAGTTGGTGACCAGTTCGTTCAGCCTCTGGATCTCCACCTTGATCCGCCCGATGATCCGGGCCTTTTCCTTCGCATCCTCCGGGGTCCCGCTGCCGGACAGCGCGCCGAGGTGATCGATCGCCAGCGCGATGAAGTTCAGGGGATTGCGGATCTCGTGGGCGACGCCGGAGGAAAGGCGCCCGAGCTGGGTCAGGTACTGGGTCTCGCGCACCTTCTCCTCCAGCTCCCGGTTCTGGCTCAGCTTGGCGATCATCTCGTTGAACGACCGCGTCAGCCTTCCCACCTCGTCCTTTCCGTGCACCGGAAGCTCCTGGGACAGGTCACCCGCCGCGACCTTTTCCACGGCGCGGGCCAGATCCTCCACCGGCCGGACGTAATGGGAGGAAATGCTGACCGCGAGCACGAGACCGAAGGAGAAGATGAGCAGGGTGCTGAAGAATCGGAGATACAGGTTCTTCCGGATCGTTTCCGTGAAGTCGTCGATCCGCATGCGGACGTGGATGTACCCCATCGTGTCGCCCCCGAGCGTAACGGGGATCACGAGGTCCTTCGACCTCCCTCCCGGCGATTCCTCGCCGAAGGTGGCGTTGATGATGAGCTTCTCCTTGGGAAGCTTGATCCGGGACATCTTGCCGATTGCCCGGGGATCGGTGCTGTCGATGATCCCCATATCCTCCCCGACGATGGACACCTCGCGGATCCCCGTCTTTTTCAGGGACTCTACATAGCCGCGGAGCCGGTCCTCCTCGGAGGCCGCCGGGGCGGTCAACTGGTCGATGCTCACGCGGATCGCGTTGGAGAGCTCGAGGAAGCTGTCCTCGAGATCGCGCTTGAGGCTTTCCCGCCCGAAGTAATAGGGGAAGAAGACCGACCCCATGGAGCACGCCAGAAGGATCAGCATGACCATGGTGAGCTTGAACTGAAGCCCCCGGTCGGCGATCGACAAGTGAGGGAACCGCATGACTTCCTCCAAAAAATCCGGCCCCCGGAAGTGTTCCGCCGGGGGCCATTCTGTGAGGGGAACCCCCCTCAACGATGGCGGGGGACACTTGGCCTTATTACCCCTGCAATGCCGGGACCCGCGCGGGCGAGGCCAGAGACCCCGGTCCCGGGGCGCCCGACAAGGCCTGGCGCACTTCGCCTGCGATCCGCGCCGCCCGCACAAGAACCGTTTCCACCGCGGATGCCGGGTGCCGCTCCGTCTTCGCCCCCAGGCGCGAAAGAGTGACCACTTCCACCGAACCGTCCGGCAACATCGCCGCGGTCGACCGCACCGTCTCCTTGCCCGGCGCAACCATCTCGGAAGTCACGGAGCCCTTCCCGTCATCGCGGATGGCCAACGTGGAGAGGAGCGCCCCGCCCTTGCGCCGTTCGATCGTTGCGAGGGTCGTGGCGCCGCCTTCCCTGGCGAGCGTCATCGTCACCGTCTCCTCCCCCCATGCAACCACCTTCGTCGACGGACCTTCTGCAATCGGGTTCTCGCCCGACCAGAACTCGATCAGGTTGAACAGGAAAATATCCAGGACACCGGTGAGCGCGTAGGGGATCACGAAGAGCCAGGTCACCGCGCTTCGGAGGTATTTGTCCTCCACCGACTGGTTCGCCTCGTACAACTTCCGCGTCAACTGGAATTTTCCGAAGCAGCCCGATGCCAACCATCCCACCGACACCACGAGCAGGAGCGACACTCCCTTCGCAAACCGGCCTCTTCGCATCCTCCCCCCCTTCCTAATGTCCCCCGAGTTTCCTTTCATTGTAAGTGGGGGGGGTCGTCCATTCAACGTGTTAATGGGGATTCCCGCCTTCCTTTCGATTTCGCCGTCCCGTAAGATAGGTTCATGCCGCGAAGGAGCAGCGTTTGCCCGTCCATAAAATAAACTTCCTGAAAATCACCATCTTCCTTCTCTTTGCGGGACTCGCGGGCTACGTGCTCTTCCTGACTCCCTTCGGAGGCCTCTTCCTTTCCCCGGAGGGGAGGAAAGAGCTGGTGGCGCGGATCGATCATTTCGTCCGCGCGGCGGGGGCCTTCGGGCCCGCCGTTTTCGTCCTGCTCTATGGGATGGGCGTGCTGGCTCTTCCCGCGACGCCGTTCACGGCGGCCGGGGCGCTGATCTTCGGGAAGTACCTGGGGACGGTGTGCAGCTTCCTCGGGGCCCTGGCCGGGGCGTCCGCCTCTTTTCTCCTGGGCCGCTACTTCCTGCGCGACTTCGCGGAACGACTCCTGAGCGGAAAACTGTCGAATCTGGACCGGAAGGCCGAAGCGCACGGCTTTTCGGTCATCTTCTACCTGCGCATTTTCTGGTTCCCCTTCATCGTTCTCAACTACGGCGCCGGGGCCACGCGGATCCGGTTCCCGGACTACTTCTGGGGGACCTTCCTGGGGATCCTCCCGGCCATCGCAATCGTCTCCTTCTTCTTCGGAAACCTGAGGGAGATCGTGGCCACCTTCCGCGGCCCGGCCGATCTGCTCCAGGTGAACATTCTCGTTCCCGCCTTGCTGCTCGTCCTTTCCTTCTTGCTGCCCGGAATCGTCAAGCGCATCCGGAAAGGCCGGGGCGCGGCGGAACTCCCGTGATGGGCGGGGACACTCCTCAACGTCGGGGGGAGGACACTCCTCAACGATGATGGAGGACACTCCTCAACATGAGACTTGAGATAGGAATGTCCCCCATGAGAATGTCCCCCCCGGGAATGTCCCCGGTGACGGTATCCGTGATCATCGCCGTGCTGAACGAGGAGGCATCGGTGCCGGCGGCGATACGGTCCGGCCGGGAAGCCGGTGCGGACGAGGTGATCGTGGTCGACGGGGGCAGCACCGATCGCACCGTCGAAATCGCGCGCCCGCTGGCGGATATCGTGCTCCGCCATCCACCGGGAAGGGCGGCCCAGATGAACGCGGGGGTTCGCGTTTCCTCGGGGGACATCCTGCTCTTCCTTCATGCGGATACCGTGCTTCCTCCGGGGTCCGTCGCCGCCCTTCGGGCGGCCGTCCGGCAGGGGGAATTTCTCGGGGGAGCGTTTTCCGTGAGGTTGTCCGTTTCTCCGTTCGCTTCCGCCTACCGCAGGGCGATTCTTCGGCTGACCGGAAGGATGATCGGCGTCCGCTCGATCCTTTTTCGCGTCTACACGGGCGATCAGGGGATCTTCGCGCGGAGGGATGCTTTCGAGGCGATCGGCGGATTCCCGGAGATCCCCCTCATGGAAGACGTGGAATTTTCCCGCCGGCTCACCCGCAGCGGGAAGACCCTCCTGCTTCCCGCCCGGATCACGACTTCGGGCAGACGGTGGGAGTCCTTCGGGCCGGGGCGGACCATCCTGCTGATGTGGGGACTGCGACTGGCCTATTTCCTGGGGATGTCGCCGGAACGCTGTGCGGAAATCTACGGATGGAGCCGGGTCAGGTGACCGCGAACCGGCCGCGCGTACTGAATCGCTGGCTCCGCGTGGCGGGCGGCGTCGCGATGAATCTCTGCTTCGGCGCCGCGTATGCCTGGAGCGTCTTCCTCAGCCCCCTTCAGAAGGAGTTCGGCTGGACGCGCGCCGAGGTGTCGGTCGCCTTCACCCTCTCCATCGTCTGCATCGCGACGGGCGTCCTGATCGGGGGGCGCTGGCAGGACCGGAAAGGCCCGGCGCCCGTCGCCCTGTCCGGCGCGTTCCTTTTTTCCGCGGGGATCTTCCTCTCGCAGTATACCCATTCCCTCTGGTGGCTGTACGTCTTCTACGGCGTCCTGGTCGGCTTTGCCAGCGGGGTCGGATACACCTGCCCGCTCGCCGTCGGGATGAAGTGGTTTCCCGACAAGAGGGGGCTCGTGACGGGCCTCATGGTGATGGGCTACGGGGCGGGGGGGGCGCTGATCGCTCCGCTGGCGGGACTCCTCATCCACTGGTACGGGTGGAGACAGACCTTCGCCTTGCTGGGGACGGGGTTTTTCTTTTTCACAGTCGCCGGGTCGTTCTTCCTTCGAAATCCCCCCGAGGGGTGGCGCCCCGGAGGTTGGACAGCCCCTCCTCCTGGGGAAGGCGGGTACCGCACCCTCCACGAGTATGCGCCCCTCGAAATGATGCGCACCGGGACGTTTCTCCGGATGTGGCCCGCCTACGCGCTGGGAACCACGGCGGGGCTGATGGTCATCGGGCACCTTGCCGCCTTCGCCCAAGGGGCCGGGTTCTCCCGCCCGGATGCGGCCATCGCGGTCGGGATCCTGTCCGTCGGGAACGGGTGCGGCCGGATCGGTTCGGGATGGATGTCCGACCACTTCGGACGGACGAGGACGCTCGCCCTCGTCATGGGGGTGACGGCGCTTCTGCTCTTCCTCGAGACGGAAGTCGAAACGCGACCTTTCCTCTTCGGGTCGGTGTTCCTGATCGGGTATTGCTACGGGTCCCAGCTGGCCGTCTTCCCCTCCGCGACGGCGGACTATTTCGGGGTGCGCAACCTGGGGAACAATTACGGCGTCGTGGTGACCGCCTGGGGAACTGCCGGGATCATCGGGCCGATGGTGGCCGGGAACCTCTTCGACGCTACAAAGAGCTACGCGACGGCGTTCCGCATCGCGGCGCTGCTTGCGCTCCTGGCGGCGATCCTCGTTTCGACCGTGAAGCCACCTAAACCGCCGAAACGGACCGAACCAGCGGCTATTCCCAGGTCAAAAGCAGCGGCGTGAACGGATTCATCAGGTTGGGGTGCCGCGGCAGGATCCTCGCCGTGTAGCCGTAGCGCCCGGTGACCCTGCACGGGATTTCCGCGCGAAAGATGTCGCCGTCCCCGTCCCGGCCCTCGTGCCGCGCCCGGACTACCCTTCCGTCCCGGATCTCCCCCGTGGCGTCGAGCAGGCCGTGGTAGATCTCCACGGAGACGTCCTCCGCGGACAACGGGCCCAGGTTCGCGCGCACGGCAACTCCCACGGCCGCTCCCACGGGGACCTCCTTCTCCTTCCGGGTGTCCTCGATGCGCAGGGACAGCTGGGACCAGCCGGCCGTGACGCGCACCCGCCAGGCGGAAAGCGCCTTGGCCCCCGCGAAACCGTTCTCCTGAAGCCGCTTCCCCGCCCGGTGCGCCGGCAAGTAGCAGTTCTCCGCGTATTCCTGGACCATCCGATTGGTGTTAAAGTAGGCGCCCAGCTTCCGCATCGAGGATTTCATCATGGAGATCCACTGGCGCGGCAGCCCGACCTTGTCCCGCTCGTAGAACAGGGGGATGATCTCCTGCTCCAGGAGGTTGAAGAGCGCCTCGCACTCGATGTGGTCCTGCTCTTCCGGGTCTTCGTACACCTCGCCGCTTCCGATCGCCCACCCCGTTTCGAGCGCGTGGCCCTCGCACCACCAGCCGTCCAGCACGGAAACGTTGAGCGCCCCGTTCGCCGCGGCCTTCATCCCGCTCGTCCCCGAGGCCTCGTGAGGACGTCTGGGGGTGTTGAGCCAGACATCCACGCCCTGCACCATGTACCTTGCCACGTTGATGTCGTAATCCTCGATGAACACCAGCCGCCCCCGGAGACGCGGGTCCGAAGCGAAGTGGATGACCGACTTGATGATCTCCTTGGCGGGATGGTCCTGCGGGTGAGCCTTCCCCGCGAAAAGGATCTGGACCGGGCGCTCCGGGTCCGTGAGCAGCCGGATCAGCCGCTCCGGCTGCCGGAAAAGAAGGCTTGCGCGTTTGTAGGTGGCGAACCTCCGCGAGAAGCCGATGGTGAGGGCCTCGGGGGAGAGCACCTCCTCCGACGCCCGCAGCGCGGCCGGGCCCGCCCCTTGCCGCTGGAGCTGGCCTTTCAGACGCATCCGGACGAAAAAGACGAGCCGCTCCCTTCGCGCCTGATGGATCCTCCACAGCTCGCCGGCGGGGATGGCGTCCACGCGCTCCCAGACCGAGGAATCGGCCGGCTTTTCGCTGAAGCGGGGGCCCATGTATCGGAGGAACAGCTCCCCCACCTCGTGGCTCAGCCAGGTGCGGGTGTGGATCCCGTTGGTGATGCCGCGGATGGGGATCTCGGCTTCGGGCAGGTTGGGCCACAGGTCGCGCCACATCTTCCGCGAAGTTTCCGCGTGCAGGCGGGACACCCCGTTCGTGAAAGCGGCCATCCGCAGGGCCAGCGCCGTCATCCCGAAGTCGGGGGACCGGCTTGCTGCCAGCTGCCCCAGTCCGAGAAATTCCTGCCACGGCAGATTCAGCTCCTCCGCAACCGGCTGGAGATATTTCCGGACGAGTTCCGTGGAGAACAACTCGTTCCCTGCCGGGACGGGGGTGTGAGTGGTAAAAACGTTCGATGCAACCACCTGTTCCCGCGCCTCGGGGAACGACACCCCGTGATCCGCCATCAGCGTACGGATCCGCTCGAGCGCAAGGAACGCCGAGTGGCCCTCGTTCATGTGGTAGACCGTCGGGGAGCGCCCCAGCGCCCGCAGCGCCCGCACGCCGCCCATCCCGAGGAGGATCTCCTGACGGATCCGCATTTCCCGGTCTCCGCCGTAGAGCGTCGAGGTGACCTCCCGCATGCGGGGAGAATTGACCTTTACGTTGCTGTCGAGCAGGTACAGGGGCGTCCGGCCGATTTGCACGCGCCAGATCCGCGCCTTGACCTTCTCTCCGCCCATCGGCACTTCGATCGTGAGCGGCTTCCCCTCCGGGTCGAATTCCAGGGCGACCGGCATGTTGTACCAGTCGTTGTTGGGGTACAGCTCCTGCTGCCAGCCGTCGAGGTTCAGCTGCTGCCGGAAATATCCCTTCTGATACAGGAGCCCCACCCCGACGAGCGGCAGCCCCAGGTCGGAGGCCGATTTCAGGTGGTCCCCGGAGAGCAGGCCCAGGCCCCCAGAATAAATGGGAAGCCCCTCGTCGATCCCGAACTCGCAGGAGAAGTAGGCAGCGAGGAAGTCCTTCTCTCCGCCGTGCGTTTCCCGGAACCAGCCCGGGGTCTTGAGGTATCGGGTGAAGTTTTCATGCACGTGCCTCAAGTTGGTGACGAAGCTTTCGTCGCGCGCGGCGGCTTCCAGCTCGGCCTGCGTGAGGGAACCGAGCATAAGGACCGGGTTCTGGTAGGACCTCTCCCAGAGCTGCGGATTCAGGCGGATGAACAGCTGCACCGCGTCCCAGTTCCAGGAGAACCACAGGTTCCTCGCCAGATCGACGAGCGGGAGCAGTTCCTGGGGAATGTTCGGGCGGACGTGGAAATGCCGGACTCGCATAGGGATCGCCTCTTTCCTGTGGAACCGTTACCGCGGGCACCCCGCGCAACGCTTCGTCATCAAAAAAGGCCTCCGGACCGATCCGGAAGCCCTGGAATCGTCTGGTGGAGCTGATCGGGATCGAACCGACGGCCTCCTGAATGCCATTCAGGCGCTCTCCCAGCTGAGCTACAGCCCCACGCTTTTCAAAGAAAAGATGTTACCTCAACGCCGTTTAAAATTCAACGGGCAGGACCTATCCCTTTTTGGAAAGAAGGTAGACTGCGCTCTCGGCGAACAGGTTCGGGCGCACGCCCTTGAGCACCCGGCCCCCGCGGTCGGTGGACAGGCAGATCCGCTTCTCCACCGTAACGGATTTCTTCCTGCAGTACTCCTCGAAGTCGAGAACGGAGCAGAAGTGGATGTTGGGCGTGTCGTACCACTCGTACGGCAGGAAATCGGTCTTGGGCATCCGCCCGTCGAACAGAAGGTACAGACGCATCCTCCAAAAGGCGAAGTTGGGAAGGCCGACGACCCCCTTCTCCCCCACCCGCAGCATTTCCGAGAGGACCACGTCCGGCTTCTTGACCGCCTGGATCGTCTGGTTGAGGATGACGTAGTCGAAGGAGCGGTCGGGATAGTCGCGCAGCCCTTCGTCGATGTCCCCCTGCAGGACGGTAAGCCCCTTTGCGATGCAGGCGCGGACACCCTCTTCGGAGATCTCGATGCCGCGGCCGGTCACTCCCTTCGCCTGGACGAGGCCGGCAAGGAGCGTCCCGTCGCCGCACCCCAGATCCAGGACCTTCGCACCGGGCAGGACGAGGTCGAGGATGACGCTGTAGTCGATTCTCGTACCTGGCATCACGACCCCGTCGCAGGAACCGCGATGCCGTTGCGGGCAGCCACGTTCTCCAGGAAGTTCTTGAGGATCTTCAACATCTCCCCCTCGTCCATGAGGAAGGCGTCGTGGCCGTATCGCGAGTCGATTTCGCAGTACGTGATGTCGACCCCGTTCACCATCAGGGCCTTCACGATCTCCTTGGACTGGTAGGGTGGATAGAGCCAGTCCGACTTGAAAGAGATGACCAGGAACTTGGACTGGACCTTCTCCAGCTCCTTGACGAGCGACCCCGACGGCAGGGAGAGGTCGAAGTAATCGATCGCCTTCGTGATGTACAGGTACGAGTTCGCGTCGAACCGGCTGACGAAGGCGTCTCCCTTGTACCGCAGGTAGCTCTCCACCTCGAAGTCGAGGTTGAAGTTGTAGCCGAGCGTCTTCTTTCCCCGGAGGCGGCGGCCGAACTTCTCATGCATCGAGCCGTCGGACAGGTAGGTGATGTGCCCCACCATCCGGGCGAGGGCCAGCCCGTCTTTCGGGACTTCCTTTCCGTAGTAATCCCCGTCGTTGAAATTCGGGTCCGCCATGATGGCCGCCCGCCCCACCTGGTTGAAGGCGATCTGCTGGGGGGAGTGCTTCGCCGTCGTGGCGATCGGAATCGAGGCCAGCACGCGGTCGGGGTAGGAGACCGCCCACTGGATCGCCTGCATCCCCCCCATCGATCCCCCGGTTACCGCGAAAAGCCGCTCGATCCCAAGGTGGTCGATGAGGTGCCTCTGCGCGTGCACCATGTCGTCGATGGTAATGATCGGAAAGGAGAGGGCGTAGGGCTTCCCCGTGGCCGGGTGGATGGAAGAGGGCCCGGTGCTGCCCTGGCACCCGCCGATCACGTTCGAGCAGATCACGAAAAACTTGTCGGTGTCGAACGCCTTGCCGGGGCCGATCGTGTTGTCCCACCAGCCAGGCTTGGGATCGTCCGCGGAATATTTCCCGGCGGCGTGCGAGTCCCCGGAGAGCGCGTGCAGGATGAGAAGGGCGTTCGTCTTGTCCCGGTTGAGCCTGCCGTACGTTTCGTAGGCGAGCGTAACCGGCCCGAGCCGGCCCCCTCCCTCCAGGTCCATCTCGTGAGGCGGTTCGCAAAAGGTGAAAACCTTCTTCTTCGCCAGCCCGACGGAGCCGGGCTCTTTCCTGTGAGGCATTCGCTACCCCTGTTCCCGGATGCGGAACTTCAGACGTAATCGTTTATTTTACCCGGCGATGGACCCGCATTCAACTACCAGCTCGGCCAGCCGATGCAGGATGGTTGCGGTGGCGCCCCAGATGGTGTGCGGCCCGTAATCGAAAAAGTAGACCCGATTCCGCTCTCCCCGGAACATGGCCTCGGCGTAACGGTAGCGGTCGAACTCCGCGAAGATCGGAAAGGGAGCCTCGAAGACCTCCGCCATCTCGAACTCGTCCAGGGAAAAGCCGGTGGCTGTGGAAACGTTCGCCACGAACGGATGGATGCAGAATCCGGTCACGGTCACCACAGGGTCCATCGTCCCGAGAATCTCCGCGTCGTCGCGGCGGATTCCCAGCTCCTCTTCCGCCTCCCGGAGCGCGGTCTCCAGAAGATCGGCGTCCCCGGGATCGCGGCTCCCGCCGGGGAAGCAGATCTGCCCCTTGTGGTGGGGCACCCGTTCGGTGCGCCGGGCGAGCACCACGGTTACTTCGTCCCCGCGGGCGCGCAACGGAACCAGAACCCCTGCGGAACGCAGCCCCTCGGGGGTGGCCACCCGGTGCGGGAGAGGCCCGAGAACCCCTTTCAGGCGGACGAAGAAGCCGTTCGCGTGCGCAACGCGTTGCAAAACTCCCTCCTCACCGTCGATCCGGTTCCTTCTCCATCAGGATGAATTCGGACCGCTCGAACCCCAGCGCCCGGAAGAAGCCCACGAGGCCGCCCTCGTTCCAGTTGATCATCGTCATGACCCGCTCCACGTTCTGATTCCGGAAGTACAGGCCCAGTTTCTCGATCAGCGCCCGGGCGATCCCCTGCCCATGGAAATCGGGGTCGACCCCGACAATCTCGATCCATCCGCTCTTCGGAATGGCGAACTCCCATCCGCGGAGTTCGCCCAGGATAAACCCGACGACCTTCCTCTCCGTCTCGGCCACGAGACAGCCCAGCGGGTTCCGCGTCAGAGCATCGATGATCCGGGATTCATATTGCGCCTCGTGAGGCCGCCCGGTGATCTTCTCGTTGATCGCAAGGACCGCCTCCGCGTCCTGCGTGTTCATCCTTCTCACCGTCACGCTCATGCTCTCCTCCACCGGTCTTTCGCATAGTTCCGGACCACGTCGGCGAGCACGGAAGGGCGGGCGTACCGCCGGAAGATGTTCTTGAAAGAGTCATGGCCGGACACCGCGTTGAAAAGCGCATCGTGGATCCCCTGGTCCACCTTGGCCATCGAGAGAACGGTCCCCAGCATCCCCAGGATGTCCCCCGCCTTGCACAGGTTCCGCATCCACGTCCCGTAGAGGTAATCCTCCCGCAGCGGCCTCGTCACCTCCTCGTATCTCCGGAAGGATGCGGGCGATATCCCGCGCTCCACCAACGTCTCCGCCGCCAGGATCCCCGTCTCGATCGCCAGGTTGATCCCTTTCCCCTTGAAGGGGCGCAGCCACCCCGTGGCGTCGCCCACAGTGAGGTGCGTGTCCCCGACCGCTCCTTCGGCGGGCGCTCCCGGGAACTTCCCCCGGTAGACCTCCTGCTCGTCGATGGAGATGGGGGGCAGATGCTCCCGGACGACGTCCGTGGAAAGGAAGGCGAACATGTCCTCGACGGTGGCGTCGGCCCCCGCCACGTTGACGATAATGTGGTCCCCTTTCGGGGTGATCGCCCCGAACTCCAGATTGGGGATGCCGGGGGGAAACAGGTACGCATAGATGATGCTCCCCAGTTTTTTCTCGATGAAGGAGGGATCCGCATGGAACTTCATGACGTACGTCTGGATGAACTTGCCGGGTCGTCTGTACGTTCCCCCCGTGGCGTCCTCGAAGATGTCGATCATGCCGTCGTCGAGTCCGAACGCCCCGACCACGGCGTCCGCCTTGAGCATCCCTCCCTCGGTGTAGAGGAAGACCCGCTTCCGGTCCCCTTTCGGGAAATCGACGCCGGTCACCCGGCTGCGGTACACCTCCACCCCTTCCCGTTCCGCGCAGGACAGAAGGAACCGGTCGAACATCACCCGCCGGACGGCGTACGTCGCGCCGGCGCGGTGGGGCCCGACGAGGAGGATCTCCTTCCTCCCGGCGTGGAGGCGGTAGCCGTAGATCTGGCGCTTGAAGATTTCATAGGGGAGTTCCACGCCGAGGCCTTTTCGCAGGATCTCCTCGATGGGGGGCGAAAGAACGCCGACGCACTGGTTGTAGTGGCGCTCGAAATCCTTCCCCTCGTACAGGACGACGCGAATGCCCAGGTCCTGCTCGCGGGAGAGCCGCTTGAGGCGGATGGCGGTCGAGGAGCCGCCGGGGCCGCCCCCGATGATCCCGATCGTCTTCCCCCGGATCTCCACGCTTGCCAACTTCCCTCCCGTCATCGTCGCCCGCCTACTCGCCGACCGGCGTGAGGACCGCCAGGAGCTGGCCTTCCTCGACCCCTTCGTTCACCTTGACGCAGATCTCCTGGATCACACCGGCGACGGGAGACTTCACGGCATTCTCCGTCTTCATCACCTCGATGTTCACCACCTCTTCGCCCCGCTTCACGCGGTCGCCCGCCTTGAGAAGCCGGTCCTTGGAGCCGATCCGCCAGACCGTGCCGGTCACCGGTGCGCCGATCTCCCCCTTGACGGCGGGGGTGGCCTTCCGGATCGCCTTCCGCGCAAGCGCCACCTCGGGGAGCTCAACGGGGAAAACGTGCAGGATGTTGTCCACGGAGAGGACTACGTGCTTGACCCCTCCCACCCCCTCGCCGATCGAGACGAGCTTGATCTCGTGGGGCTTGCCGTCGAGCGGGATCGACACGGAGTCCCCGGGCCGCCGAAGCCCGCGGAACCAGACGGAGGTCGGCAGGTTGGTGGTGTCTCCGTAATCCTTTCGGAACTTCAGGAAGTCGACCGCCGCCTTGGGGTGCATGAGATAAAGGACGAACTCCTCGTCCGTCGCGGGACGGCCCAGCTCTTCCTCCACGGCCTTCCGGGATTTCTCCAGGTCCTCGTCCGCAAGCCGGGCCAGCGGAGAGGATTCGATCCGCTCGTTTTTGACCCTTTCTTCCCATCCTTCCCCGAACGCGCTGCGGTAGACCCAGTCCTTCGGCCACCCGAACGGCAGGGGGCCGTATTTTCCCAGGAGCAGGTTTTTCAGGTCGTCGGTCGCCCCCGAAAAGAGCCGCACGAGCAGGTGCTCGTCGGCCTGGGAGAGCGCTTCCAGCCGCTCCCCCGAATGGAAATACCGGTCGAGGATGTGGAACAGCTTGCGGATATTCTGGTTCCCGCCTTCCTTGTGGAACCGCTGGATGATCCCCGCCCAGGTGGTCCAGGTGATCTGCGACCCCGGCGTCACGTCGAAGTACTGGAGGATGCGGTTCCCGTACGCCATCCCCTTGAGGATATCGGGCATCAGTTCCAGGAAGCCGCCCTTCTCCGCCTGCTCGAAGGAGGAGGGGAACGCTCCTCCCGGCATCCGGTGCTCCGTTACGTCGTGGGAGAACCCCTTGAACTGCGACTCGAACTTCTCGTACTGCCGGATAAACGTCCGGACGGCATCCGAGGCCTCGCCGGCGCGGGACATGTCCAGGCGGACGGAGTAGCCCAGTTCCCGGAGATACCGGGTCAGCGGCCGTACGGGCACATGCCCGTAGAACCGAGAGAAGGCGTCGTCGGTGACGTCGAAGAGCCTCGCCCCCGCGGCGGCCGCGGAGGCCATCGCGGGGATCGCCAGTCCGTCGGTCGCATGCCGGTGATACTGGATCACGAGGTCCGGGTGCTTCTGGAGGATGCCCTCGATCAGCCGGCGGATGCGGACGGGGCTGCCCACCCCCGCCATGTCCTTGATGCAGAGGATGATGCCGTTCGTCCTCCCGCACATCGACACGATCTCCTTCACCACGCGCAAGTAATACGCGTCGGAGCATTCGGCCGACTCCGTGAAGGAGATCGCGGGCTCGAAAATCTTCCCGCCGGCGAGGACCTCCTCGGCGACCGGCGCCATGTTGGGGATGTAATTCAGGAAGTCGAAGCAGCGCCACACGTCGATCGCCGGAAGGAATGCGCGCACGGCGAGCCGGACGACGTTGCGGGGATACATCCGGTACCCCCACACGTTGGTGGACCGGATGAGCGTCTGGGTGAGGACGTTGGGCATCCGCCGCGCCCAGAGTTCGGCTTCCTCGAATGGGTCGATCTTGTTGTTCAGCAGGTCCTGGTGGAAGCGCGCCCCGCCGTGGACTTCGACGGAGAAGTAGCCGGTCTCGTTGTAAAGGGGGACGAGACTCGTCATGTCGTGGAGGGTGAACCGGTTCTTGTAGTCGCTCTGGCCGGTGTCCCGCGGGCCCGTGTTGGTGTACAGGATCTCCCCGCCCTCGCGCAAGGTCTTGAGGAACCTCTTCGCCCCCTTCTTCGCGAGGCCGTTCCTCATCCCCCCCCCTGGAAACCCCTTCTCCGTCATGCCCCGTGGACGTTGCGCCCGAACGCCGAAACCTCGGCGACGAACCGGGCGATCTTGAAGATCTCCTCCTCCGCCTCCTCGTACTCGGTGAGCCCGGCGATGTTCTCCTCGATGAACCCGGTGTGGATCTCCCCCTTGACGAAGTCGGGGTGGTCCATGATCCTGCGGAGCAGGGGGATCGTGGTCTTGACCCCCCAGATCTCGTATTCCCGCAGCGCGCGGCGCATCCGCTCGATGGCGGTCTTGCGGTCCTTTCCCACCGAGCAGATCTTGGCAAGCAGGGAATCGTAGAACGGCGGGACCTGCCACCCCTGGTAGATGCCGGACTCCGTCCGGACGAACGGCCCGCTGATCTGCCGCAGGAAGGAGATCCACCCGATGGAGGGAGCGAACCCGTTCTTCGGGTCCTCCGCGTTGATCCGGCACTGGATGGCGTGGCCGCGCAGGAAGACGTCCTCCTGGGTGAGCGACAGCCGTTCCCCCGCGGCGATCTTGTACATCTTCCGGATGATGTCGAACCCGCTGATCATCTCGGTGACCGTGTGCTCCACCTGAATTCGCGTGTTCACTTCAAGCGCGTAGAACTTCCCCGCCCGGTCGACGAGAAACTCGAGCGTCCCGGCCGTCTCGTACCCGATGTCCTTCATCGCGCGGACGACCACGTCGCCCATTTTCTTGCGGACCTCCGGGGTGAGAAGGGAGCTCGGGGCCTCCTCCACGAGTTTCTGGTGGTGCCGCTGGATGGAGCACTCCCGCTCACCCAGGTGGAGGACCCTTCCGTACCGGTCGGCCAGGAACTGGAACTCGATGTGCCGCCCCCCCTGGATGAACTTCTCGACGTAGACCGACTCCTTGCCGAACGCCTTCCCCGCGACGGAACGGGCCACCTCGAGTTTCTCCTCCACCTCGTAGGGCGAGGAGACCTTCTGCATCCCCTTCCCGCCGCCGCCGGCGGTCGCCTTGATGATGACGGGCCACCCGACGCGATCCCCGAACTTGATGACCTGCTCCGCGTCCTGGACGTCGGTCAGGCCGGGGGTCACGGGGACGCCCGAGGCGGACAGCGCCTTGCGCGCGGAGACCTTGTCGCCCAGGATCCGCATGACGCGCGCGGAGGGGCCGATGAAGACCATGCCCTCCCGATCGACCGCCTCGGCAAAATCGGGATTCTCCGCGAGGAAGCCGTAGCCCGGAAAGATGGCGTCGCAGCCGGAATCCTTGGCCGCGCGCAGCACCGCATCGATGTCCAGGTAGCTCATGTTGGCGGGAGAGGGCCCCAGCCGCACCGCCTCGTCGGCGAGCTTCACGTGGAGGGAAAGCTCGTCGCAGTCGGAGTACCCCACCACGGCCCGGATCCCCAGCTCGCGGCAAGGGCGGATGGCCCGGCAGGCGATCTCGCCCCGGTTGGCGATGAAGATCTTTTTAAAGGAGCTTACGCGTTCCATAAAACCGGGTCGGTCCTATTCGATGTCGCTGCCGGTGAGGATGCGGAGCGCCTCCCGGTACTTCTGCGACGTCTTTTCGATCACGTCGGAAGGAAGCTTGGGCCCCGGCGCGGTCTTGTTCCACGGCAGCGTCAGCAGGTAGTCGCGGACGAACTGCTTGTCGAAGCTCTTCTGCGGGCCGCCGGCCCGGTAATCGGCGGCGGGCCAGAAGCGCGATGAGTCGGGGGTCAGCGCCTCGTCGATCAGGAGGAGCTTTCCGTCGGCCATCCCAAACTCGAACTTCGTGTCGGCGATGATGATCCCCCGCCCGAGGGCGTATCCCGCGGCCGATCGGTAGAGGGCGACGGCCGTATCGCGCACCTCCGTCGCCCTTTCCTTCCCCACGATCTCCACCATCCGCTCGAAGGAGATGTTCTCATCGTGTCTTCCCTTCTCCTCCTTCGTCGCCGGCGTGAAGGTCGGCTCCGGGAGGCGAGCGGATTCCGCGAGCCCCGCAGGAAGCGGGAGGCCGCATACCTCGCCGTGTTCCTTGTACTCCGACCAGCCGGATCCGGAGAGATAGCCGCGAACGACGCATTCGATCGGGAGCGGCGCGGCCTTCCGGCACAGCATCGAGCGTCCCCGCAGCATCTCCGCATGGGCGCGGGCCGCAGGTGGAAACTCGCCCACCTCGATGGAGATCATGTGGTTCGGAACGATGGTCTCCAGCTTGCGGAACCAAAAGGCGGAGATCCGGTTCAGGACCTGCCCTTTCCCCGGAATCCCGTCCGGCATCACCACGTCGAACGCGGAGAGCCGGTCGGAGGCCACCAGGAGAAGCTTGCCGTCCACTTCATAGATGTCGCGCACCTTGCCGCGCCCGAGGAACTTCATCCCCGGAAGATTCGTCTCCACGACCGCCTGGGTTGTCACGGTAGATCCCTCCGGTAGGGGAATAAAAAAACTATCTTAAACTATCGGAAGCGGGCCGTATAGCAGACGCCGACCCGTTGAACTGGAGCATGTACAGGCGACGGTAGATCCCCCCGGCCTCCAGGAGTTCCTGGTGAGTGCCCGTCTCCCGGACCTTCCCCTTGTGCAGCACGATGATCCGGTCCGCCGAGAGGACGGTGGAGAGCCGGTGGGCGACGACGAGCGAGGTGCGGCCGGAAAGGATATTGACAAGGGCTTTCTGAATCTCGTGCTCGGTGACAGGGTCCACGCTGGAAGTCGCCTCGTCCAGAAGAAGCACCTTCGGGTCCCGCGCCAGGGCGCGCGCGAAGGCGACGAGCTGCCGCTGTCCGACGGAGAGCCGCCCCCCCCGCTCCCCGACGGTCGTCTCCAGGCCCTCCTCCCACAGGTCCGAAAACCCCGCGACGCCGGCGGCCCCAACCGCCTTCTCAACGGCCGGCCCGCCCGCCTCCACGTTCTCGCGGATCGACCCCGAGAAGAGGAAGGGGTCCTGGAGGACGAGAGAGAGGATCTCCCGCAGCTCCTCCCTGGGGACCTCCCGGATGTCCCGCCCGAACAGAAGGATCCGGCCGCGCGAGATTTCGTAGAGACGGCAGAGGAGATTAAGGATCGTCGTCTTCCCCGCGCCCGTCGCACCGACGATCGCACCCATCTCCCCTTCGTGGATGGCGAAGGATACCCCCCGCAGGACGGCCTCTCGGCCGCGCGAGGATCCCGCGCCGGAATTTCCACCATACGAAAACCAGACGTCCCGGAATTCGATGGCTGGCGGCGGGGACGGCCGGGCCGCGCCGTTCATTCCCCTCTCCTCCCGCGCCGGGAGGGCGAGACGGTATTCGGGCGCGATCTCGGAATCGAGGATGTGGAAGATCCGCTCGCAGGAGGCCAGGGCCGACTGGAGGATGTTGTACTTGTCGCTCATGTCCTTGATGGGGTTGAAGAACTTCTGGGCATACTCCAGGAAGGCCACCAGCGTGCCGAACGTGATGGCGCCCGAAAGGACCTGCACGCCTCCCCGCCAGAGCAACAGCGCTACGGCAACGGAGGAGAAAAGCTCCACGCCGGGAAAATAGAAGGAATAGTACTTGGTCAGCCGTATGCTCTCGGATGCGTAATCCCGGTTCAGCGTGTCGAATTGCCGGACCGACTTCCCCTCCTGGACGAATGCCTTGACGACCGTCACGCCGGACACGTGCTCCTGCAGGAAGGCGTTCAGCCGCGCGAGCTTCCGGCGCATCTCGCGGTTGGCCTCACGGATGAATCTCTTCAGCACCTCCACGAATAGGATCAGCACGGGGAGGACTGCGAAGACGACCAGCGCAAGGGCGGGGTTCATCCAAAGCAGGATGGCAGCGATCCCGATAAGGACCGTCACGTCCCCGACGGTGGATACCAGCCCCGAGGAGATGAGTTCCTGCAGCGCTTCCACGTCGGATGTCAGGCGCGTCATCAGGCGGCCCGTCGGCGTCCGGTCGAAGAAGGAAACGGGAAGGCGCTCCAGCCGGAAGAACATTTCCTTGCGGATCGCGAGGATGACGCGCTGGCCGAGCACCGACACGGAAAGCATCTGCAGGTACAGGAACCCCATCGCGCCGGCCAGGGAGCCAAGGTAGAGGGCGACCCATCGGATCATCCCGGGGAAGCGGCCGGCCACGATGTGCCGGTCGATGATGACTTTGATGAGGTAAGGCCCCGTCAGCTGGCAGGCCGTCCCCAGCGTAAGCCCCAGGAGCGCCAGGGCGACCAGACCCTTGTGCGGGCGGAGGTAGGACAGGAGTCGGCGCAGCAGGCGCAGGTCCACCCTCTGGGCGTCCACACGGTCCTCGATGAAGTAGAACTCGTGCCCGTTGCTCACGGCGACACCTCGATCTCCCGGGAGAGCATCTGGCGGGAGTACAGGTCGTAGTACACCCCGCGGCGGGAGAGCAGTTCGTCCTGCGTCCCCTCCTCCGCGATCGTTCCGCCGGAGAGGACGAGAATACGGTCGCAGCGGGAGAGTGAGGCCATCCGATGGGTGCTGAACAGGATCGTCCGGTCCCCGCGAAGGGAAAGGATCTCCCGGAAAATCTCCTGCTCGGTCTCTGCGTCCACCGAGGAGAGCGCATCGTCCAGGAGCAGAAGCCTCGCGCCTGTGCAAAGTGCCCGGGCGATGGTGGCGCGCTGCTTCTGACCGCCGGCCAGGGAGATCCCCCGCTCCCCGATCACCGTCCGGAAGCCGTCCGGCATTTCCTCGATCTCGTCCAGGATCCGGGCGTGTCCGGCAGCGCGGCGGGCCGCCTCCGCGTCCTGGAGCGCAAGGCCGAAGCAGATGTTCTCCAGGACCGTGTCGGAGAACAGGAAGGGGTCCTGGGCGACCAGGCTCACGGAGCGCCGAAGTTCGGCCAGGGGGATCGAGTTGACGTCCCTCCCTTCGAAGGACACGGTGCCGGGTGGAACCGGATACAACCGGAGGATCAGGGACAGCAGCGTGCTCTTCCCGCTACCCGTCGGCCCCACCAGCCCTACTACTTCTCCTGCGTTGATGGAGAAGGTGATTCCCCGGAGCACTTCGCCCCTGCCATTCTCCTCATAGGAGAAGGAAAGATTCCGGAGCCGCAGCGTCGGCGCGTCCAGCCGATCTCCCGCGCGGTCACCCTTCTTCGCGTCCGCCGGAGTCGCGACGTCCTTCCCTGCGGTCCTGGCCGTCACAGAAGGTTCCACAGGGAGGCGTAGGAACTCATTAATGCGGCCCATCGCGCTGCCGCCCCGCTGCACGAGGTTGATGACCCATCCGAGTGCCATCGTCGGAAACGAGAGCATCGCAAGGTAGGCGTTGAACGCGACGAAACCTCCCAGCGTCAGCCGGCCCTGGATCACCAGCCAGCCTCCAAGCAGGAGGACCAGGGCAATCCCTGCCCCGGCGAGGAATCCGATCGCCCCGTGGAACGCCGCGGAAGTCTTGGAAACCAAGACGTTCTGCCGGTAATACTCCGCGCAATTCCCTGCGAAGCGGATCTCCTCCTTCTCCTCCAGACCGTACGCCTTGACCAGCCGGATGCCGCTGATGTTCTCCTGCAGGGTGGCATTCATCGCGGCGAGCGATTCCTGCACCTTCCGGTAGAGGCGGTGGAAGACCCTGCCGTATTGCCGGGATACGAGGATCACGACCGGCGCCAGGACCAGGGACACGACCGTCAGGAGGAGGCTGATCCGGAACATGAAGGTCAGCGCCAGGAGGTAGGAGATAAACGTCCCGACCAGCGTCAGCATCCCCGGGCCGAGGAAAAGCCATACCGCCGAGACGTCGTTGGTCATCCGCGACATGACGTCGCCCGTGGACGTCGCCCCGAAGAAGGACAGCGGGAGGCGGATCACGTGGTCGAAAATATCCCGGCGCAGGGAAAGCTCCACCCTGCGCGCGGCGACGAGGAGCCCCCGCCGCGAGGCATAACGGAAGGATCCGTACAGCGCGGCGAAGAGGAACATCCAGGAGATCGCGCGGACCAGCCGCTCCCTGCCGTCGGGCGCGGAAAGACCGTCGATCGCCTCCCGCGTCATCCACGGGATCAGGAGCCCGAAGGTGCTGGATACGAGCAGGCCAAGGGCGCACAGGAGGAAGGCCGTCCGATGGCGCGCCAGGTAAGGGCGGAGGGTGAAGAGCTCGCGGATGGCTCATCCCCCTTTACATGGGAACAGGGTTCGGCGTGAAGCAGACCAGGAAAAGCGCCCCCGCCAGGATGCCGACCAGGCGGCGCCCCCGGGAAAGGGGGACTTCGTCATAGACGGGGCGGGGGTGCGCCGTCCCCAGCACGAAGAGCATGGCCGCCCAGATGGCCCATCCTCCCCAGAGGTATCCCATGGGGAGCAGAAGAAACGGGACTGCCCTGGCCACCTTCGCGTAAGCCCCTCCGAACAGTGCGTATGCGATGTGCCCCCCGTCCAACTGGCCCGAGGGGAGCAGGTTCAAGGCGGTTACGAGGAGTCCGATCCAGCCGGCGAACGCCACCGGGTGGAGGACCACGTCATACCCTTGCGGGATCTCGCCCAAGACGATGCGCGACGCCGCGCGGAACAGCAAGGACTCGCCCAGCGGGATGCCCGAAAGGCCCGCCGACGGGCGGATGGCCGACAGGTGGAGGCCGACGAGAAGGATGGGCACCGCAACCAGCGCGCCGGCGATCGGCCCGGCGGCCCCGATGTCCAGCAACGCGTTCCGGTGGGGGACCGGCGACTTGATTTTGATGAACGCCCCGAACGTGCCGATGAACGAGGGGGCGGGAATGAAGTACGGGGGCGTCACCGCTACGTTGTGTCGTCTGGCGGCAGTGTAGTGCCCCATCTCGTGGATCGCGAGGATCGTGAGCAGCGGGATGGAGAACATGAAGCCCAGCGCCAGGTCCGCCGGGTTGCGGAGAGGGTTCCCCCCCGCCAGAAACGTCCCCGCGACCAACGTCGTGAAAACCGTCACGATGAACAGCAGGACCTGGATCCACACCGGCTTTTCCTCCTTCTTTTCCCTTACCGATTATATGATAAAGGAAGACGGAGGTTGGGTTCCTGATATGAAGCTTCTCCTCCACATCTGCTGCGCTCCGGACGCGTCCTACGGCGTGCAGGCGATGCAGGAGCGTTTCCACGTCACGGGATTCTTCTTCAACCCGAACCTCCACCCCGGCAAGGAGTACGAGCGCCGACTGCATGCCACGCGGCAGCTCCAGGATTTTCTCCCCTTCGCCCTCGAGGTTGCGAGCGGCGGGGAGAAGGAATGGGAAGAGGCCGTTCGGGGGTTCGAGGGGGAACCCGAAAAGGGGCGTCGGTGCGAGACGTGCATCCGGATGCGTCTGCGCCGCACGGCGGAAGAGGCGAAACGTCTGGGGATTCCGGCCTTCTGCACCGTCTTGACCGTCAGTCCGAAGAAGGACGCCGCGATGGTAAACCGTGCAGGCCGCGAGGAGGGAGATCGTGCCGGCGTCTTCTTCATCGAGGCCGACATGAAGAAGAACGACGGTTTCCGGAAAAGCGTGGAAATAACGAAAAAACTGGGGATTTACCGCCAGAACTACTGCGGATGCCGCTATTCGATCCGGAAGTGAAGAAATGTCCCCCCTTAAAATGTCCCCGAAGAAAAGTTCCCTTGCCGCCGATAAGGAAGAATATGGGGTTTGGAAACTGGCGGAAGCGTGAGGGAATCACCCTGTCAGCTCGCGGCCCTCGCCGCTCGCTAATGGAGGCCCGCCTCGTTGCGCTTCCGCAGGCTTCAAACTGCCAGACCGCTCTTCCTCCTGCTCGTCGGCGCGCAACTCGGTTCGATTCCCCGGGCTTCCGATGGGGTATAGACTGGCGGAAGCGTGAGGGAATCGAACCCACCGGAGACATTTCTGCCTCCCGGCCGGATTTGAAGTCCGGGGGGGCCACCAGCGCCCCATCCGCTTCCGTCGAGAACAACCCTCCCCCGCCGCAAAGGGGAGGGATTACTTCTGCTTTGCCGTTTCCTTCGTGCGCCGCTTCTTCGACTTTTCCTTCCGGTGCCGGCGGCGCCGGATTTCCCGTTTCCGTTCCGTCGTCATTCGAACCCCCGCGCATAGCTGGCCTGTTGGCGCGGACATTATAGCAAAAAGGGAAAGGAGGAACGATGAAACGAATCCCGATCCTGGCGGTAGTCCTGGTCCTGACGGCGGCGGTTCCAGCGCACGCCCTGCCCGGCTTCGAGGTGGGCGCCCGGGGCATGTACTGGTTCCCCGACCTTTCGGCGAACGTGAAGACGACGACCAACGGCGTGACCGGCGAGTTCGACGCAAAAAACAGCCTCGGGATGGAAAACAAGAACTTCCCGTCGGGGGAGGCATTCGTCCGGCTCGGAAACGTTCACTTCCGCGTGGGATATACTCCCGTAAAGTTCGACGGGGATAAGACTCTGACGGACAACATCGTCTTCAACGGGCAGACGTTCGCGATCACCAACCGAGTGATCTCGCACCTCGACGTGAAGATGATCGACGGGGAGCTCCAGTTCGACCTGCTCCGCCCCGATCTCGGCGTCGCGAGCATGAATCTCGGCGTGATCGTGAAGGTCAAGTACGTGGACGGGAACGTGGAGCTGAACGACAGGACGACGGGCGAGGTGCAGAAGAAGGATTTCAAGGCGCCGATCCCGATGGTGGGTATCGCAGCGGGCGCCGGCTTCCTCAAGGACATGGTGCGCGCGGACGCCCGCGTGACGGGGGTGTCCTACGCAGGGAACCACCTGTTCGAGGGGGACGCCTTCGCATCGTTCGCGCCCCTCCCTTTCTTCCGTGTGCAGGGCGGCTACCGCCTGATCGACCTCAAGATCGATAAGGACGACATCTTGGCCGCCCTTAAGCTGAAAGGGCCGTACGTGGGGGCACAGCTCTCCTTCTGAGCAGGTCGAAGCGTGGAAGAGGGACTTGAAAATTTGCTTGCGATGGCGGTACGCGTAGGTAGAATTAAAGTTCTTCGGTTGGGCGCTTAACTCAGCGGTAGAGTGCCACCTTCACACGGTGGAAGTCACAGGTTCAAGTCCTGTAGCGCCCACCACCGCTTCCTTGGCCCGAGACGATCCCCACCCCCCGGAGATCGGGTTTTCCGGCCTCCACCTTCCGAAACCCCGCGGCCTGGAGCATGGAGGCCACCTCGGCAGCCGAGTAGGCTTTCCCCCCTTCCGTCACCGCCGCCATGTGGACAGAGAAGAAGGCGGGGCCGGGGGGTGCGGTCTTCCCTTCATCGAGGAGGAATTCCTGCACGGCTATCCGGCCGCCCGGCGCCAGCGCCCGGCGGGCCTTGCGCAGAAGGGCACGGCACTCCTTTCCGGAATAAGCGTGGAGGATCTGGGATATCCAGATGAAATCGTAGGGGCCACCGAGAGGGTCTTTCTGGAAATCCCCCTCCCGCAGCCGGACGAGTCGGGAAACCCCTTTTTCGCGGAGGATCTTCCGGGTTACGCGCAGCGTTTCCGGCGTGTCGAAGACGGTGATTTCCGCGCCTGGATATCGCTTCGCCCATTCCACCGCATAGGTGCCTGGGCCGCCTCCCAGATCGAGAACTCGCTCGCCTGTGCCAAGCGGGATCCCTGCGGCCACAAGGACAGCCCGCTCCCGTGAGTTGTCCTCCATTCCCCGGATGAAATTTTCCTGGTAGCCGCCCCGGTCCGGGCGCCCCTTGCGCCCCCCGCGCACCTTCTTTTCCAGCCCCGCCCACTCTCCCCAGCAGTCCAGGTGGTGGAGCAGGATGGAGCGTTTCGAGCGGGGCCCCGATGAAAGATATTCCCGGGCGATCGGCGCGCTCCGGTACTTCTCACCCTCCTTGGCAAGCAGCCCCATCGCGACCATCGCGTTCAAGAGGATGGAGAGGTTGCGTAGGTCGGCCGAAACCCTGCGGGCCAACGCCCGGGCGTCCGCGGCGCCGTCCGCCAGGGCGGAAAAGACATCCAGCCGAAGCGCCACGAACAGCGTCATCGACCGCTGGTAGCCGTGCGCCGTCTCCATCAGGTCGTCCACCGATTTCACCGGGATCATCCGATACCCCCTTCACAACTTTCTCAGGCGGGGGGGGGCGTCCTTGGCGTCGACGACCTCGTAGCCGGCGTCGCGGATCTTCGCGCGGAGGGCGTCGGCCTCCCCAAAGTTTCGCGCCCTGCGGGCGGCCTCGCGCCGGGCGGCGAGGCTCATCACCTCTGCCGGGACCGGCGCCTCCGTACCGGCGGCTGCTGCGGCAATAAGCCCGAGCCCCAGCACCGCATCCCACTCCGCGGCGAGTTCCCGCAACGTCTCGCAGGAAAGCCCGGCGCGCGCCGCCTCGTGGACCACGCCGACGGCCAGCGGAAGATTCAGGTCGTCCTCCACGGCTTCGCGGAACCGGCACCGGAAGCTTTCGGCAGCCTCTGCCCCCGCCGCCTTGCCCGCGGCCGGACGGGCCATGGATTCCTTAAGACGGGAAAACGCCCTAGCCGCCGCGGCCTGCCCTTCCCACGTGAAGTTCATCGGGGTGCGGTAATTGAGCGTGAGGCAATAATATCGGAAATCCATCGGGGGCACGCCGCGGGATTCGAGGTTGTCCAGGGTGTACTCGTTCTTCAGGGATTTCGACATCTTGTGCCCTTCGACCAAAAGGTGCGCCGCGTGCATCCACAGGGAGGCGAACCGCCCGCCCGTGGCCGTCATCGCCATCGCACGCGAATTCTCGTGATGGGGGAACCGCAGGTCGATCCCGCCGACGTGGACGTCGAACTCGGTGTCCAGGTACTTTACCGCCATCGCCGCGCACTCGACGTGCCATCCGGGCCACCCGCGCCCCCAGGGGCTGTCCCAGCTGAACTCCCGCCCCGGCTCTGCCGGCAGCCACAGGGTAAAATCCTCGGGCCGCTTCTTGTGCAGGTGGATGGAGACGTCCGTTCGCGCGGCTTTCTCACCCTCCCCGAGCTGCGCGCCGGACAACTCCCCGTACCCTTTCGCCCGGGTCACGTCGAAGTAGATGTAATCCCCTTCCCGGTACGCCGCGCCCTTCCTTTCCAGCTCCCGTGCGATCGCGATCATCTCGGCGACGTGCTCCGACGCCCGCGGGTAGACGTCGGCCGGTAAAAAGTTCATCCGCCGGCAGTCCCGGAAAAACGCCTCGGTGAAGAACTCCGCGATCTCGCGTCCCGTCTTGCCCGCCGCGCGGGCTGCAGCGATCACCTTGTCCTCCACGCGGTCGAGCGCCTCCTCGTGCATATGGCCCATGTCGGTGATGTTCTGGACGGCGAACGTGGACAGCCCATCGTACCGGAGCGCGCGGACCAGCAGATCCGTCAGCAGATAGGTCCGTAAATTCCCGATGTGGGCGTAGCGGTAGACGGTCGGGCCGCAGGTATAAATCCCGGCCCGGCCGGGTTGAAGCGGCACGAAGTGCGCTTTTTTCCTGGATGCGGTGTCGTACAGGGAGAGCGCCACGCGTCCCCCGCCAGCTACATCTCCTGGTAAATCTCTTTCTCGATCTCTTCCTGGAGGAGCATCACGTGCTTCTTCTCCTCTTCCGCAAGGAACTGGAACAGCTCGCGGATCGATGGCTCCTCCGCCGTCTTGGCGTATTCGGTGTAGTTCCGCACAGCGTCCTTTTCCCGCCCCAGCGCCAGCTGGATGATCTCGATCGGAGTATAGGACATGGTTTCCTCCAGGGATGACGATTCGCTGAAGCCCTTACAACTCCTTCAGGTAGATCTCGATCTTCGCCAGATGGATCTTCTCCTGGCCTTCCAGCTCGGCGAACAATCCTTTTGTGTTCTTGTCCTCCACGACGCCGGCGGCGCGGCTGTAGAAATCGATGGCGTGCGATTCCGCCTTTTTTGCGATCAGGAGCCCCTTGCGAACCGCTTCGACCCCCGAGGCGGCCTCCACTTCCACCCCCTCTTCCCATGCAAGCCTTTCCAGGTCGATGAGATAGGGGAGGTACTTCTCCTCCCAGCCGGCCTCGAAGCGCGGGACGCCGAACTTGGCGGACAGCTTCCGGATGTGCCCCTCCTCCTCGCCCGCGAGGAAGGCGAACAAATCTCCCGCCGGATCATTGGCATGCCGGGACGCCTGTCGTTCGTAATATTTGCGAGCCCGCTCCTCGTGGACGACGGCCACCTGGAGGATTTCCATCTCGTTGAGGTCGAGCATGCCGTTGTGGCCCCCGTCAGCCGGGATTCTTCTTGACGTAGTCGTCCAGCGCCGCCTTGACGGCCTGCTCCGCCATCACGGAACAGTGGATCTTCACGGGAGGAAGCCCGTCGAGCGCCTCGGAGACCTGCTGGTTCGTGATGGCCCGCGCTTCCTCGACCGTCCTTCCCTTGATCATCTCCGTCAGCATCGAGCTGGAGGCGATCGCCGCGCCGCACCCGAAGGTCCGGAACTTCGCCTCCACGATTTTGCCCTCCTCCACCTTGAGGTAGAGCCGCATCATGTCCCCGCAGGCGGGATTGCCGACCTCGCCGACACCGTCGGGGTTCTCGATCTCCCCCACGTTCCTGGGGTTCATGAAGTGGTCCATCACCTTCGCGCTGTAAGGTCCCGCCGCCATCGCTACCGGCCTCCTCGGGCTTTCTGCTTCTGGTAATCGAGATAGGTCGGCGACATTTCCCAGAGCCGCTTCACGATCCCCGGGAGGACGCTACCGACCAGGTCGACCTCCTCCCCGGTGTTTCCTTTCCCCAGGCTGAAGGTGATCGATCCGGTGCAGATGTCGGAGGGGACCCCGATCGCCCGGAGGACGGGCGACGCCACCAGGTCCTCCTCGTCGTGCCCCCGCAGGTTCGAGCTGCACGCCGACCCCGATGCCGCCATCACCCCGTGGACATTCAGGAACAGGAGCAGCGATTCCCCCTCGGCGTATTCCACCCAGAAGCTCACGTGCCCGGGGAGCCGGTCCGTCGGGTGTCCCGTGAAATGGAGATGTTCGACCGAGGCCGCGATTCCCTCCCAAAGCCGCTTGCCGAGCCGGCGCAGGCGGGAATCCCATTCCCCCATCTCGATCTTTGCGATCCGGGCGGCCGCGCCCATGCCGACGATTCCGGGGACGTTCTCGGTGCCCGCCCGAAACCCTTTCTCCTGGAATCCCCCGTCGAGCTGGGAAACGAGCGGCACCCCCTCGCGGACAAAGAGCGCGCCCGTCCCCTTGGGGCCGTAGAAGTTGTGCGCGGAAAGCGTGATCAGGTCCGCCGCGGTCTCCCGGACGTCCAGGGGGATGTGGCCGGCGGAAGCCGTGGCGTCGGTGTGAAAGAGAACCCCCCGCTCCCGGGCGATCCGCCCGATTTCGGCCACGGGCTCGATCGTCCCGATCTCCGAATTGGCGTGCATCACCGAAACGAGCACTGTATCCGGGCGGATGGCCCTGCGGACATCCCCGGGGTCGACCTTCCCGTCGGAGTCCACCTTCAAGGTCGTGACCTCGTACCCCCGGTTGCGCAGGGGGATCAGGGCGTTTTGCACCGAGAAGTGCTCCACGTCCGAGACGACGATATGCCCGCCTTTCCTTCCGTTCGCCTCGGCGGCCCCCTTGACCGCCAGGTTATTCGCCTCCGTCGCCCCCGAGGTGAAGACGATTTCGTCGGGGCTGGCGTTGAGCAGCGCCGCAACCTCCGACCTCGCTGCGTCCACCGCCTTGAGCGCAGCCTGCCCCTGGTCGTGGATGTGCGACGAGGGGTTGCCGTAAAGCTCCAGGAAGTACGGCTTCATCGCCTCGAAGACGCGGGAATCGAGTGGGGTGGTGGAGATGTGGTCGAAGAAGATGCGCGCCATCGGCCGTCTCCCTTGGCTACTCCTTCACCTTGAATTCAGCCATCTTGTCGCGGATCAGCTGGATGTGCCTTTTCTCCTCTTCGGCAAGGAAAGCGAACATCGCCTTCATGGAGGGGATCTCCGATTCCTGGGACCCTTTCCGGTACTCCCCGTAGTTCTGCAGCTCGAGCCGCAGCGCCATGCGCAGAACTTCCTCCATCGTCCATTTCGCCATGGATGTCCTCCCGCAGGATAATCCGGCTGAAGCGGGCGCGCCCGCCCCGTTGCGTCTGATTCTCCGGTTATAGGATTGACGAAAGGTCCTTGCCGTTTCGCGGCATGCGACCCTCACCCCATCTAATCTCAACCCCGCGGGAGGGTCAAGCTGTTGTAAGATTCTCCCTATGAAGAAATCCACCCTGCTGATGGCCGGGATCCTCGCCCTGGCCTTCATCGCGGCACTTTTCTGGTACCGCGGCTGGCAGCCTTCCTCGCAGAACGCCCGGGAAGGTCCGTCTCCCACGGCCGGGGGGGGGACCGGCAGGATGGCCCCGCCGTTTTCCCTGCCCGACATCAGCGGGAACAGCATCAGCTCTACCCGGTTCGCGGGAAAGCCGACCGTCATCAACTTCTTCGCGACCTGGTGCCCTCCCTGCCGCCAGGAGATCCCCGGGTTCGTCGAGGTCTACAACAAGTACCGCGGCAGCGGTTTCGAGCTCGTCGGGATTTCGCTCGACCTGGAAACCCGGGCAAACCTTCCGGCGTTCCTGGTCCAGAACCGGATCGAATACCGGATCCTCATGGGCGACGTGGCCACAACCAGAGCCTACGGCGGCGTCAGCTCGATCCCCACCACGTTCTTCGTCGGGAAGGACGGCCGGATCAAGAACGTGCACGTCGGCTACCTCGACAAGGACACCTTCGAGCGGGAGGTCCGGAAGCTTCTGTAAACCAGCGGCCCCTGCTGCGGTAACGAAGCCGCTCGGGAGGGGCTGTTCGGGTTGCGGGAAAAAACGGCGGGAGGCGAAAAGGTGTGCTTTCGCCTCCCGTCCATTGTCACCACTCGCTGTTACAAGGAATGAGCCGCTACGCCGGAACGCACGCAACGGTGGGACATACGCCCGCGCACGCGGCGCAATCGGTGCACTTTTCCGCATCGATGATGTAAATGGGGTCCCCCTCCGTAATGCACGGGACGGGGCACTCCGGTACGCACACGCCGCAGGCGATGCATTCCTCCGTGATCTTGTACGCCATGTTGCCTCCCTAGGATGTCTGTCGGTTCACACCTGTTCCACTCGCTGTACCGAGGGAATCTCTTCCTTGAGTGCCACCTCGATGCCGCCTTTCAGCGTCATCATTGCCATCGGGCACCCACCACATGCGCCGGTGAGGCGCACCTTCACCACACCCCCCTCGACGTCGACAAGTTCCACGTCTCCCCCGTCCGCCTGGAGGGCGGGGCGAATCTTGTTCAGTACCTTTTCGACTTCCAATCTCATGGAGGTACCTCCCTTTGGGATCTCCCCTAATTATACGATGTCATTCCCCGGGCCGTCGTTCCTTGATGGAAATCAATCCGCGGACAGCATTTCGTAGCCCCCCTTCTTGAGCGCGGCTTTCAACAGTTTGTAATTCTTCGTCTCGACGCGGAGGATGAGGATTTTCCTGTCCGGGTCGTCGTTCGCCGCCGTGGCCACGGACACGATATTGACGTCGAAATCCTTCATCAGCTTCAGGACCTCGAAGAGCATCCCGGGCCGGTTCGGAAGGGAGAGCTCCATCCGGTAGCCGGGCCCGCTCACGCCCATCGACTCGATGAAGGCGTCCAGGATGTCGGTCTCCGTGAGGATCCCCGCGAGTTTCCCTTCCTCGATCACCGGCAAGCAGCCGATCTTCTTCTCCCGCATGATGAGGGCCGCCTCCTCGATGGGGGCGGACGATGAGACGGTGTAGGGCCGTCGCGTCATGATCTGCTTGACCTTCACCTTGTCGAGCAGGTAGTAGATCTCCCGGATCTCGAGGGCGGTCGCCGGGGATGGGGAGGCCTGCTTGATGTCGCGCTCGGTGACGATCCCGACCAGCTTTTCCCCGTCCTTGAGGACGGGCAGGTGTCGGATCTCGCGCTCTTTCAGGAGGTCCATCGCCTTCTTCATCGAGTCGTTCTCATCCACGAAAACGGGGTTCCTCATCATGCGCTTCGCGACGTTCATCGTCTTCCCTCCTGTGATGTCCCGCCGTGATGAACACCGGTCAGGTGAAGTATTGTCGAACCAGGTCGAACGTGTGCGTCAGATCGACGTTGGAAACCAGGAAGTATCGCAACCCTTCCTTTTCCCAGTAGACGAACGAGATTCCTTCCTTCTCCCAAGAGAGGAAGGAGGACCCGGAAAACAGCGGCGAGCCCTCTACTCCGCGGAGCGTGTCCGGCCGCACGATCAGGAGGAGATAAGATTCCTCGCCGAAGGTGAGGTGCACCGCCGCGGCGGACTGCTTCCCGATCTTCTCGCGGGTCGCGCTCCTGTAGGAAAAGAACCGCTCGTCTCTGGGAAGCGCCACCCGCATTCCTACCCATCCCCTGATCTCCTCCTCGACGACGCCGGGATCCAGCGGAACGCCCTTCGTTCCTGCCTTCTGGGACGCGGCGAAAATACGCTGCGCTTCCCGCGCTATCCCCTCCACCCTCCGGGTCCCCGAGTCGCGCGAGATGTGGTAGCCGACGACGGCGACAGTGAGCGTCAGGACGATCAGGACGACCGTCAGGCGGGGTCGGAAGTTCACCAGCCCGAACAGGGAAGACCGCTGAGTCTCGGAGTCACCACTCAATGATTTCCACCCCGAGGTCGCGCATCAGCGCCCGCGTTGCGGGGTGCACCCTCCCGCCGAAGAGCACCACCTCGCGCGCCTTTCTGCCTTCCAGCCAATCCTTCGACGTCACGAACTCCCCGGTACCCCGGACCGAAAATCCTTCCTTTTCCCCGCCGGAGATCAGGAAGTCGCGTCGGGTTTCCGAGGAGATCCCGGCTTCCTTGAGCATCCGCCGGAAGATCCCCCTTCCCGGTTCATTCTTCGGGACGGGGAACACCGTGAAGCCCGAGTCCTTGACGAGCGTCCGGAGGGCTGACGCCATCTTCCCTGTGTCCGCGACGTACCGCCGGCCTCCCGTCTCGAATGCCCGCTCGGGCTGGACGATCAACTGGAATGCGTCCGCCTTCCCGCCGATCTTAAGTCGCTCGCCCTCCTTCTTCGGGATGCCCAGGTAATCCAGCGCGAAATCCAGGGCGGCAAGGCCCCCCTGCGGGACCGCCATTTGCTCAGGCTCCTCCGCGCCGGTCGTGTCGTCGATCCCGACGAGGAATCCCTCGAGCGCCGAAGGGTCGATGGCGAACGGAAGCACGCGGATGCCCACCCGGTCGGCGTAGCGGAGGACGGCGGCAAGATCCCTTGAGGGTTTCTCCGGGACCTCCTTGATGAGGATCACCTCGCCGGATAGCAGGCTCCTGGGTGTCCGCAGGACCACCCAGGCGGCCGGAAGGGTGACGGAGACCCCCTCTCCGATGACAATGGGGCGCGAGAGCCCCTCCTTGACCGAATGATACCCGGACGCCTGGAGTAGCCGGCGAATGATCTCCCCGGCGTCCCGGGTCTCCTCAAGGGAAACCACCCGGTAGTTCTTCCAGGTTTCCATGATGAGGGCGCGGATGTCCTGCGACAGCGACCCCCGGAAATCGATCAACGCGTGCGTGCCGTTCGTGAAGCGCGCGACGGGGAAATCCTCAAGGTTCAATACCACTTCCCCGCCGGAGGGGATGGGCAGGTAAAGCGTCCCGCGGTCGGCCCACTTCTCCCCAAGGCCCGCGAGAATATCCGTCAGAAGGCCCCGATAGGGCGGCCTGGGGGCGGGAGGCGCCGGTTCTTCCTTCTTCGCCGGCTCCGGTTTCGGAGCTTCCTTCGAGGACACCACCGCGGCCATAGCCGCCTGGGGCACGGCGGGCGGGCGAATCTGAGCCTCCGGCTTGGCCGGGTCGGCGACCGCCGGAACCGGCTCCGGGGGGACATCCCTGGACAACGCGACGGCAGGCGCTTCCTGTGACGCTTCCTCGGATGCCGTTACGGAAGGGGCTTCCTGCGCCTGCCCGAAGTACGCCGCCGTCGGAAGCAGAAGGGTCGTTCCCGCGAAGATCCGGTCCACGTCGCGGACGGATTCGTTGATCTCCTTCACCGCCTCCAGGTACCGGGAAAGATCTCCGCGGGAAACCCCCTGCTTCTTCAGGAGCTTCGTCAGATTGTCCCCCTTGACCACGCGTTGGGCAGCCGTCTTCCCCTCGAGACCCGGGGGAATCCTCGGCAAGAAAGCCGGCGACGGAAGGAGGATGTTCTGCCCGGGTTTGAGCTTCCCCGGGTCGGCGACCGTGGGATTGGCCCGCTTGAACTCCCTGAGGAGGGAGGCGTATTCCGCCGGTAAAACCGGATTTTTACGGTAGAGGATCCTCCAGAAGCTTTCCCCTTCCAAAACGGTGTGGACCTCGTAGAAGTTTTTCTTCCCCTCGGAGGTGTCCGCGAAGATCTTCTTCTCAAGGAAGATCTTCGGGCGCTCCTCTTCCTGCGCCATCGCGGAAACGCCCAACAGGAGAACCGT